>JGI24710J26742_10000003_pt1 | contig 176947 bp, 151 predicted proteins | sample BioPla2DNA2_FD_26742 | JGI IMG/M metagenome (IMG submission 26742) | reverse complement strand
TTCTTTACTGTAAAACGTCTTTTATTTCTCTTACCTCAGGTATTTTACAAATTATTTGAGAAGAATTAAGTGGGGAATTATCTGATTAACAATGATGACTGGCAACATTAATTTTCACTCCCGCTCTATGTGAAAACCTAAGTTCAACTTAAAAGTGCAACGCCCGGGTGTTTTGTTTTGGAATATTTATCACTACTGCCCACTAAAAAAAGTGGACGATTAAAAATTAAATAAACTTGGTTCACTATAACCGAATCGTTCATTGACATTATTGATATTTCAAAGAACAATTGCGTTTTTTTAGTGGACACTTATGAAACAGTTTTTATAATATTGCACTTGCTACTTGACTCTACAGCCTTGATTTTTATTACAGCCGCTTGGAAATAGGGAGATTTTCATGTAATTTTGTTTCGTAACATATTATTTGCTTTCAGCACCTTTTAAAAGCAAATATGCTCTTTTTCTTGTCAATCAACAAGATGTTTAAATTAATAAGATTAAGTAAATAATTATGAATGCTAAATCAATCGTATGGCTCTCTCTTTTCCTGAGTATTTCGGTCTCTCTTTCCGCTCAGTCGCAAATCGCAATTACTCATGGTCCCTACCTGCAAGGCTTGACCGAAAATGAAGTGACCATCGTCTGGACAACCAATAAAAAGGCCATTTCCTGGGTAGAGCTGGCCCCGAACGATGGTACCCATTTCTACCACGAAGAGAGACCCCAATTTTTCGCAGAATCCTACGGGTTCAAAGTGGTCGATTCGGTCCACATGGTGAGGTTGAAGGAGCTAAAGCCCAACACTACCTACCGGTACCGCATCTATTCGCAAGAGGTGTTAGATCATCAAGTTTATAACGTGATTTACGGCCAAACCGTGGCAAGCAATGTGTACAGACAAATACCGCTCACGTTTACCACCAACAATCCTCACAAAAAGGAGATTTCATTCTTAGTGTTAAACGATATTCACGGTGATAATGCATTAATGGACTCCCTCTTGATGGGAACCCAATGGGATGAAACCGATCTGGTTTTTTTCAACGGCGATATGACTACCGACCTTCTCTCGCAAGAGAAGCTATTCGATGACTTCATGGATACTGCAGTGACATTGTTCGCAAAAGAGACCCCCTTCTACTACGCACGGGGCAATCATGAAACCCGAGGCCATTTCGCGACCACCTTCCCTCGATACTTCCCCACCCCAACTGGTCAGCTCTATTACATGTTCCGCCAAGGCCCCATCTGCTTTCTCGTGCTCGACTGCGGTGAGGACAAGCCAGACAGCGATATCGAGTACAGTGGCATCGTGGCTTTCGACAATTACCGCACCGAACAGGCAAAATGGCTGGAAAAGATAATTCAAAGCGATGAGTTTAAGCAAGCGCCTTTTAAGGTGGTGATTACCCATATCCCCCCCTTCGGGAACTGGCACGGCGAAAAAGAAATCCTGGAGAAGTTCGTACCCACGTTGAATAAAGCCGGTATAGACCTGATGATGTGTGGCCACCTCCACAGATACATCTATCAAGAAAAGAGCGATGCGATCAACTTCCCGATACTGGTGAATCATAATCGGGAGATGATTGGCGTTATGGCCAACGACAAAGAGATAGAGGTTCGCATCACCAACACCAAGGGGAAACAGGTGAAAACCTTTAATTATAAGGTGCAAAACTGATTTGGGACACTCCGTAAACGAACGAAGCCAGCTTAAATTATTTTGATTTAACTGGCTTCGCTCGTTTTAATTTCTCTTTCTTTACCATACTCATGGTAAATTTCACTACCTTCCGAAAGTTATGATAAAACGACCTTTTCTTTTTGTAATTATCTGTATATTAACGTATTAAAACTCAATTTCCGTCTGAAGCCAAAATTCATCTCGGTCAAACAATGTCTTATCAGACGGTTTTTGTATCTTTTTCACTTTACCGCTTATGCCGCACAAATAGCTGAAAGATAGATAATGCAACAGACAAATCCTCACTTTTTCACAATAATTGCTGAATGCTATCGTTCCTTTGCAGTAAACTCTATGGATAAGCTCTAATAGCAGAAAAACAATCATTGTTCCAAAAACTTGAGACTTCACAGCGTTTTCACTTGTACCCAAATAGGTTTTAATCTGTAAATTCTGTTTTAAAGGCTCAAACATAGACGAACAGTAGTTCTGTCAACTAATTTAATGGTTTCATTTTTTACTTTTCCAATTACCAAACGGTCCCTTTTGTCGGTTAAAGTACGACGATAATAGCTAATTATTTCAAAATATCGGATAGTAGTGGGTTAATTTAATTTTTTTTGTATTTTTGTCACACCTGTATTAGGTTAGTGTCGATTTTTGGTTGCGATTATTTAAACATTACTTCATTCATATGAAACAGCGCGAACTTTTTTTCATGTTGAGCGCGATCATCCTTTTATCGTGCCAGAAAGGCAACACAACTGCAACGGAATATACCATAAGCAGGGGAGAACTGCTGGATAAAATCAAAGGGGGATGGGCAGGCCAGGTGATTGGATGCACCTACGGTGGCCCAACGGAATTCGTATGGAACGGAACGATGATCGGCGACGAGGTTCCTATCCCGTGGAACGACACGCGGATGCTCTGGTATTATGAAAACTCGCCTGGGTTGTACGACGATGTCTACATGGACTTGCTGGACGCACCCGACTCGCTACACGCGAAACACTTTGCCAACGCGGGCGGAATACTGGGCACGATGATCGGGTACGACAAGATACCGGCCTATTGGAAACAGGGTTTGGACAAGGTAGAGCACCTGAACTTCGCGCATACCGACATGTCGCTCAACAAGGTATACGAACCCCCCACGGATAGCCGTATCAGACGACTTGAACTTTCCTGGAATTACGACCTAAAAGAGGGGGAGAACAGCGTTACGTTGAAAGCGAAAACTATCCCCAACGGGTACCGGGTAGAAGCGCACGACGTGATCGTCTACACTTGGAACAGACCAGACAAAGTGGTCTATTATTAATTAAACCAGTTTATTTGACTTTATCAACAAAAGCAAATGCCAATGCGAATAGCAAATGAGGTTAAAAAAACAGTGGGAAAAAGGGGAGAAAGGCAACTTTTTCTTAATTTAAATGTAACACCGTTGTAACAATCTTGCGTTAATTTTGGTAGCGATAACAACAACGTTAAAATTCATGCCTATGATTTTAAATAATTACATCCATCAACAAAACTAATCATTTATGTATTAACTAAAAACATCACAACTGTATGAGGAACAACAACACTAGGGGTAATACTTTAAATAAAAAACTACCCATTAAACATTTTTTATTGATTATGCGGACAGTGTTTATCCTACTATTCACCTGCGTATTTTGCTCTATGGCCGAAATAGGTTACAGCCATGAATCAAAGGTGCAGAATCAGCAACAGCTAAAAAAGCAAATTACCGGAACGATTGTGGATGGTAAAGGTGAACCGATAATCGGGGCAAATATTATTGAAGAGGGTACGACCAACGGAACGATTACAGACATTGATGGTCAATTTTCGTTAAACGTAACCGACAACGCCACCATTAAGGTCTCCTACATCGGGTACTTAGAACAGATTATCAACACTGCTGGAAGAACAACTTTCGATCTAACCCTACAAGAGGACACCAAGTCACTTGAAGAATTGGTGGTTATTGGTTATGGTACACAAAAGCAAGCCACCATCACAGGTGCCATTAGCACGCTAGAAGGTAAAGAACTCACTGCAGTACCCACTGCCAACCTTACCAACTCGTTAGCTGGAAAGATTCCGGGGTTAGTAGTTATGACTCGATCGGGCGAGCCCGGAAGTGATGGATCCACGTTACGTATAAGGGGAGCCAACACCTTGGGCGACAACTCACCACTAGTCGTGGTGGATGGCATTTCCAACAGGGATCTTCAGCGTCTTGATCCAAACGACATAGAGAGCATCACCGTGTTAAAAGATGCTTCCGCGGCAATTTACGGGTCAAAAGCAGCCAATGGTGTAATCCTGGTCACTACGAAAAGGGGCCAACAAGGTAAACCGCAAGTGCAGTTTTCATATAACGAAGGTAGAAGCATGCCTACTGTCATTCCTAAATCCATTGACTCGGCAACTTATCTTGAGGTTTTAAACGAAATTAGCGTATACCAAGGGCAAGCACCAAAATACAGTAATGAAGAGATCGAAAATTACCGAAAAGGTGGTGATCCTTGGCTGTACCCGAACACCGATTGGTTTGCGGAGACCTTTAAGTCATCTGCACCACAAAGAAATGCAAACCTCTCTATCTCAGGGGGCCAAAATTACCTAACCTATTTTGTGTCGGTGGGAACAACGTTTCAAGATGCTATCTATAAAAACAGTGCAACCAATTACAAACAGCAAAACATACGCGTAAACCTCGATGGGAAACTTAATGATTACGTAAGTTATGGCGTGGATATGTCGGCACTTTTCCAAAACAGGAACTACCCTACCCGATCGGCTGGCGATATCTTTAATATGCTTAGGAGAGGTAAACCCAACATGCATGCATATTGGCCAAACGGCATGAATGGTCCTGACATCGAGTATGGAAATAACCCGGTAGTTATTACGACCAACCAGACTGGCTACGACAGGAATAAAAGAACAGACTTGTTGCTGGGTGCTAACGTGGAGGTGAAACTGCCATGGGTGAAAGGATTATCGTTTCGCGGAAACGCGGCTGTCGATAATCGATACATAAACGACAAGTTGTGGCAAATACCCTGGTACCTTTACTCGTGGGATGGTACCTCCTATGATAGTGGGGGCGAACCAATTTTGGTAGAAGGGAAAAAGGGATTCGTAGATCCTCAACTCACACAAGAGATGGGGCAAAATAAAAACATCACCTTGAACGGGTTGATAAACTACGAACAAACCTTTAATGAAGATCACAATTTTAAAGCGTTGTTGGGTATGGAAAGGTATTCGGGAGACTACATGAACTTTTCCGCTTTCCGTAAAAATTACGTCTCACCCGCTTTAGATGAACTTTTTGCCGGTGGAGATGCCGAGAAAGATAACAACGGTTCTTCTAGTGTAGAGGAACGAATGAATTATTTCGGGCGCGTGAACTACGATTACCAGAACAAGTACCTACTGGAATTCGTGTGGCGATACGATGGGTCCTTTATCTTCCCCGAAGAGGGGCGATTCGGGTTTTTCCCCGGTGTTTCACTGGGATGGAGAATTTCGGAAGAGCCATTCTGGGGAGGATTGAAAAACACCGTGGATTACATGAAGATAAGGGGATCCTGGGGACAGACTGGAAACGACCGGATCGATGCTTATCAATACTTATCAAGCTTTGGATACGTCACGGGTTCAACAAATATTTACGTGTTCAACGGCAACGTGGAATCGAAGATGCTACAAGAACTTAGAATACCTAACCGAAACGTGACATGGGAAGTGGCCAATCAATCCAACATCGGATTCGATGCGCAAATGTTCGATGGTAAACTGGGATTGAACGCGGATTACTTTTATAACCTACGAAGCAATATTCTCTGGACCCGTAATGCATCAGTCCCAGGAAGTACTGGTCTCACGTTACCACGAGAGAATATAGGTGAAGTGGAAAACCAAGGATTCGAATTTGTGATTTCTTACAGAAATCAACTTTCAGATTTAGGATACAACATTTCACTTAACCTGAATTTCAACAAAAACAAGATACTTTTCTGGGATGAGACCCCTGGCATTCCTGAATATCAACAATCAACAGGTAGACCAATGAATGCCAGCCTATATTACAACGCGATCGGCATCTTTAGGGATGCGGATCATCTTGCCAGCTACCCACACTGGGGAGGTGCCCGACCTGGAGATGTGATTTTTGAAGACGTGAACAAAGACGGCGTGATTGACGGGCTAGATCGGGTACGTTCAGAAAAAACTGACCTACCCACCCATGTAGGAGGGCTTAATCTTGGACTAGATTACAAAAACTTCTATATGAACCTATTCTTTCAATGGGCAACCGGTGCTGTTAGATACGATTACTACGAAATGCAAGGCGAGGCGGGCAATTACTTGAAAAGAGATGTAGAAGGGAGATGGACCACTGATAATATCGATGCCGTTAAACCCAGAATATGGAATCGTTATTTCGAATATTGGAGAAGCAACGCGAACACGTACTGGCTACATAATGCCAACTACCTGAGATTAAAAAACCTGGAGATTGGCTACAACGTGCCACAAAGTTTAACGCGGAAAGTATACCTGCAGGGGGCCACAATCTACTTTACCGGTACGAATTTCCTCACGTTTACCGGAATTAAAGACTTCGACCCTGAAACAACATCTCCCACTGCTTATCCATTGAATAAGGTGTATAACATTGGTGTTTTACTCACGTTTTAATTGAATTGTAAAAAAATAGAATTATGAAATATACGAAAATAATAAAAGCCTTCCTCTTCATTATCGGTTTGCATGTACTGGTAGCCTGTAATCACGATTTCTTGAATACAGACCCGGCTACCGAGTTTTCCGAGCAAGCTTTATGGAGCGATCAGGCGTTAGTAGAGACATTCATAAATAACCTCTACGATAGACTTGATGAGCCGTTAACTGACGGCCGGATGAAATGCATGCTTGTCGATGAGGCTCATTACAGGGGAAATCAAGCCTCTACCGATTTCAACAACGGACTTATAACACAGGATAGACTCCCAGCCTGGGGAAGTGTGTCGTATTTGTATACCTGGAACGATATGTATAAAAGTATACGTTATTGTAACATGTTTTTTGAAAACGTGGATAACATACCTTTCTCAGAAAATATCGTGGATGGAAAAAACTTGAGAGATAGAATGACAGGTGAGGTGCACTTCCTGAGGGCGTTCTTTTACTTCAACCTATCAAAAATATATGGTGGAGTTCCGATCATCAAGGGAGTGTTTTCACTGGATGACGAATTTAAAACCGCACGCAATAGTTACGAGGAGACGGTTAACTTCATCCTTGAAGAGTTAAATCAAGCTATTGAACTACTCCCGAGCCAGCACTCAGGGGTAAACCGTGGAAGGATCACGAAAGGAGCCGCCATGGCCCTCAAGTCACGCGTTACGTTATATGCCGCCAGTGACCTTTACAATAGTACCATTTTCCCGGAATACAGTAACCAAGAGCTGATTCGCTACACGAATGATAATCGCCAACAACGGTGGAGGGCAGCGAAAGATGCAGCAAAAGCGGTAATCGACCTCGAACAATACTCACTGTATAAGCCTCAACCTTCATCAGCCACTGAAGCGGCAGAAAATTATTTCAACCTTTTCGTTGCAAAAGACACGGAAGAGGACATTTTCGTGAAATACTTCACGGTAACCGTACGACAACGCTGGGGACTCTACACATCACCTAACGGGTACCACGGATGGGGGGCAAATGCACCTGTAGGTAACCTCGTAGACGACTACGAGATGGCAGATGGTAGCCTTTTCGATTGGAACAACCCGGAACATGCAGCAAATCCTTACAGTAACCGAGACCCTCGCTTCCATGGGACCATCCTTCATAACGGTGCGAAGTGGCGAGTACGACCGGACGATGCAAAGGGCCTTGATCCAGAGAATAGAATACAAACCGGACGGAAAGAGGTATGGAATCCAGCTACCAACGAAATTGAACTCCATTACGGGGTAGACACTCGGAACAGCACCATTGAGGATTGGAATGGATCACAGACTGGCTACTACACCAAAAAATACCTTGACCCCAATATAGATGCCCAATATGTTCGACAAGCCGTCACATGGAGATTCATACGATATACCGAAATATTGTTGAATTACGCGGAGGCCTGCATTGAACTGGAAGAGGAAGATGAAGCGTTAAAATACATCAACTTGGTAAGGACACGTGCCGGTATGCCCGCGATAAACGAGAGCGGTATGGCCCTGAAAGAACGTTACCGCAACGAAAGAAGGGTTGAACTGGCATTCGAAGATCACCGGTTTTTTGACGTGAGAAGATGGGCAATCGGGGAAGAAGCTTACCAACCCGTGCTTTCAGCGAACATAGTGTATAAGCTTAACGATGACAAAACAACCTCTTCTGTCCCTACCATTTCGCATGTGGTATTCGAACAAAGAAAATGGGATAATAAAATGTATTTCTTTCCCATCATGAGGGATGAAATGAACAAAAACGATTTGCTAATACAGAACCCAGGGTATTAATCTTGGATATTTATTTACTTAACTTTCGCAAGCTCCTTTACCCCGCTTGCCGTGGGGGTTTTAAATTTAGTTGTATAGGTCAAAAAATAGGCTGTTTTTTACACTACACTTTACTAAGTTTAAGAAATTAATTTTATTTTTGTTTTTGTAAACCGAAACGGGGTAAAGCTCTGCTGGGGAGCAACTTTACAAGGGATAAGTTTACGAGCGCCTAATGCGTGTTAAAAAGAGTGTCTTTCTTAAGGCACTCTTTTTTAATAATACGCGGTGGTGTCTCTCTATGCCTTAAAAAACCCATCAATAAACCGCTTACGGTTCTCTTTATTCAAGCAACGCGGGTTGCCGGAGGGTTCATCATCCTTGTTCACGGTTTTTTTATCAATTGTTTCGTTATTGAATAGCCGAACCAACGCCAATCGATGTTGCTGTCCGACAACAGGTAAACATGTCTTTCCCATACGAAAGGATCTTGTAAAGCCCTGAAGAGGTGTATGACCATAGGTCTTTTAGTTGAAAAAACAGGAAAACCAAAAGTAAAATCAGTTTTACTCGACTTCTAAACTGTAAGTTGCAAGCGGTTGAAAAGCCGAAGTTCTTGTCTGAAAATTTCGAAGAACTCAAAATGTTTAAAATGACAGAAACAACTTTTTCTGATGAGGTGAAAAAGCCTTTTATTTCTGAAACTATTATCGTATCTTTCCTCTGTAAATCCTTCGTAGAGAATTGGTGGTAAATACCATTTTTTTTTCTACTTTTGCCACGCTTATAACGGGTAAAAACTATTTCTACACCGATATAAGCTTTTTTGGGGAGTTAAAGAGTGAACGCAAGTTGTATAAATAAAAACATGTATTAACTAAAACAATGACGAATGGTATGAAAAAAGAGAAGGCAACAGGTATAACTTTCACCAAGAAAGCACCTGTTAAACATTTTTTATTGATTACTCGAACAACCTTTGTTTTATTGTTTACCTGTCTCTTTTGCGGTATAGCCGAAGCCAGAGACGTGGAAACCAATGAAACGATAGCGTTGAAAACGGAACAGCAAAAAAAACGAATCACCGGAACGGTTGTCGATGAAATGGGCACCCCGATTATAGGGGCAAACGTCATCGAGGTAGGCACGACCAATGGAACTGTTACTGATATTGACGGTGCGTTTGAACTACAAGTTGAAGATAACGCAACCGTCCGAATCACCTATATTGGCTACCTGGAACAGGAGGTAAGTACCACCAATAGGGTAGCCTTGAGCATCACGCTGCTGGAAGATGCCCAAGCTCTGGAAGAGATCGTGGTCGTGGGATATGGCAGCATGGCCCGAAAAGATATTACCAGCTCCATTACCACCGTGCAGGCCGATAAGCTAAATGTTGGGGTCTTCTCAGACCCAGCCCAGCTGCTCCAGGGGAAGGTGCCCGGGCTCATCATCACACAAAGTAGCAACCCTAACGGTGCCCCATCAATCACGCTGCGAGGAGCTTCCACTTTTAGAGAGGGTGCCGCTCAAGAACCCTACTACGTGATAGATGGTATTCCCGGCATGTCGCTCTCATTGATCTCCCCCGATGATATCGAGAGCATCGACGTGTTACGGGATGCCACCGCAACCGCGATATATGGCTCTAAAGCGGCCAACGGGGTGATTATCATTAACACCAAAAAAGGAAAAGCAGGGCATACGACCATCAACTACAGCACGTACGCCGCGACCGATAACATCATCAAGAACTGGGACGTAATGGATGGAGACCAGTTGCGGAAGTACGCCCGAGAGAACAACATCACCCTCGTCAACGACCTGGGAGCAAACACCTTCTGGCAAAAAGAGGTGCAACGTACGGGGTTCAGCCATAACCATAACGTTTCCATCAGCGGGGGAGCAGGACAAACCTCCTATAACTCAAGCATCAATTACTTGGAAAAAGAAGGGGTTATAAAAGGAACGGAGATGAGTAGACTGATAGGTCGGGCTTTCTTGCAAACAAAGGCAATGAACGACCGGCTAACGTTATCGTTCAACATCAACACGAGTGTTACAAACAGGGGTAGCGTCCCGTTCGACAAACAAGGACAGAGCGTGCTGGATGCCATGAGCTACTACTCCCCCCTGGTTCCCATAAGGAACGAGGATGGAACATGGTTCGAAAACAGCGGCATATCGCAAAACTTTAACCCTGTAGCGTTGATACACGAAAACATCTACGACACGGAAAGCAAACAGATACAAGGAAATGCGAAAGCCTCGTTCGAAATCACGGAGGGCCTCCTGTATAACCTAAGCCTGGCGTACCAGAACGAACAACACCTTTTTAGCAATTACAACACCACGAAATCGTTGGTCGCCCTAGATATGAGCGGACGTGCAGATCGCTCTACCATCAACAACACGAAGAAAATTCTAGAGACCTACTTCAACTACGACCGCACGTTTAACGACTCCCATAAGTTGGGTTTAATGGCAGGATACTCATGGGAAGAAGGTAACGATAACGATGGATTCAAGCTGACGACATACGACTTTTACAACGATGCCCTGACCTATTACAACCTCGGGATGGGGAATAAGATCGACATCAACGGACTTGGACTGGGAGACGGCCGCTACATGCTTTCCACGCTACGCATGATCTCTTTTTACGGGCGTGCCAACTACTCCTTTAACAGCAAGTACCTGTTTCAAGCAACCATCCGCCGCGACGGCTCATCCGCCTTCGGGAAAAATAACCGTTGGGCAACATTCCCATCCGCCTCTATGGCATGGAGAATATCGGAAGAGAATTTCATGAAAGCGAATGGCTTTTTCGATGACCTGAAGCTACGGGTTGGGTATGGATTAAGCGGGAACTCGCTGGGATTCGACGTGTTCACAGCAACCCAAGTGTATGGGGCGACAGGCTGGTTTGAACATGTAACCCCGTCTGGGGAAACGGAATCGGTACACACGCTAGGGCCCACCAGAAACGCGAATCCCGACCTGAAATGGGAGCGCACGGGAATGTTTAACGTGGGCTTGGATTTCTCTATCCTTAACAATCGACTGAACGGGACCATCGAGCTCTACAACAAGAAAACTCAAGACCTGATTGCCGACTACCAGGTGTCTACCACCCGGTACCCTCACAATTGGCTCACCGCGAACGTGGGTGAGATTAGCAACAAGGGCGTAGAACTAACCCTGAACGCCATACCGGTTAAGAACTCCACGTTTCATTGGGAAACATCCCTAAACCTCTCCCATAATAAGAACCGGGTAGAGAAGCTCTCGAATGAAACCTATTCGGTAGAGTATTTCGACCGGGCCAACCTGGATGCAGCGGGTTTTTCAACCGCTCAACAACAACGGGTTATGGAAGGGTATCCCATTGGTCAATTCTACACGTGGAAGTGGGCAGGCTACAACGAAGGGGTATCGCATTACTACGTATACGGCGAGACCAACCTGAAGAAAATTTACGGGGACGACTTCGCTACCAAGGTCAACCTGCAATCGGATGGCCGATACAAAGATAACCAAACCGGTGAATGGGTAACCACCGACAAGCCCCTATACGACGATCGCACCGCGACCGGATCAGCGCAACCCGTGCTGACATTTGGATGGAACAACACGCTAAGCTACAAGAACTGGAGCTTGACCGCCTTCTTCCAGGGCGTAGTAGGCAACAAGGTAATGAATGGCACACGCGCTTTCTTAAGCAACTACGCGAGCGTTGGCAATGGGAAAAACGTGCTAAGCTCCATGTTCACGGACAACCTCGCCACCGACTATAACTCGCACGCGCCTTCCGACCGCTACCTGGAAAGAGGGGACTACCTGCGCCTCTCCGCACTTACCCTAGGGTATAACTTCGGTAACGTTGGCGATTACATTAAGAACCTCCGACTCTTCGTTACGGGCAATAACCTCGTAACCCTCACCAAGTATAAAGGGATTGACCCTGAAATCAACCTTGGTGGGATGGAACCGGGTATTGATAACCGACAAACATACCCCCGAACCCGAACCCTTATGTTGGGCCTAAACGTTAATTTTTAAACAAGTAACAAAATGAAACCGACATGATTATTTAAAACATCAAAGGTTCCATACACAGAATAATAAAAATATAATAATCGTATGAAAAAATATATTCTCAATTTTTTACCCGCGGTTCTTTTCTCGTTGATCATCGGTTGTACCGACTTGGACGTGGAGATCAAGTCACAATACACCTCCTTCCCCGATTCGGAAATCGCGGCGGAAGCGAAAACGGCCGACGTGTACTATGCGATGCGAGGCCCCTTATCCCGTAGTTACCACCATGCGCAAACCCTCTCATCGGATGAGGCAATGGGTGTCTCCCTAAGCGGTGACTATTATGACAACGGGGTGTACGCCCATATGTCACTTCACTCCTGGACACCGGATGATGGAATCATCGGGTACTTCGAAGCATTAACATCGGGTATCACCCGGTGTAACAGGGCCATCCTCGAGCTAGGGGGTGAAGAAGCCGATATAACGGCCTCAATACGAGCCGTGAGGGCCTACTACTTCTGGGTATTAATGGACAGCTACGGTGATGTACCCTTGTTGAACCGCCTTCTTGAAGAGGATGAAGCGATGGACCGATCCCCACGTCCCGTTATTGCCGAGTACATTGAATCGGAACTGCTCGCCGTCTTAGACCTGCTACCCACCAACGTGGACGCTTCCACATATGGCAAACCAACCCGCTACATGGCCGAAGCATTACTGGCAAAGCTCTACTTAAACTGGGCAGTATACACCTCGCCCGACGTGGCAGCCTATACCCCAAACATGAGCAACCCGAAGTTAAACAATGTGGTAGCGATGTGCGATGACATCATCGAGTCCGGCAAATTCGACCTCAGCGACCCCTACCTCTCGAAGTTTTACCCCGAAAATGGCCCTCATATCAAGGATTTTATTTACGTGATGCCGTTCGACCGGGAGACACAACAGGGGATGACATATGCCCGCTTTTGGACTCACCGGAGTGGCAACAAGGAGTTCTACGGTGTGAATTTACCGAAAAGCGTGGGGGGCAACTTCGTGTACAACCCGGAGTTCGTGGATAAATTTTCATTGGAAGGGGATGAACGCAACGAACAAATCATCGGAGGTCCCCTCTACGTGCGAGACCCGGCCACCTACAAGGCAACGTCTACCCCCTGGATGGTGAACGACGTACACGTGACGCTGACTAAATCGATTGACATCCTTGACTTCCCCACGCTTGATGTTGGCAATGACCTTAAAGGCCGTTCACAAGGGTATCGCTCCATTAAGTTCTACATGGATTTAAAGACAACCAGCGCGCAGAACCGAAGCCAGAGCAACGACGTACCCATCTTCCGCTATGCCGACGTACTACTCATGAAGGCCGAAGCTATCTTACGGGGAGCTTCTGCCACACGCGGTGATACCCCCGCTTCGCTCATGAACCAAATTCGAGCATACGTGAAGGCACCACTGGTAACGGGAACACCCACGTTAGACGACCTGCTGGACGAACGCGCACGAGAATTTGCCGATGAGTCATGGCGACGCAATGACCTGATCAGGTTTGGCAAATTCGAAGATGATTGGGGCTTCAAACACGTGGTTAACCCGGCTGCTAAGAGTCAGAAGTTTCGGCGCATCTTCCCGATTCCAACCTATGTGCTGAACACCAACACCAACTGGAAGCAGAATCCCGGGTATTAGAGAAAGTAAAGGTATTCTTGGACTTAAAAAAGTAACCGGGAGCGGCGTATGCAACTCGCCGCTCCCGGTTTTTTTTCAATGAGGGATACGATTAATTGCCGTACCCGGGATTTTGAATCAAATTAGTATTCCGATGTATCTCATCGCGATGAATGGGCAAGTAGTAGCATTTATCGACCCATTTCCTATCCTCTTGGGTTAAAGGAATCGGCTCGTAGGTATACGTCCACCTTGCCTCATCATGTTCGTGTCGAGCCTGCTTACCCACTCCCGGTTTCAACTTGGCCGTTACCCTTATCCCTTTCAGGCTGTTGATACCCGGGGCTGTAGGAGCGATCATCCACCTTCTTATATCCCAATAGCGATGCTCCTCGAAATAGAAGTCCAACCTTCGCTCGTTCTGGTAGATTTCTCGCAGCTCATCCTGGTCCGTCGTCGTAACGGGCGGGAGGTTTACGTTCTCACGCAACTCGTTCAGGTACTTTTTCGCCTCATCCAGTTCACCGAGTTCTATACACGCTTCAATGTAGGCGTAATAGACTTCGGTTAGGCGAATAAAGGGGAACACCGCGTTGATCCTGGTTCTATGGTCACCGGCAGCGGGATTGACGAACTTTTTCAGGTAATATCCCGTGTAGGTACCGTTCCACGCTTCCCCACCCCCGTCGCGGGTATCCATTCCCGCGTACAGATCGTTGCTCGACGGGTCGAGCTGGTAATAACCGGTATGGATGGTTCCCGTGGGCTCCTCAACGGCGTAATCCGAGGGGCGATCAATCCATTTCATCCCATCGTGCAGGATGGTCGCGTAAAAGCGCGCTTCACGGTTTTTATATGGGTTCGCGGCATGCTCCGGATTCGACCAGCTAAACTTGGTGCCGTCGGCCATCGAGAACGCGTCCACTAAATCCTGAACGGGGGTATTGCCACCCCATGCGTGATAACCAGATGGGCCATTGAATAGGGGCATATGCGTCCCGCTCTCGTTCTTCGTGTCTATAAAGTAACGTGAAAAGATATGGTCGGGGCTATCTTTATGAAAGAACCGCCATATTGCGTCTGCCTTCTCCTCATTTGTCAACCCAGCGCCCCCATAAGTGGGAATCTCATGGCCTAAAGGGTTATCCATTAAATCTTTGGCCGCATTCTTAACGGCTACCCACCTGTCCGTCCTCGAACCTTTCGTGTAAAACAGCAGCTCTTTATTCGAGTAGGAAGCAAAAATGGGGACTTTAGCCGTTGCCGTCGCCTCGTCGTGCAAGTCGCTCGCCGCGTCTGCAAGCACCCTCACCCTCAATGCTTTTACGGCAGCTAACGTGGCTCGCCCCTTCTGGGTGTTGGCAAACGTCTTATCGCTTAATGCATTGGCCGCATTGTCAAGGTCAGAAAGAATCTGATCAATGCAGTCGTTATAAGATGACCTGGGAATTAAAAATTCCTCCTGATCATCCGTTAATTGGGTCACCCTTAACTGCAAAGGTACCCCAGCGTGCGCCCGGGTTAAACGGTGATAAAAGTAGGCCCGTAAAAAGTAGGCCTCGCCCTTCAGTTGCTTCTTATTGGCATCATCGAAGGTCGCATCGTCGATGTTCTCAATAAAATCGTTGCAGGAGCGGATGTTTCTATATAACCTGGCCCACTGATGCCCGCTCTGGGTTTTTGAGAACCAACCCAAGTTCACGTCCGTTACCGCCCCGGAATTGGTCTCCCTGAATTCCCTACCATGAGTGAATAGGGCTTCATCCGTTGCAGACGCTTGCAGCTCCTCGGTAAACCCGGCATCTTGAAAGGTGAAGTAGATATCGTACATGTACGCTTTGGCCAAACTGGCTTCCTTCCATATATCATCCGCGGTAATCTCCGTTCTCGGTTTCGTGTTCAAGAAATCGTGATCGCAAGAGATTACACTCAACGGAATCAATAACAGGAGAATATAATATATTGTACTGTATTTTTTCATTGTTGTAACGTTTAAAAAGTTAAGGAAAATCCCACGTTGATAACTTTAGATAGGGGGTAATAGACCGCGTTTGACGCCGTGCTTTCCGGGTCAATATCGTACGCTTTGGTGATGGTGAACAGGTTCACCCCATTAAGGTAGACCCTGGCGTACGAGAAAAACCGCGAGCGTTGTATGATATGTTTAGGCACGGTATAGCCGAGTTCTAAGTTCTTTAAACGTAGGTAGTCCGTGTTAAGCATCCAATAGGTATTGCTTCCGCCCACGCCACTATCCCAGTAGTACTTGGCACGAGCGTGAACCCGCGGATGCTCACTGCTGGGCTGTTCCACGGACCAGTGATTATCGTAAACGTACTTGGAGTAGTTCCCTATTTCACCGGAATCATAGTACAGCTTTGTCCACGCATCTGCCGCACCCTGGAACAAAATCGACAGGTCGAAATTCTTATATTGGAAGTAGGAATTCAAGCCAAACGTCCATTTAGGCTCATTGGTTCTATCAAATCGCCTTCTATCATCCGGGGTTATCTTTCCGTCGCCATCGATATCCTTGAACTTCATATCTCCCGGCTGCAACCCCTCATCGCTCGTTATACCATCGTAATTGGGGCGATTGGCCTTATCGTTAATCTCATCCCAATCTTTAAACACCCCGTCGTATTCAAAGTAGAGGTTAGTATTCATCGGGTGCCCGGTTGATTTCTGCCACTCAGGTGCTCCAGGAGACTCGTCCCAGAAGATGATTTTATTCTTCGCGTATCCTCCCGAAAAGCTCACGTTGTACCTGAAGTCGTTGTTAACCTTGTCGCTCCACTCCAACTTCCAGTCGAAACCGGTATTATCCACCTTCCCGATATTTTCAGCAGGCAAGGTCAACCCTGAAATTTGGGGTATGGAGGCATTCCTTCTCCACAAGATATTGGAACGCTTGTTGTTAAAATAGTCGAACTCGAAATACAGACGATCCTTGAGCGTTCTACCTTCAAGGCCTATATTCAAGTTATTGGCCCGTTCCCAAGTAATGTTGGGGTTCGGGAAACGACTGATCCTCAAACCCTTTTCATCCTGATTATTAACAATGTAGCCCCATTCGTAATAGTAGGTGGGTAGGAATTGGTATTCGCGCAGTTGCCCGTCGAACCAAACTTGGTCGTTACCCATTTGTCCCCAGGAAAAACGAAGTTTGAAGTAGTCGATGAATGAGATGTTTTCCCTCCAGAAGTTCTCTTCCGAAATTCTATAACCGATTAGGAAACCAGGGAAAAAACCAAACCGTGTGTCCTCGGGGAACATGTAGGAACCATCGTACCGCCAAACGAATTCGGCCAGGTACTTCTCCATGTAATTGTACCCGAAACGACCAAAGTAATTCATACGGGCGCGTTCCCAGTTATCGTTCCAACCACCGCTCCCGGAGCTTTTTTCCTTGTCTCCACCCGCGTTAAAGTGCTGCAGCGCAGTCGACAGGAAGTATCTCCTGTACCCACTGAAGAACTCTTTGTCTGAAGTATCCTTCTCCATACCAGCAAGTGCAACCACCTCATGATCACCGAAGGTTTTCTCGTAGTTCAGAAAAGTACCAAGCACCATGTTGGTTTGATCAAAGGAGTTCATATCCAGCGATGGGTCGGGGTGGCTGGGATAACTTAACGCCTTCAGCAGCAATGGGGTTACCCCATCAGCCTCGTATGACTTATAATCCCAGGTATACAAGTACCAGGGTTGAAACCACGATTTGGTCTGACCAAATGACTTGTCGTAAGAGATATTGGCAACTAACTTTAACCCATCAATCCAGGGTTGGGTAATCTCCACTTTTCCCGTGCTTTGAATGTAGTACCTTCTATCGCGTGTGTAACCGGTTTCTTCCGTAACGGCCACAACCGGGTTTCGACCATACTCCTGCGCCGGCCCGGGCAAACCGTTGGGCCAGTAAGCGGGATCCGTGGGTCTTCCCCTCGCCGTGAACCACAGCAGGGCACCGGCACTCTGGCTCGGGAAACTTCTGTTTTCCTGACGCCCCATCAGCCCAATACTGGCACTAACCCAGTCGCTAAGCTTCGCATCCAAGTTTATCCTCAAGTTATACTGGCTGTAGTTGGTGGCCGAGTTATGATACAAACCATCCTGGAACTTATACCCGAAGTTCGCGAAGTAGAGCAACGATTCGCTACCACCGTTTAGCTCAAGGTTATGTACATTCTGAGGCGACCAAGGTTTAAAGGTCTCCTTGTACCAGTCGGTATTTGGGTAACGCCAGGGGTCCCCACCTTCACGGTATTTCTGGATCTCCTCCTGGGTTTTCCACGGTTCGGAAACCACGTTGGGTCCCTTTAATGGATTCACAAGCCCGTCGTTCACGATTAACTCGTTCCGCAACTCGGCATATTCGGCGGCGTCGCTCATTTTAGGCAGTACCGTGGGCGTTGCCCAGCCTTGATTAAAGGAGTAGGTCAGTTCGGCCCTTTGCCCTTGAGTCCCTTTTTTGGTCGTTATCAGGATAACCCCGTTAGCGGCCCGCGCACCGTAAATGGCCGCGGAGGCATCCTTCAAAACAGAAATGGTTTCGACCTCATTCGGGTCCAAACGTTCCAAGCCCCCTGCCCTTGCCGCGATACCATCGATAACTATAAGCGGGTCGTTGCTCCCTAACGTGTTTGAGCCCCTGATCCTGATGGTAGCGCCGTCATAACCGGGCTCTCCAGACCTTTGCAAGGTGATTACCCCTGGCATTCTACCTGCTATCGCGTTCGACAAGTTGGTTACCGGGGATTTTATAAGATCGTCCCCCTTGACGGATGTTACCGAGCCGGTAGCGGTCTCTTTCCTTTGAACACCGTACCCTACCACGACCACCTCGTCAATTAATTGAACGTCCTCCGTTAACGTCTGATTAATAACCGTTTGATTACCAACAAGTACTTCCACGGAGGTATAGCCTATGTAGGAAAACTCCAACACGGCATCGTTACCGGGAACCTGCAACTCGTAATCACCGTCAATGTCGGTTACCGTTCCGGTCGTTGTTCCTTTAACCACAACGTTAACACCGATTAAAGGCTCACCGTTCATGTCTGAAACCGTACCTGTTACCCTTTTTTGCGAGAAAGCAAAAATCGGAATCAGCAAAAACAGCAACACCATTACGAAAAGCTGCGAATAGAAACTGTATTCGCCTTTAGTCTTAAATTTGCTCATCTTTTTTCATGTTTTTCTGTTAGTAAATTACGTTTCATATTATTTCAAGGGAATTCTATCTATCACTAAATCGTCGCCATTGTTAATTGCTAAAAGTGCGTTTATTTTAAAAACAAAGGTTCCACCCACTAAAAATAATGAATTCACTGGACTACATGCAATTACCAATTACACAACTGCATCATAACCAAAAAATGGGGGAACTCACCGCGCAAATATAGAGACAATAATGTGAATAAAAAAATATTTATCGTAAAATAAAGAAATATTTATCGCAAATTACCGTAAATTTAACACACCAAGTTAAAGATTATGATGAACCAAACCCGTGATCTCTCCACGAGAATAGGCTGATAATTGAACCGAGAATCTGACCACTAAAAAACCGACTGTATTTCAGCCGGTTTATCTGCAAGTTACTTGGATTTCAGGCGCCCGCTTTTCTTAAGCGCCTGATCCAGTATCCACTGTATCTGACCATTCACGCTCCGAAATTCGTCGGCAGCCCACTTCTCGATAGCCTCCAGGGTGTCCAAATCCAGCCGCAACGCGAAGTTCCGAATCATTCTCTCTTTTTTACCCATCGTCACCTCACGCTATAACTACTGGTACAGCGTCCCGGTGTTGAGTACCGGTTGCGCCGACTCGTCGGCACACAACACCACCAGCAGGTTGCTAACCATTGCCGCCTTTTTATCTACATCCAGCTCCACGATCTGCTCGTCGTCTATCCGCTCCAATGCCAGCTTGACCATCGATACCGCACCCTCCACGATCTTCTCGCGGGCAGAAATAATCGCCTCCGCCTGCTGCCTGCGCAACATCACCGCGGCAATCTCGGGCGCGTAAGCGAGGTAGTTGATGCGCGCCTCCACCACCTCGATACCGGCCATCTCCAAGCGGGTATTCAGTTCAGACAGCAGGTTCTCGTTGATCTCTTCCCCGCCCGAACGGAGCGTGAGCTCGTCATCCGTAACCACGTTATTGTCGTACGCGTACTGACCGGCTACCTCCCGAAGAGCGGCATCGCTCTGCACCGCCACGAAGTTTTCAAACGCGTCCATCTGCTTACTCACCGAGTAAACCGCTCCAACATTGGCCCCCTTTCCAACCGCCATCGTCTGCGCATCGATCTCAAACATCGCCTTGTAGGTATCCTTCAACTTCCACACCAGCACCAAACCAATGAGCACCGGGTTACCCACCTTATCGTTCACCTTGATCGGGTCCACATTCAGATTACGGGCTCGCATCGATAATCTTTTCTTGGTCATAAAGGGGTTGACCCAGAAAAAACCATTCTCCTTAATCACCCCCCGGTACTTACCGAAGAAAAGCATCACCATCGCCTCGTTGGGTTCCAGCTTGGTGAAACCCACCAGCAAGATTGGCCACCCGATTAACAAGGCAGTAGCTGTCACGATACCCCACACCTCTCCGGTAACGTAAAGCAACGCTATACCCGCCAACAACAACAGCACCAAGAACAGCATCAAAAAGCCGTTCATCCTGACTCCGCTAAATGTAAATTCTTTTGTTTGCATACTATCAACACGTTAAATGAACACTAATTAAAATGATATTATTTTGATATCGCAAATATATCACATATTTTTCAAACGACCAAGCGAATCGACTCCATTATTTATTACATTATGTTAAATGATAGCCATCCCGCTTTCCCTATCTGAAGAAATTACGCTATCTTTGCGAAAATCAGCTTGGCGGCTTATTAAGCTGACAGGAAAAAATCAAGCCAAGCAGACTAATTACCAGCCTATTAAGCCCAAAGGAACACCGGTTACAAGCACTCCGGGCATGGTTGCTTCGACCATATCCACCCAGCAGTTGCTTATAGGCTTACAGCGTGAGCGTTTGGAATTTGAAACATTGCATATGGACACACAGGTTTTACTTGTTTTCGCGATTATCGCCATTGCGATCGTCTTCTTCGCGTGGGGCAAGATACGATCCGACATTGTCGCCTTGTCGGTACTCATCTCGTTAGTGCTGACCGGGATTCTCACCCCCGCCGAAGGGCTCTCCGGCTTCTCCAACTCGGTAGTGATCATGATGGTTAGCCTCTTCATCGTGGGAGGTGCAGTCTTCCAGACGGGGCTTGCCAAGATGATCAGCACCAAAATCCTCTCCCTAGCGGGGCAAAACGAATTGAAGCTATTCATCTTAGTAATGCTCGCTACTGGAGGTATCGGGGCCATCTTGAGCAATACCGGAACGGTCGCCTTGATGCTCCCTATCGTGATTAGCCTCGCCGCCGACGCGAAAACCAACGCACGTCGGTTCCTGATGCCGATGGCCTTCGCGAGTAGCCTGGGCCTCCTCACCCTGATCAGTACTCCCCCCAACTTGATCATCAACGACACGCTCATTAGTGGCGGATTCAAGGAGCTCTCGTTTTTCTCATTCCTACCCATCGGTCTCATCACCCTATCGGTAGGTATCCTGCTGCTTTGGCCCCTGAGCAAAATACTGGTGTCGGGGCAAAACAAAGACAAGTCGAATGAAAAAAAGGACAAGACCCTCACCCAGCTCGCCTCCGAATACAAACTCGCCGATAACCTCTACCGGGTGCAAATCGGGGAGAACTCGCCCTTCATCAACCAATCGCTCCAAGAGCTGAACATCACGAGCAAGTATAACCTGAGTATCGTTGAAATACGCCGGATCGAGTCGAAACACCGCTTTCACAAGACGGTCAACATGGCGATGGCCGGCCCCTCCAGCACGTTCATGAAAGGTGATATCCTCTATGTGCTGGGAGAGTTCAAGGATATCATGACCCTGGTGGAAGAGAACGGACTCAACTTCATTGATGCGCACGAGCTGGAGGGTAATGACAACGCGCTCTCGGTCTCTCAAGCCGGTGGCATGCAGTTTAGCGAGATAGGCATTGCAGAGGTGGTCCTGCTATCGACCTCCAAACTCATCAACAAACGGGTAAGGGAGTCCAACTTCCGCCAGCTCTACAACGTGAATATCCTCGGGATACGCCGAAAGGACGGCTACATCTTGCAAGAGGTGAAAGATGAACGAATGTACTCGGGTGACGTGCTACTGGTGCAAGGAAAATGGAGCGATATCGAGAAACTGGACCTGGAGACTTCGGAGTGGGTGGTGGCAGGACGACCCATGGAGCACGCGCTAAGGGTACCCCGTGACCACAAGGCCCCCGTCGCCGCGACGATCCTCATCTTGATGATCCTGGCCATGATATTCAACCTGGTGTCCACCGTGATCGCCACGATGGTGGCCGCCTTGCTGATGATCCTAACAGGGTGCTTCCGCAACGCGGAGTCGGCTTACAAATCGATCAACTGGGAAAGCACCTTCCTCTTTGCCGGTATGTTCCCCTTAGCCATCGCCATGGAGAAGACCGGGGCATCGCTCATCATTGCCGAGGGCATCGTGAACGGGCTAAGCAGTTACGGTCCCATCGCGGTCTTGGCGGGAATCTACGTGGCCACCTCCATTCTCACCATGTTTATTAGCAACACGGCCACGGCGGTGCTCTTTGCCCCTATCGGTTTCCAAACGGCCATCTCCATCGGGGTGAGCCCCTACCCCTTCATGTTCGCGGTGACGGTCGCGGCCAGCATGTGCTTCGCCAGCCCGTTCGCAACCCCACCCAACGCGTTGGTGATGTCGGCAGGCCGTTACAAATTCATGGATTACGTGAAAGTGGGCCTCCCACTGCAACTTGTAATAGGAATTATTATGATTTTCGTACTGCCCATGCTCTTCCCTTTTTAACGGCCCAGCCCTTAAACGGCCCAGAGATGGCATAAGAATATTACTCGAAAACAACAATAAAAAAAATAATCATATGAAGAAAAATTTTATCTACTTATTAATCGCATTTATGACACTACTGGCATGCAACGACCAGCGGTCTGGTCGCTCATCGGGCGAACCCGGAAGCATCTTCATGACTGAATATGACACCCCGTTCGGGATGCCCCCGTTCGACCAAATTGAATTCGAGGACTTCAAGCCGGCCTTTTTAGAAGGTATCGCACAGGAGGACAAGGAGATCGAAGCAATCGCCAACAACCCGGAAGCGCCCACGTTCGAGAACACGATCGTGGCGATGGACAATACCGGCGAAGTACTGCGGCGCGTTTCCCGCGTATTTTACGGCTTACGCAGCGCGGAGACGAACGACAATATCCAGGAGCTGGCTAAAGAGCTATCCCCTATCCTGTCGGAGCATAGTGACAACATCAACCTGAACGAGCAACTGTTCAACCGGGTAAAAACGCTACACGATGATACTACCGGCATGAACCTCACTACCGAGCAATATCGCCTACTCGACACCTACTATAAAGGGTTTGTCCGCTCGGGAAGCTTGCTGAACGAGGAACAAAAGGAGCGGCTACGTGAACTCAACAAGGAGCTATCGGCCCTAACCCTCCAGTTCGGGAACAACCTGCTCGATGAGACCAATGACTTTAAACTGGTAATCGACAACGAAGAGGATTTAGCGGGCCTCCCTGAGGGGGTGATCGCCGCTGCCGCTGAAACAGCCCAAAGCCAAGGCGAAGAGGGCAAATGGGTGTTCGGCCTACAAAAGCCAAGCTGGCTCCCCTTTCTCCAGTACTCAGAAAAAAGGGAGCTGCGTGAAAAGCTATACAAGGCCATGTACAACCGTGGTGATAACGACAACGAGAAAGACAACAAGCAGATTATCAACAGCATCGTGAACCTCCGCGTAGAGAAGGCACAACTGTTAGGATACGACTCGCACGCCCACTTCATCCTGGAAGAGAATATGGCCAAAACCCCTGAAAATGTTTACCAACTGCTCAACGAGGTATGGGATTACGCCCTGCCACAAGCGAAGAAAGAGGCTACCGAGCTGCAAGCACTTATCGATGCAGAGGGGGGCGACTTTCAGCTGGCCTCATGGGACTGGTGGTATTACACCGAGAAGCTGCGCCAACAGAAATACGCGCTCAACGAAGAGGAGGTGAAGCCCTACTTTAAAATGGAGAACGTGCGCGAAGGGGTCTTTGAAGTGGCCAACCGATTGTATGGCTTGAGCTTCAAGAAATTGAAGAACGTACCGATTTACCACCCCGAGGTGGAAGCGTACGAGGTGCTGGACGCCGATGGCTCTCACCTGGCCGTTTTTTACACCGACTATTTCCCCCGCCCGGGTAAGAACGCGGGCGCATGGATGAGCAGCTTCCGGTCGCAACAGGTGAAAGAGGGGGTGAACATCCGCCCGCTTATATTCAACGTGGGCAACTTTACCCGTCCCACCAGTACCACGCCAGCACTGCTCACGCTCGACGAGGTGGAGACCCTGTTCCACGAGTTCGGGCACGCGCTGCATGGCATGCTATCCAACGTGAACTACGTGGGACTTTCCGGTACCAGCGTATCGCGTGATTTCGTGGAGCTGCCCTCGCAAATCATGGAGCACTGGGCTTTCCATCCTGATGTGCTTAAACTCTACGCCAAGCACTACGAAACCGGGGAGGTAATACCCGATGAGCTTATAAAGAAGATCAACGCGGCCTCCACGTTCAACATGGGCTTCGTGACCACCGAGTTCGTGGCTGCCGCCCTGCTCGATATGGAATACCATACCCTAAGCGAAATGGGTACGATTGATGTGAACGCGTTCGAAAACCAAGCGATGAAGAAGATCGGGCTGATCGACGAGATCATCCCCAGGTACCGCAGCACCTACTTCTCCCATATCTTTAGCGGGGGTTACTCCGCCGGGTACTACGCCTACCTCTGGGCAGAGGTGCTGGATGCCGACGCGTTCCAAGCGTTCGTGGAAAACGGGATTTTCGACCAAGAGACCGCACGCCTCTTCCGTGAGAACGTGCTCTCGAGAGGAAACTCAGACGATCCGATGGAGCTCTACAAGCGGTTCCGCGGTGCTGAGCCCAACCCGATTTACCTCCTAAAAAATAGGGGATTCGTACAATAACGGTCGAAACGACACCCTATTAACAATATCACCGGATCGTTTCACACGGTTAAAACGGTTTTTTCAAGGAGATTTGATGGTCGTTTTTAACCTGTCGATTCCAGGTCGATGAAAATTATCCGGTGGTATTTGTTCTTAAAAAGGTAAAAATAACGTATCTTTGCACGCTCAAAATAGCGGGCAACCCTATTTCATTGTTTGTGAAGCCCGTAAAAGCGGAAGTTGTAAATAAAAAGAAATATTGATATGCAAAACAAAGGATTTATTAAAGTTTTCACCATTATCCTTACAGCGATCTCTCTGTTTTACCTGTCGTTCACCGTCGTGGGACGGCAATACAACAAGAAAGCAGAGCAATTCGCGAATGGGGACTTGGCCCTGCAAAACCAATACCTCGACTCACTCTCTACTGAAAAGGTGTACCTGAACTACACGCTGAAACAGGTGCGTGAGAAAGAGATCGGATTGGGACTTGACCTGAAGGGGGGGATGAACGTTGTTCTCGAGATCGATGCGTCTGAAGTGTTGACCTCCTTGGCGAACACCGATGACCCCCAGTTCAACCAGGCTATGAGGGAAACGGTGATCCAAAATAGAAGAGGTAGCGCCTCAGACTTTATCTCGCTGTTTCAACAGAACTACGAGGCGATCGATCCCAACGCGAGGCTGGCAAACATCTACAGTATAACGATGCGTGACCGTGTCAGCCCAACCGCAACCAACAACCAAGTGATCAGTGTTTTGCGTAACGAGTTGACTAGCGTTGCCAACAACTCCTTTAACGTGTTGGCTACCCGTATCGACCGATTCGGGGTGGTCGCTCCCAATATTCAAAGGCTGGATCGGGCAGAGCGAATCCTTGTGGAGTTACCGGGCATCACGGAACCTGAACGGGTTCGCAACCTGCTGCAGGGTAGCGCGAACCTGGAGTTCTGGAAAACGTACAACGTCAACGAGCTAAGCCTCTACTTCAACGAGCTGATTTCCCGATCGAACGAGTACGCCATGGTGCAACGTGAAGCCCTGGCCGCCGCGGAAGGAATCACTACTGATGGTGCGGGCTTGGAAGAAGCCACTTCAGAGGCAGCAACCCCTGAATCTGACGAGGTAGACGAAACCACCCCGGCAGATTCAATTACCCGTGAGGTTGGTGAAATAATCATCACCGAAGATGGTGAAGAGAAACGAATCGTGATCACCAAAAACTTCATGGAGTACTTCTACGAGCCTTACTTTGCCATGGGTGGATCCACCGGCCCAGTGGTGGGTACCGTCTCCAAGCTCGACACGGCCGACGTCAATTTCTTGCTGAACCGGTATAAGGACCTGTTCCCGGCTGACGTTCGCTTCAAGTGGGGCTTCAAGCCGGTGGATCAACGGGAAACCTACTTCCAACTGTTCGCCCTCAAGGGGGATGGCAGCAAGCGGGGACCCGCGCTTGAAGGAGACGTGGTGACCAATGCCAAGGCCGACCAGGGGCAACGTGGTTCCGCTTGGGAGGTGAGCATGACGATGAACTCCGCGGGGGCCAGCCGCTGGGCTACCATCACAGGGGCAGAGATAGGTAAATCGATCGCCATCCTGCTGGACGGTTACGTCTACTCCGCACCCACGGTCAATGACCGCATTGAAGGAGGGCGCTCCTCCATCACCGGGAACTTCACGCCGCAAGAGGCGCAGGACTTGGAGAACGTGCTTAAGTCGGGTAAAATGCAAGCCGGCATTCGCATTGTTCAGGAAGACGTGGTCGGGCCCTCGCTAGGACAAGAGGCCATTCGAGACGGTTTCGTCTCCTTTGTCATCGCGCTAATCGCGTTGTTCCTCTTCGTGATCATGCTCTACGGGTTCATCCCGGGCAACGTGATTAACGGGGCGCTGCTCATCAACCTTTTCTTCACGCTGGGAACCCTCGCGGCATTCCAGGCCGTGCTCACGCTTCCCGGTATTGCTGGTATGATCCTGGCTCTGGCAATGGCGGTGGATGCGAACGTACTTATTAACGAGCGGATCAAGGAGGAGATCGCAGCGGGCAAAACCCTGCGCCGGGCAGTTGAAGATGGTTACAAAAACGCATTCTCTGCCATCCTCGACGCCAACGCCACCAGTATTATTAGTGGTGTGGTCCTTGCCATCTTCGGTTCGGGTCCCATCCGCGGATTCGCTATTACCCTCGTGATCGGTATCACCGCTTCGTTCTTGACAGCGGTCTTCCTCACCCGGTTGCTCTACGAGAACCGGATGGCTAAAGGCAAGTGGCTGCACTTGACATTCGATACCCGCTTCTCAAGGTTCATGTTCAGGGACTACCACTTCAAGTTCATCGAGAACAGCAAGTCGGTACTCATGGGCATCGGCGTTTTTATCCTCATCTGTATCATCTCGCTTTTCACGTTGGGACTGAACTCCGGGATTGACTTCACCGGGGGACGCAACTACATTGTCCGGTTCGATCAACCCGTTAAGGTTGGTGAAATAGAAGAGGCAGTGTCGCCCCACCTTGGTGAGTCGGCCAAAGTAATCACCATTGGCTCCAGCAACCAGGTACGTATCACCACCAACTACATGATCGAAGAGGAGGGACAAGGCGTGGAAGAGGAACTGCGCGGTTACCTGGCAGAAGGGCTCAAGGAGTTCATGACGCCCGGCAAAACCATCGACGACCATATTCAAAGCTCCACGAAGGTGGGACCCAGCATCGCGGAAGATATGATTCGAGGCGCTTTCCTGGCACTCTTCTTCGCGCTCATTGGCATGGGGCTCTATATCCTGCTCCGATTCAGTGGATGGGGATTCACGCTGGGTACAGTGGCCGCGTTGGCTGTGGACGCCTTTGCCGTTATCGGCCTCTACTCGTTACTGTGGAAGGTAATGCCCTTCTCGATGGAGATGGACCAAACGTTCGCCGCTGCAATTCTCACCGTGGTGGGGTACTCGATTAACGATAAGGTGGTGGTGTTCGACCGCGTGCGCGAGTACATGAAACTCTACCCTAAACGAGAACTAAAGCAGCTCTTTAACGACTCGATGAATGCAACGCTGGCTCGTACCATCAACACCGGTCTTAGTACCATCGTGGTAATCATCTGTATCTTGTTCTTCGGGAGTGATGCGGTACGCAGCTTCGTCTTCGCGCTCATGATCGGGGTGATCGTGGGTACCGTGACCAGCTTGTTCGTCGCTTCACCCATCGCTTACAGCTTAATGACCCGTAAGCAAAAAAAGGAGGAGGAGAAAAAGCTGCAACGGAGGTAGAAGGGAAATAGAGTCGTACAAGGGAAGTTTAACGGAAGACCAAAAACAACAATCACAAAATCTGACGGGAAACGAACCTCAAAAAGAGAATCCAAAAGAATAGTAACGGGTGATCGGTAATGCTGATCGCCCGTTACTTTTTTCTCACATTCACCTATTTTCGCGTTTTTCAAAGTTAAAAAACATAAAGAATTGACAAGTATCGGGTTTTTTTATAAATTTGCCACCTATATCTATCAAGCCACAATAGCTCAGTCGGTAGAGTAACGCATTCGTAACGCGTGGGTCGCGAGTTCGAATCTCGCTTGTGGCTCTCTCTTTCTAAAGAAACACCTAGAAGCTACATGATATGGCAGAATTAAAAGGACATGTATCACAAATCATCGGACCGGTCGTGGACGTTCGGTTCGAACGTACAGACCCACTTCACCAGAGGCTCCCCGCCATCAACGACGCCCTTTTCGTAACCCATTCCAACGGGAATGACATTTACTTAGAGGTACAGCAGCACCTCGGCGAGAACGTAGTGCGGACGGTCGCTATGGACAGTACTGACGGTCTCAGCCGCGGGATGCCCGTGAAACTGCTGGGGGGTCCCCTCAGCGTACCCATCGGTGATCAAATTAAAGGGCGATTGCTCAACGTGGTGGGAGAACCCATCGATGGGCTCGGCGAGCTGAACCGAGAAGAGCAATACCCCATCCACCGCGAAGCGCCAAAATTCGAGGACCTCACCACATCCCAAGAGATCCTGGTGACGGGAATCAAAGTAATCGACCTGCTTCAGCCCTACCTCAAGGGAGGTAAGATCGGGCTGTTCGGTGGGGCCGGTGTAGGCAAGACGGTGATCATCATGGAGTTGATCAACAACATCGCGAAGGGACACGATGGCTACTCCGTCTTTGCCGGTGTGGGCGAACGAACCCGTGAAGGGAACGACCTGCTGCGCGAGATGATCGAATCGGGGGTAATCAAATATGGTGACGAGTTTAAGAAAGGGATGGACGAGGGGAAATGGGACCTGTCAACGGTCGATTATGACGAGTTGCAGAAATCCCAAACCACGCTGGTTTTCGGACAGATGAACGAGCCACCAGGTGCCCGTGCTTCCGTGGGGCTTACTGGCCTCGCCGTGGCTGAATCATTCCGGGACAGGGGCGGGAAAGGAGGTGACACGCTCCTCTTTATCGACAATATCTTCCGGTTCGTGCAAGCCGGTTCCGAGGTGTCGGCACTATTGGGACGCATGCCCTCCGCGGTGGGTTACCAACCCACCCTCGCATCAGAAATGGGTACGCTACAGGAGCGGATTACCTCTACCACCTACGGCTCCATCACCTCAGTTCAGGCGATTTACGTACCGGCGGACGACTTGACCGACCCGGCACCCGCTACCACCTTCAGCCACCTGGATGCGACTACCGTGCTGAGCCGTAAGATCGCCTCCCTCGGTATCTACCCGGCGGTGGACCCGCTGGAGTCGACCTCCCGAATCCTCGATCCGCTCGTCGTAGGCGAAGACCACTACCAGACGGCAACCCGCGTGAAACAGATTTTGCAACGCTACAAAGAGCTGCAAGATATCATATCCATCCTGGGGATGGAAGAGCTATCGGACGAAGACCGGCTCACGGTAAACCGCGCCAGAAAGATACAACGATTCCTCTCCCAACCCTTCCATATGGCCGAGCAGTTCACCGGGCAACCGGGAGTGATGGTTGCGCTTGAGGACACCATCAAAGGGTTCAAAATGATCCTGGATGGAGAGCTCGACCACTACCCCGAAGCCTCCTTTTTAAACGTGGGGGTTATCGAAGACGCGATAGCGAAGGGCGACCGGCTAATCGAACAGAGCAAACGGGCAGGCCAAATTGCCAGTTAATGGTTAATTGAATGACATGAAGCTAGAAATCCTAACCCCTGAAAAGAGGCTCTACCGCGACCAAGTGGAAATCATCACCCTGCCGGGCGTAATGGGTTCGTTTCAGGTACTGAACAACCATGCCCCCATGGTGGCTGCTCTTGTGAAGGGGACACTGTCGTTCACGGCAAAGGGCAAAACCGAGGAGATCAAGATCGAGGACGGGGTACTTGAAGTACACGACAACAAGGTGGTGATCTGCCTCGATAACGCGGTGGAACAAGTGGTGAATTAAGCGATATCGATGAAGGGACAGATGATCTATTTTGTGATCCTACACACCTCCATGATCCTGATTGCGGGAGGAGGTATGGGCTGGGTCATCATCCGTTTCTTCCCGAGTTTGATGATTAACGAATTCTGGGTCATCCCCCTCTTTTTCTTCATCCTCGGCCTCATCTTTATCGGACAATTCCCCAAAGCGATCCTTAAAAAACCGGGTAAGCTGGTAAACCTCTATATGCTAATGCGCATGATTAAGATTTTTGCCTCGTTCCTGTTCATTTTGGTTTACTGGTTTATCGATAAGCAGAATATCCGGAACTTCGCTATTCTATTTATTATATTTTACTTGATGAACTTAACTTGGGAAACGTATATCTACACACGAATGGAGAGGTATATTAAACAGAGGGACAATCAGGAAAAGATGGCTAAAGAACATAAGGAAAAAAACGACCAATGAGAAGCGATATAATGAAGATACGCGCAGTACTACTGCTACTTGCCTTTGTGCTGCTGCCGGCCAAAGCCGCCGCACTACCGGAAAGCGGAACTGATGAAGCTCAAGAAGAGCTCAACGTGAAAGAATTTATCTTGGATCACCTGGCTGACGCCTACGAGTGGCAGATTTACAGCGACGGCAATCGACACCTCACCGTCTCGCTGCCCATCATCCTGCGCAGCAAAGAGACGGGATGGCATATCTTCTCGTCATCGCGCTTGAGACACCAAGCCTCCCACCTCGGATTCCAGATAGCCCCTGAGGGGAAGTACAAGGGAAAGATCGTGGAAAGAGACGCCACGGGTCAAGAGGTAAGACCCCTAGACCTGTCACTCACCAAAAATGCAGCATCGCTCCTCTTCGCTTCCGCGTTAATCATCCTTATCGTGACGGGGGTCGCCCGCTCACTGAAACGGAACCCCATGGAGGGGAAAAAGGGGTTCGTGGGACTGATAGAGATGTTCCTCATGTCCATCAACGATGAAATTATCAAACCCTCCATCGGTCCCGACCACCGGAAGTACGCCCCCTACCTGCTGACGGTCTTCCTCTTCATCTTCACGAACAATTTACTGGGGTTAATCCCCATCTTCCCGGGGGGTGCCAACGTGACGGGCAACATTGCCGTGACCATGGTTCTTGCCTTGGGCACCTTCTTCGTGATTAACCTCACCGGCACCAAGGAGTACTACAAAGAGATCTTTTGGCCCGATGTGCCCACATGGCTCAAAGCTCCCATTCCCTTGATGCCGATAATTGAACTGGTGGGTACCATCACGAAGCCTTTTGCCCTGATGATTCGTCTCTTTGCGAACATCATGGCCGGACACTCCATCATACTTGGGTTAAGCGCCCTCATCTTCATCACCGTCTCGATGGGAACAGCCATTAACGCCTCCATGACCACCGTCTCTGTTCTGTTCACTATTTTCATGGATTTCCTGGAGCTCTTGATCGCCTATATCCAGGCCTACGTGTTTACACTTCTCTCAGCCGTGTTCATAGGCCAGGCACGGGTGCGACACGCGAGTCCAAAAGAGGTCAGCGCACTACAAACAGCGCCCAAAGAAATTATGAATGAAGAGATATAATCGTTACCTTTGCCAGCGGTTTTTTATAAAGCGGGTTTAAAGGGAAAGGTGATAATAAGCTTAATTACTGACATCCCATTGTTAAATCCTTTTGGAAATTCAAAAAATAGGTTGTATTAAAAGGTGAAGCCATCATTTTTTCTTGCAAGTAATGTCGTCAACCCCCCGGTTGAGGAACTACTTGCCATTGGATATAACCCGTTGGCCATAATTAATCGGGCACAATGCATTGGACTTAAAACGACTATCAATATAAAATCATTGTTTCATGGATAATTTTTCACTCTTCGTGGTGGCATTGCTCGCCGGGGTCGTCCTGGTCGTAGGTGGCATGTTGATCGCACTGCTTATCTCACCCCGCTCCCTTAACTTCCAGAAGGGAGAACCCTACGAGTGTGGGTTGCCTACCCACGGTACATCCTGGATGCAATTCCGGGTAGGTTACTACCTCTACGCCATCCTCTTCTTGATGTTCGACGTGGTGACCATCTTCCTGTTCCCATGGTCTACCGTGGTACGGGGACTGGGGATGACAGGATTCGTGAGCGTGCTGTTTTTTATCGGGATCATGAGCTTGGGCCTAGCCTACGCTTGGAAAAAAGGAGTATTGAAATGGACGTGAAAAAGATTAAGATAAAGGCCTTCCCGGCAGAAGAGTTTAAAGATAACGACTCGCTGCAAGCCTACATCGACGAGCTGAACGCGGAAGGCACCAACGTCATCATCGGGAAGCTCGATGAGATGATTAACTGGGGACGCGCCAACTCGCTCTGGCCGCTCGCGTTCGCGACCAGCTGCTGTGGCATCGAGTTCATGGCCGCGGCCGCCGCACACTACGACCTGGCCCGGTTTGGCATGGAAGTCACGCGCAACAGTCCCCGCCAGGCCGACGTGATGATCGTGGCCGGCACCATCGTGAACAAGATGGCCCCGCTCCTCCGCCGCGTGTACGACCAGATGGCCGAGCCCAAGCACGTGGTGGCCATGGGTGCCTGCTCCATCTCGGGAGGGCCCTTTACCAACTCCTACTGCGTGATCAACGGGGTGGACAAACTCATCCCGGTAGACGTCTACGTGCCCGGCTGCCCACCTCGTCCAGAATCGCTTTTCTACGGGCTGCTGCAACTGCAACGCAAGGTAAAGGCCGATAAGTTCATTCAAAAAAAGCGGATCGTGCGTCCCTACCGGCCCGAAACGTTGATCAACCCGAAAACAGGGGAACCGATCGACATGGAGGTATGCCTCGAGCCAACCCCCGATACAAGCATAGAGTAACTGCATATGGAGACAATCAAGAAAATTATAGCGCAAGCGGCCAGCGACGCGGTGATCGAAGAAGCACAAAGGCTCACCGTCACCGTACCGCCCAAGCAGCTGCACCCCCTGATGAAGGCACTCCATGATAACGAGGAGCTCCCGTTCGACTACCTCATCAGCCTCATCGGTATGGACTGGGGAGATAAGCTGGGCGTTATCTACCTGCTCTCCCCCTCCAAGGACCTTACCCGAGAGCTGGTCGTGATCACGGCTACCGAAGATCGGGGAAACCCGCTGCTCTACAGCGTGACCGACCTGTACGAAACGGCCCACCTCAACGAACGGGAAGTGTACGCCATGTTCGGCATCCGCTTCATCAACAACCCCGATATGCGCCCCTTCCTGTTGGACGACACCTGGAACGGCTTCCCCCTGCGGAAAGATTACGATACCGACCCGGCACGCAACCCGGTCACCGTGATCAGCAGCGAAGTGAGGGACGATGTGCCGCGTATCATGGAGGATGAGAACGGGAACCTGGTAGAGAGCACCACGAGGGTCTTCGAAAAAGACGACTACATTATCAATATCGGTCCGCAACACCCCTCCACCCATGGGGTGATGCACTTCAGAACCGCCCTTAACGGTGAGTTGATCAAGAAGATCGACGTGCGGAGCGGCTATATCCACCGGGGTATCGAGAAACTTTGCGAAAGCCTCACCTACCCTCAGATACTGCACTTGACCGACCGGCTGGACTACCTCTCAGCCAACATCAACCGCCATGCGGTCTGCATGTGCGTGGAGAAAGCGGTCGGCATCGAGGTACCACCACGGGCGCAATATATCCGCACCATCATGGATGAGTTGAACCGGATCAGCTCGCACCTGCTGGCGTTTGCCTCACATTGCAACGACCTGGGCGCGACCACCGCGTTTATCTATGGTATGAGGGAGCGGGAGCACGTGCTGGACATATTCGACAAGACCTGCGGGGGACGCCTGATCATCAACCAAGACGTTATAGGTGGAGTGATGTTCGATATCTACCCCGACTTCCAGAAAGATGTGAAAGCCTTCATACCCTACATGCGGAAAAGGCTGAAGGAATACGAGGTGTTCTTCTCCAAGAACCCCATCGCCCTCCGGCGGATGGTCGACGTGGGCTACATGAGCCGCGAAGATGCCATCACCTACGGTGTGACCGGCCCTGCCGGCAGAGGCTCCGGCTGGTCATGCGACGTGCGCCTCCACAAACCCTATGCCCTCTACGAGCAGGTGGAATTCACCGAGGTGATCCGAACGGAGGGTGACTCCTACGCCCGCTACTTGAACCGGCTGGACGAGATCGAGCAGGCGCTCCAGATTATCGAGCAGCTGATCGACAACATCCCCGAGGGAGAGATACAAGGCAAGGTAAGGCCCATCATCCGAATACCCGAGGGACGCTATTTCCAGAGCGTGGAAACCGGTAAGGGCGAGTTCACCGTCTTCATCGAAAGCAAGGGCAACAAGCACCCCTACCGGCTAAAGTTCCGCTCTCCCTCCATGGCGGCCGTATCAGTTATGCCACTTATCAGCGAAGGTGAATTCCTCGCCGACTTTATCGGTATCGGCGGCTCCATGGACTACGTGATTCCCGATATCGACAGGTAACGAATAGATTCCTTTACGTGACAAATCCCATTACAATCGTATGAACTATAAACAACCATTGGAATTAACAGGCCTGATCGCCAACCTCGATGCCTTCTTCAGGGAGCACCTCTCCCCCTTCTGGGCATCGGTGGTGGAGGGACTGTTGATACTTATAGCCATCGTGGCACTATATGCCGTGATCGCGCTGGCCCTGATCTACGTGGAGCGAAAGATCACGGGGTTCTTCCAGTCGAGGCTGGGCCCCAACCGCTTGGGAAAATACGGCTCCATCCAGAGCATCGCCGACATGATCAAGATCCTGATCAAAGAGATCATCCATATCAACCGGGCTGACCGCTTCCTCTTCTACGTGGCACCCTTCTTCGTGATTGGCTCCTCGTTGATGGCTTTCGGTGCCATCCCCTTCGGGAAGGGGTTACAGGCGGTCGACTTCAAGATGGGGGTGCTTTACCTCATCGCCGTCTCCTCCATTGGGGTGCTGGGCGTGCTGCTGGCCGGCTGGTCGAGCAACAACAAGTACTCCATGCTTGGCGCCATGCGGAGCGGGGCGCAAACCATCAGCTACGAGCTCTCCGCGGCCTTTTCGTTGATGACGGTCGTTGTATTGGCCGGCACCATGCAGCTCTCTGAAATCGTGGAAAGCCAACGCTACGTGTGGAATATCTTTAACGGCCATATCCCGGCGCTGGTCGCGTTCGTGATCTTCCTGATATCGGGCCACGCTGAGACCAACCGGGGCCCGTTTGACCTGCCTGAGGCAGAGGGGGAGCTCACCGCGGGGTACCATACCGAGTACTCGGGGATCCAGTTCGGCTACTACTACCTGGCCGAGTACCTCAACATGTTCATCGTCGCCGCCATCGCGACAACCGTCTTCTTGGGTGGCTGGATGCCCATCCAGGTGCATGGGTGGGACGGGTTCAACCAGGTGATGTGGTACATCCCCTCCTACGTCTGGTTCTTTGGCAAAACGGCCCTGCTCATATTCTTGAGCCTCTGGGTACGCTGGACGTTCCCGCGCCTGCGCATCGACATCCTGCTTAACCTGGAGTGGAAGGTGCTGCTCCCCATCAACCTGTTCAACATCGTGATGATGGTCATCACGGTACTAGCGGGATGGACGCTCACCGATCTGTTCCCCAACCTATTTGGGCTGGCTTAACAACGTAATGAAATAGATCATATGAAGGCATTGATAAAATATATCACCGACATCTTCGTCGCCATCAAAAACCTCTTGAAGGGGATGGGCGTTACGTGGAAGCAGTTTTGGGCCAAAAAAGTGACAATGGAGTACCCCGAGAACAGGGATACCCTGGTCATTTCGGATCGATGGAGATCGGAACTGACCATGCCGCACGACGAGAACAACGAACACGCGTGCACTGCCTGCGGCATCTGCATGATGAACTGCCCCAATGGCACCATCAGCGTCACCTCCAGTACCGTTGAAACCGAAGATGGGAAGAAAAAGCGGGTTTTGGACGCGTATACCTGGAATCAGGGGAGTTGCACCTTTTGCAACCTCTGCGTGCTCACCTGCCCCTCGAAGGCCATCGCCTTTACCAACGATTTCGAGGGGGCCGTGTTCAACAAGGAGAAGCTTATCTACCGGCTGAACCAACCGGGATCGAAGTTAAGAGAAAAGAAAAAAACGCAATAAAGTTATGGTACAACAAATAGTGTTTATCATTTTGGCGCTCGTGATCGCCGTCTGCTCGGTATTAGCCGTGACAAGCAAACGGGTGATACGTGCGGCCACCTACCTGCTGTTCGTGCTGCTGGCGACCTCCGGGCTGTTCCTGATGCTCAATTACCACTTCCTGTTCGCCGTGCAGGTCATGGTCTACGCGGGGGGGATCATGGTGCTCTTTATCATGGCCATCTTCCTCACGCACCAGCCGGGGAAAAGTGTGCCGACCAAGGCGAGCTGGAAGGTGACCTCATCGGCCTTGCTAGCGGTTGCCGGGCTCCTCCTCTGTGGCGTTATCATTGTCCGGAACGTAGTGTGTGCCTTCCGCGTGGTGACGGATCACGAGATAAGCATGCACTCGATTGGGCAGGCGTTGCTGGGAACCGAGAAGTACCAGTTCCTGCTTCCCTTTGAGGCTATCAGCCTATTGCTGCTGGCCTGCATCATCGGGGCTATCATGATCGCCCGTAAGGACAAGGGGGTCAAAGAGATAGAAAAGGTAGAAAATAAGGAAACAGAAAACAGAGAGTCATGGGAGAAATCATTGTAAACACGGCTGGGGCCATCCCCTTGACGGCCTACCTCATCGTGGGCCTGGTGATGTTCTTCGCGGGAATCTACGGTTTCTTCGCCCGCAAGAACCTGATCATGATCCTTATCTCCGTGGAGCTGGTCCTTAACGCGGTGGATATCAACTTCGCGGCGTTCAACCGCTACCTGTTCCCTGACCAGATGGAGGGGATGTTTTACGCGTTGTTCGTCATCGCCATCGCTGCGTGCGAAACCGCCGTAGCCATCGCCATCATCATCAATGTCTACCGGAATTTCGGCAACGTGGAGGTAGATAACATTCAACAAATGAAGGAATAATGAATATGGAATATACACTACTCATACTGCTGCTGCCCATGCTCTCGTTCGTGGGTATCGGGTTGTTGGGGAGGAAACTGTCGCACCGGGCCGCCGGGATTTCCGGCACCCTCGTGCTCACGGCGGTGACCCTGCTCTCCTACCTCACCGCGTTCGACTACTTCACGACCCAGAAGGTCAACGGCGTGTGGCAGGCCATCCAACCCTACAACACCACGTGGCTCAACGTGGGTGAAAGGCTACACATCGATCTGGGCATCCTGCTGGACCCGATCTCCGTGATGATGCTGGTGGTCATCTCCACCGTATCGCTCATGGTGCATATCTACAGCCTGGGTTACATGAAAGGCGAGAAAGGATTCCAGCGCTACTACTCGTTCTTGTCGCTCTTCACCTTCTCGATGATGGGCCTCGTGCTGGCCACCAACATCTTCCAGATGTACATCTTCTGGGAGCTGGTGGGGGTGTCGTCGTACCTGCTGATCGGCTTCTACTACACCAAGCCCGAAGCGGTGGCTGCCTCCAAAAAAGCGTTTATCGTCACCCGTTTTGCCGACCTCTTCTTCTTGATCGGTATACTGGTATTGTCCTATTTCACGCAGACGTTCGACTTTGAGGCGATCATGGGAGGTGACGGTTCCATCCTCAGCTCCGCGCTGGGCACTACTTTCTTAGGGGCCTCCGCCCTCACCTGGGCCATGGCACTCGTCTTTATCGGCGCAGCCGGTAAGTCGGCCATGTTCCCGCTGCACGTCTGGTTACCCGACGCCATGGAGGGTCCCACCCCCGTGTCGGCCTTGATACACGCCGCCACCATGGTGGTCGCCGGTGTATTCCTCGTGGCCCGGCTATTCCCCATCTACATCGGCTTCACGCCTGAAGTGCTTCAAGGGATTGCCTACGTGGGTGCCTTCACGGCCCTCTTCGCAGCCATCATTGCCGTGGTGCAGACCGATATCAAGCGGGTGTTAGCCTTCTCCACCATCTCCCAGATCGGCTTTATGATGGTGGCACTGGGGGTTAGCACCAGCATGAAGCTAACGCCCGAGGATCACGGCGGCCTGGGCTACATGGCCTCCATGTTCCACCTCTTCACGCACGCCATGTTCAAGTCGCTGCTCTTCCTGGGTGCCGGCTCAGTTATCCTCGCGGTAAACAGCAACGATATGAAGGATATGGGGGGACTACGGAAGCATTTGCCCATCACCCACGTGACCTTCCTGGTTGCGTGCCTCGCGATCGCGGGCATCCCGCCCCTCTCCGGCTTCGTGAGCAAGGACGAGATCGTTACCGCGGCGTATCAATTCAGTACCGGCATGGGCATCTGGATGACCGTGACGGCGGGATTCACCGCGTTCTACATGTTCCGCCTCTACTTCCGTATTTTCTGGGGCAAGGAGTACCGGGGCGAGGTGAAACCCAAGGAGAGTCCCCGCTCCATGACCTACCCGCTCATCTTCCTGGCGCTGATTACCCTGGTGGGTGGCTTTATCCCCTTTGGCCAGTTCGTCACGGCCGATGGTGCCCCCTACACCATCCGGTTGAACAGTACCGTTGCCATCATCAGCGTAGTGGTGGCCCTGGTGGGCATCGGGTTGGCAACCCTGCTCTACAGGAAGGAAGAGAAGCGGGCAAGCTGGCTGCCAAGTCGTTCGAGTGGCCTTTACAAGGCGGCTTACAACCGCTTCTATATCGACGATGCCTACCTCTTCGTCACCAAGAAGATCATCTTTAACAACATATCCCGGCCGCTGGCCTGGTTTGACCGCCACGTGATAGACGGGGCGATGAATGGGTTGGCGTGGATCACGAACCGCGCTTCCGATGCTATCAAGGGATTCCAATCGGGCAGCCTGCAATGGTACGCCTGGGTGTTCCTATTGGGCACCCTGCTCATCACGCTGTTTGCCATCCTATTATAATGTATTGAATATAACTTTCAGCATATGAACTTTCTAATAGTCTTTATACTGATCCCGCTCCTGATGCTGTTCGCCCTGTTCGCGACACGTAACCGCAAACAGGTGCTGGCGGTCATGGTGACCGGTAGCTCGGCCCTGGTCCTCGCATCCATCTACCTGACGGTTCGCTACATATTGCTGCGTAACAGCGGTGTAGCCGAAACCATGCTGTTCACCAGCAGCTACACCTGGTTTGAACCGCTCAACATCGGCTTCTCGCTGGGCGTGGACGCGGTGTCGGTGACGATGCTCGCCCTCTCGGCCATCATCGTCTTCACCGGGACCTTCGTCTCGTGGAAGATCAAACCGCTCACCAAGGAGTTTTTCATTTGGTTCTGTCTCCTCTCGCTGGGGGTGTTCGGTTTTTTCATCACCACCGACCTTTTCACGCTCTTCATGTTCTATGAGATCGCGCTGATCCCCATGTACCTGCTTATCGGCATCTGGGGAAGCGGTAGGCGGGAGTACTCGGCGATGAAGCTCACGCTGATGCTGATGGGGGCTGCCTCGCTGCTTATCGTGGGCATCCTGGGCATCTACTTCAGCACGGGAGCGGTCAGCATGAACCTGCTCGACCTGAAGGAGATCGATATCCCGCTGAACCTGCAGCTCCTCTTCTTCACGCTCACCTTCGTGGGGTTCGGCGTGCTGGGGGCGCTCTTTCCATTTCATACCTGGTCGCCCGACGGTCACGCCGCGGCTCCTACTGCCGTATCGATGCTCCACGCCGGGGTCTTGATGAAGCTGGGGGGCTACGGCTGCTTCCGCGTCTCCATTGGCCTGATGCCGGAGGCGACGGAGATACTGGCACCCGTCTTTATCGTGCTGACCGCTATTGGTGTGATATACGGGGCATTGTCCGCGATCCACCAGACCGACTTGAAGTACATCAACGCCTACTCGTCGGTGAGCCATTGTAACCTGGTACTCTTCGCCATATTGATGCTCACCCGTACCGCCATGACCGGTGCCGTGCTACAGATGATATCACACGGGTTGATGACCGCCCTCTTCTTCGCGCTCATCGGCATGATCTACGAGCGGACGCACACCCGCATGATCACCGAGATGGGGGGCTTGATGAAGGTGATTCCCTTCTTGGGTGTCTCCTTCGTGATCGCCGGGTTGGCATCGTTGGGACTACCGGGGTTGAGCGGCTTCGCGGCCGAGATGACCATCTTCGTGGGCGCGTTTGAGAACGCCGACCTGTTTAGAAGGGTGCTCACCATCGTGGCCGTCTCCTCTATCGTGGTCACCGCGGTCTATATCCTCCGGATGGTCGGTAAATTCCTGTTTGGCCCCATGCAGAACAGGAAGCACCTCGCGAGCATCGATGCCGTCTGGTACGAGAAGCTGGCGGTGGTGATCCTGATCGCGGGTATCGCGTACATCGGTATGTTCCCGCTTGGGCTGTCCAACCTGATAAGCGACAGCCTCGCGGTAATTATAAAGTAATTCAACTTTCGCATGTAACTGTCTCATCGCTTTCAGGTTTGACTAGCGCAAAGTCAAGTAAAGTAATTAAAACAAGATAAAACGTAGCAATGGAGAATTTCAGCAACTTTTTATATATGCGGGAGGAGCTATCGCTCGTGGTCCTGATCGTTTTCTTGCTCCTGTACGACCTGATCGCGGGCAAGAGGGGGATGCGGTACTTCCAGCCGGCAGCCATCGGCCTGATGGCCCTGCATACCCTTATAAACATCATCCCGCGTGCGGAGGTATCCGCGTTCGGCGGGATGTATACCTACCTCCCCATGGCCGGCGTGGTCAAGAGCATCCTTAACCTGGCCACGCTCACCGTCTTCCTGCAGGCGAAGGAGCTGTTCAGCTCCTCCAAACAGCGCCAGCGGCGGGGCGAATACTACTTCCTCACGCTGGTGACCCTATTGGGGATGTACTTCATGGTGTCGAGTGGCCATTTCCTGCTGTTTTTCATCGGGATAGAGATGGCCTCCATACCCTTGTCTACACTGGTAGCGATGGACAAGAAGTGTAAAAAATCGGCGGAGGCGGGGGCAAAGTACATCCTCCTGGCCGCCTTTTCATCGGGCATCCTGCTCTTTGGAATCTCCTACCTCTACGGGACCACCGGCACCCTTTACTTTGCCGACATGCCCCCGCTCATCAGTGCCAACGCACTTCAGATCATGGGATTCGTTTTCTTCGCCGCTGGTCTCTTCTTCAAGCTCTCCTTCGTCCCGTTTCACTTGTGGGCGGGCGACGTGTACGAGGGCGCACCCACCAACGTCACCTCCTACCTCTCCGTGGTATCCAAGGGGGCGGCTGCATTCGCCCTGGTGGTTTTGCTATTCAAGGTATTTGGCAACCTTGTCGTGCAGTGGCAGGGTATCCTGTACGCGATCATCATACTGACCATCACCGTGGGTAACCTGTTCGCTATCCGACAGGAGAACATGAAGCGATTCCTGGCCTTCTCCTCCATCTCGCAGGCAGGGTACATCGCGCTGGGTATGATGGGGGGCACCGCGTTGGGCATGAACATGCTGGTATACTACCTGTTCGTCTACCTGTTCTCTAACCTGGCCGCGTTTGGCGTGGTGATATCGATAGAGAACAAAACCGGTAAACTGAATATCTCCGACTACAACGGGCTCTACAGCACCAACCCCAAGCTGAGCGTCGTGATGATGCTGGCGATGTTCTCGCTGGGAGGCATCCCTCCGTTCGCCGGCTTCTTCAGCAAATTCTTCATCTTCTCGGCAGCGGTAGAACAGGGGTTCTACGTGCTGGTGCTTATCGCGGCCCTCAACACCGTGATCTCGCTCTACTACTACCTGAAGGTGGTGAAGGCGATGTTTATCAACCATTCAGACAACCCCATCCCCACGTTGCGTACTGATGGATACAATAGGGTGAGCTTGATACTCTGCACGATAGGAATTTTGGTAACGGGCGTTGTTAGCCTCTTCGTGGAGAGCATATCACACTTTGGTTTCGGGGTACAATAGGCCCAAAGAATGTTATCAGGAGCAAGGATATGTTAAATTTCCAAAAACAGACTACCTGTTATCATTTCAAAAACAAATGTTTCATTAACTTTGTGCGGGTAAAGCATGAGCGAATGCTTTTATATACGCCCAATCGGTGATAATCTGTCCATTTTTATCCTGATTTTCTCACTGTTGGGGATAAATTCAGAAAATCAACCCAAGCTTTTGTTGCTTGGTATTTTGATTTCTATTATCTTGCGCATTGTTTTCATCCTGGTGGGGGTAAAATGGACAGATTTCGATGTGCATGAACCGAAGTTCTTTACTAAGATGGATGGCAAGCGTCATATAACGAACATGTTTCTAGCTGGCAGTCATCGACTTTATACTGATAACCTCTATCCTGTTTCCCATTTGGCCAACAAGGGGGAGGTGAAGCTCGAAGCAGAACGGGAGGAGTAGATAAAAGAGAACGGGGAACATTAAAAAGTGAAATAGATGAAACAATGAACAAACAAAACATATCAATTAATAATCAAACAGTTCAACACACTCATTTAATTTAAAAAAAACATTATGGAGACAAAAAAACAAAAACGTAGAAGCAAAGGCGCAAGCGCCGGCTTAATTATTCTCGCTTGTCTTATTATCGCGGAAGTTTTCTTCTGGGGCTACTGCGGACATCCCAGTCACTTCGACGAATCAGGGATGCCACTTCCCGGTGACACCTTCGGTCTTCTCTACCAAGGGGGGTTCGTTATCCCGTTAGTTATCACGCTGCTGCTCACGGTACTCACACTTTCCGTCGAGCGCCTGTTCGCTATGAACCGGGCCAGTGGAAAACAGAAAAACGAGAAGTTCGTGATCGCGGTGAAAGAAAAAATCGCCGAAGGTGACATTGCAGGGGCTACCGAGTTATGCGACAATCAGAAAGGCTCCATAGCCAATATAATCAGGGAAGCACTGGTACGCTACGAAGATGTGGAGCACATCCCCAACATCACCAACTCCGACAAGGCTGCCCTCATCCAAAAAGAGGTCGACGAGGCCACCACGCTGGAGCTCCCCTACCTCGAAAAGAATTTGAATATCATTGCTGCTATCTCCAGCTTGGGTACGCTGTTCGGGCTGCTCGGTACGGTTCTCGGGATGATCCGCGCGTTCGGCGCCATGGGACAAGAAGGGGCACCCGACTCCACCGCGTTAGCCGTGGGTATCTCTGAGGCCCTCTTGAACACGGCACTCGGTATCGCCACGGGAGCAACGGCTATTATCTGTTATACCTATTTTTCGGGCAGAATACAAAAAATGCTCAACTCGGTGGACGAAATTGGTTTTGCAGTTGGACAATCTTTTATTAAATTACACGGTGGTTTGGCTAAATAATAAAAGCCGAGGCATAAATAACCATTAATTCAAACATAAAAAATGGCAAAAGCAAAGAAACATGATGTCTGGATAGACATGACCGCTATGAGCGACGTAACGGTTCTTCTGCTTACCTTCTTTATTCTTACTGCCACTTTCTTGCCACCAGAACCCTTTAGGGTAGTAGCACCTGCCTCCGTGATGGAGATCAAGATACCGGAATACAACGTGATGACAGTCTTGATAGACCTCGATGGAAAGGTTTTTTTGAATATTGACCGACCTGACGTTAAGCTGCAAGTGCTGGAACAGATGGCAAGTGAATATGGAGTAACGATTACGGATCAGCAGAAGAGGGTGTTCGTGGAGCAACCTTTTATAGGGGTGCCCATGAACCGAATGCCTGCTTTCTTGGATCTACCAATGAGTGAACATGATGCTGCCATGAGAAATTACGGGATTCCCAATGACAGCACCAACAACCAGTTTACAGATTGGATACTGAAAGCGAGAGCACTCGATGAAAATATGAAGATAACGCTAAAGGCCGATGAGACCACACCCTACCCCGTAATAGAAAAGGTGATGAAAGACTTGGTACACATCAAGGCTAATCGGTATAGTTTTATAACCGTGCTAAGAGGAGCACCGGATGGGTTTTAACGATATTTATTAAAAAGTATGGCACAAATTCAACAAAAAGGTGGAAAAGGTGGAAGAAGTGAACCTAAGAAATATGACACGCGGGTTGACTTTACACCCATGGTCGACATGATGCTGTTGCTTCTGACGTTCTTCATGTTCGTTACCACCTTATCGAAGCCCCAGATAATGGATATCGCGATGCCTTCCGACGCGGAGGTATCAGAAGACATGGCACCCAAGGTAAGGGAGTCAAGAGCGATTACCCTCCTGCTCGGTGAAGAAGACAAGGTATACTATTACCTGGGAAAAATTGATGAGAGTTCGTATAGCGACTACACGACCATTAAGGAGACCACCTACTCTACCCGAACCTCGAACGAGGGCTTGCGGGCCATCCTGCTGGAACGGAACATGGAGGCGGTCAACAAAATGCGCGACTTGAAACTGGAACGCCTGGAGAGGGGTGACCAGATGCCAGTAGAGGAATTCAACGAACGCTCCAATGAGATCAAGGGAGATATCGATGCGCTCACGGTGGTTATCAAACCACTGCAGGCATCGAATTACAGGAACTTAGTGGACGCTTTGGATGAGATGCAGATTTGCAGCGTGGGTAAGTACGCCATCGTGGACCCCACGGAGGGCGACCTCTTCCTGGTGGAAAACTACAGGACAAGGGGTGCTTTCGGCGAGGCAAATTTAGCGCCCCAAACCCCATAAACGTTTAGATAGCATGAGTAAATTTATTGACATAGACTCCAGAGAATGGTGTGACCTGGTATTTGAAGGAAAGAACAAGCGGTACGGGGCCTATAGGTTGCGTCAATCCTCCTCGAAAAGGCATTTGTACGCGCTAGCCGTTGTGCTGATCCTTATGATCCTCATTATGCTTACACCTCAAGTGATAGGAGTAGTAGAAGAGCTAACCAGAAAGCCCGACCTCGGTCCCATCGAAGAGGTGGTGGAATTGTCGAACCTACCTATTGAAGAGCAGGTTCCACAAGAGAACATTATTAGGCAAGAATCGGCACCGCCACCCCCTCCCTTGAAGTCGAGTATCCAGTTCGTACCCCCGGTCATCGCGGCCGATGATGAGGTAACGGATGAAGACGTGATGAGGACACAAGACGAGGTACAAGCTTCCGACCTCATGATCTCCGTGGCCGACGTGAAGGGTACGGATGAGGAGCACGGGATCGACATCGCCGAGCTTCAACAACACAAAGTCATCGTGGAGGCTGAACCGGAAGAGGAGAAGCCGTTTGAGGTGGTCGAACAAAATCCCGAGTTCCCGGGTGGTATTGCCGAATTGAACAAGTTTTTGTCTGATAACATCCGGTATCCGGTAATCGCACAAGAAAACGGTATCCAAGGAAGGGTCATCATCCGATTCGTGGTATCCCGTACTGGCGATATATCCAACGTTGAAGTACTACGCGGGGTGGATCCCTCCCTCGATAGAGAGGCGGTAAGGGTAGTTGAATCGATGCCGAGATGGATTCCCGGGCGACAGAGGGGAAGGGCGGTTCCCGTCTACTTCACCTTACCGGTCCATTTCAGGTTGCAGAACTAACTGGTTCACCGTGTGTGAAGAAAGAAGAAACGAGGAGTAGAGCGAATGATGTGACCATCATTCGCCTACTCACTCGTCTCTTTTCATTCATTACCACGGAATTTAAGCTATGAAAGAATTCAAACGGGGGATTGACCCAAAGAAGCAATTCAAGCTGATATGGGGTGTTACAATGGGTATCTTATACATCGCATTCGCATATTTACTGGTCTTCACCCCCATTTTTGAATCAAGACTACTCCCCAAGGGAATACGGGTAATGCTTGGTGTAATTTTTACCCTGTATGGGGTAATGAGGGGTTATAGGTCCTGGAAAGAAAGGTAATGGATATGAAACAGACACGTTTACTAATCATGGCTTTAGGGATGCTCCTTTTTGCATCCTGTTATGAACGGCCAACTCGCACGGATACGGCGACCTCCGGTATCACGCAGGTCGCGGTAGACGAGAGTTTTGCGCCGGTCGTGGAGGCCTCCATTAACGTGTTTGAATCGCTCTACCCCAAGGCAGCGATCATACCGGTCTACACCACGGATTTAAACAGCTACCAACTGTTGATGGACGACAGCATTCGTCTAATTATCGGGACCCGGTTGCTCACTGAAAACGAATTGGCTATTATCAAAGAGAGAAAGCAGCGAATACGAAGCCACAAGATCGCTATTGATGGCATTGCCGTAATCATTCACAAAGACAATAACGACACGCTTTTAACGACTCAGCAACTGCAAAAGGTATTGACGGGTGAAATCGATAGCTGGAAGCAGCTCAACCCGAACTCCCCACTGGACGAGATTACCGTGATGTTCGACACGCCCAACTCCAGCATGGTTCGTTACATGCAAGACTCCATTACCCTCAACCGCCCCTTCGGGACAAACGTGAAGGCACTATCCGCCGACAGCGCGTTGGCCGATATAACCCAACTGGTCTCACATGATAAGGTAATAGAGTACGTGGCAACACACGCCAACGCCATCGGTTTCGTCGGGCTCAATTGGATTTCCAGTCCAACGGACAGTATATCTCACGGGTTTATCGAAGGGATCAACATAGTCTCGATGAGCAGCTCCTTAGAGGCGACCCCGCTGAATAGTTACAAGCCCTACCCCTACCAGCTTGCGCTGGAGATGGCTCATCGGGAAGACCCAAGGGAGTTCCCGGCAAGGGGCTACCCACTCACCCGTGACATCTTCATGATCATTACCGATTCGCCAGGTGGTCTCTCCTCCGGATTCTTTAATTTCGTCTCGGGAGATCGGGGACAACGTATTATTTTGAAATCGGGTATGCTCCCATCCAACCGACCCGTTCGATTGGTACAAATCTCGGAGGAGTAAACTATTTTTGAAACGGATAGTCCAAAATAATGAAAACAATTAAACAATGTAAACATAAAACCTACACTGACATGAAGAAAAATTTCGTATTAATCGCCCTGTTTTTAATCGCGCTCATCCCGGCTGCATGGGGCCAGGTGGATAAAGGCTTGGAGCTGTTCCTCCTGGAAGATTTCGACGAGGCAAAGAAGGTGTTTGAACAAACCGCTACCTCTGAGCCAGATATCGCGTATTACTATCTCGGTGAGATCGAGCTTCAAAAAAATAATCCCGAAGAGGCAATGGCCTATTACCAAAAGGGTATCTCTTCGGATCCTGACGCGATTTTCAGCGAAATCGGGGCGACTAAATTAACGTTAAAATCAAATCCGAACGAGTTCAAAAAAAGCATGCAGTCCATCGCTAAGAAAAACCGGAAGAAAGCACCTGTACTCTTGGCCGTGGCGCAAGCTTACCGATACAACGACATGCACAAGGAGGCTTCTAGCGCTTTGTCGTCAGCACGAAGCGCGGATAAATCCTACCCCTACATCTATCTCTTCGAGGGCTACTGGATGGAGAAGCAAGGGAATACCGGGGGAGCGGCCACGCAATACGAGCAGGCCATCAACTTTGACCCGCACTGCGCCGTGGCCTACGTGAAAAACTCCATCGCTTACAGCTCCGTACTACCCAGCGCAGCGATTAACACTTTAAGGACGGGTTTGGAGGCCAATCCTGGTAACGAGCTTATCGGTAAGTACCTGGCTAGAAGCTACTACCGGAACGGATTCTATGATCAGGCCATCACCGAGTACAACAACCTGCTGCAGTACGGCAACTTAAGTCCAGAGGACGAGCGCAACCACGCCGCTTGCCTCTACTTCTCTGATAAGTTTGATGAAGCCCTAAGCGCATTAAGCACAATTTTAGCCAAAGACCCGGATCACCCGATAATGAACCGCCTCATGATGTACACGCAAAGCGAGTTACAAAACTACGAGGAGGCGATCAAGGCAGGCGAACACTTCTTTGAGTTAAGGAGTGACGAGGAGGAGTTCAAGCCACTGCTGACAGACTTCACCATCTTAGCCGAAGCCTACATGAGCGTAGAAAAAATTGATCAGGCGATTGAGACCTACTGGAAAGCAGTAAAGGTAAACCCGGAAGAGGTGAACCTGTATAAAGAGGTGGCAAGCACCTTGGGACGAGCCGGTCGAACGATTGACGCCGCAGAGTTTTATCAAGGGTATATCGATGCCACGCAAAGTACGGAGTCGGCCGATTTCCTACAACTGGGTATCTACCACTACCAGGTGGCCGGTCAACTGGCCAGGAAAGTTAGCGCTGCCGAGAAGGCAATAGAAGCGGAAGAAACAGTTGAAGTTAGTCCCGCGGTGCTCAAAGATAGCCTGAATCAATTCGTGGGTAACGCGGTGGAAGCCTTCGGCAAGGTTGTCGAACTGATTCCCGAGAGCTACCAGGGGTACTACTGGCGTGCAAACGCCAACACGCTCATTGACCAAGACCTATCGAAAGGGTTGGCCAACAATGACTACCAAAAAATGATCGAGATTTTGTCCGCCAGCGAGGACAGCGACAATCAAAGCAGGTTGACCGAAGCATACCGCTACTTCGCGATCTATTACCTCTACCAGTATGACTCGAGTAACTCAAACGCCGACAAGAACCAATCGATCGAGTATGCCAAGAAGGTGCTGGAGCTAAGTCCCGTAGATGCGACAGCGACCCAAATCGTAGAGGGACTGCAATAAATAGAGATATAGTAAATAATATATAACCATTTAAAAAAGAGATTATGACATTACTTACCGTGTTATTGCAAGCTGCAGGCCAGGCTGGATTAGGGATGTTTGGAGCAGCATTAGGTACTGCGCTCGCCGTGATAGGAGCCGCCTTAGGAATTGGAGCCATTGGCAAAACGGCCGTTGAAGGTATCGCCCGTCAACCCGAAGCCAGCTCAGACATTCGTACATCGATGATTATCGCGGCCGCGTTGATCGAGGGGGTTGCCCTGTTTGCCATCGTAGTGTGCGGTTTTATCCTTTAATTGAAACTTTATTCCTTAACAAAGAAAAGGTATGTCGTTGCTTACACCCGAACCAGGACTCGTTTTCTGGATGCTCATCGCGTTCGGCGTGGTGCTGTTCGTGCTGATCAAGTTCGCCATGCCGACTATCCTGAATTCGGTTGAGAAACGTGCGGACTGGATTGACGAGTCGCTCCAAGCCGCACGGGAGGCACGCGATGAACTGGCCAACGTGAAGAAAGCAGGCGAGGAGATGATGGCAGCCACGCGAGAACAGCAAGCCGCCATGATAAGGGAGACCGAAAAGTTACGGGAAAAGCTGGTAAGGCAAGCCCGGGAAGACGCTCGCCAAGAGTCGGAGAAGATCATAACCGCCGCACGCGAACAGATAAGCGTGGAAAAAGAGGAGGCACTCCGACAAATTCGGGACGAAGTCGCCGAGTTATCGCTTGAACTCTCAGGGAAGATTTTACGCGAGAAGCTAAGTACCGGTCAAGAACAAACGCGCTTGATCGATCGCCTATTGGATGAAATCGACCTGTCAAAATCTTAAGGTAGAGGTATGAACAGCGGACTGGTATCCACACGTTACGCGAATGCACTCCTGGACTTTGCCATAGAATTGGGAGAGCAGGAGCAGGTATACGCGAGAATGAAGCTGCTGGCACACCTGTTCTTTGAAGTGCCGGAGTTGAAGGAGATCGTGCAGAACCCTTCCATCCCGGCTAAGGAGAAGAAAAAGATTATCGTTACCGCCTGCGGTGGGGCATTGCCCACCTCACTTGAAAAGATGATCGGGCTCATCCTTGAGAACGAGAGGGAGAACCAACTGCAATTCATTACCCAACGCTATATCGACCTCTATCGAAGACGATTCCGTATTCAAGCGGGTAAGCTAATCACGGCAGTACCCTTAGAAGAGGGGACCAAGAAGAGGCTCATGGAGAAAATTCACCACCTGATCGGGAACACCCTGGAGATAGAGACCGTGGTAGACCCCAATATCATTGGTGGATTCATCTTCAATTTAGATGATTACCGTTGGGATGCAAGCGTTAGCGGCGAACTCGAACGGGTCAGACAGTCGCTGAAACAATAAAGAACAAGCAATGAAGAAAGGAAGTTATGGCAGACAAGGCAATTAAGATAAGCGAAGTATCCGAGATGTTGCGAATGCAACTGAAGGGGATTGATAACCGTGTGAAGTTCGAGGAGACGGGCGTGGTGGTCAGCGTCAGTGACGGCGTTATTCGGGTCTTCGGCCTACACAACGCCGAGGCAAGCGAATTGCTGGAGTTTGACAACGGCATGCACGCCATCGTGATGAACCTCGAGGAAGATAACGTTGGTGCCATTCTGCTGGGGCCATCCAGCGAAATCAAGGAGGGGTACACCGTGAAACGCACGGGACGAGTGGCCTCTCTGTTCGTGGGTGAAGGCATGCTGGGTCGCGTCATCACCCCTACCGGGGAACCCCTGGATGGGAAAGGACCGGTAAAGGGCGAAAAAATTGAGATGCCTTTGGAACGCAAAGCGCCCGGCGTGGTCTTTCGCCAACCTGTGAACACCCCCCTACAGACGGGGCTTAAGGCAATCGATGCCATGATTCCCATCGGCCGGGGGCAGCGGGAGCTGATTATCGGTGACCGACAGACCGGTAAGACCAGTATTGCCATCGACACCATCATCAATCAGCGGGAGAACTTCGAAAAGGGCAACCCGGTTTACTGCATCTACGTGGCCATCGGCCAAAAAGGCTCGTCGGTTGCCTCTATCGTGAAGACCCTCACCGAGAAAGGTGCCATGGACTATACCGTGATCGTCTCCGCCAGCGGGTCCGACTCAGCTGCCATGCGCTACATCGCACCATTTGCCGGTGCGGCCATCGGTGAATACTTCCGCGACACGGGCCGCGATGCGCTGGTGGTATATGACGACCTCTCGAAGCAGGCCGTGGCCTACCGTGAGGTATCGCTTGTCCTTCGTCGCCCCTCCGGTCGCGAGGCCTATCCCGGTGACATCTTCTACCTCCACTCTCGCTTGTTGGAGAGGTCGGCACGCATTATTTCCCAAGAGGAGGTAGCCATTAACATGAACGACCTTCCCCCGAGCCTCAAAGGAAGGGTCAAGGGAGGCGGGTCGCTGACCGCCCTGCCCATTATCGAGACGCAAGCCGGTGACGTTTCCGCGTACATCCCCACCAACGTGATCTCCATCACTGACGGACAAATTTTCCTCGAGAATGACCTCTTTAACCGGGGTATCCGTCCCGCGATTAACGTGGGTATCTCCGTTTCCCGCGTGGGGGGTAACGCACAGGTAAAGGCTATGAAGAAGGTGGCCGGAACGTTAAAAATTGACCAGGCTCAGTATGAAGAGTTGGCCGCATTTGCCAAGTTTGGCGGGGATATGGATCCCGTTACGGCGATGGCGATCGATAAGGGAGCTAAAAACGAACGCCTGCTGGTTCAACCCGTGAACAGCCCCATGCGCCTGGAGCATCAGGTGGCCGTACTCTATTGTGGTACCCATGGACTGTTGACTGAGTTGCCACTTGAACAGGTAACCCGCTTTGAGAAAGAGTTTCTATCCGCTTTGGAGGCTAGTCACCGTGAGGATGTGCTCGACCCGTTACAGAAAGGGGAGATGAACGACCAAATCGGGGAGATTATCGAACAGGTAGCGCGTGACACTATATCCACCATGAAACAATAACAAGAGATGGCGAGGCTAAAAGAGATAAAAAGTAGGCTCCAGTCGGTTCAATCTACCCGAAAGATCACATCGGCCATGATGATGGTCTCTTCGGCTAAACAGAAGCGAGCCGAACGGGTAATTGTGAATCTGCGTCCCTATACCCAGGCCTTGCAACGTATCTTGCAGCCCTTGCTGATTAAGGAGGAGGGACAGCAAGCTGTCTCCTCTCCCTACATGGTGGAACGCCCTGTGAAACGGGTAGCTATTTTGGCCTTCTCCTCCAATAGTGGACTAGTAGGACGTTTTAACGAGAATGTAACAGAAAAGGCATTGGAGACCATTACCCAGTATCAATCCTTGGGTAACGAGAACATCCTCTTCTACGCCATAGGGGAGAAGGTTGCAAAAGGGGTACAAAAGAAGGGAATAGTAGTTCGAAACGACTTCCTTGAACATGCTGAAAAGCCCACCTACGACAACGCGTACGACATCGCTCAACCCCTTATGAACCTTTTCACACGCGGGGAGATCGACCAGGTGGAACTTATCTATCACCACTACCTAAGTACTCGTTCGCAACTGCTGAGGCGGGAAACACTTCTTCCCATCGACTTTAGCGAACTAGAGCAGACCGCTACCGAAAAAGGCATCCATAATCTAGACTACATCCTGGAGCCCGATAAGATCGGCCTGCTAGAGCAATTGGTTCCCAAAATACTCCAGCTCAAGCTGTACACGGCTCACGTTGATTCTGTGACCTCGGAACACGCTGCCCGGGTTATCGCCATGCAGATTGCCACCGATAACGCCGATGAGTTGATCGAAGAGCTCAGGCTCGAGTACAACAAGATGCGGCAGCAGGCCATTACCAACGAACTGCTCGATATCATGGGCGGGACGATTGGTCAACGGTAACACGTACAACACCTTTTTCAAACCAGCGCACGCTACACCTCCTGTTGCACCTCGTTCAAACCCTTATTGATCGCATGATTTCGTCTCTACAACGACGCGTTGATCTCCTTGATATATTGCAGCAGTTCTTCCCTACCCTCTCTCCTCGTTGAGGAGGTAACGAAAACGGGGGGCAGCTCTTCCCATCTTTCCAGCAGTCTCTCCTTATACGCATCCACATTGGCTTGCAGGCGGTTAACACCCAGCTTGTCGGCCTTGGTGAAGACGATGGCGAACGGAACACCATTCTCGCCCAGCCACGCCATAAACTCCAGGTCTATCGCCATCGCCTCGTGGCGGGAGTCCAACAGCACGAACAGGCAGGTCATTGCCGGACGATGCAAGATATAGGCCCTGATCATCCGCTCGATCTTCTCCCTCTCCCCCTTGCCCCGGCGTGCGTAGCCATACCCCGGTAGGTCCACCAGGTACCACTCATCATTGATTAAAAAATGGTTGATTAACCATGTTTTCCCCGGTTTTGATGAGGTCATGGCCAACCCCTTGCGGTTGGTCAGCATATTGATGAGCGATGATTTACCCACGTTGGAACGTCCAATAAACGCGTATTCGGGCCGCCCATCGGCGGGGCATTTTCGATAGTCCGTATTGCTAATCACGAACTCGGCTTTCCCTATATTCATTTTTCACCTTTCCAGCTTTCGTTTTTCAACTTCAAAGTTTAACACCAAAAAACACCACATTTAGAAACCAACCAGTATCTAAGATAAAGAATACGCGTTTATCGCTTATGGCTCATTTCAACCGCTGGCCGTTTCGAAACCATCCAAAGCCCCAATCCGATGAATAGCCCATTCATCAGCAGTAGTTCGTACCCCACCCGGTAGCCAAAGAAGTGCATCATAGCCAACTCGATCACGAAGCAGAGCACCGGCGACGCGATGGCCACGTACGGCACATATCTGTCAATCGGCTTTACCTTCGAGTAGAGTCCAAAGAGGTAGAGGCCCAGCAGGGGTCCATACGTATAGGAGGCCAATTTATAGATGGCGGTAATAATGCTATCCGAGCCGATCGCCTCGATCAGCAGGATAATGAGCACGAACAAGGCACTGATACCCACGTGTACCCAACGGCGCGTTGCCACGTCCCTCTTCTCCTGCTCCTTATCCTGGTAGACGGCTTTCATGTTGAGGATATCCACGCAAAAGGAGGTAGTCAAGGCGGTCAACGCCGAGTCGGCGCTCGAGAACGCGGCCGCGACGATCCCGATGCTGAAGACACCCAACACGATCGGTCCCAGGTACTCGCTTGCCAGGTAGGGAAGAATGTTATCCGACACCTCGGGTAGCACGATATTGTTATACGACGCGTAGATAAGCAATAGCACCCCCAGCGAGAGGAAGAGCAGGTTGACCGGCACGAACGCGAAGCCGTAGGAGAGCACGTTCTTCTGCGCGTCCTTTAGCGAGCGAATGGTCAGGTTCTTCTGCATCATATCCTGGTCCAGCCCTGTCATCACGATAGTGATAAACATCCCGCTAAAAAACTGTTTGAAGAAGTTCTGGGTGCTCGCCCAGTCATCGAACAGGAAGATGCGGGAGTGCGGGCTCTGGGCGATGACCGTCACCATCTCGCCGAAACTGAAGTCGAGTTGCCTGGCAATCTGCCAGATAATCAACGCCAGCGCCGTGAGGAACAGGATAGATTGAAGCAGGTCAGTCCATATAATGGTCTTGATACCGCCCTGATGGCTATAGAGCCAGATAACAAGGATAATCCCGATAACGGTAATCGCGAAGGGAACACCCCACGCGTCGAAAACCAGCTTCTGTAGGATAAATGCTACCAGGTAAAGCCTGGCCGCGGCCCCCACGATCTTAGATATCAAAAAGAACCATGCACCCGTCTTGTAGGATTTGGGACCAAACCGCTCATCCAAATAGCCATATATCGTGGTCAGGTTCAGCCGGTAGTAGAGCGGCAGCAGCACGTAAGCAATCACCAGGTACCCGAAAAAGAAGCCGAACACCATCTGTAGGTAGGTCATGTCCAGCGCACGCACCATCCCCGGTACCGAGACAAAGGTAACCCCGGAGATAGAGGTCCCGATCATCGCGATCGCAACGATATACCATTTGGACGACTTGTTGGCACGAAAGAACGCATCGTTACCCGACCCTTTCCGACTGGTGAAGTACGAAACGAGCATCAACGCACCAAAGTAGATGGCGATCGTGACAAGTATAAACGTGGAGTGCATGGCTCACGCTATACGGAATCTGTTAAACAATCTCAACGAGGGGAGCCCCATCCTTAACGATTTCTCCCTCCGTTACGAAAATTCGATGTACTTTTCCAGACTCCTCCGTAGTAATCTCGTTCTCCATCTTCATCGCCTCCAAGATCACGACGTTGTCCCCCTTCTTCACTCTGTCGCCCACTTTCACTAGCACCTCTAAAATCGTCCCGTACATGGGACTCATCACCAGATGACCCACCACCTCGTCTTCTGACTGGATATCACTCGCCACCTCGGTCGATTCCAGCCGCATCTCTTCCGCTGCCTTCTTCGCCTGTTGCGTTTCCCACTCCTCTTGCCGAAGTTTTCTCAGGAAACCGGTCGCCACCGCGGGGAAGAGCTCCATCAGGAGTTCCTCTTTCTCATCTTTGGCCAACCGTGTACCGCCGTACTCCTCAAGTATCGGGTTATCTTGGCGCTTGTAGGTAGACGTATCGTACTCTACCTCCTCCCGGGTACCGGCGATTTGGAGCCGGAACTCGGGGTCCACGGGCACGGGTGTCTTCCCGTATTCACCCTTAACCAACGCCACGAACTGGTTTGAGGGATTCGCGTACTTGGGGCGAGCATTTTTTTGGTTCATAGCCGAGTTCACCGCTTGCGCCCCCACGATCTGGCTGGTGGGCGTCACCAGGGGTGGCAATCCGGCGTCACGCCGTACGCTGGGGATCAATTTCATCGCCTCGGGCAGGATCTCCAGGGCGTTAAACTGTTTGAGCTGCGCCACCATGTTGGTGTACATGCCACCGGGAATCTCCGCGTTCTTCACCTGCTCATCCGGGGCCGGGAAACCAAAGTAGGCCTCGATCGCGTGGCACGCCTGTAGGAGCGCCTCTTCGTCTTTGTTTTTCACGGCGGCAATCGCCCGGTCAAACTGTTGATCCACCTCCGCGGGCAGTGCGTCGGTCAACGGGTTAAACGATTTCGGGAACTGTTTCACCGCGTCGTACTTGTCCAGTTCTCGACGGATGGACAGCAACTCCTCGTTGATCTTGGCTACTGCATCCATGTTCACGTCCACCTCGACACCCAACTTTTGGCAGAAGATGTAGATAAGCTCCAGCGCCGGTGCAGCTGGTCCCCCCGCGAAGTTCCAGATCACGGTATCCACCACGTCAACGCCGTGCATAATAGCCGTGAGGACCGCACCCAACCCGAAACCGGGTGTACAGTGGGTATGAAAATCGATAGGTACGTCCAACTCCCTCTTGAACAGTGGAATTAACTGTGCTACCCTAGATGGCGGGATCAACCCGCTCATATCCTTAATCGTAATCATGTCAGCACCCAAGGCACACATCTCCTTGGCCTTGTTCAGAAAGTAGTCGTTGGTAAAGACCGGCTCATAGGTAACACCGCTCTCCACTACCTTCTTTCTGCCAAACAATCCGAACAATCCTTTTCTCTTCGGCTCAGGCTGACCAACCGGCTCCTCCGGTTTTGGATCCACGGTATAACATACCGCGCAATCGGCCATGCCCCCGTACTTCTTAATATATTTTACACTCGACTTCACATTATTGACATCGTTAAGCGCGTCGAAGATACGCATGATGTTCAGTCCCGATGCTACGGCATTCTTGAAGAAACCGTCAATAATCTCATCCGGGTAGGGTGCATAGCCGTACAAGTTGCGCCCGCGCGAGAGTGCTGTCAACTTAGAAGCTCCTCCCACGGCATGATGAATTTTCTCCAGCCGATCCCACGGGTTTTCATTCAAAAAGCGCATCACGGAGTCGGGCACGGCCCCACCCCACACCTCCATGGCGTAAAAATTGGCCTCCTTATAGAGAGGCAATACCCGGTCCACTTGCGACTGGTTCATCCTCGTAGCGAAAGCAGACTGCTGGCCATCCCTCAACGTGAGGTCTCTAATCAAAAGTTTTCGGTTCATACGATGGATTTATATATTAATAATGTTTCTTTCCGTTTTCTTACCTTACCTTCCTTTTCACGTCCAATCTTAAAGCTCTACAAGCAGAAAGAGAATGGAATAGCGAGCATTAACGCATTTACCTTCGACTACCGCTCATCGCGATCATGATGTAGTAAAAAAGCGTTGCCAACGAGCTCAGGGCCGCTATCACGTAAGTATACCCTGCCCACCGGAGAGCGTCTACCGCTTGGTTGTGGTTGCTCACGTCGGTTATCCCCGCGCTGCTCAGCCATTGGATGGCCCGGTTTGTCGCATTCTTCTCCACGGGGAGCGTGATAAAACTAAAGAGCGTGATGAGGCCATACATCGCGATGCCAACCCATATCAACATCGGGAATGCCTGAATCAAGAGGATACCGGCCAAGATGACCCACATCACCCATTTAGAGGTCGAGGAGATTACCGGCACCAGGGCAGACCGCATCTTTAACGGCGCGTACCCCACCGCATGCTGGATGGCGTGTCCCGTTTCGTGTGCCGCCACAGCTGCCGCGGCTACGCTGTAGGACCCATACACCGGCTCGCTCAAGTTAATGGTCTTGTTCAACGGGTTATAGTGGTCCGTGAGCTTCCCCCTTACGGAGATCACCTGCACATCGTAAATGCCATTCTCGTGTAACATCTTCTCGGCAACCTCTTTACCTGTCATGCCATTGCGAAGGGGAATTTTCGAGTATTTTTTAAACCTACTCTGAAGCATGCCTTGCACAGCCCATCCCGCGATCGCGATCAAGAAAAATAAAATCCAAATTATTGCCATATTGCATTATCTATTTGTCACCTGTTTAACCAGCATATATTAACAAAAACTGTGCCGATTATGAGCAAATGTACATCAGAAAAATCGCTATCGGTACCAACCGCTAAATTGAAACCTACGCTTTACCCTACATCCCGACTACGAGCGGACGATCGTCTGCGATCGGTCCGGGCCTACCGAAACGATAGCGATGGGAACGCCCAGCTCCTTCTCCAAGAAGAGCAAGAAATGGTTAAACTGATCGGGGAACTCATCCACCGAGCGCATCGTTGTCAGGTCCGTTTTCCAACCAGGTAACTCCACGTAGACCGGTTCGAGGTTCGTTTCAAGGTCGAAAGGCAACTCATTGGTCACTTTTCCGTCCACCCGGTAGGAAACGCACGCCTTTACCCGTTCGAAGGTATCGAGCACGTCGCTCTTCATCATCACCAGCTTGGTCACCCCGTTCAGCCGGATGGCGTAGCGCAATGCCACCAGATCGATCCAGCCGCAGCGGCGCGGGCGTCCCGTCACTGAGCCGTACTCGTTCCCCTGATCCCTCATCCTCTGCCCATCTTCATCTAGCAACTCCGTCGGGAAAGGGCCACTCCCCACCCGTGTGCAATACGCTTTGAAAATACCAAACACCTCCCCGATCTGATTGGGTGCTACACCCATCCCGGTGCATGCCCCCGCGCAGGTGGTCGTTGAAGAGGTCACGAAGGGATACGAACCGAAGTCAACATCCAGCATGGTGCCCTGGGCCCCTTCCGCCAGCACCTTTCTCTCCTCGCGCAGGTAGCGCTGCACCAGGTGCTCGCTATCCACGATCCGAAACTCCGTCAATTTCTCTATTCCTTTAAACCACTGCTTTTCGAGTGCAGCGAGATCGTACTCCAGGTCACTCCGGTCCAGTACCTCTGTATGCCTTAGTACCGCATTCCGGTACTTCGCTTCAAAGTCGTGAAAGAGATCCCCCACCCTCAAACCAAGGCGGCTAATCTTATCGGTGTAGGTCGGTCCAATTCCCCGTCCCGTGGTACCGATCTTGGCATTGCCCTTCGATTTTTCTGAAGCGGCATCCAACAGCCGGTGGGTTGGCAAGATCAAGTGTGCTTTCTTAGATATGTAGAGTCTCTCCTGAAGCGGGTGGCCAGCCCCTTCAAGCCCCTCCACCTCCTCCTTAAAGAGCGCGGGATCAATAACCACGCCATTGCCGATGAGATTCAGCTTGTCCTCTTGAAAAATGCCTGAGGGGATCGATCTCAGCACGAACTTTTTCCCCTCGAATTCAAGCGTATGTCCCGCATTGGGTCCTCCTTGAAAGCGTGCCACCATCTCGTAGCCCGGTGTTAGCACGTCTACCACCTTCCCTTTTCCTTCATCGCCCCATTGGAGCCCTAAAATCACATCCACATTCATATTCTCTTGTTCGTTTTTTGTTTCCTAAATGTAGTTCTATTTAATTGGTTTACCGCCTTTTTTTAGGTTCAGCGGCAACTTTTTCCACACGACTTTCTCGTTCCAACCTTCTCAACTCCATTCTCTTAGCATGAGCGCACTTGCTACATATCCCGTAAATGTACATGCTATAGTAGTTCACCGTGAAGCGCCGTATCTTCTTCAATCGTGCGGGAGTTAACAAATCATCGTTCTTTATCTCCCACACCTCCCCGCAGGTGGTACATATTAAATGGCTGTGGTTCTCGTTCCCGTAGGAGCGCTCGTACGTCGACACGTTGCCTCCAAACTGGTGCTTTATCACCAAGCCGCAATCAAGCAACAGGTCGATGGTGTTGTACAAGGTAGCCCGACTCACCCTAAAGTTCATCTCCACCATTGACTTGTAGAGCGAGTCGATGTCAAAATGTCCTTTCGTGGAGTATATGTAGTCTAGTATTGCGAATCGTTCGGGTGTTTTCCGATGCTTATGCAGCGTGAGGTACTCAGTGAACTCCTCATTTACCCGATTTTTTAGCTTCAGATTGGCATCCATGATTACAAAAATATGCTTTTTTTTCGACTTCCCCGTGATTTTGAGGTTCAAACCTGCCCTATCATAAAAAAACAAACGGGAGGGGGAACTATTTCACCGTATCTGAATGGTAGAAGAAGGCCGGTATGCAGGGCTCGCTTTCGTTGTGATACGCGTTGGAAGCAGTAACATAGTAATAAAACGCACGGTCATCGTTCGGTACCAATAACCTGATATTACTCTCACGCACCCCGGTAGCCAATAGCTTGGAACCATCGTTCCTGTCAAAGCTATCCATTTCACACCTGTACACGTTGTAGGTAATCCTTTCTCCCTCACCCTCTTCCCATGCCAGCTCGAACTCCCCATCAGAGGTGCGTTCCGCCCTCAGGTCCCTTGGAGCACCCGGCACGGTATCGCTCAACCACTCCATCGGCGGCAGCTTGGCAGGGTAACGGTAGTACCATTGCAATGCCGTCATTAACCCTTTCGTGTTAGAAAGCACGTGCTCGGTTCGGAAGTAAGCCTGTCCCTGTACCTCCTGTTCACGGGTATGCTCCACCTGATCAAGGATATCTTTAAGCGACCATTCCAACTCGATCATCTGGTAGGCACCCAATCCCGGCACCACAATGCGCCGGTTCGCTTGATGCACCCAATCGTCCACGAAGGGGTAGAAGTGCTGATCCTTATAATACATCATCGGGTAGATCGCATCATGCTTGCCTTCACTCATCCATCGGGCCACGTCCTGGTAGACCGTCTCGTACGCCGTCCACCCATGCCCAACACCTTCCAGTACCCTATACCGTCCCAACAGGGCGCTGCTTACCTGCACCCATTGCTTCCTCTTCTTCACCTCATCATAGGCTTTGGTCACGAATCGGGTGATATTATCCCGCCTCCAATCCTCCCTCGATTTTCCTTTCCCATACAGGCGATACATACCATCGTCCGGGAAACGTCCCCGGTTATCCGGGTATCGAATGTAATCGAAATGAATGCCATCCACGTCGTAGTTCTCCACCACTTCCAGGATCAAGGCAAGCAGGTAGTCATCGGTACGGGGGTTCCCCGGATCAAGAAACCACTCCCTATTAAAGCGCTTAACGAGGGAGGGATCCTTCCGGGTGATCGACCGCTCTCCCAAACTCTTCACGTGCTCCTCGTTCCCCAGCGGGTAGGTTACGATCCACGCGTGCAACTCCATCCCCCGCTTGTGACACTCCTCCACGGCGAACCGCAACGGGTCGAAAGGAGGCTCACCCTTCCCGGCTGTTGCGATTAAACCCGACATAGGCTCTAAACGGGATAGGTAGAATACCTCTCCCCTGGCACGAACCTGAAAAAAGACCGTGTTAAACCGGAGTTCTTGCAACCCGTCCAGAATCTCCCTTAGCTCGCGTTTTTGAACCTCTACGCTCGTCCTATTCCGTGGCCAATCCAGCCCGTAGTTCGTGGTCAGCCAAACCGCCCTCACCTCTGTAGCGGGAGGGGGTGTGATAAGGAACTCCGTAGCGTGAAGGTTTATCGTGCAGGAAAAAAAGAAAATAATGAAAAAAATATAGTCAACTTTCGCATTTGCGCTTATTCTTGCTTTCAAGCTTGACTGACGCTCGTTTTGTGACCCATCAACACGAACGAAAGTCCTTGCTTTGAAAGCAAACGGCAACAAGAAAACATACCAAAGTTGAGAAATAAAGTGCATGCAGATCGATCACATTAAATAGCATGCAAAAATAGAATAATTACTGCGCCACTTGATCCATTTTTGCATAATTAACATTTCCCGACCGCTTATGGACAGGAGCACCACATCGTGAAGAATGGCATTATTCTATGATTTTTCCGTTTAAAATTTTGTCATCACGAAACAAAAAGGTATCTTTGCAGTCGCACGTTACAAAAGTAACGTTTCGTTGCGGAAGTAGCTCAGTTGGTAGAGCACGACCTTGCCCCAAAAAGGAAATGAAAGTGACCTTGGCAAGGTGTTCTTTTAAATAATCGCGGAAGTAGCTCAGTTGGTAGAGCACGACCTTGCCAAGGTCGGGGTCGCGGGTTCGAGTCCCGTCTTCCGCTCTAAGGGTACTACCCTTTCGTTTACCTTTACCTTTTACCCGTTCCCCGTTCCCTTAAGAAAAGATAGTAGTAGATGCAGCCGACAAGTAGCATCCCACCCACGATATTACCCAAAGTAGCAGGGATGAGGTTAATCACCACAAAATCACCCCATCCAATGGCAGCACCCGAGTAGATGGCCGCGGGGATAAAGAACATATTTGCAATGGAGTGCTCGTATCCCATCGTCACGAAAATCATCACCGGTATCCATATCCCGATACATCTACCAATCGTATCCTTGGCCGTTAGACCCATGAACACGCCGAGGCAGACCAGCCAGTTCGCCCCAATCCCTTTCACGAAAATGGTCCAGAAGTCCTGATCCAGCTTCGCCTCGGCCAGCCCATGCAGGTACACGCGCCACGGGTCGGTATCAAAAAGGCCCACGTTAGCCGAGAGGAGGTACGCGACAAATTGCGTGCCCACGAAATTGAACAGGTAGGAGAAGAGCAACACTTTGAGGATGATGATAACGGGCAGTTCCTTTGTCAGTAGGGGAAACGTGTAGCCCGCGCAGTTGCTCGTGAAGAGGTCGGCTCCCGTGACCACCACCATGATGAGGCCGACCGGGAAAAGGGCCCCCGCCACGAACTTCACGATCCCGGGGTTCGTTGCCGCCGTTTGTGGCATCCCCCCGGCCACCACCACCGTCAACAATCCCCCCATGGCGATGAAGGCGCCCCCCAATATGGCTATCAACGCGAATTCCGGAAGTGTTCGTTTCGATTTGCTAATCGCCGAGGCGCTAAACGCTTTGGTAGCCTCAGCCGGAGTCAAGTAGTTCATGTTCTTATATCTTAATCTTTATCGTGATGTAATTCCAAATGGTTGTTCAAAAGGCTTTTCGCAGGCAGGTACAGGGTTTTCACCTTTTATGGTTACGCTAAACGGTTGCTTACCAGGTAATCGCCGCTCGTGACGTTCTCCAACCATTCGGTGTTATCCAGGTACCACCGGATGGTCTTCTCGATGCCCTCTTCAAACTGCAACGAGGGTTCCCATCCCAGTTCGCGCTGGATCTTCGTCGCGTCGATGGCGTAACGCAAGTCATGCCCCGGACGGTCGGTCACGTAGGTGATAAGTTCCAAGGATGTACCTTCGGGGTTGCACAACATCCTATCGGCCACCTTGATCATCGTTTTGATCAGGTCGATGTTCTTCCACTCGTTGAACCCACCGATATTGTAGGTTTCACCAATTTTTCCCCGGTGAAAGACCAGGTCGATGGCCCGGGCGTGGTCCTCCACGTAGAGCCAGTCACGCACGTTTTCACCCTTGCCGTACACCGGCAGGGGTTTCCGTTGCCGGATGTTATGGATAAAGAGCGGGATCAGCTTCTCCGGGAACTGGTAAGGGCCGTAATTATTAGAGCAGTTCGAAATGACCACGGGCAGTCGGTACGTGTCGTGATAAGCCCGCACGAAATGGTCAGCCGCCGCCTTGGAGGCGGAATAGGGGCTATGAGGGTCGTACCGCGTCTCTTCGGTGAAGAGGGTATCATCAAACCCCAGCGAGCCATACACCTCATCTGTCGAGACGTGGTAAAAGAGAGGTTTAGGGCTCCCCTCCCTGCGTGGGGCAGATAGCCACCGCTGCCGGGCAATCTCCAGTAAGACAAGGGTACCCATCACGTTGGTTTCCGCGAAGGTGAAGGGATCATTTATGCTCCGGTCCACGTGGCTTTCGGCTGCCAGGTGGATTACGCCATCCACGTCGTACTTCTCAAACAGCTTGGTCACCAGCTCCGCGTCGCACACATCGCCCTTCACGAAGGTGTAGTTAGGGCGATTCTCTATATCGGTCAGGTTTTGCAGGTTGCCCGCGTAGGTGAGCTTATCGAGGTTGATGATCCGGTACTCGGGGTACGAGGTGACAAACAGCCGCACCACGTGCGAGCCGATAAAGCCGGCACCTCCGGTTATCACTATATTTCGCTTAAACGTCTCTCTCTTCATCCGGTGGGTCATACTTACAGGTTAATTAACTTCAACAGGTACTGCCCGTAGTCGTTGTTCTTCATCGGCTCCGCAACCTCCGCCAGCTTGTCGCTGGAGATCCAGCAATTGTGCCATGCGATCTCCTCGAGACAGGCGATCTTGAGCCCTTGCCGCTTCTCTATTACCTCCACGAAGGTGGATGCCTCGGCCAGCGAACCGTGGGTGCCGGTGTCGAGCCAGGCGAAACCGCGTCCCAGAAGGCTCACCTTAAGTTGCCGTCGACTCAGAAAGGTTTGGTTTACCGTGGTGATCTCCAGCTCGCCCCGGGCCGAGGGTTTGACCCCTTTGGCCACCTCCACCACGCTATTCGGGTAAAAATAGAGACCCACTATGGCGTAGTTTGATTTCGGCTCCTTGGGCTTCTCCTCGATACCCAGCACGTTCCCCTTATCGTCAAACTCGGCCACGCCGTACCGCTGGGGGTTGTTCACGTAGTAGCCGAACACGGTGGCTTGATTTTGCTGTTCGGCCTGTTGCACGGCCTGCTTTAGCATAGTAGAGAAGCCTTGTCCGTAGAATATGTTGTCACCCAATACCAGGCAGACGGTATCTTCCCCGATAAACTCCTCGCCGATGATAAAGGCCTGTGCTAATCCATCGGGACTGGGTTGCACCGCGTACTCGAAACACACGCCGTAATCACTGCCATCACCCAAAAGCCGCTGGAAAGCATGACGATCTTCAGGGGTGGTGATGATGAGTATCTCGCGGATCCCGGCCAACATGAGCGTCGAGATGGGGTAATAGACCATGGGCTTGTCGTAAACGGGCAACAGCTGCTTGCTTACCCCCTTGGTAATGGGATACAAACGGGTACCGGACCCCCCGGCTAAAACAATTCCTTTCATAGTAAATGCACCTGTTAAATAGATAGTATGCGCTTTATTTACCGTAAATGTAAAAGTACATAAAAAAACGCTATTTTCATACGATTGACCGTTTTTTCTGGCCTGTTGTTTTTCGATTTTAAATTGACTACTTTCGCGCCTGTTTTTGCAATACATCTTTTTTATGAAAGCATTACTAACTATCGGGCTGCTCATCTGCTCCAATATTTTCATGACGTTCGCTTGGTACGGTCACTTAAAGCTCACTGAGTATTCATGGTTTAACAAGTTGTCATTGTTCGGAATCATTGTTTTTAGTTGGGGGGTTGCTTTCTTTGAGTACTGCTTTCAGGTTCCGGCAAACCGGATAGGGTTCATCAGTAACGGCGGACCATTTTCACTGGTACAGCTCAAAGTGTTGCAGGAGGTCATCACGCTCGTAGTTTTTATGGCCTTCTCTTACGTGGCTTTTCACACACAAATAAAACCCAACCATATCGTCGGGTTCGTGCTGTTGGCATTGGCGGTATATTTTATTTTTAAGGGGTAGCCCCATTCGCAGGGTTTATCACCCGTTCAACAAACCACATATCTTCACCAGGTGGTGCGCGTCGATCTCATCGAAAGTATCGAGTTGATCGCTGTCGATATCCAGCACGGCTATGAGCCGATTATCGCTCCAAACCGGCACCACGATCTCGGAACGAGAAAGTGAGCTACACGCGATATGTCCCGGGAACCTATCAACATCGGGGACTACCACCACCTGCCCTTCCTTCCAGGCAGTTCCACACACGCCTTTGCCATAGGCGATGCGGGTGCAGGCCACCGGTCCTTGAAACGGACCTAAAACCAGTTGATCGCCCAATACACGGTAAAAGCCGACCCAAAAAAAACCGAATCCCTCTTTTAAGGCTGCCGACACGTTAGCCATGTTGGCTATGAGGTCATCTTCGCCCGACAACAAAGCCTGCAGTTGGGGGTACAACGACTCGTACCGTTCCCGTTTGTTGCTCCCCGTAATTAGTAGTTCGTCTGCCATACTCACATCAATTGTGGTTTACATGTATACCCGCGCTATGAATAAATCACCTGAAAAACAAATGATAAAACCCGCGCGGTAATAGGTAATAAAAGAATCGCGCAACCCATTAGATAAGCCGCGCGATACGTTATGATTCCATTTAATAAAAATTACTGGGCTTGCTCTTGTGCTTCTTTAATCATCTTCGCGTTGGGGAAGATAAACACCTCAACACGTCGATTCTCGGCACGGCCTTGAGCGGTGCTATTGTCGGCAACTGGCTGCGTGGAACCAAAACCCTGCGACTCCATACGTGAACCAGACACCCCCCTGTCAACAAGGTAGTTGTAAACCGACTCAGCGCGACGTTGCGACAACGGGTTGTTAATAGCGTCACTACCGGTGCTGTCGGTATGACCGTACACCTTCACATCGGTATCCGGGTTATTCAACAGCGAGGCGGCAAACTTATCGAGGGATGCACGCGAAGCCGTGTTAAGCGTGCTTGAATTGGTTGCGAAGAGAATACCCGATTCAAAGGTTACCTTGATGGCCTCTCCCTCGTTCACCTTCTCTACCTGAGCCCCTTCAATCTGCTCAAGCTCAGCAGCTTGCTTGTCCATCTTGTTCCCGATGATAGCACCCGCGCTACCCCCTAAAACGGCCCCAATAGCTGCACCGATAACCGCTCCGCGACCCCCACCGGCGATGGCACCCACGCCGGCACCCACCGCGGCACCACTACCGGCACCAATGGCGCCACCTTGTACCGTTCTACTGGTACCACAACTAGATAACACCATCGCGACACTCAACAGGGCGATGGCCAACACTTTAGAAAATTGCTTCATAGTCAGTTTGGTTTTTTTAAACTTTTGGTTCTTCTAAAATTCTGTCTACATCTACTTACTCGAACAGGTTCAAGGTATCGCAGTAAGCCAGTTCCCCAGCCACGATGGCCTCGATCTGCTCGTCGGTATAATCCCTAATACCATCTTCACGAGCGTTATCGAAGATGTACTCCAACAACTCGTCCTCATCAATTTCCACCTCGGCATCGTCGTCCTCATCTAAAAAACCCTTTACCTCGTAAAACTCGTAAATCAGGTCGACAATGTAATTGATCTCGTCATCCGAAAACTCACCTTGCATTTCTGGAGGCAAGCATTCCTGAATAAACTGCAGGGATTCATCCTCATCGTACTCAAGTACTTTCTTTTCTTCGCTCATAGTTCACAACAATTTTGCGTTTATACTACTAAAACAATTAATGTACAAATAAGTTCACCTTTTACCTATCACCTCCGGTAGATGCGCTTAGCCGACTCTTTAGCACGTTCCCTGGCCTGCTTCTCCTGCATTTTTTGCGCCTCTTCAAGCCGGGCCATAAAACCGGACTTTTTCTTGGGCTTCTTCTTGTTGGCCTCAAGCTGCGCAAGGAGTTTATCCTCATCTACGAGTTTCCTCATTGCAAACGTGATGGCCACGGTAAACAGCGTGGAGAGGAAGTAGTAATAAGTGAGCCCCGAAGGATAGGAGTTGAGAATGAAAAACATGAAGAGACTCATGAAAATGGGCATCTGCTTCATCCCGGGCATCGTCTGCTGCCCCGTGTCTGTCATCGCCATGTTATACCTCGTGTAAACGATATTCACCGTGGTCATCAGGAGGCAGAAAATGCTGATGTGGTTACCCAGGAAACGGGTGATAATAGGGATGTTACCTCCCCACGATATCAGCGCATCGTAAGTAGAGAGGTCATCGGCCCAGAGGAACGATTGTTGCCTCAGCTCGATGGCCGAGGGGAAGAAGAAGAAAAGGGCCAGCAGCACGGGCATCTGGATAAGCATGGGAATACAGCCGCTCATGGGACTGACGCCCACCTTGCTGTAAAGGTCCATGGTAGCCTGCTGCCGCTTCATCATCATATCTTGATCATTGCCTGGGTACTTCTCCTCCAACTCCTTTATCTGGGGTCGAAGCACCCGCATCTTAGCGGACGACATAAACGACTTGTAGGTAACGGGCAGGGTGACCAGCTTCACACAAAGGGTCAGGATTAAGATGATAAGTCCCATGCCCCACCCCAGCGAGCGAAAGAAATCGAAGATGGGAATCACGAACCACTTGTTAACCCAACTAAGCCACCGGTAACCGAGGTAAACAATCTCCTGTAGTTGCAACCTATCGCCCTTGGGCACATCCGCGTCATACGCCTTTAGCGTGTTATAATGTACGGGTCCAAAATAGTAGTTAAAGTGGACAGAGACAAGGTCAGCCTCATTGCTGAGGGTCACCGGCGCCCATATCTCGGCCTTGTACTCCTTTAGGTAAGCCGTGTCGCTCAACACCTTGGTGTCAAGAATCGTGTTGCTGAAGGGCTGAGCACCTATAATCACCGATGAGAAGTACTGGTCTTTAAACGCGAACCATTTAACCGGTTCGGTAAGCTCCACGCGGGCATTCTTATTCTCACTCATCCGCTCCACGTCTTGTCGGTCGTACTTATAATGGATGCGCGAGAAGCGGTTCTCAAACATACGGCCACGCTCCTGCTGTCGTATCTTCTGCTCCCAGTTCAGCCGAAAATTGGTCAAACTCTCAGGATGAAGCCCATCTTGCATACCCGCCACGTGGATATCAAACGCCATCATGTACTCATCCTCTGGAAGGGTGTAAATAAAGTCGATATATTGCTGGGGCGTGTATTCAAGACGCATTGTCAAGCTTTGTCCATCAGCACTTTCAATCGGTGTGAAACGCTCGTTCTCGGTAGAGAGATGTACGCTGTGTCGATTAAAAAGATCGAGGTTAAACCGGGATTCTTCGGGCTTCTCGAAGAGGTAGAGGCTATCACGGGTGTGATGCAGGAACTCCTTAAGCTGCACGGAAGCAATGCTCCCCCCCCGGGTATCGATCAGGAGGCGCACCTTCTCATTTTCGAGCACCACCTTCCGGTCCACCTGTACCACGGGTTTTATCACGGAATCGGGCAAAGCCATTAAAGAATCGGTGTCAACCTCAACGTTTTCAGCTGTATCGGCAACGGCCACGGATGTTACCACGCCAAAGAAATCGGCAACGGCCTGCCCATCATCCAGAGGCGATGCCATTGCCCCCTCCTTCATAATTAGGCTTTCGGACTCCTGCTCAACATGAAGTGCCTCCGCCATTGCGATCGAGTCGCGTAAACGACGTTGTTCCTCGATCTGTTCCTGACTTGGGCGATTATAAATGGAGAATATCATCAAAACCGCGAAAATCAGAATCAGGCCTATAACTGTATTTCTATCCATATCAAGTGGGTTGACGGGAATAATCCCGGCAGTAATTAACGTTTAATGTAAAAGCGATTAGCTATTCCCCGCATCGTCACCCCCTCCTTCTCCGATGCGTGACGCAGCTCGTATAAAGCTCATAAACAGGGGGTTTGGTGATATAACAGTGCTATTAAACTCGGGGTGAAATTGGGTACCTAAGTACCAGCGTAGGGCGGGGACCTCAACTACCTCCACGAGGCTGGATTCGGGATTGACCCCACTGCACTTCATACCCGCGGCCTCCAGCTGATCCAGATAGCGGTTATTCAACTCGTAACGGTGTCTGTGCCGCTCCTTGATCCGGCTTTTCCCGTATGCCTTGAACGCGAGTGACCCCTCACGCAACACACAATCATACTCACCCAGGCGCATGGAGGCCCCCATGCTGGTAATGGCCTTTTGATGCTCCATGAAATCAATGATAGGGTCCTTTGCCTTCGGATCCATCTCCGTGGAACTTGCACCTGGCAGGTTCATAACCGACCGGGCGTATTCGATGACCATGCACTGCATGCCTAAACAGATACCAAAGGTGGGAAGGTCCTGCTCGCGTGCATAACGAATGGCGACATACTTGCCCTCGATACCTCGCTGCCCGAAACCGGGAGCAATGACCACCCCATCGGCGTCCCCCAGGATATCGGCCACGTTGTCATCATTGATCTGCTCGGAGTGACAAATATCAAGCACCAATTTCCTATCGTGGTAAATGGCCGCCTGAGAGAGGGATTCGTGAATGGACTTGTACGCATCGGGAAGCTCGGCATACTTGCCTACCAGCTTGACACGTACCTCCCGGGTAGCCTCCTTACGCTTCTGCAAAAAGGCCCTCCAACTCTCCATCGCTGGCTCATCGCCAAGTGGCATATTTAATTTACGAAGCACCACCTCATCCATACCCTGGCGCTGAATCATCAAGGGTACCTCGTAGATGGTGGAAACGTCAATAGACTGCATCACGGCGCCCTGATCAACGTTACAGAAGAGGGCTACCTTATCCAGGATATCGTCGCTAAGCCTCTGCTCGGTACGAAGCACCAACATGTCAGGCTGAATACCGAGCGACTGAAGCTCTTTAACCGAGTGTTGCGTGGGTTTCGTCTTCACCTCGCCAGCGGCAGAAAGATAAGGCACGTAGGTGAGGTGCAGGCAAAAACAGTTGCGCCCAAGCTCTCTTCTAAGTTGACGCACCGCCTCAAGGAAGGGGGTCGACTCAATGTCCCCCACGGTACCCCCTATCTCGGTGATCACGAAATCAAACTTGTGCTTTATACCAAGCGACTTAATGTTTCGCTTGATCTCGTCTGTAATATGCGGGATCACTTGCACCGTCTTGCCAAGGTAATCGCCGCGACGCTCTTTGAAAATAACGTTCTGGTATATACGGCCCGCGGTGATATTGTTATCCCTGGTTGTCTGTATATTAAGGAAACGCTCGTAATGGCCCAGGTCAAGGTCACCCTCGTGGCCGTCTACGGTCACGTAGCACTCACCGTGCTCATATGGGTTGAGCGTACCGGAGTCGACGTTGATATAGGGATCGAACTTCTGGATAGTTACCCTATACCCCCTTGCCTGTAGCAACTTACCAAGCGATGACGCGATGATTCCCTTGCCCAGGGATGAAACCACACCACCCGTCACAAAAATGTATTTCGTTTCAGCCACAATCTGTGTCGTTACTATTTTTCAAAGGTGCAAAGGTAACCATTTTTTTTGGATCACATGGGTACAAGCGACATATTCTCGCACTGGATGATCTTCCCGGGAAAGGCTTGCACGATGGAGTAGTTATGGGTAGACATGATAACGGCGGTACCCCGGTTAGAGATCTCCTGCAAGAGGGAAACGATTTGACTCCCCGTCTCTGGGTCGAGATTTCCCGTTGGCTCATCGGCCAACACGAGGGCAGGCGAATTCAACAGGGCACGGGCAATTACCACTCGCTGCTGCTCCCCACCAGACAGCTCGTGCGGCATCTTGTAGGTCTTGTTCTGCATACCTACCTGCACCAGCACCTCGTTGATCCGGTCCTTGATCTCGCGGCGGTTCTTCCATCCGGTGGCGCGCAACACGAACTCCAGATTCTTCTCCACCGATCGATCGATAAGCAGCTGAAAATCCTGGAACACTATACCGATCTTCCGGCGCAGGAACGGGACAAGCCGCCGCTTGATACCGGCCAGCTCGTAATCGAATACCCGGGCGCTCCCCGACTCGATAGGTAACTCGGCGTACATGCTCTTCATCAACGTGCTCTTCCCGGAACCCACCTTGCCAATCACGTAGAGGAAATCACCCCGGTCAACGGTGAGGTTCACGTTACGCAATATGATATTCTCCTCCCGGTTGAGCTGCACGTTAGAATAATTAATGATCTGTTCCTGAATCATCACTTAATGAATTGAATGGTGAAGGGGTGCCTCTTCTCACGCTGGTACTCCTCCTCCGAAATACTCCCCTTCTCCCTTAGCTCGTCAAGAATCTTTAAGTCTTGGTACTTCATAATTCGTTTATGTACTACGAAACAAAGATAGGGAATAGTTTCGAAAATCAAAGAATTTTTCTTCCCGTTCAACCTTCGCTATTCAACTGTCTTGATTCAAAACCCTACAACGTTTCTTTATCGATGACGACACCTCTGCATGTTCTGGCCCCGATGAACAGCAACAAAACATAAACTTAACGCGTTGTTTAAATGATTTTAATCCAACATTTTTTTATTTTTCATTTTCTTAACAAGGGATGGCTACACATTCAACTTTTTATTGTGTACCTTGCAAAAAATTAACAGTGTAGTCCGCTTTTAACAATTTTAATATTTTTGCCATTAAACAAATGATATAGACCAATTTTCAAGCAATTATTAAACACCATAGGTGCCAAACACTTAACTATCACTAAAATACAATAATCGTACGAACTTGACATGTTTTAAAACAATCATAAAACACCCTTGGGAACTATTTCGATAAGCCAAACGAGCAGAGAACAAGTTCACTTGGACTATGCCGTGGCGAGAAATAGTCTAACTTCAGTGAACTATTTCGATAAGCCAAACGAGCAGAGAACAAGTTCACTTGGACTATGCCGTGGCGAGCAATAGTCTAACTTCAGTGAACTATTTCGTTAAGCCAAACGAGCAGAGGACAAATCTTTTTGTACTATGCCGTGGCGAGAAATAGTCTAACTTTAGTGAACTATTTCGTTAAGCCAAACGAGCAGAGGACAAATCTTTTTGTACTATGCCGTGGCGAGAAATAGTCTAACTTTAGTGAACTATTTCGATAAGCCAAACGAGCAGAGAACAAGTTCACTTGGAATATGCCGTGGCGAGAAATAGTCTAACTTCAGTGAATGATTATTTTAAACACCAAAGGTTCCATATACTGCAATATAAAGATAAAATAATCGCATGAAAAAATTAGTTTCCTTCTTAACCTTTCTTCTTCTATTTTGTTGTTGTACAAAAGGGATGGACAATAAAGTGGGGGTTAATGAAAGAGATGCTGAAAAAACAGTTGTGGATAAGCATGGCCAGCTTTCAGTTTCCGGGGTCTATCTTGTAAATGAAAAAGGAGAAAAAGTAGTCTTGAGAGGTGTCAGCTTCGGGTGGCACAACTGGTGGCCCCGCTTCTATAATGCTGGTGCGGTTGAAACATTTGCAACCGACTGGCAGTGTGATGTTGTACGGGCATCAATAGGTGTAGATCCTGAAAGAGGATTTATCAGCGAACCGGCATTTTCAACCGAATGTGCGACAAGTGTGATTGATGCAGCCATAGAAAATGGCATCTACGTGATAATAGACTGGCACAGTCACACGATTAGGACCAAAGAAGCTGTTCAGTTTTTCAGCGCGATGGCGCGAAAATATAAAGATTATCCCAACATAATCTACGAGATATTTAACGAACCGGTAGATGACTCTTGGGAAACCGTGAAAGCATACTCGGAAGAGGTCATTAAGACAATTAGAGCGTTCGACAAATCGAATGTTATACTTGTCGGCTCACCCCACTGGAGCCAGGATGTACATATAGTTGCAGACAACCCATTGGTGGGATTTGAAAACATTATGTATACACTTCATTTTTACGCTGCCACACATCACCAGTTTCTGCGCGACAGGGCCAATTACGCCATCTCAAAGGGGATACCGATATTTGTGTCAGAATGTGCAGGTATGGAGGCGACAGGTGATGGAGCCATAAATTACAACGAGTGGCAAACATGGTTGAATTGGATGGCAGAAAATCACATTAGTTGGATTGCATGGTCTATAGCAGACAAGGATGAAACCTGCTCGATGCTATTACCTTCTGCATCTTCGACCGGTAAATGGGAAGATGAAGAGTTGAAGGAGTGGGGACAAATTGTCAAAAAAGAGATAAGTGACAACCATTAACTGACTCCGTTTCCGTGTAACAAGTTTTTTAGAGAGACAAGGATCATCACCGAGATGGATGGTTTATTACGCGTCAATCACGCTGATGTATGAATGGCAGTATATAAAAAGATTAAATTTGTTTTATATGAATAAGGCTTTAGTGTTGTGTATGGCTCTATTAATGAGCTTTCAACTGGTGGCGCAGCGACATGGTATTTCCGGAACTGTTAGTGATGGCAGTGATGGATCTACCATGATTGGTGTGAACATCGTAGAAAAGGGAACCAGCAACGGTACTATAACGGACGTTGATGGCGATTTCGAAATGACTGTAAGTTCCCGTAATTCAGTATTGGTCTTTTCTATGATTGGCTACAAGACCCTGGAGGTAAATGTAGAAGGTCGAACAATGATACAGGTTGTTATGGAACAAGACGATGAGTTGCTGGATGAGGTTGTTGTTGTAGCCTATGGAAGTCAGAAGAAAGTTACGGTTACAGGATCTTTGGCAAATGTAAGCGGTAATGAAATTCTAAAATCCCCTACAGCCTCATTAGGCAATGCCCTTACGGGTAAACTCCCGGGAGTTTCAACCGTGCAATACTCGGGATTGCCCGGTGCAGACGACCCGATGATCCTCGTACGCGGAGTAGCTTCTCTATCCACAGGTGGCTCTACCCCATTGGTAATGGTGGATGGTGTGGAACGAAGCTTTACCCAAATCGATCCAAGTGAAATTGCTGATATTACCATTTTGAAAGATGCGTCAGCAACGGCTGTTTTTGGAGTACAAGGAGCAAACGGCGTGATACTTATTACCACCAGACGTGGAGAAGCCGGGAAAACACAAATTTCCGCAACCACCTCTTTTGGGATACAGCGCCCCACCATGTTTTTAGACTACGTGAATAGCTATGACTACGCCATGGCGTATAATCAAACCCAACGTGGCGATGGTTTACTAGAGGGAGAGCTAAGATTTTCTCCCGAGGCAGTTCAACATTTCAAAGATGGGGACCAACCAATACTTTACCCCGATATGGACTGGGTAAGTTATATTATGAGACCCGTGGCTCCACAAACACAGCAAAATGTAAACATATCAGGCGGTAACGAGAAAGCAAAGTACTTCATCTCCCTGGGTGCATTGCAACAAGGAGGTTTATTCAGGACATTTGCCACAGACCCGAATGAAAAATTTGCTTACGACAGATACAACTATAGAGCTAACCTGGATTTTAACATCGACAAAATAAGCTCCCTTTCAGTAAACATTGGTGGACGCCTGGAAGATAAATCATCATTACCCAGGGGTGAGCAGAGTATTTTTGAAGATATCCTTTTTGCATCGCCCATGTCGGGAGCCGGTATTATAGATGGGAAAAGAATTAAATCCAATACAGCATACGTTGGTACCGATATGGATAATGATCCCATGCGTTTTTACGGCTCAGGTCACCAAAGTACCGCGAACAATGTACTGAACCTGGATTTAATCTATTCCGCGGATTTGAATATGATCACTTCAGGGTTAAAGTTCCAAGTCAAGGGATCATATAACAGCACTTACGCCCACACTAAGAAATGGGAACAGTATGAGGCATATCCAACTTATAAGCCATACATGCTTGATGATGGTTCGGTTGTTCTTGAAACCTCCGGTGACAAATGGAAGCCAGCGTTTTCGGAAGAGACCAATGTGTGGAGAGATTGGTATGCCGAGACAAGTTTAAATTACGCCCGAAAATTTGGCGCACATGATGTAACTGCACTTTTGCTCTACAATCAATCCAAATACTACTATCCCTGGCCTTACCCGGAAATTCCTCGCGGATATGTAGGAGTAGTAGGAAGGGCAACCTATAACTACCTGTCACGCTACCTGGTTGACTTCAACGTTGGTTATAACGGTTCCGAAAACTTCGCACCCGACAAGCGGTATGGATTGTTCCCCGCTATCTCTGTGGGATGGATAATGACGGAAGAGGAATGGATGAAGAACCAGCAAGCTTTTTCTTACCTTAAATTCAGGTATTCATACGGAATAGTAGGTAACGATTACATGGGTGGAAGGAGATTCTTATACCTTCCTCCTGAATACACCATTCATAACGGATTCTATGCAGGCTATGGAGGCGGTTTTCATGGTTATAACTTTGGAACGAACAATCCGGTATTTGTAAAAGGAGCAACGGAAGATACATCCGGAAACCCGGAAGTAACATGGGAAACTTCTGTAAAGCAAAACCTTGGCGTAGATCTGAGAACCTTTGGCGATCGTTTAAATATTAATATCGATATATTTAAAGAGAATAGAAGCAATATCCTTATCAATAATGATGCCTTCATAACCGCACCCTCGGCACTGGTCCCCTCACCAATCAATTATGGAAAAGTAACCAACAAGGGGTTTGAAGTGGTACTCAACTGGACAGACAGAGTCGGTAACTTCACCTACAGTATTGCTCCAAACTTCTCGTTCAATAGAAACAAGATCGTAGAGATGGCCGAAATCCGCCAGGAATACGACTATCTGTATAGAACGGGGCACAGGGTAAACCAACCTTTCGGGTATGAGTTTTTCGCGTTTTATGAGAAAGACAAAACCGAACAGGCTTATAAAGACAAGTATGGTGTGGATATGCCCACCCAACTGGGACAGGCAAATCTAAGCAATGGTGACGCGATCTATGTTGATTTAAATAATGACGGAATAATAACCGCGGAAGATCAACATGCCATAGGCTTTCCCGATTATCCGGAAATAACTTTTTCGCTGAACACGAGTTTTACTTATAAAAAGTTTGATTTCTCGATGTTGTGGAATGGTGCAACAAATGTAGGAAGGGCCTTGAGCTGGCCTTACAACCCTCAATTTGGTCAGTTCCACGATCAAGGGCTGGTCCGCTGGGTTTACGAAAACTCATGGACACCCGAGACAGCTGCCACAGCAACTCTTCCGCGTTTGACAATTGCCAATGAAGTCAATAACACCCCATTATCTAGCGTTTGGCTGATGGATGCATCATATATACGCTTGCGCAACCTTGAGATTGGGTATACATTTGACAAACTTAAACTACTTACAGCAAATAGCAGTATAAGGGTGTTTTTAAACGGCACCAACCTATTAACCTTTTCCGCTTTTGCAGGTAACGACCCTGAAAACGTGGGGGGTGGATGGCAAAATACAATTCGACACCCTATTATGAAAATATATAACTTGGGAGTCAGAATAAACTTTTAATCACCATTAATGATCGGAAAGCATGAAAATGAAAATAAAAAACAACATAGTAAAAATTATCATCTTCGCATTGTTTGGAGCTCCCTTTATCGCGTCGTGCGTGGATCACTTTAACATAGGAGATGCTTTCTTAGAAAAGGCCCCGGGTGTTACAGTTAACGCGGACACCATCTTTTCTAAAGCGGAGTACGCGCGTGCATATCTTTGGGAGGCATATGGTAAACTTTATACCCCCCACAATTCAAACTTGGAGTATTATATAATGGGCGACTGTCCCGTAGATGCATTGTCAGATTGCATCCACTCAAGATTAGGATGGGGCGACATGAAAGAGTTATGGTATCCGGGAAATTACAACGCGTCCTGGTCATCCGGTTGGGACAGAAGCCGTATGGAGTTTACCAAAATTTGGGGTCCTATACGTAATTGCTGGAATTTTATAGAGAATGTGGATAGGGTCGGAGATATGTCCGAAGATGAAAAGGAGCGTTTGAAAGCAGAGGCGAAAATCATAATATCCATCCTTTATTATACCCTGTTTAGGCATGTTGGGGGACTTCCCATCATTGATCACGCTTATCTGCCCACCGAAGAGTATAACGCACCAAGGGCAACCATTGAGGAGACGGTTGATTTCATGGTTCATCTATTGGATGAGGCCGCGGCAACCCCCTCTCTGCCATTTTCGATTCCTGAATCAGAGAAAAGCCAATGGGCGGGAAGGATGACAAAAGGGGCCGCCCTGGGGTTTAAAGCTAAAGTGTTACTTTTCGCTGCCAGTCCTCTGTTCAACGATGCCAGCCCCTATTCACGTGAGGAGCCTCAAGATGCCGTGGATAGTTTACACGTGTGGTATGGAGGATATAAACCCGAGCTGTGGAATAGATGCCTTGACGCTTGCAATGACTTTTTCAGCCAGAATGCCTCAAATGGAAATCCTTATCAATTACTGCAACCAAAAAGCAACACGGAAGAGGGATATATGGCGGTGTACCGTCAGGCCTATTGGACACGCGGCAACAGTGAAAAAATTATCGAAGTACATACACGTCCATATGTTGATGAGTGGGGTGACCAACAACCCATCAATGTTATGCACCAAGGTGCCTACTGCCCAACGGTTGAATTCATGGAGATGTTTCCAATGGCCGATGGCCGTAACTTTAAAGACATGTCCGTATATAACACCGATAATCCGACAAACATTGACATCTTTGAAAATAGAGATCCTCGGATGTATGAAACCCTGTTAACACCGAAAAAAGGACGCCGGTGGCAGAACTACAATCAAATCGAGGTATGGGAAGAAGGCAATCTAAAAGATGCCATGGGGTGGTACTACAGTAGCATGATGGCCAACGGCATTGGACCCTACAAATGGTGTCTGGATTTCTATAATTTAGGTGTTGATCCCGTACAGTATTCAATATTAAGAATGGGTGAAATGCACCTGATTTACGCGGAAGCGTTGGCTGAAACGGGAAATCTCCAAAAGGCATGTGAGGAGGTTAATAAGGTCAGGGCTCGCGTGGGACTCGGTAAAATCGAAGAGATGAATCCCGAACTGAACCTCACCAGTAACAAAGAGAACCTTATCCATGAGATCTTGCGTGAAAGAGCCGTTGAACTTGGGTTTGAAGAGCATCGCTTTTTAGACATATGCCGCAGGAAAATGGCAGACAAGTTCACAACACCCCTGCACGGGATAAAAATATACCGCAAGGATGGAAAAGGCAAGCTAGAAGAAGGGGAACCCTATCCTACTGAGTTCAGATATGAAACATACGTGTTTACCGATGGTGCGAGAGCGTGGTGGAAACCGGGCTTTTTCACGACGAAATGGTACCTGCAAGCCTTACCGATTCCAGAAATTAATAAAGGGTATGGATTGACTCAAAATCCAGGTTGGTAATTATAAACATTTACTTTTTAGAAAATAGACCTATGGAGAAATATATAGTGAATAAAAACGTATTGATCTGGCTATGTTTGAGTTGTTTTTTAATCACACCCTCTTTACTTGTTGCTCAAACTACAGATTCAGTGGTCGATTTGGGATTAGGAATAGCCCAAAAAAAAGAGATATCGACAGCTTCCACATATACCATAACGGCTGAAGAGTTGCAAAAAACATCGGCAATCACCTTGTTAGACGCCCTTTATGGCAGATTGCTCGGACTAAACACGTTAAGGGGTGCAAACTTCTCCGGTGACCAATGGTACGGTGGCTATTTTAATATTAGAGGTACCCAAACATCTACGGAAAATGACATTTTAATATTGGTGGATGGATTGGAGCGCCCGATAGATCGCCTTCCTATTGATGAAGTGGAATCTGTGACAGTCTTTAAAGATGCTGCTGCAACGGCCCTATACGGGTATAAAGGCGTTAATGGAGTTATCTCGGTAAAAACCAAGCGTTCGAAAAGCGATGACCTTGCAGTAAAGGTTAGATTCGATCGCAAGTTTCAATCGGCCCCAAAAACAACCGAATTTATTGATGCCCACACCTACGCGATGGCCTTAAACGAAGCCAGGACGCTAGATGGCCTTACACCTGCTTACAACAAACAGGAGTTAGACGCTTTTAAAAACGGTACTTATCCCAATATCTATCCCAATGTAGACTGGAAAAGTGAGGCACTTCGCGATGCTGCTTTTGAAACTCAAGCCAACCTGAGTATATCAGGGGGGAACGACAACTTGAAATACCTCACGTCATGCAATCTGGTAAATGCAAGTGGCTTACTAAGTGGAACAGAGGTAAACGAGGGTTATTCCACTCAATTGAAGTATTCAAAGGGAAACGTAAGGGTTAACATAGATTTTAAGCTAACCCCCACAACCAATGTTCACGCCGGCATCATGGGTTATTTCGTGGAAACAAATCGCCCACATGGTATTGATGCAAACGGAATTTTTCAGTTTTTCAACAACACACCCGCATCGGCTTACCCGGTAATGATGTCTGACGGCACTACTTGGGGTGGAACCACGGCCTACGGTGCTGACAATATCATCGCACGTATCAGGGCTACCGGTCACAACAAAACCCACGAAAAAGGACTTCTGGCAGATGCTAAATTCGTACAAAACTTAGACATGTTGTTAAAAGGTCTAAGTGCATCAGCACGCTTTGGTTATGACAACCGTTCGGAAATTGTGGAGGAGAGGAAAAGATCTTTCGAGTATGGCAACACGCGATATATCTTCGGCCAAAACGATAAAGTAACAGATTCGATTCAGTTTATAGGAGGAAATAAGGCAAGCCACCTTCAGTTTGGAAAATGGCTAAACAGCCAATGGAGAAGTTTCAATTTTCAGGCGAATATTGATTACGTAAATCAATTTGATATACATAATGTGGCCGCATCCCTTATCTACACTGCTAACTCTACCGTTTTCAGTGGTCGTCACAATGAATTTAACCGCGTTAATTTAGCCCTTTACGGCCATTATGATTATGACAATAGATATGTGGCTGATTTAAATTTGGTTGGAAGTGGTTCAAATCGCTCATGGCCTCAAAAGTATGCCCTTTCGCCTACCCTTGCTTTAGGATGGGTGGTATCAAACGAGGGTTTTCTAGAAGATGTAGAAGCTGTAAATTTGTTAAAACTGAGAGCTTCCGCGGGTGTTTTATATAGTGATTACGTGCCACGCGTGGGATTAAGCCTGGAAGATTACGGAACAAGCAGGGGGTGGTTCGTGCTCGGCAAAGATTACCGAGAGACCTGGGGGAACTTTTTAAGTTATTTCCCCACAGGTGATTTTGCCCTCGAACAAGCGAACAAGTTCAATATTGGCCTGGAGTTAAAGCTGTGGGAGAGCTTTGAACTGTTACTGGAAAGCTACTATCAAAGACGAAATAACATTTTGCAATCTGCAGATGAAATCAACTCTACGATTGTAGGGATTCCTTCATCCTATATCAATAAAGGTGTCGTGGACAGCAAAGGCTTTGAGGCGGGCTTAAGCTATAACAAGTCGTTTAATGACCTTAAAGTCAACCTAACGGCACTGTTTAGTTACGGGGCAAACAAAATTGTAGACATGGTGGAAGCCCCCCTGGCCTACGCGTACTTGTCCCGCATTGGTCACCCCGTGGGGCAGCCATTTGGACTTGAAGCCATAGGTTTCTTTGAAAGCGAAGCAGATATCAAGTCAAGCCCCTTGCAGGAATTTGACCGGGTACGACCGGGTGATATCAAGTATAAAGACCAAAACAACGATGGGCTAATCAACGAGAATGACGTAGTTGCAATAGGATACACGGGGACTCCCGAAATTAATTATTCGTTCAACGTGGGGCTTGAATATAAGGGCCTTGGTTTCAACATATTGTTCCAAGGTGTTGAAAACTACACCCACTACCTGAATACACAGGGGGTTTTCAATCCCATGGTCAATAATTCAAACCTCTCTACCCATTACTTCGAGCATTGCTGGCGTCCCGGGCAAGACAATAGCGAAGCACTTTATCCCCGGTTGACAACCCTGGCAAGTCCCAACAATTATCGCTCCAGCTCTGCATGGTATGCCAACGCTTCGTTTTTAAAATTGCGCAACTGTGAAATCTATTACAAATTTCAAACAGGCCTATTTGGTTTGGATAAGATGAAAGGGTTAAAAATTTACGCGAAGGGTGAAAATCTTCTATCGCTACACGATTTACCGGCAAACATCGATCCGGAAAACACTTGGGGGGGCTATCCCGCGTTGATAGGTATCAGCGTGGGCGCATCGGTTATTTTTTAAAGTAAAAAGATCACACGCTATGAAAATAAAACATATCATATCACTATCCACCATTACATTATTGTTAATGACAGGATGCGTAGACCTCAATTACTCTGAGGTGCAGACCAACGACAAAGAGTGGGTTTACAGTATGCCTTCCGCGGTTTCAGGATTGGTTACAAATATATACGCGCACGTGAGATACGACCTCGGCGAGTTCAATGGCGCAATGAAAGCATCCGCAACTGACGAATCGGACTATGCCATTTCCATTTCTGATATTCACAAGTTCTATAACGGCGGATGGAGTCCGATGAATCCTTTTGATTTTATTTGGGTCAACAACTACGCCGGTATTGCTCAAGCAAATAATTTTCTGGAAGAGTTGGATAACATCTATCTCTCTTTGGAGCAATACCGGTACAATGTTTCTGTAAGACCTTATGAGAATCTGAAAAAACAGTTTGAGTTGTTTGAATATGAAGTGAGGTTTTTAAGGGCGTATTTATATTTTGAACTTGTCAGGACCTATGGCAATGTACCCCTGGTGACTAAAGTTCTCACGAATGAAGAGGCGAATACACTGACGAGAACTGCCGCGGCCGAGGTATTCAAGTTTGTTATAGATGAGTGTGACGCGATCGCGGACAAACTGCCAATAACCTACGAAAAAGAACCAAATCAAGATATAAACAGGGTAAACAGGATTACCGTTTTGGCCCTTAAGGCTAGGGCTATGCTTTACCGAGCCAGCCCTCTTTTCAACACTGAAAATAACCCCTCTTTGTGGTTAGCCGCGGCAAAAGCAAACAAAGATGTAATTGACTTTGCTCCCACCTCAGGCGTCGAAATGGGTAAATATGCCGAGTTGTCAGGCGAAAAAAACTATGCCAACAAAGAGGTTATCTGGGTACGAGGCACCGGTATGCCTGAAGGATGGAGAATGAATTCGGTAGAGAACTTCAATTTTCCAATAGGTGTAGAAAATGGAGAATCGGGTAACTGCCCAACCCAAAGCTTAGTAGACTCCTATGAGTATAAGACAGGGGAAAATCAAGGCAAAACTTTTGGAGAAGTGTGGCCGGGAAAGAGCATTAACTTGTCAGCATCTAACCCATATAAGGATTTGGATCCTCGTTTCGCGATGACGGTTGTTAAAAATGGTGACGTTTGGCCATCCTACACGGAGAAAGAGATTGAAACATTTGAAGGTGGTGCAAATGCTTCCCCTATTTATGGAGCTACCACCACAGGTTATTACCTGAGAAAAATATGTGACCCAAGTGCGAATATCTCCACCAACAACCCTTCTCCAAAACGACACAACTACATCATCTATCGGCTGGGAGAGTTTTACCTCAATTACGCTGAAGCCATCTACCATGTTACCGGCAGTGCAGACTCGAAGGGAGATTTCGATATGTCAGCAAATGAAGCCATTAACGTGGTGCGATCGCGTTCTGACGTGAAAATGCCAAGCTTTCAAGGAGATGACCCCAACTTCCTGGAAAGATACATGCGCGAACGAATGATCGAGTTAGCGTTTGAGGATCATCGCTTCTGGGATGTAAGGCGCTGGAAAAAAGGAGACCGGTTTTTTGCTTCAGTAGCAACGGCAAACTTGACAAAATCGTCAAACGAAGTTATCCTCAACAGGGGAGAGTTAGTAAGGGGCTGGAACAATAAATATTACCTGTTCCCTATACCATTCACAGAGATTCAAAAAAATAAAAAACTCGAACAAAATCCGGGTTGGTAAAATTATAACGGTATGAAGAATATTAAATTACTATCTGTTTTTTTGATTTTCCTTGGCACTTTTGTTCAATGTCAATCCACTTCAGACCATAATGAAGATGCTTTGGAAACCTCAATCACCATGGTATATCCAACGAAAGTTGTCACAGGGCAAACAATCTTTATCATAGGAAAAAACTTCAATGAAGTTACCGAGATCGTGCTACCCGAGAACATTTCCGTCAAAGATTTTGAAAGGGTCGGCTTCAACCAGCTCTCCCTGGTTACGCCTGCAGGGATGAGGTCTGGTGTTGTGACCATCAAAGCCAATGGAAGCGAATACAGCTCTCCCAATGAAATCACAGCCGTGACCCCAAAATTCTCCACGATATTTCCTAAGGAGGTGAAAACGGGAGAAGAGCTCACGATTAAAGGTGAAAATTTAATTGAGATTCAACAGGTAATTTTTCCTGACAACGTATTTATAGATGCCATGCATTTTAAGCGTAAATCAGACACCGAAATCATAGTTGTTGTTCCATCAGGGACAATAGATGGTGAGGGTACCCTTCAAATAGTTGCGCTATCGGGTGATATAATTACCACCTCCCCTTTTTCAATTGAAGTAACAGACGAACCAATCGAAGAGGGGAAAGTGGATCCCATCACACCAAACACCATAATCTTACTTGATTATGAAGAGCATGGTGGACATAACGGCTATTGGGATAATGGCTGGGGAGGCAATACCGAGATTGCTACAGACCCTGAAACCGGGAACATATTCCTCAGGGTTACCGGAGATCTTAACAATAACTGGATTATCAATTGCAACCATCAAGCCAATATCGATGCGACATGGCCATGGAGTGTAGATGATGTAGAAAACTACATGGTGAAATTTGACGTGCTAATTCCACCAGGTGTTGATGGCACGGCCGCCAAAGGGATGCAGTTTATATTTGGCGACCAGTGGAACTACTGGTACGGTGATAACTTGTTGCCAAAAACCACTGATGGAGAATGGATGACCATAAGGGTGCCTTTCACTCATTGGAATCTTTCGGGATTCTTAAGTTTTGAATCTGGCACTAATGGACTGTTCGGGACCGTGCCTGCAGGTGTTTGTTTCGACAACCTGCGTGTCGACCCCATGTAGATGAGAAAACATGAAATCGATTTTTTTGATGTAACAAGAGATGAAAAAAGTATTGCTTATGTTTTGTAGCTTTCTTTTGCTGGCCTGCCATACGCAGGAACCACAAAAAGAGGGTCAAACGAAACATAATGGAGTAGAACATGAGGATATAACCCCACAATCAGACATTGCCCTAGTTACGCCAAACCCTTCAAAAGAGGCGCAAAACTTGATCAATTTCCTAGGCGAAATCTATGGCAAAAAGACCCTGTCGGGGACAATGGCAAAGGTTGATTGGAACCGCGATGAAGCCGATTGGGTATACGTTCAAACGGGAAAATACCCAGCCCTCAACTGCTTCGACTTCATACACCATATCCACTCCCCTGCTGGCTGGATTAATTATGAAGATACAAAAGTCGTGGAGGAGTGGTGGGATAACAACGGGATAGTTTCAATCATGTGGCATTGGTGTGTTCCCAATGATATGCGTTCAAACAACCCCACTAAATTTGCATTTTACACGGAAGAGACAAATTTCGATGTGAGCAAAATAAGTGATGAAAACTCACCCGAATATCAACTAATGATAAAGGATATAGATATCATATCGGGCTATTTGAAACTTTTGCAGGATAAAAACATACCTGTTCTATGGCGACCGTTACACGAAGCTGCCGGGAACACGAACAGTTATGACGGGGGTACCGGCTGGTTTTGGTGGGGGGCAAAAGGAGCGGAGCCATGCAAGGCACTGTGGAAAATCATGTTTGACAGAATGGTAAACTACCACAAACTGAACAACCTTATTTGGGTTTGGACTTCGCAAGGGAATGATAAAGATTGGTATCCCGGTGACGAATATGTGGATTTGCTTGGAAGAGACCTATACCCGGAAACTGATATACACGGTTCCCAATTGGCAGAGTTCAACAAGGTTAAAGCTATCGTTGAAGAGAAGAAAATGATCGCCCTTTCTGAATGCGGAGGAATACCAAACCCAAATTCAATGTTTGAAAAGGGTGATACCTGGTTGTGGTTCATGCCCTGGTATGGCGGGTTTACACGCGATGATAAAATAAATGGCGCGACATACTGGAAAATTGTTATGAACCATCCTAACGTAATTACATTAGAGCAAATGCCAAGTTTGAAGTAGCTACTTCAAACTTGGCTCATTGACAATATACCAGGCCTCCTATACTGCTTGGGCAACATTTTTGTTGGCCAGCAGATCGTCATAAAATTTGGCGTAACTCACGTACAAATATGGAGTTATCCATAGTGACGCGATACCAAACGTTATCACGCACAGTAAAAACCAACCTATAAACCGCAAGCTAAGGCAGAAAAACTTCCACTTGAATCCATACATCAGCTCCCTGCTCTTCTTCATCGCTTCTACAGCGGTTAAGTCAGGGTTATCGAGCAGTATAAAAAAGGTCATCGAGTAGGCAATGCCCAATATAATGCCTGGAACGATTAAGAGTAAGCAAGCCAGCGAGACGAAAAGCGTGATCAACAACATAGCGACGAATGCCACTACAAAACGCTCGAATCCCTTAAAAAGCTGTGCTATATCAGCCTCCTGCCCTCGAGAAATAGATAGAATAAACAGGGCAAGTCCCAAAGCCAAAGGGCCTCCAACAAGCAAAGGCCCTACAACCGGAACGATGCTTGAGGCCATCGAAAGTAAGATATACACTAGAAATGTTACCGCGGCTAGTCCCCACTTTCCTTTAAGAGACTCTTTAGCCATCCTCATCAACTCCACGTTTTTTGTCATCATTACTGTTTTTATTTTGGGTGAAATATTCAGGTAAATTATCACAAATATAACTACAATTTCTGAATTTAGACGGGTAGACGAAACGATTTATAAACATATAACTAAATCCATCCTCCCTATTCTTGAAAAAATTCGTTCCTTTGTGGGAAATAGAGAATGAGTGGTACACTAAAATAGCATTCAATGAGAAAAAACATCCTTTTACTGCTCGCAAGCATAGTTGCCCTACAAACGGCAGTAGCCCAAGCGCCGACTCCCGAACAGAACCGGCGCTATTTCGACATCAACAAGAACATCGACATATTCAACTCGGTCATCCGGGAACTCGACCTTTTCTACGTGGACAGTATAGAGGTGAACCAACTGGTACAGGGAACGATAAACAGCATGCTCACCCGACTGGATCCTTACACCGAGTACTACTCGGAAGAGAACGTGAGCGAGCTTCAGTTCATGACCACGGGTGAATACGCGGGCATCGGTGCCATCATCTCGTATAACGAAGGTCGCGTGGTAATCAACGAGCCGTACGAGGGGTTACCAGCGGACAAGGCAGGATTGAAGGCTGGTGACGTCATCTTGGATGTTGATGGAGAGGATATGCGTAAGTCTACCGTGAAAGAGGTGAGTGACCGATTGAAAGGGACGCCTGGCACCACGCTACAGGTGACCATTGCCCGTCCGGGTGAAAAAAAGGATCGGACGATCCCCATCACAAGGGAAAAAATCGAGATTGACCCTATCAGCTACGCGAGCGTGGTTCATGACAGTATCGGCTACCTCCACTTCTCCGGGTTCACCTCCGGGAGTGGGAAGCGGGTAAAGGAGACAGTGAAAGAGCTCAAAAGAGACGGGGCCACCTCGCTAATCATGGACCTCCGTGGAAACGGTGGTGGTATCCTCGAAGAGGCAGTAGAGGTGGTGAACCTGTTCGTGCCGAAAGGGGAAGAGATCGTCTCCACCAAAGGGAAGGTGAAGGAGTGGGATCGGAGCTACCGCACCCGCGAACAGCCCATCGATGAGGTTATGCCGATCGTCGTGTTGATCGATACCGGTTCGGCATCTGCCGCCGAGATCGTCGCGGGGGGATTGCAAGACCTCGACCGGGCGGTTATCGTTGGAAACCGCTCGTTCGGGAAAGGGCTGGTGCAGACGCCTCGTGACCTGCCCTACGGGGGGAATATCAAAATCACGACATCCAAGTACTACATCCCGAGCGGCCGCTGCATCCAAGCGCTGGACTACTCGCACCGCAACCCCGACGGGAGTGTGGCACGGGTACCCGACTCGCTAACCAACCTGTTTCAAACGCGCAACGGGCGGGAAGTACGTGACGGGGGAGGTATCACCCCTGATATCACGATTCCCCAGGAGCCAGGGGGTACCATCGCCTACTATCTGATGGCTGATAATGTTATCTTTAATTTCGTAACCGAGTGGATGTGGCAAGGCCAAGAGGTTCCCACCCCCGGCACATTTCAACTACCTGACTCGGATTATGAAGCGTTCAAGGCGTTCGTGAAATCAAAGGATTTCGAATACGACAAGATGAGCGAACACTCGTTGCAACAGTTGAAAAGCATCATGGAGTTTGAAGGGTATATGGGCGTGGCATCAGAGGAGTTTAAGGCGCTGGAAGCCAAATTGCATCCTGACCTGGACAGAGACTTGGAGCTGTTCAAAGAGTTGATTAAGGGAATGATCGAAACGGAAATCATGCAACGCTTCCATTACAAGAAGGGGGTACTTCTTCACCAGCTCGCGAATGACAAGGTCTACCACAAAGCGATAGAGGTGCTACAAGATCAAATAGGGTACCACCACGTGTTACAACCCTCATCGAGGAAGATGTCACCTACAAATCAGGTTGCCAGTTAACCCGTTTACAACATCCGGGCAACGATAATACCGGTACAAGAAGGCTGAGCCGCACAGTAGTCGCCAAGTGAATTCTGATCCACTACAACCTCTCCACGGGAGGAGGAGGCATGAATAAAGGTAAGGGTATCATCCCGCCAAAAGGCAAAGCCGGTGTGGGTGGTATCAAGCCCTTCGATACGGGTAGTAAAAGCCAGAATCGCCATGTGTGGAATGTCAAAAGCGACAGCTTGAATCTTATCTTTTGGCAAATAACAAAAACCACCCCTCTCACGCATTGACTCTTCTACAGCACGCATCTCCTCAAGCAGAGTATCGTTGTTCTTCAATTGTCTGTATGCATCCCTGTGGAATGTCATAAAGTGAATTTTTTTACCTTCACTGGCACCGCCAAGATCACAGGAAATATTTCGCAACAAGCCGTTTTGCTCATGATTGTATAGCCAGTCGGATGTGTAATGCAAACGGGTAGAGTAGCCATCCCTGTTCCCATTACGGTAGCGAATACGCTCCAGCTGGCGGGTGAACACATCGAAGTCATGCTTCCCTGAACGAATCATGTTTGTCAAGGCGATAACCGTTTCGACGAACGTTACGCAATCGAGCTCCCGAAGGTTGACTACCAGCTTTTCTTCATCGGTCACCTCGAGCGTATGAGCCACGTATGGAGTTCCCTGAAAAAACAGGGCTGTTTTTTCCAGCAACAATTTCAACCTTTCCCCTTCGTTTGTTCCGAAACCAGACCCCAACTGAGGTTCAATATAGGAGAGATAACTATTGAAAACCTGCTTATCTTCCAATGTATAGATTACATCTTGCGAGATTCCAGGGGATTCCAAAGGTGTACGTGTAAAAGGCAACATTGAATGACACGGCAAGAACACCATCAAAAGCACCACAAGAGAGATACGGATCGATTTCGCCATATTGTATCGATTGCTTTTTATTTCGGTTTAGCCAGGGACAACAGGTAAAAATCCAGAAGGGTGATGGCCGCCATGGCCTCAACGATGGGGACCGCCCGGGGGAGGACGCAGGGATCGTGCCGCCCACGCCCCTTTACCCGTGTCTCCTCACCATGGATATCCACGGTATCTTGCTCCTTTACAATGGTAGATACCGGCTTGAACGCCACACGGAAGTATATATCCTCGCCGTTGGAGATACCCGCCTGTATACCACCTGAGTAATTGGTGCGGGTACGCACGGTTCCCCCATCGTCGTAAAACGGGTCGTTCACTTCCGACCCACACCCTGATACGTTGAATCCCGTCCCGTACTCGAATCCCTTCACGGCGTTGATGCTCAGCATCGCAAATCCAAGGGCAGCGTGAAGCTTACCGAAGACCGGTTCACCCAATCCCACGGGAACACCCTTGATCACGCAGGTAATCACCCCCCCGATGGTATCACCTCTGGAGCGCAATTCATCGATAAGTTGAATCATCCGCTCAGCCACATCGGGGTCAGGACATCGAACCATGTTCTCCTCCACCCGGTTGAGATCGTAAATCCGGTAATCGTTCTCAAGGGCGATATCCCCCACTCGCGAGGTATATGCCTGTATTTTCACTCCCAGCCTATTCAGGTACTGCTTGGCCACTGCACCCGCCACGATACGGGCAACCGTCTCTCGGGCAGAAGAGCGTCCCCCACCCCGGTAATCGCGCAGTCCATACTTTTGTTGATAGGTATAATCGGCATGTGAAGGGCGAAAAAGATCCTTCAGGTGGTCATAATCAGATGACTGCTGATTACGGTTCCTCACCAGAAAGGCGATGGGCGCACCGGTAGACCTCCCTTCAAACAGGCCCGAAAGAAATTCCACCTGGTCTGGTTCATCCCGGGAGGTGGTAACACGTGATTGCCCCGGGCGGCGACGGTTCAACTCCAACTGTATGAAGTTCCTATCGAGTTCCAAACCAGGGGGACACCCATCGATGACCCCTCCCACGCCCAGACCGTGCGATTCACCAAACGAGGTAAGCCTAAATATATAACCATACGTGTTCATCATGCCTCCTGTTTTTCATTGTTTTTTCCTTTTCATTCCTTCCAATCGTCGAATGGTTGAAAATCGCTTCCACGATAGAAGCCTTGACAAATCCTTCATTAGTTGAGTAACTGTCGCCCTTACACATCTTCCCCCTCAGCCTCTTTATCCACTTTCCCCTCTCGCTCCTCTTTTTCACGAACAACGGCAGCCAACACGTCGCTCACACCACCCAACACCTGATTGGATGAGAGCAACGGGATCGATATCTGACTATGGTAACCCTCTGCTGTTGTCGATTGCAACGGGTAGAGCAGCATGAAGTTCTTCTCCCTGAAATAATGGTTGATGTAGTCCGGGATTCGCTGCATAACCGGGTGATACGAGGCCTTTCGATCTCGGCTCATCACGATAAACAACGCCTCGTCCTTACCCACCTCTTTCGCGAGTGAAGGGAACTCGTTCCAATCTTCAAACAGGTGAAAGTCGCCATCCACGGGGTGAATCCTTTGTATTTGTCGCAAGATATCCAACATCGCCTCATCGGCGTAAAAGCTGAGCTTGGCACCAGTATTGCGCCCAAGGTTCCATAGTTTGGAGATCCACAAAGCAAACCCAATTTCCTTATCAGCGTCTCGCGGCACGACCACGAGCCTGCGCTTGACGGTAGAGAGCGGCTGCATGGCCTTGTACACGTAGAGGGTGGTACGCGATTTATCGAGAACACCCTCCACCAGGTTCCCGAGGAACGATTCAGATATCTCCTGCTTTATATGGAGCCCCATCACGATATCGGTAATGACGTACTTCTTGACCACCCCCAGTATACCGTTGAGGATATTCATATCGTAGCGCTTCAGCGGCTGTATGATGGTCTCTGCTCCGGCACCCAGCATAGCCGCCTCTTCCAGTAGCTTCTCGGAGTTTTTCTCCGCCTCGGGGGTCGCTTCGCTACTCCTGATAATGTTCAGCGCGTACAGATCCCGGGTATTCTCCTTCGATTTAATCACCAGGCTAAACTCGATCAGGTCTTTAAGGGTATCCTTGTTGGCCACGGGAATAAGGATTCGTTCGTCGAGTACACTTTCGCCTTCGGCCTCACCCGTCGTTCCCTCCAAAAGGGAGGTCGCGATCGCCCCCTTCTGCGCGCGAAGGGAGGAGACGGTACAGGTGATCAAGATCATCACTACAGCCCCGTTTAGGATAGCATCGTCCAGTAACCCTACCCGGTGACCGACCATCACGGTAGCCAGCGTAGCCGCCGCCTGCGAATTACTGAGACCGAAAATAAGCATCCGCTCCGCGTTGGTGTACCGGAAAATTTTTTGCGTGAACAGCGCAGCCAGGAACTTTGACAGGATAGCCACGACCGTCATTACCACCGAGACCTTCAAGGTTTCCAGATCGCCAAAAAAGACGCGGTAATCGATTAGCATTCCCACGCTGATCAAAAAGATAGGGATGAAGATAGCGTTCCCCACGAAATCAACGCGGTTCATGAGCGGAGATACGCGGGGAAGTAACCTGTTCATGGACAGACCGGCCAAAAATGCGCCAATAATTCCCTCGATGCCAGCCAGTTCAGCCAACAACCCACCTAAGAAAATCATTGTCAGCACGAAGATGAACTGAGTAGTACTGTCGGGAAAATGCTTGAAAAACCAACGGGTAAAAAGCGGGAAACCGACAATCACGATCAGGGCAAACAGCAGTATCGAGATGGTAAGCTTAGTCCAAAAGGCGAAACCGATCCCTCCCTCGTTCATACTGACGATGACCGCCAGGACAAGCAGCGCAAGCGTGTCGGTAATTACCGTACCCCCTACTGCAACCGTGACTGCCCGGTTCTTACCCACCCCCATCTTGCTAATCAGGGGGTATGTCAACAACGTGTGGGAAGATATCATACTGGCGAACAGTACCGATGACATCACGGTCATTCCAAGGAGGTAGTGCCCCGCGAGGTAGGAGAAGAGCATGGGGGTCAAGAAGGAGATTAACCCGAAAACCAAGCTTTTCGCACTACTCTTCTTGAATTCTGCCAGGTCGATCTCAACTCCGGCTAGGAACATGATGTAGAGCAAGCCCGCGTTGCCCAACATGATCATGTTGCTGTCGCGGGTCATCAATCCCAAGCCATAAGACCCTATTACCGCTCCCGCTATGATTAACCCGATCAGGGATGGAACCTTTATCTTATTAAAAAGGATCGGGGCCGTCAAGATAATGACGAACAGGATCAGGAACTGCAGCGTCGGGTTCGTGAGGGGTAGCGTGAAATCGACCGTTAGTAACATGGCGCCTATTTGTTATCCGGTTCTGACCTTCCTAACCACAACCCTCCGGCCCACAACCGGGGCAGTCGCTACAACCGCCCGATGAGATCATGGCCATCTCTTGAGCCGTGGCTTCCCGAACGGACAACACCTTCCCGTCGAAATGCATGGTCTCCCCAGCGAGCGGATGGTTAAAGTCCATAGTAACGGTATCGTCTTTAATCGCGACTACCGAGCCCATCAAGCGGTTGCCCGCCGAATCCATCATCGGCAACGTGTTGCCCTCGAAAAGCACCTTCTTATCGATTTTACCATCAACCTCGAATATCTTTTTGGGTAGCTCGATGACACGCTCCTCCTCGTATTCACCGTACGCCTCTTCGGGGGTAAGGGAAAACGAGAAGGTATCGCCCTCACCCAGTCCCTTGAGCTCTCGCTCGAACGCGTCGAGCATCATGTTGGCGCCAAAGATAAACTGCAGGGGGCGCTCAGCCGTAGCCTGCTCCATCAGTTCGCGCTCATCACCTTCGCCCACGTTTAAATCGTACGTAAGCGCAACCATTCTATTGCTTTCAATTTTCATGTTAAACCATTCTATGTTTTACATTCTACATTACTGTCTCTCTATCGCATCCCTCAGCTGATCAAGGGCTTTCTCTAATACAACCCGCGACGTGCCCACGTTGAGCCGCATAAACCCTTCGCCCTCATCACCAAAGATGGTCCCATCATTTAGGGCCAGTCCCGCCTTATCCACGAAAAAACGTACCAGATCAGGCTGCGATAGGCCCAAACGGCGGCAATCGAGCCAGACGAGGAACGAGGCCTCGGGAATCATCGCCTTGATCGCGGGAACGTGTTCCTTGAGATACCCATCCACGAACCGGACGTTCCCCTGTACGTAGTCCAGCATCTGCCGGAGCCAGTCATCACACTCCTCGTAGGCCGCCCTCGTGGCGGTGAAAGCGAATAGCGTTCCTTGCTGCAGCTCACGCGGCTGCAGGTAAGCCAGAAACCGTTCGCGCACCTCCTTGCCAGGGATCACCGCGAACGAGCTGACGATGCCGGCGATATTGAACGTCTTGCTAGGAGCCATGAACGTAAGGCTGTTCGCCTCGGCCTCGGCCGATACCGTGGCAAAAGGGGTGTGCACGTAACCCGGAAGCGCCATATCACCATGAATCTCGTCAGACACCACCAGTATTCCATTCTCAGCACAGATAGCACCCAACTCCCGTAGCTCCTCCGGGCTCCAAACCGTACCACCGGGATTGTGCGGGTTGCAGAGGATAAGCATTTGACACTGTCGGCTCAATACAATTTTACGCAGCCCATCAAAGTCCATCCGATATCGGTCACACTCCAGGACAAGGGGATTGGTCACCACCTCACGCCCCATGGATTGGGAAACGATACGGAAGGGATGATACACCGGGGGCTGTATAATCACCCGATCGCCCCTCTTGGTGAACGCATCAAGCGCGAACGCGATACCCTTCACCACACCCGGTATGAAGTTGATATGGTCAGGGTTCACCTCCCAGCGATGGCGTCGTTTCAACCAGTTGACGATGGAGCGAGTGTAACCTTCCGAGGGAACGGTATAACCAAAAACCCCGTGCGATACCCGCTCTTGCAGTGCGCGAATAATCGCGGGGGGCGACCTAAAGTCCATATCGGCCACCCAGAGCGGGATTAGGTCGTCCCTCCCGAAGAGCTCCTTCATCCTCTCCAGCTTCACGCAATCGCTGTTTTCCCGATCGATCAACTCGTCAAAGTTATACGATTCGTTCATATTTCCTGTCAATAATAAACGCTCTTTAACCAGTGGTTATCGCGTACCCTTTTCCCTCCGAAATAGAGCGACTCGAACGCGAGTCCTAACACGAACTGGTGAGAAACAACGCGGGTGACCAGTTGATTTTGGTCGGTTCTATAGTAGTCGCCCAGGTAGCCCGCCCGCAACGTGACGTTTCTAATCGGCAGGTCAACCGTGAAGTAATTGCGGAGCGCCTGCTGGTTATGAAACGACGCGAAGTGGAGGGTACGCTGGCTATTTCCAAGGGTAAAAATCTCATAGTAAGAGTGCCCGTACTCCGGCGAAAAAAAGAGACCGATGAAAGGTGTGGCTAGCTGCCACCGGAATGTTACCCCACACCAACCGTAAAAGGCCATAAGCGAGAGGTTCAAGTTGGTCGACACCTTTAACGAGCCCGGGTTGTTGCTGTTTCGCATGTTGTAAATACCACCAAGGGATGCCTCCCATCCCCCACCGGCCAACAAGCGGAACTGGGATTGTTGTAGCAACGGGTAGAAACCACTAATCCGGTAATCAAGTTCCCCGTAGTACTCAGCGGCTGAAGATGTTGGGTTATTGGTACTGGCTGCCTGTATTTTGTACTGCTGTTGTAGCAGGAGACGGGCGTTGGCGTAACGGGAACCATTCAATCGATCATGCAAGAGCGTGAAGGCAATCCCATCATACCGAAGGGGCGACAGATAGGTATCGTTTAAAAAGAGCGCACCCACGCCAGCCAACGTCGATTGATTCACCGGTCTAACCGAGACGGGTAACGTTTCCGCTTGCGACCACAGAAGAGAGGCCACTGAGAACCAAATGGTGAGTATAATCGCTCCCTTTTTCATCCGATTATGTATCTCTATCTTTCAATCGAACAACTTCATCTGTCCCGTGATCTCATCCAGCAGGTCGGCATCCGAAACCGATGCATCATCTCCCTCATCCTCTTCGATCTCCACCTTAATAGATGCCTGTTCCTCCGGTTCCGGTTCCGGCTCCGGGAAACGGGTGGGTTCAAGCTCTTCCACACCCTCCACCTCATAATTGGAGATCCGCTTTCCGCGTGCGCGGTAACTCTTCACGCCGATAAACTCTTCAACGTCGATCTCGATGGGATCCCTGAATTCGTCTCCCCCCCCAAAGGTAACCTTTACCCGCGGGTAAACAACGTCGGTCAGTAAAAAGAGTCGTGAGTCGGGGTTATCCCCGATAAAGCTCACCGGCTTGTCGGACTCCTCAAACGTGAAGCGCTTGAGGTAGGCGTATTTCTGATTGGCATCATAAAGGGCCGCCGACCACACCTTGCCCTCGTCGAACTTCTCTACCCGTAAGACATCGGTGGGGAAGTGGTTACTTAGGTCGAAATTGCAAACCCAGAAGTCACCGCCCTTGGTGGTAACCAGTATCTTATCATCACCTTGGAACTCGCCCAGGTAGTGTCCCCCACCCTCGTAATTCAACCGGAACACGTCGGGATCGAACCACACCTTGCGACCACCCAGCGTGGAGAGCCCTTTCTGCTTTAGCTGGATACGATGAACCTCCGCCTTGGTCAGAATATTGCCCATCGCCTGCCGCCCCTTGATCGCGATCTCACTGAAATCTTTCTCGAACTGCAACACGCGCATCCGCGGCTTAGGCTTCAAGATGACCCGGATGGTCTCGGCCTCCCCGTTGGGATTGGCACTAAAGTAGACCACGCGGGAGCCTGGCTTACCCCGGGTCAGGTCGTACTCCCTGTCCCTGGAGACCCCCGTGACGGCAAATCGCTTGATGTAATGGGGCGAAGTTCTGCCATGGCGGTACACCACGTTGTAGATGGTGCGCTTATCATTACGCTTGAAGACATTCAAATAGAGGATCCCCTTGCCTACAAACATCTTTTCGCTCACCTTCACCACCTTGTAGGTGCCATCCTTGAAGAAGACGATGATATCGTCGATATTCGAGCAGTTGCAGACGAACTCGTCCTTCTTCATATCAGTTCCGATAAAACCCTCTTCGCGGTTCACGTATAGCTTCTCATTGGCCATCGCCACCCTGGAGGCATCAATTGTCCCGAAGCTTCTTATCTCGGTGCGGCGCGGGAACAACTTCCCATATTTCTCCTTCAGCATGAGGTACCAGGAGATGGTGTAATCAATCAGGTGGTTCAATTGATGCTCAATCTCCTCTATCTGCTGCAACAGCCTTGCGATTAATTCATTGGCCTTATCAACATTAAACCGGAGGATCCGCGCCATCTTGATCTCCATTAGTTTAAGGATATCATCACGCGTGATCTCGCGGATAAAGTCTTTCTTAAAGGGCTCCAGCCGCTTATCCACATGCGCAACAGCGACATCCATGCTTTTGGCCTCCTCAAACTGCTTATCCTTGTAAATCCGCTCTTCGATGAATATCTTCTCGAGCGAGGCGAACAACAGCGCCTCCTCCTTCTCATGCTTCTCAATCTCCAGTTCCCATTTGAGTAACTCTTTCGTGCGGTCGACCGATGTGCGCAGCACATGACTCACCGTGAGGAAGTGTGGTTTGTTGTCCTCGATCACGCAGCAGTTGGGCCATATATTGATCTCGCAGTCGGTAAAAGCGTAGAGCGCATCGATGGTTTTATCGGAGGAGACGCCCGTGGCCAGGTGTACCTGTATCTCCACCTCCTGCGCCGTAATATCATCCACCTTCCGGATCTTGATCTTACCACGTTCGTTGGCCTTGAGGATGGTATCGACCACGCTCGTCGTGGTTCGCCCGTACGGGATATCCCGGATAACCAACGTACGGTTATCGAGCTTCTCGATAGTGGCTCGCACCTTCACCGATCCGCCCCGCTCCCCGTCGTTGTACCTTTCTACGTCGACCTGACCTCCCGTCTGAAAATCGGGATAGAGCACGAACTCCTTCTCTTGGAGGTAGGCCACCGCCGCATCACAGATCTCATTGAAGTTGTGGGGAAGAATACGGGAGGAGAGTCCTACCGCGATGCCTTCAGCGCCTTGTGCCAACAGCAGCGGAAACTTAACCGGCAAGGTTACCGGCTCCTTGTTGCGGCCATCGTACGAAGGCTTCCACTCGGTCGTTTTGGGATTAAACGCCACCTCGAGGGCAAAAGGGGTGAGCCGTGCCTCGATGTAACGAGGGGCTGCTGCACCATCGCCAGTGAGGATATTCCCCCAGTTACCCTGGCAGTCGATTAACAGCTCTTTTTGCCCAAGCTGCACCAGCGCATCACCGATGGAGGCATCCCCGTGCGGGTGAAACTGCATGGTATTCCCGATAACGTTGGCCACCTTGTTGTAACGACCATCGTCCATCCGCCTCATAGCGTGCAGGATACGGCGCTGAACTGGCTTCAGCCCATCTAAGATATGGGGAACGGCACGCTCCAATATCACGTAAGAGGCATAGTCCAAGAACCAGTTCTGGTACATCTTGGAAAGGTTGAGCGAACTGTCATCCCCCAACTTCACCGGCACCTTGGAGCCGGAAAACGAGGTGGTAGGAAACTCCTCATTTGAATCATTAATGGGATCGTTGATAGAATCGTTATCTTTTATTGAAGACATAAGTTGTTGATATGCGACAGCAGATCTCCCTCCTATACATTTTTTAGAGCAGCCTGCCTCGCCTTGCTATCGAGTTATTATTGCGTTTAAAAAATCGCTCAAAGATAGAAAAAAGGAGGATATTTTCAAAACCTTGCGAATTTATCGCTATGTTTGCGATTTGAAGTTGCTTTTCGCTTTCAGGGAGAAGCGAACCTGACAACAGTAATAAACGTTAATGAGAATATTGAGTCATAACAATATATAGTTGGAATGACGAATAGTTCATTGAAAAATATAGATAAAATAATCGTATGAAAACGTTACAGACAACCAAACTCATCTTCACGCTGCTACTAGCGTGGCTGCTCACCGCATGTGGAAGTGTACCCTTCACGGGAAGAAGGCAGCTGCAACTAGTATCGCACAGCGAAGTGGTTGCCTTAAGCTTGCAGCAATACGAGGAGTTCATGAAAACGGCTCCGGTAGAAGAAGGCACTGCCGATGCACGAATGGTAAAACGCGTGGGAACGCGTATCGCGAATGCGGTAGAGACCTTTTACAGGAGCAAAGGGTATGAATCGGAACTGGTCTATTTCGATTGGGAGTTCAACTTGATCGTCGACAAAAGCGTAAACGCCTTTGCCATGCCGGGAGGAAAAATCGTGATCTACACCGGGCTGTTGCCAATGACCCAAACGGAAGAAGCCCTGGCAGTGGTGGTTGGTCACGAGGTTGCGCACGTGATCGCCCAGCACAGCAGTGAGCGGCTTAGCCAACAAATCGCCCTACAGTACGGGGGGGCCATCGCTGGCGGGTTGCTGGGTAACTCACAAGCCATGAGAGATTTGAGCAACACCGTCTTCGGCCTCGGGGCAGAAGTCGGGGTGATGCTTCCCTATGCCCGAAAACAGGAGTACGAGGCAGACGAGATAGGGTTAATTGTCATGGCTATAGCGGGATACGACCCAAGGGTAGCCGTACCATTCTGGAGGAGGATGGTACAAAGTGGAGGCACGAACGTCCCGGAATTTCTTAGCACGCACCCATCGGACAGCAAACGTGTCGCCAATATAGAGAGGATTATGCCCCGGGTGATGCAATACTACAAGGGGCCAGGGGTATACAACAACACTACCAAACCCATACAAACAAAAACGCCCGTGCCAGCAGGCATTAGGGAAGCAAAGACATCACCTGAGTGGACTTTCTAAGCAACTTACCTCAGCCGATCAAGGGAACGAACCAACGCCTCATCGGCAGAAATTCTCCGAATGGCCAGTACAACGAAGAGGATGGCGATGGCAGGCATTACCATACCGGCTCCCATCCTAACAAACTGTAGGTTGCCCGTAGTGGTAAGCTTATAAAGGAGATAGCAGAAATATAGGTAAAAGGCGACCATGAAGCCGATACTGAACATCGATAACCTGATTTGCAGCTTCCTTTTTCGGAAAAAAAAGATACTGACGAACGAGAGGATAGCGCTAATGACCCCTAGCCCCATCAGTCCCCACGTGAAGTGGTGCAACTCCCCGTTGAGGTAAACCCCAACGGCCTCCACCACCATCCGGTCGCCATCATAGGTGAACGAGCCCAACGTTGTAGCGCAGGCAATGAGCATGGCCGAGCAAGCCAATAGTAAAAAGATGGTTTGAATACGTTGCAACATGATGGGTAAGGCTAAAACAGCTCCTTTTCTTTCTCAGGGTTACGGTAATAAATGCCCTCCTCCTTCCACTCCTCAATGGCAATTAGGGATGGCTTAGGCAGTTTCTCATAAAATCGCGATATCTCTATCTGCTCATGGTTCTCAAATACCTCTTCCAGGTTATCGCTATAGGAAGCGAACTCTTGAAGCTTACTGTCCAGGTCGCGTTTCATCTCTAACGAAAGCTGATTAGCCCGTTTAGCGATAATCATCGTCATCTCGTATACATTCTGCACCGGCTGAGCCAACTGCATCACGTCGCGTGTCTCCGTATTGGTGCTTGCAGCAATTCTCCTGTAATCCATATATAATATTTATAGTTTCTTAATAATCACGTGGTAGGTAGCACGTCAATCTTACCCTGTGCCTCCTTGTAGTATCCCTCCGCCTCACCAAGGTATTTCCCCTCGGGGAACGAGTTGGTATAGTTGAAGTACTCGTCAACCACCATCCTGTAGCGCTCGGGCTGCGTTTGCAGGGTGCTACGCTGCGCGTACTCGTAACGGGCTCGGAGAATAATGATCTGGTAATCTTCCATGTACTTGGAGTAGGGGTAGCTTTTCATCGCTTCCCGGGCAGTAATCACGGCCGCCTCGTAATTGTTACCCATGTAGTTCCCCAGGTTGAGGTAGAGTTCCGCGGCTTGAAGCTCCTTCAAAGCAAGCTTCTCCTGCAGTTCAAACAGGTAATCCCTAGCCTGCTCCGCACGTTCTGTCTGAGGGTACCGCTCAATATACTTTTGAAACTCGATGATCGCGGTATACGTCTTGGATTGATCGAGACGCGAGTCAGGCGAATCGAGATACATACCATAGGCGGAATAAAAGAGCGCCGACTCGGCATATTCCCCCTTGGGGTAGGTGTTGTAGTAGGTAGTAAACGTCTGTGTCGAGGAAAAGTAATCCCTGGAGTTGTAATGACTTTGGGCCAAAAGGTAAAGCGACTCCTCCGCGTAAGCTGTTCCCTTCATAAAGGGCACAAGCTCCTCAAGCAGCGCAATGGAGCGGCTATACTTCCCTTCGTCGAAATACTTTTTCGCGTAGCTGTACTTCAAATCCCGGTCGGTACTCTTCAATATTTTATTGTACTCGTTGCAGGAACCCAAAGCCAACGTGAGCAACAAAAAACAGATCAGATTTACTCTCCTCATCGTACAAGTCATGTTTTGAACAGGCAAAGTTACGGAATCTTTCTCATTTGCAGGCATGGAAATCCCTTTTTATTCAATTTTAGGACTCTTTCGCCACGAATGAGAGGAGACTTTCCACATACTTCCTATCGTTTGAGAGCTTGGGCACCTTGTTCTGGCCGCCCACTCTCTCGCGCTGCTTTAGCCAGCTGTAAAACGTTCCCCTCTTCATAGCACGAACAACGGGCGGTTCAAGTGAGAGGTTGTACGACCGTTTCGCCTCGTAATCGGAGTTAAGTCGCTTGAGAGTCTCATCGAGACGGTACGTGAACGATTCCATACTTGGCGGCGCTACTTCAAACTCGATCAACCACTCGTGCGCCCCGTTGCGGTGCTCGTCGAAGTAGATAGGTGCAGCCGTGTATTCGATAACTTTCGCACCCGTTAATCGACATGCCTCCTCGATGGCACGCTCGGCGTTATCCACGATTAACTCCTCACCAAACGCGTTGATAAACTGTTTGGTGCGACCAGTTACCTTAAACAGGTAGGGATCGGTAGAGGTGAACTCCACGGTGTCACCCAACTTGTATCGCCACAGTCCTCCACTGGTGCTGATTACCACGGCATACTGCTTCCCAATCTGTACTCCCTCAAGCGGAACCGTTTCCGGTGAATCGTTATCGACCTGCTCCATCGGTATAAACTCGTAGTAAACCTCGTTATCGAGCAGCAACAACAGGTCGCTGCTCCCCGGCGAGAACTGCACCCCAAAGAACCCTTCCGACGCGTTGTAGGTCTCCCAATAACTCATCCGATCGACCGGTATGATCTTCTTGTACTGCTCTTGAAACGGGAGGAAACTCACACCACCATGAAAGAAGACCTCTATGCGTGGCCACAACTCAGGAATAGTCTTCCCGGTATCTTGCACGATTTTTTTCAGCAGCACCAGCGTCCACGAGGGAACCCCCACCATGGCCCGTATATCGGCCTGCACCGCGTACTCGGTAAGCCGCTCCAGCTTCTCTTCCCAATCAGGCAGAAGCGCGATACTTTCGGGTGTTCGCCTCCGCTTGACCGCTTTCGGCAAGTTCTTCATCAGGATGGCGGAGATGTCGCCCGTGAAAACACCACCCCCAATCCGGTTCACCTGCTGGCTCCCACCCATTACCAACGTTTTGCCCAAGATGAATGAAGTTTCGGGATGGTGTATCGCGTAAAGTCCCAACATATGGTAACCTGCACGGTAACTACCGTTAAAAAGTGATTCGCGAGTTACCGGGATATACTTGCTTTTATCTTCAGTGGTTCCCGACGACATGGCGAACCACTTGACGGGCGTATCCCAGAGCACGTTCTCCTCTTTCTCAACGATAACCTTATCCAGGTAAGGACGCAAATCTTCGTAAGCGATGACCGGCACCTTCGCGCGGAAGTCGGCTTCGCCGCTCACCTCCCGGAAGTTGTGCTCCCTCCCGTAAAGCGTATCGCGGCCATGCTTCAGCAGGTAGCTCAACGTATCGCGCTGCGTGCCAAGGGGATCTCGAATGAACCCCTCCACCGGCTTATAGTAGGAACGAAGTATGGAACGTGCTATTCTCTGTATCATCCTTGTTCAAACATCGTTACAGTTACCCATCATACGATCGTAAATAACCCACCATGCACGGAAGATTATTCGTTACAGTATGTAGGATATTTTTGGGTATTACAGGGTGCAGTGACCCTATAAAAACGCGAAGGTAGGCAGCAGTTTCCACAAACAGAAAAATAAAATCACAATTTTAGGTAAAAAGCTTAATTAGCCAATGCGGCTCACTTTGATGAGGCGCTCTTCATCGATAATCTTAATTTTTCGCCCGTCGATGGCGATAATGCGCTCGTTCACGAAATTGGAGAGGGTACGGATGGCGTTTGAGGTGGTCATGTTGGAGAAATTGGCCAAATCCTCTCGAGCCAGGTAGATGTTAATGGTGGCCCCATCCTCTTCCAGGCCGTAACTGTCCTTTAACAGGAGGAGCGTTTCGGCAAGGCGACCCCGCACATGCTTTTGGGTCAAGCTAACCACCCGGTGATCGGCCACACCCAAGTCTACCGACAACATTTGGATAAAGAAGAGAGCCAGGTTCCCGTTCTTCCGAAGGAACTGTTCAATTAACTCCATGGGGAGAAAACATACCGTGCAGGGTTCGAATGCTGAGGCCGACGAAACATATGGCTCTCGGGCGAAATAAGCCCTGTAACCAAAGTAGTGAACCGGACAAATAATGCGGATAATGTGGTTTCGGCTACCTACTCCCCGCTTGTATATCTTCACCTTACCCTTGAAAAGGCACATCAAATCCCTAGGGGTTTCACCTTCCGTGTAAATTAGGTCGTTCTTCTTGAAATGAAGTACACGCGCGTTGCTACGCAACTTCTCCCTCTCAACATCCGATAAAACCCTCCATATATCTGTTAGCGAAGAGGACAAATCAATAACCCCTCTGTTCTTTCCGGCCATTCGTGTTATATAACTATGTTTAAGAACACAAATATAACTGTTTTTTCACACTATAATTGTAAAATAAAGGAAAGTTTTTGTTAAATCTTGGTGCTCCGGGTAAAAGGGGTGAAAAATCACCTATTTTTGTAATGAAAAGGTTTCTGTAACGATAACTTGCATCAATGGGAAAACGGATTGCAAATAGTCTTTTTTCACTCCTTTTTATGTCCGCTGTTTTTGCCACGGGTACCGAATTTTTCACAATACCTGCTTCTCCGCTGGCAACCATTACCGTGGAAGCTGCCTTCACGGTTAGTGACACCTGTGTCGCGGAACTTGCTTCTCCGGTAGCAGACCTTACCACAAAGCCTTCCCCCGCCACGGATCCCGTTTTCACCGTTGATTCGATTCTTTTTCGGGCGATGAACGCTGCAGAGAAATACAACGACCTGGTAGAGAAGTACACCGCGGAAGTGTACACACGGACCTACGTGGAGACGATCAACAAAAACTTCCTTTACAAGTACACCCACCTGATTCCGCACTTCGTCTTGCACGATCCGAAAAACGACGAGGCATTGATTGAAACCATCAGTGAGCTAAGGTACGACTACCCAAACAACTACGTGCAGGATATCCGCCACGTGATGGGTACGTTGACCAAGCAAAAAGAGATTGACCTGATTCCTTTCAACCTGTTAAACATCAATATTTACGGGGAGACCACCAATGACGAGAGCTTCTTTATGCCCATCCGCTTCAGCACGGCCAAGTACTACCGCTACTCCCTGTACGAGACATTTCACGATGATGGTAAGAGCTATTACCACGTCCATTTCACACCGATTTATGAAAACACGAAACTGCTCAAAGGATCATTTATCGTGGAGCAAGGCACGTGGCGGGTGATTTTTTTCAGGGGCGAAGGGGTAGATATCTTCTCCGACTTCTCGTTTGAAATCACAATGGGTAACGAGTGGATTACCAACTATCTACCGGTGGAGTTCACCATTTACCAAACCGCATCATACCTGGGTAACGTCCTCGCTAGCAGACACCTGGCTAAGATAGAGTACCAGGATATCCACCTACGCCAACCCACGAGACCGGTGCGATCGCTCAATATTAGCGACTTTTACAAGGTGAGGCTCGATTCGGTACCCGTCCATAACAGTTTGGATTTCTGGGAGGAGAAAAGGCCAATCCCCCTGCAAGCGAAAGAGAGGGACATCATCAGCGAATACCAAAAGCGATGGCAAGACAGAGAAGAAAAAAAGCTGAACGAAGACTCCCTCGCAAACTCTAGGATTGCACAGCAGGTAGCACAACGGGTGGTCATGAACTCCAAATACAAGTACCGATCCACCCGCATTGGCTACTCCGGGTTGCTGAACCCCCTGATGCTTGCCTACAATACAAGGGACGGTATCAGCTATAGGCAAAAGCTCTCGTTCAACATCGACATGAGCCATCAACGAACTGTAAAAATCAACGCGTTTGCCGGATACATGTTCCATCGAAAAGAATTTTTCACTGACCTGACGACCACCTTCAACTACGATCCGTTTCATCTGGGAAGTGCCACCCTCTCTCTTGGGAAAGGAAACCCAACCTACAGTTCGCTCTTCGTGGAACAGGTTCAGGACAGCCTTAAAAAGCAGGGAATCAAGTTCGAAGACATCTCACTGAACTATTACCAGGACTATTACCTGAAACTCTATAACACGCTAGAGGTAACCAACGGGTTCCTCCTGCAGGCGGGTATCAACTACCATATCCGCAAGAGCAAAGATAACACGATGAACCTGCGAAGTACCACGGTAAACAACGAACCGATAGAGGAACTATTCGGAACCCGCCGATCGTTTGCCCCGTTCTTGCGCGTCAGTTGGACCCCCAGACAATATTACCGGTACGAGGGACGACAAAAAATTTACGTAAGATCTAACTTCCCCACGTTCAAGCTGGAACTATCAAGGAGTTTTCAAAATATCTTGGGTAGCACCTCTGAGTTCAACCGCGTGGAACTCGATATCAGCCAAAACATCCCGATCGGACTGATGAACTCCCTGCAATACCACGTGGGAGCCGGCATGTTTGTCAACCAAAAGACCGAGTACTTCGCGGACTTCGTCTACTTTTCAAAAAACAACTTCCCCGAAAATTGGGACGATGGCCTGGGTGGAAACTTCAATATACTGAGCAGGGATCTCTACAACGCATCCGACTCATATATTCAAGCCCACATGATGTTCGAAGCCCCATTCTTGATACTCAAGAGTATCCGGTTCATCTCTGATTTCGCCGATAAGGAGCGAATCTACCTGAGCACCCTCTATACCCCCCAAATTATCTCCTATACGGAGCTTGGGTATGGTATAGGGAACCGCTTCTTCAACGCGGGCCTTTTCGCATCATTTCACAAGACCAAGTTCCGACAGATAGGTGTACGGGCCGCGTTCGAGTTTTAATCGTTCGATAAAGCTTTCATCTTAATGGCAAAAAATATGGACGCGAAAAAATGTGTATCTTCGCGGTAAAGTAAGCACGAAATGATCTGTTTCCCAAATGCGAAAATCAACGTGGGCCTTAACGTCCTCTCCAAGCGGGAGGATGGATACCACAACCTGGAGACCCTCCTCTACCCCATCGGGTTAAGAGATGCGCTGGAGATTATCCCCACGTGTAACGAAAACACCGAGCAGGTAAGTTCGATGGAAGCGAATCAGGAGAAAACCGTGAATCCCGTGATATCCGCAGGGTACCGATTCTACCAAACCGGCCTGCCGTTAACGGGGACAACAGAAGGGAACCTGGTGATCAAAGCGCTGCAACAGGCAAAAGAGAGAAGGAACATCCCCCCTATCGATATTCACCTGCTCAAGAAAATCCCCGCCGGTGCCGGGTTAGGTGGGGGATCGTCAGACGGTGCATTCATGCTTCGGTTGCTTAACAATTCGTTTCAATTGCAATTCACCGAAGAGGAGCTTACACGAATGGCAGCAACACTGGGTGCAGACGCCCCGTTTTTCATTGGCAACCGGCCCGCGCTGGCAACTGGCGTTGGCGACCAACTGGAGCCGATTGACCTGGACCTGTCGGGATACTTCCTGTTACTCGTGAAACCAGATATCGAAGTTTCCACTACAGTGGCCTATTCAATGGTCACCCCTGCTACACCCGAGGTTTCCATCCGTGAGATCGTTCGTCAACCGGTAAGCGAATGGAAACGGGTGCTGAAAAATGATTTTGAGCCCCCTATCTTTAAGAGGCACCCGATTATCGCCCGGATCAAGCAGCGGCTTTACGATATGGGTGCGCTCTACGCCTCTATGAGCGGCTCCGGCTCATCGGTATACGCCATTTTCGGGGAGAAGACAGAGGGAACCACATGGCGGGAATCCTTTCCAGGCTGTTTCACCTGGTGCAGCTGAACACTATAGCCATCATGGCAAAAGAATAGGAATATACAACAATGCGTAAAGATGAAAAGTCGTATGAAAAGACAAGTTATTTGGATTATCGCGTGGGCGATCCTACTGCCCTACCTTAGCGCGCAACAGGTCGTGATGCCTGAAAAAATCGCAGCGTTCGGCCCCATCGAGGTGCAAAAGCCGGTGTTGCTGGATAGCGTGAACTTGAAGAACAGCACTTTTTCTGACGAAACACTTCTCTCCTACTCCATTACCTTCCCGGAGCAGAATCGGTTCACCACCGAGTTACTAGCCGATACGGCAGAGTTCTTTCACGTGAACAAACCGGAACGGGGGATGGCCTTTTACCTCTTCTCGATCTACTTAACGGGCGACCGGTACGGAAAAGGTCAACTTACGGTTACCTCACCCAACCCCCTGGAAGTTTGGATCGACGGGGCAAAGAAAGAAAGCAAGACACAACGGGAGGATAGCCTACACCTGGCTGGCAAAATCACCACTAACTTGGAGGGATTTACCAACAGCGAGCGGCTGGTGATTAAGCTGCTGGCATCGGCCGAAGATAAAGCTGATCCTGCCTTTAAAATCGAGGTGAAACCGGAAAAAGCCGACTCACTGCTTACCTACAGCTTCAACAGCGTGGGAACCAGGCGCATCGACATCAAAGACATCCTGGAGGGGAAGCGGGTATCCAGCTCTACGATATCACCCAGTGGTCGCTTTGTGCTGCTATCCCTGCGTGAAACCCTACCTGGAGGAAGCGGCCGGAGTTACACCGAGATATACGACGCCAATCAGAAACGCACCATTCTGTCCGAATCGTCCAACCGCTCCCAGTTAGGCTGGATGCCCAAGCAAGATCTTCTCTACTTCACGGAAGACGATAAGGATAGCTACCGGTTTTGCACGTTGGACCCGCTGACGATGGAGGTGAAAGTGATGGCTGAAGGGTTACCAAAAGAGCGGTTCCAGGTAGCACCCGACGAACGGTCGCTTTTCTTCTCCTCCAAGGAGAGCCTGAGCGCGAAGAGCCCCGGGGGACTGAAAAGGCTTATCGGGATAGATGACCGGCAGGCGAGTTACCGCGATCGCTACTTCATCTACCGCTACTTTTTCGATACCGGGCTGACCCAACAACTCACGTATGGTAAGCAAACGGCCTCGCTGAATGACATCTCGGACGACATGCGCTACCTCCTTTTCACCACCTCAAAGGAAGAGCTCTCCGAGCGCCCCTTCCGAAAAAGCTCCCTCTATAGGCTGGACCTCGAGTCGATGCAAATCGACACCGTATGGGAAGAGCAGGCTTACGCCTACTCCGCCCAATTCTCACCAGACGGCAAGCAACTACTGGTACACGGGGCTCCAGAAGCGTTCGGCGGCATCGGACTAAACATCCAACCGGGGCAGATAGCGAACAGCTACGACACCCAATCGTTCATCTTCAACCTCGATACCAAGGAGGTGGAAGCGGTAACGCGGGACTTTGGACCAACCATCAGCACGCAAGAGTGGAACCCGAGGGACAACCGCATCTACTACCAGGTGGAAGAGGGAGATCGCGCTAACGTGTACCGCTACTCACCCAAGAACAAGAAGTTCGAGAAGCTGCCGTTGAAAGAAGATGTAATCCGCTCGTTTACCATTGCTAACGATGCCGGGTGGGCCACCTATACCGGCGTGAGCGTCTCCAACTCCAACCGGAGCTACCTGCTTAACCTGCGCACACTGGAATCGACCCTGATCTCCGACCCGTACGCGGAGCGGCTCGCGCAGCTACGGTTGGGCGAGGTAAAAGACTGGAACTTCAACAGCTCATTCGGTGACCAGATAGAGGGACGCTACTACCTGCCACCCGACTTCGACCCGAACAAGAAGTACCCGCTTATTGTCTACTACTACGCTGGGACGAGCCCCACCACCCGCATTTTTGAGAGTACCTACCCCCTACACGTGTATGCCGCGCAGGATTACGTGGTCTACACGATGCAACCCAGTGGCACCACGGGGTACGGGCAGGAGTTCTCGGCCCGTCACGTGAACGCCTGGGGAAAGCAGACCGCGGAAGAGATCATCGAGGGTGTAAACGCGTTCGTCGCCGCGCATCCCTTCGTCGATGGCAACAAGATAGGAAATATCGGGGCATCATACGGGGGTTTTATGACACAGTACCTGATCACCCAAACCGACCTCTTTTCAGCGTCGGTATCGCATGCCGGTATCAGCAACATCACCAGCTACTGGGGAGAAGGCTACTGGGGATACTCCTATAGCGCGGGGGCCAGTGCGGGCAGCTTCCCATGGAACAACCCGGAACTGTACGTGAAACAGAGTCCCCTTTTCTTAGCAGACCAGATCAACACCCCGCTGCTGCTGCTCCATGGCACGGTCGACACCAATGTGCCCATTGGCGAAAGCATCCAAATGTACAACGCGCTGAAGTTGCTGGGGAAAGAGGTGGAGTTTATTCAGGTAGAGGGGGAAAATCACGCCATCTACGATTACGAGAAACGGATCGCCTGGAACCACGCCATCTACGCTTGGTTCAACAAGTGGCTTAAAGAAGATGCCCGTTGGTGGGATTCAATGTACACGAACAAGTAATTGGATGTAAAGAAAACGGGAGGAATAGTGAGAATAGTAAGAACGGAAAGAGCGACGTGGAGATAAGATTCAAGACGCCTGGGCAAATAACCCTCGGGAAACGCTTCCCGTGAAACAAAAAAAACGTATCTTCGCGTTACTGACTCATCGTATTACTCGATTTTCGCGCGCTCATTGTTTGTTGCGATTTTCACTTTAAAGGCGAAGAGAAAGTTCAATTATTTTTACCTAACTCGGAGGAGAGAGATGACAACTGACTTGAAACAAATTGGAGAACGGATTAAAGGGTTGCGCGACGCGGTCGACCTAACCCCCGCTGAGATGGCCCAAAGGCTGGAGGTGGATGTAGAGGATTACCTGAAATTCGAAAGCGGGGAAGAGGATATATCGGTCTCGTTTCTACAAAGAATTGAACGGGAGTTTCACGTAGACATCTCCACGCTGATGTTTGGCACGGAACCACGGATGAACGCCTACTTCATCACCCGAAAAGACAAGGGGGTAAGCGTGGAGCGGGTATCTGCCTACAAGTACCAATCGCTTACCTCCGGCTTTACCAACAACGTGGCCGAGGTATTCGTGGTAACGGTAGAGCCTAAACCAGAAGAGGAGGACTTCTACAAGAACATTCACGCTGGACAAGAGTTCAACATGATCCTGGAAGGGAGTATGATGCTGAACATCAACGGGAAGAACCTGGTCCTGAGACAAGGTGACAGCATCTATTTCGACTCATCGCTTCCCCACGGGATGAAAGCGATGAACAACAAGCCAGTAAAATTCCTGGCCGTGATCCTCTACCCATGATCCTAGCCGACGACCATTTACTGGCGTCCTTTGCCACTTCTTGAAATAATTAGGTTATCATGATAAAAAGATTTGTAAAGAGAACAACGTTCGTTGACCATACAGACTTCGTGCGGAATTATCGCATTGAGGTTCCTGAGAACTTTAACTTCGCGTACGACGTGGTGGACGAGTGGGCCAAAACTGAACCAGACAAACGTGCGCTCTGCTGGACCAACGACAAGGGGGCACACCGGGATCTCACGTTTGGCGAGCTTAAAGAGCTTTCAGACCGAACGGCCGCATTCTTCCTATCCATCGGGATTGGGAAAGGAGATCGGGTGATGTTGATTCTAAAGCGAAACATCGAGTTCTGGTCGACTATCCTGGCACTTCACAAAATAGGTGCCGTGACTATCCCGGCCACGAATTTACTGACCGACAAGGATATCGTCTACCGCAACAACGCGGCAGGGGTGAAGGCGATCATGACCGCTAACGATCAGCTACTCATCCAACATGTGAACAGTGCCATGAAAGATTCCCCCACCGTGGAACTACGTATTGTGACCGGTGACACGGTTCCCGATGGGTGGATCGGCTTACAGCAAGGGATGCAAGATATCCCCCCGTTCACTCGACCGGAGCAGGTAAACGACAATGGGGACACCATGCTCATCTACTTCACCTCTGGCACCACGGCGCAACCCAAGATGGTGATGCACGATTTCACCTACCCGCTGGGGCATATCACCACCGCGAAGTACTGGCACAACCTTCACGAAAAGAGCGTCCACCTGACATTGGCCGAAACGGGATGGGCCAAGGCAGTGTGGGGCAAACTCTACGGGCAGTGGATCGTGGGTGCCTGTGTCTTCGTGTATGACTTCGAGGGGCGATTTATCCCAAGTGATGTGTTGACCATGATGGCGAAATACCGGGTGACCTCATTCTGTGCACCACCCACCATTTTCCGATTTCTAATAAGAGAAGACCTGAGCTTGTACGATTTATCGGCACTGGAGTATTGTACCACGGCAGGAGAGGCCCTTAATCCCTCGGTTTTCGAGGCGTTTTTTAAAAAAACGGGTATCAAGATGATGGAAGCGTTCGGTCAAACCGAGACGGCTCCCACCATCATCACCTTTCCATGGATCGAGCCCAAGCCGGGAGCCATGGGGGTACCAAACCCTCTTTACAAGATGGACCTGTTGACCCACGATGGACGTTCGGCCGAGGATGGGGAACAAGGCGAGATCATCTTCCACACCGACGAGGAGTTACCCTTGAGCCTATTCAAGGGCTACTACCGGGACGAAGCGCTCACCCGTGCGGTGTACGACAACCATATTTACCGCACCGGCGACATAGCGTGGCGCGATGAGGATGGATACTACTGGTTCGTAGGACGAACAGACGACGTGATCAAAAGTTCTGGTTACCGTATTGGACCGTTCGAGGTAGAGAGCGCCGTGATGACACACCCGGCCGTGGTGGAATGCGCTATCACCGGGGTTCCCGATGAAATCAGGGGGCAGGTGATCAAGGCGACCATCGTACTAGGAGCAGAATACAAATCGAAGGCAGGAGACAAACTGGCCAAAGAGATTCAAGACCACGTGAAAAAGGTGACGGCACCTTACAAGTACCCCCGCGTGATCGAGTTCGTGGATGAACTTCCCAAAACGATTAGCGGAAAGATTCGTCGCGTGGAGATTCGAGAGAAAAGTGCATCAAGTAAACAAAGATAAATATAACAATCGTATGAAAAAAGCATATCTGTTCCCAGGTCAAGGTGCCCAGTACGTGGGCATGGGGCAAGAGTTGTATGAAACCTCCTCGCTCGCGAAAGAGTTGTTCGAGAAGGCGAACGATCTATTGGGATTCCGGATAACCGACGAGATGTTCGCCGGTACCGATGAGTCACTCAAACAAACCAAGGTGACCCAACCGGCCATTTTCCTACACTCGGTGATACTGGCCAAGACGTTAGGTGAAACATTTAAACCCGATATGGTGGCCGGCCACTCGCTGGGAGAGCTCTCCGCGATAACGGCCGCCGGCGTCCTGTCATTTGAAGATGGACTACACCTGGTGCGAATCCGCGCCCTGGCCATGCAAAAGGCGTGCGAGGCTCGTCCATCGACCATGGCCGCGATCCTCGGCATGGATGACGAAAAGGTAGAAGAGGTCTGCGCATCAATCCAAGACGTGGTCGTACCTGCTAACTACAACTGCCCGGGGCAAATCGTTATCTCAGGAACCTACACCGGGGTAGACAGCGCATGTGAACAGCTGATAGACGCTGGCGCAAGGCGAGCTATCCCGCTGAACGTGAGCGGTGCCTTTCACTCGCCTCTGATGAAACCTGCCCAGGAGGAGTTAAGGAGGGCCATTGAAGAATTGGAGTTCCTTACCCCCATCTGTCCCGTTTACCAAAACGTGTCGGCCCAAGGTGAAACTGATCCGGAAACGATCAAGAACAACCTGGTGGCACAACTCACCTCACCGGTAAAATGGACCCAATCGGTACAACGGATGATCACCGATGGTGCCACGGAGTTCATCGAGTTGGGACCCGGCAGAGTGCTTCGGGGGCTGGTCTCTAAAATCGATAGAAATGTAACTACATCGGGGTTAAGCTAAAACAGATGAAACGAGCGATCTTTCTAGTCCTGTTCGTGGTAGCCTTTACTGCCACGAAAGCGCAGGATGACTTCTTCGAGGCACCCAATTTCAAGGCGATTAAGCACAATGTGATGGAGTCCTCATCTCCCTACTTCTACCCGCGACTGTTGCAGAAATTCCTCGCGGCAGAAACGGAACTTAACTTGGAGGAGAGTCGCCACGTCTACTTCGGGTACATCTATCAACCGGAGTACATACCCGTGGACACCTCCGCGTACAACGGCCTACTGGCGGAAACCATTTCGAAGCCATCGTTCAGCGAGGCCGATCATGACCGGGTACTGCAGTACGCCGAGGCACTGCTCCGAGAGGATCCCTTTAACCTACGGGCGTTGAATGCCAAGTTGTTGGTCTACGCACAACAGGATAACGACAAAGCGTACAAAAGGGTGGTTCGCCAGCGGAAAGCTGTACAAGACGCGATTATCAGCACGGGGGATGGAATATCTGATAAAACACCTTTCTACGTGATCAAAGTAGCGCACGAGTACGACCTGTTGCCATTCTTGGGATATACTTTTGGCGGGGAGGACCGGATGATGAGAAACAGGAAGGTTAATTATCTCACCTTAAGCACCAACCGATTCGGTATCGAACGGCTCTACTTTAATATCTCACCGGTTGTTGATCGCGTGAGTTCACTCGGTGGGAGCAAGTTTTAATTCTCTTATCTTATACAACAAAAGCATGGGTAGCGATGTAAAAAACAACGTGCTGTTCACCCTCGCGGCGTTACTGGAGACGAACCGGGAAAAAATCATAGAGGCCAACGAAGCAGACGTACAGGCGTTTCCCAACATGGATGCCTCCATGAAAGATAGACTAAAAGTGGATGACCGAAAGATCGACGGGATGATCCGCTCCCTTGAAGAGGTGGCCACGATGGCCGACCCAGAGGGAAGAATCCTTTACGAGTTCGAGCGACCGGATGAACTGCGTATCTTGAATCGCACCGTACCTTTCGGTACCATCCTGATTATTTACGAGTCTAGGCCCGACGTGACCATCGAAGCAGGAGCCACCGCTTTCAAGGCGGGAAACAAGATCTTGTTGAAGGGGGGTAAGGAGGCTTTTCATACCAACAGCCTGCTGACCGCGCTATGGCAAGAAGCACTCCAGCAAAACGGGGTGGATAAGCACTGGGTGGAGTACCTGAATCTCACCCGCTCCGAAACGCAACAACTCATCAAAGAGAACACACGGAATGTTCACCTGATCATTCCCCGGGGAGGGGAAGGGTTGATCCAGTTCGTTCGAGAGAACGCCACGGTACCCGTGATCGTAAGCGGGCGGGGCAACAACTTCCTTTACGTTGATGAAGCGTCCGATTTCGAGATGGCTGTTCAGCTGGTGCTGAACGGGAAAAGCAGGATCAGCGTCTGCAACGCGATCGATAAGGTGCTGTTGCACAGGAACATTCCCGACCTGAAGATAAAGGTGAAGGAGCTGATCGACCAACTTGCCCAAAAAGGGATCGAGGTGTGGGGCCATCAGGAGGTCGCCCAACTAGACAAGCGTATCCAGGTGAATGAGGACGAGGCCACGCTCTATGAGGAGTACCTCGCTCCTAAGCTGTACTTTAGCCTAGTGGATGAGGTAGCAGAAGCCATCGGGATGATCAACCGCTATTCCGGGGGTCACACGGCGGTCATCGTCACGACCAATGCAGTGAAAGCCGACCGGTTCATGCAGGAGGTGGATTGCGCGGCGGTGTACCACAACGCCTCTTCACGGTTTACAGACGGAGGACAGTTTGGCGTGGGGGCAGAAATAGCCATTAGTACGCAAAAGCTCCACTTCCGCGGCCCACTGGGGGCGAACGAGTTGGTTACCAACAAGTGGTTCGTCTACGGGAACGGGCAAATCAGGGAGTGATAAAACGAACAGGTTTTGGAAATGAAAATAACAGAAGGCCACAATAATGGTCGTGAAATAAAGAAAAAACTAATTCTAAAAGTTGGGTCATCCACGCTCACTGCCGGTACCAACCGCATATCGTTCGCCGTGATTGAGGCGTTGGCGCGGCAAGTCGTGGAGCTGAAGAGGGAGCACGATATCGTGATTGTCTCTTCGGGTGCCATCGCCACTGCCCGTCAGTTCGTGGAGATCAACGGGTTCAACAAGCAGGTCGACTCCAAGCAGGCGTTGGCGGCAATTGGCCAGACCAAGCTGATGGAGATTTACGACACCATCTTTAGCTCGTTCGGGTTAAACATCGCGCAGGTGTTGCTGACCTATCGCGACTTCGAGAACCTGGAAGCCAACGAGAATACTCGGAATACCATCCGCCGCTTGTGGCAGGTGGATTACATCCCCATCGTGAACGAGAACGACACCGTCGCCATCGAGGAGATCATGCTGGGGGACAACGATAAGCTTTCGGCACTGGTTGCCGTCATCACCGAAGCCGATCTGCTGGTACTAATCTCCGATATTGATGGCATCTTCGATTGTAACCCTCACCTGCACGCCAATGCTCATCTTATTGACGAGGTAAACGACCTGGAACAGGTGCGTTCCTATATCGAAGAAAAAAAGTCCACCCTTGGTACCGGGGGCATGTCGTCCAAGATACATGCCGCCGATATTTGTATGAGGCATGGGATTGAGATGTGGATTGTAAACGGGCAACGCCCCAGCTGCATCATCAACGCGATGCAGAACCAAATCCCGTTTACCCGATTCAAGAAGAATAGGTAATTTAATTTTAGTGAACTATTTCGTTAAGCCAGACGAGCAGAGGACAAGTTCACTTGTACTATGCCGTGACGAGAAATAGTCTAATTTTAATGAACACTTTTATACAACGTTGTAGCGTGAAGCATGGATTTATAGGTTTCGGTAACCTCGCGAAAGCGGTATACCGGGGATTGGAAGAGGAGAAGGGAATGCAGTTCGGGTACTTCGCCCGAAGCCGAAAAGAGATTCCTATCCCTTTTCACGAGCGGATGGAGGAGCTAGTCGAGTTTGCCGACGTTATCTGGTTGATGGTGAAACCACAAGATCTGGAAGGCATCTTAACACAACTCCGTCAACATGACACGAGGGGCAAGACCATCGTTTCGCCGGTAGCGGGCAAACCCATCGCCTACATTGAGCGTTTCCTGGGTAAAGAGCAACGGGTAGTACGCATCATGCCCAATCTGGCTATCGCGTACCGCGAATCGGTCACCGCCGTGGCTACCAACCGGCCGGGCTGCTCGGAGGCGATGGATCTATTTGACCTGTTGGGGAAGATGGGTAAGGCGGTTTGGCTGGAAGAGAGTGGGTTCGACCTTTTCACCTCCGTCTTCGGTAGCGGGCCCGCCTTTATACTGGCATTTATTCAGACCTTTAAAGAGAAGATGCAAGAGTTTAACCTCCCCAGTCCACTACTGGACGAACTGCTACTAGAGCTAACCCAGGGCACGACCACCTACTTCACACGTAACCAACAACGGTACAGCATAGAAGAGCTTATTCAGAACATCACCAGCAAGGGGGGAACCACCCAAGCGGGACTCGACTACTTCCGGGAGCAGCAACTGGGGAAACATTTCGAGGGGGTACTTGACGCCGCACGGAAGCGCTCGGAAGAGATGAGCCGTAACGGCGATAATTAGTTGGGGATAGCCAAGAGACGAAAACGAGACAGGAGCAATTCAATTAATTGCCTCCCTCCTTAGCCTTGTAGGCGATGGCGTAATAACGTACCTGCTGGATTACCGAGAGTAGCCCGTTGGAGCGGGTGGGTGAAAGGTGCTCGGTAAGCCCTATCTCCTTCATAAAACGCAAGTCAGTCCCGATGATCTCGTCCGGCGTTCGCCCGCTGAATACCCTCAATACCAGCGCCAGCAAACCTTTCACGATCAAGGCATCGCTCTCGGCACCAAAGAAGAGCCTCCCGTCACGGTAATCGGTATGCAACCAAACCCGGCTCTGGCACCCTTTGATCAGGTTCTCCGGTGTCTTATACTGTTCATCGAGCGACTCCAGGGCATTCCCCTGCTCGATGATGTACGCGTACTTATCCATCCAGTCGCTAAAAAGAGAAAACTCATCGATAATCTCCTGCTGTACTTCATCTACCGTTCGCATTGACTCGTCGTTTTATTCACTATATATCACCTCCATAACGGTTTGCCCGGCCGCTTTCAGAGTAGCCCGATCAATGTTGCGCATATCATCGCTTTGCGTGTGCCAGTGCACGCCAAACCCGGTACGGGTATCACTCTTTAGATTGATCACGTTGATGCTGGGTGCCCTGTGGTGTTGATTCACTGGCAGGTGGTCATCCGTGATGTATCCCCCCTGATTCGGAATAAAGTAGTTTCTATAACCCAGTTTGGCAGCAGTGCCCCACACCTTTTCCACCACGTTAGAAGCGTATCGGGTAGAATAACCCTCTTTCGGAAAGGTGGCCCCGGCCGCTCCTACCATATCCAGCAAGATACCGTAGGCTGCCTGGTACCCCTCCACGTGCGGTTGCTCCGACCAGTAACGCGAACCCACGCACCACCAATCGCCCTGCACCCATTCATCGCTATAGGAGGGGGGCCCCCAATCTTCCAGGTCGAAGAACACGATATCTACCCCCACCTCGGTAGGTTGCGCCTGAAGGTGCCTCGCTATCTCCAACAATACCCCTACCCCGCTCGCCCCATCATCGGCCCCGGCTATGGGCTGCTGTCGTTTCTGGGGGTCGCTCTCCTCATCGGCAAAGGGACGCGAATCCCAATGTGCGAAAAGCAGCACCCGCTTCTCCTTTTCCGGGGAAAAGGCGCCGATAATATTCCGAATGGGTAGGTTCTGCCCGTCGTAATGGGTCACCTCCGCCAGCTGCTCCTGTACCTGCGCCCCGTACCCTGTCAACTTGGCCACCAACCAATCACCACAAGCGGCATGTGCGGCCGTTCCAGGCACCCTTGGTCCGAAAGCGACCTGTGTTTCCACGTAACGGTAGGCACTATCGGCATCAAAGAGAGGGGATAGTTGGGTGTAGGGCTCAAGGGTTGCCGTACTTTGAGAGGACTGGCATGAGTTACACGACACGGTAAGAAGCACCGCGCTCAATAGCAGGAGGGTACCTAAAAATGTACTCCACGTTGTACTGGTCGTCATTGCCTATAGCTTTTCGGTTATTGTTGTAAAAAAACGCTATCGTTATTGACCCTCAACTCGGTCATCACCCCCATGATCAGTGGAAAGTTCAACTTGACATGTCCAACCGGGAAGTTAAAGCAGACGGGGAAGTCATACTCTTCCACCGCGTGTAAAATGGATTCGTAGAGCGGGCGGTACATCTTGTCATCCTCCTCGTAGTCGGTGAAGCGGCCGACAATCATCCCGCTAATCCGGTTGAAAACGCCCGCGAGCTTCAACTGGTAAATCATTCGATCAACGCGATACGGTGCCTCCCCTGTATCCTCGATAAAGAGAATACCTTTATCAGGAATCCGTGCATAACGCGACCCCATGATCCCGCAAAAAACGGAGAGGTTGCCTCCAAAGAGTCTCCCCTTCGCGGCACCGATACGGTTGAGGAACGCGCCCGGATTCATCAAGTCCGAGGGAATAGAATAGCAAACGGACTGGCCTGCCAGGATACTTTTCACCATCCGGACCGACACGTCATCCGCTCCCCCTCGTGAAAAATGCGCTGCCATAGGACCATGGATCGAGGCCACACCATGATGCTGCAGAGCTGCATGCAGAGCAGTAATATCACTGAAACCCACCACCCACTTCGGGAATCGCCGTATCCCGGTAAAGTCAATCTTAGGAAGGAGATGAACTGTCCCATACCCCCCTCTGGTGCATAGAATTAACCGTGCACGACGATCATCAAACGCTTTCTGCAAGTCGAAAAGCCGATTCACTTCCGCCCCACTAAAGCGACCCAATTCGTCAAGCGCATGTTCGCTAATCTCTACCACCAAGCCCCATTTCTCCAGCACGGCCGCCGCATCTTCAACGAGGTGCCGTTCGATACTCCCGGCGGGAGATATGATGATCGCTTTATCGTTACTCTTTAGCGAGAGGGGTCGTTTCACGTTATTCCTGTTTTACGAAGCCGATAGGCACTGCCCTCATCGAGCAACCACCAGGGCTTCTGTTTAAATCTTTACGCGTCTATATTCGCGTAGGTGGCGTTCTCCTCGATAAACTCCCGGCGGGGGGCGACCTCCTCGCCCATTAGCATGGTGAAGATCATATCGGCATCGGCCATATTCTCGATGGTCACCTGCTTCAGCGTCCTGTTCTCGGGATTCATCGTCGTTTCCCAAAGCTGCTCGGCGTTCATCTCGCCCAACCCTTTGTATCGTTGCGTGTGTACCAAGTTCTCGTTTCCATCAGCATGGGTATCGATAAAAAGACGTCGTTGCCGTTCGTCATAGCAATACTCCTCTACCTTCCCCCTTTTGCAGAGGTAAAGTGGAGGCGTGGCAATATAGACGTACCCTTTCTCGATTAAAGGACGCATGTAACGGAAGAAGAAAGTGAGGATCAGTGTATCGATATGACTACCGTCCACGTCAGCGTCTGTCATCAAGATAATCTTGTGGTACCGTAGCTTCTCGATATTGAGTTCCTTACTATCCTCTTCGGTGCCAATGGTAACACCTAAGGCCGTGTAGATATTTTTTATCTCTTCACTCTCCAATACCTTATACGGCATCGCTTTTTCCACGTTAAGTATTTTTCCACGCAGTGGCAAAATAGCCTGGAACATACGGTCACGTCCTTGTTTCGCGGTTCCACCCGCGGAGTCCCCCTCCACGAGGAATATTTCGCTCAGCGCGGGATCTTTGCTCGAACAGTCGGCCAGCTTACCTGGTAGGCCGGCTCCCGACAGGGGTGACTTCCGCTGTATCATTTCCCGTGCTTTACGGGCCGCGTGGCGAGCGGTGGCGGCAAGGATAACTTTTTCGACAATCACTTTCGCCTCCTTGGGATTCTCTTCAAGGTAGTACCTCAACGCTTCGCCAATGGCTTGATCTACGGCACCCATCACCTCGGTGTTCCCCAGCTTGGTCTTGGTTTGTCCTTCAAACTGCGGCTCCGCCACTTTTACCGACAACACGGCAGTGATTCCCTCGCGGAAGTCATCGCCACTAATCTCTACCTTCACCTTCTCCAACATTTTGGAGTCTTCGGCATACTTCTTCAGCGTTCGCGATAACCCCCGGCGGAAACCGGTCAGGTGGGTACCCCCCTCGATGGTGTTGATATTGTTCACGTAGGTGAAGATGTTCTCGTTGTAGGTGTCGTTGTAGGTCATCGCGATCTCGATGGGTATCCCGTTCTTCTCGGTCACGATATGGATGGGATCTTGAATCAGTAACTCCTTGTTTTTATCGATGTAACGCACGAACTCCTCAAGACCCGTTTCGGAGTAAAAACGTTCCGACTTGAAGCTCCCGTCCTCCTTGGGCATACGCTTATCGGTGAGCGAGAGCGTGATGCCCGCGTTAAGGAACGCCAGTTCGCGCAGACGGGTGGAGAGTATATCGTAGCGGAACTCTAGAACCGTGAAGATGGTATCATCTGGCTTAAAGGTGATGATGGTCCCCGTTTTATCGGTATTGCCTACAATCTCCACGTCGGCAAACGCTTTTCCCCGTGAGTACTCTTGCACGTAGGTCTTCCCTCCACGGTGAATCTCTGCTCTCAAATGGGCCGACAAGGCGTTAACACAAGATACCCCCACACCGTGAAGACCACCCGACACCTTATAGGTTCCCTTATCGAACTTGCCCCCCGCGTGCAGTACCGTAAGTACCACTTCCAGGGCCGATTTTTGCTCTTTCTCGTGCCAATCTACCGGGATACCCCGACCGTTATCTATAACCGTGACTGAATTATCTTCGTTGATGACCACGTGAATCTCGTCGCAATAGCCAGCCAGCGCCTCATCAATGGAGTTGTCCAACACTTCGTAAACCAAATGGTGAAGCCCTTTCTCGCTTACATCACCAATATACATAGCGGGGCGTTTGCGAACTGCCTCCAAACCCTCGAGCACCTGAATGTTCTCAGCGGAGTAATGACCGCTAGCCATTTTCTTCTCTTCTTCTGACATTGTCTTCCTTATTATTTAATTACCCTGTAAATGAGACACTTATATAGCGCACAAGGGCCTTCCAAAAAACGAACAAATATACGAAAAAAAAACGTTTCCAGCAACATTTTTTGCACCGGACACGAATAAAAAAGGCCGAACATCTACTGCTCGGCCATCCCTATATTTTAATCGTTTGAGAGGTGTCGAAAATTAACTCAAGCTGTTCACGTGTAACGCTAATTTCGACTTCAGGTTGTTGGCTTTGTTCTTGTGAATCACCTTTTTCTTAGCCAACTTATCCAACATGGAACAGACTCTCGGGTACATCTCCTTCGCCTCCTCCTTGGAGGTAGTGGCACGCAGTTTACGAACCGCATTTCGGGCGGTACGGGATACGTACCGGTTTTGGAGACGGCGAACCCTGTTCTGCCTGATTCTCTTTTCTGCTGATTTGTTATTTGCCATTCTGTTGACGTATCTGTGTTATTAGTTAAGTAGCCCATAGGGGAATCGAACCCCTCTTTCAAGAATGAAAATCTTGCGTCCTAGCCGATAGACGAATGGGCCTTTTTGGGCGTGAACCCGATGTCAATAGGGAGTTACCTCCTAAATGCGGGTGCAAATATAGAACGTTTTTTTTTAATGGCAAAATATTTTAGGCACTTTTTCCTGTTCGTAGATTTAAGTCGCTAATGCAACTTTATTAAAACTGAACCACTATGTACCAGCTTGAAAAAGTGGACATTAATTTTTTCAAGATGTTAATGTGTCTGTAAATGATGTTTTCGATGTTGAAATAGAAGGCAATCACGCTGTGCGTTGGGATACTTTAGATGTAGATTTGAGAATAGAAAGCATTGTATATCCCGAGCGTTATCCTGTTATGGGGAAGATTTAACTAAACAACCTCCCTAATGCTTTGCAGTATTTGTATCTTTGAGCACCTATAAACAATTAAATATCAAATATCTAGCGCATGGCAAATATAAATATTAAAGAATGCTCGTAAAGTTTTTTTTATTGCGTAATTATTCTTATTTTTAGGAGATTTTTGCGATGTGTCTCAAGTTGCGTAGAAGTTTGGTATTGGTTTAAAACAAATAATAATATGCGGAAAAAAAGAAACAAAGATTTGGGTTCTACCCTTAATGAAACTACCAGACTCGAAGATCATTCCATCAATACGATTTTAGGTAAGGGTGTCGTTTTTATCGGCGATATACAGGGAGATGGCGTAGTGCGTATCGATGGAGAGGTCAACGGCAATATACATCTGAAAAAAGGAATTGTTTTAGGAGAATCCGGAAAAGTAAATGGCAACATTCATAGTGACAACCTGATAATTTACGGCAAGATAAACGGTAATGTTCTCGCGAAAGAGGTTCTTATTAAGCAGGGTGGTCAGATAGCGGGGGATATTGAAACCGAAATTATTGAGATTGAGAAAGGCGGTGCTTACAACGGTCAACTTAAAATGACTTCAGCTAACCCCGGCAACGCGCAAAATCCAACTTCGTCACTCTCAAAGTCTGTCGAGTCCACAAGTCCCGCATCCCCATCAACTGCATCTTCGTCATCCAAGACGGGAGAGACGCAACTCAAAAAGTAAAAAATATAAATTCATCGCGATCATGCTTTTTAAAGAGATAGACAAAACTACAATTATACTTGCTAATTGTGGTAAAAGCAGACCTCGTGTTCGTCGTGTTCCTACTTTTCTTTTACGTACATGGCAACGATGGGTAGGGCTGTTCTTCTTTGTACTCGTAGCCCTAATAGCTACTCTCTGTTTAATAGTGTATCAAAATACCAGTCGCGATTATCAGGCACGTTTAGACAGAGCAAACTATATTCGCAGTAAAATAGATGTTGAGCAGATACAATCCTCTTTCATGGCTATCGATTCAGGTCTGTATCAGCTTAACAGTTTTTTAAATGAACGGGGTTTATCCCATTTTCAGATTGATGAAAATATGGGAAATTTGGGAGGTATACCTGAGGATATCGATGTAACCGAAGTGGCATCGGTAGGAGTATTTTTTGAAAAAGAACTGACCTCATTACTGTCGGATCTTAAATCTCTTCCACTGGGCAAGCCTTATGACGGCGATATTACATCAAAATTCGGATGGCGTCGCAATCCATTTAATAGGCGTATAGGCGAAAATCACGCGGGTATCGATTTTAAAGGTGCAATAGGAGATACCATTTGTACAACCGCGTCGGGTCTTGTAACAGAGTCGAACTATAATAGCGGTTACGGAAATTTTGTAGTGGTGCAACATTCCGATACCTTACAAACTCTATATGCCCATCTCTCACGCCGTTTGGTTAAGGTGGGAGATAAAGTGGACACAGGTCAACCTATTGGACTTTTAGGTAATACGGGCAGAAGTAAAGGAGCCCATCTTCATTATGAGGTGATTCATAATTGCCGCAAAATAAATCCTGAACCATTTCTTCTGCAATAACTCAAATGTAACAAATAATAGTAAAAGCACCTGTTTTTAGGGCGCTTTTTTTGTTGCAACTATTTCATCAAAAACCATTTTTAAGCGCATTTTCATTGGTTCTTTCATTTATTTTGTCTAATTTTGCAGGCCGAAAAAGGAACTGAGACTGAAGTTAAGAACGAAAACATTACGCATATAATAAAGCAACGATCAATATGAAGAGAACATTTCAACCCTCCAACAGAAAGAGAAAAAACAAGCACGGGTTCCGCAGCCGTATGGCGACTAAAAACGGGAGGAAAGTATTGGCCGCGCGCCGTGCAAAAGGCAGAGCAAAATTATCCGTTTCGGACGAATTCTAGTGCACTGCAACGTAATGAATTGATAAAGACAGGGGCCCGAGGTGTCGAGTTCCTGTTTTTTTTGTATTTTTGTACGCAGCTATACATCCTCTCTTTTACAAGGCATGGAATATGAGCAAAAAGAAGTTTGATAAGAAGCCGATTCTCGGTAACAGCCTCCTCAAGAACCTGATAGCGATTACCATCTGCGGTATCGCCTTGATCCTACTTGTCATGCTCTTCCTGCACGTCTACACCCGACATGGGCAAAACGTGGTGGTACCAGACCTCGAGGGACTACAAGTGGAGGAGGCAAACGTTATTCTTACCGCGAAAGGGATACACGCGGAAATCGTGGATTCCATTTACCGTGATGATGCGATACCCGGTGCCATCCTCTCGCAAGTTCCCAAACCCAATAACCGGGTCAAGGAAGGCCGCTCCATCTACGTAACAGTCTACTCAAAGAGCCCCAAGGAGGTGGCCGTACCAGGATTGGTCGATTATTCCGTTCGCCAAGCCACCGCCCTGCTTAATTCACTCGGATTCAACAACATCACGATAAAAGAGGTGCCATCACAATACGCCGGGTTGGTCTTGAGGGTGGAATATCGCGGTAAACAGTTGGCACCGGAGGAGAAAATACCTGCCGGTTCGCCCTTGCAGTTGGTGGTGAGTAGCAGTAGCAGTACCACTACCGACTCGTTAAACGTGGGAGTGGCGGACGAAATGAACGATGTTCCCGTGGAAGGGGGGATTGACGACTCATTCTTTTAATCACCCGTTTCGTGTTGAAGGAGAATTCCGAGCATATCAACCCGTGGCTCTTGGAAGAGGATGAGGAGGAGTTCCCGATCACAATAGACGATGGGGAGGAGCAGCGATTCGAGCACTACCGCTTCGTAGCCGACAAGGGACAAAGTCCGTTACGAATCGATAAGTTTTTGTCGGTCCGGATTGAAGGGATATCACGTAACCGAATACAACAAGCCGCGGAAGCAGAATGCATCTTGGTAAATGGTTCGCCCGTGAAATCGAACTACAAGGTGAAACCGCTGGACGTGATTACTGTTGTGCTGGATTGGCCGCGACATGAGTTGGTAATCATCCCCGAAGAGATTCCCATTGATATCGTGTACGAAGACAATGCCCTGCTGGTCGTTAACAAGCCGGCAGGCATGGTGGTTCACCCGGGGCACGGCAACTACACCGGCACGCTGGTCAACGCGCTGGCACACCACCTGAACGTGGACAAAGCGATGGAGATGGATGATCCCCGGATGGGGTTGGTGCACCGGATTGACAAAGAGACATCGGGACTGCTCCTGGTAGCCAAAACACCTGAGGCGAAGACCTTCCTTTCCGGTCAATTCTTCCGCAAGGAGACCCAACGGTTATACGTGGCCCTCGTTTGGGGCAACGTGGTGGAAGATGAGGGAACCATCGAGGGAAACATCGGGCGAGATCCCAAGGACCGCATGTTGATGCGCGTGTTTCCTGACGGGGAGCAGGGTAAGCCAGCCGTAACCCACTACAAGGTACTGGAACGATTCGGGTACGTCACGCTGGTACAGTGCCGACTTGAGACCGGGCGTACCCACCAGATTCGGGTACATATGAAGCATATCGGGCACACACTTTTTAATGATGAGCGATACGGGGGTAATAACGTTTTACGGGGAACCCACTACGCGAAGTACAAACAGTTCGTGAATAACTGCTTCGCCCTCTGCCCCCGCCAATGCTTGCACGCGTGCCTGTTGGGCTTCACCCACCCCGAAACGAAAAAGACGCTCATCTTTGAAAGCGATATCCCGGACGATATGCAAGCGGTCATCGACAAATGGAGGGTCTACCGAAGAAGTCAGGAGTAAAAACAACATCAACCTATGAAAAAAAATGTAGCCATCGTATGGGGAGGGTACTCTTCCGAAATCGTAATTTCGGAGAAGAGCGCGGCCGGCATTTACACCTTCCTGGATATAGGCAAGTACAACCTGTTCAAGGTGAAAATAGACCGTCAAGCATGGGAAGTAGAGTACCAGGGGAATCGCTTCCCGGTGAATAAAAACGACTTTAGTTTCGTGGCCGATGGGGCAACCACGCGGTTCGATTTCGCGTACATCACCATCCACGGCACGCCGGGTGAAGATGGCGTACTACAAGGCTATTTCGATATGCTGGGTATCCCCTACTCCAACTGTGGGGTACTGGCATCAGCACTCACGTTCAACAAGTTCACCTGCAACAACTTCCTAAAAAGCTTCGGCGTAAAGGTAGCCCCTTCCATAGTGCTGAGAGAGAGGGACTCCTACACGCCTGAACAGATTACGGCCGAGCTTGGGTTACCCGTTTTCGTGAAGCCCAACTCGGGCGGCTCCAGCTTTGCCACCACCAAGGTGACCGCGACTACCAAAATGAAGGAGGCAATCGAGGAGGCATTCCGCGAGGCACCGGAAGTCATCATTGAACAGTTCATAGCGGGTACGGAGGTGACATGCGGCTGTTACGAAGCCGGTAAGGGAATAGTTGCGCTCCCCCTCACGGAGGTGGTTCCCGCAAATGAGTTTTTCGACTTCGATGCGAAGTACAACGGACAGGTGGAAGAGATAACCCCCGCCCGTATACCGCCATCCATAGCACTGACCATCCAGGAGGAGACAAAAAAAATATACCGACTTCTTGGCGCCAAGGGGATTATCCGGGCTGATTACATCCTGCAAGATGGTGAGTCGATTTTGCTCGAGGTGAATACCACCCCGGGGATGACAGGAACCAGCTTTATCCCTCAACAAGTGGAGGCAGCTGGCCTCTCGATGGGCGACGTGCTGTCGGACATCATCGAAACTGAATACGCTAAAATCCATGTAAACCGATAACCACCATGACCGATACCACCGATCGCTTTCAAGACATCCGGCCGCTGCTCGACAGCGAAGTACCTGAAACCGTTGCCCGGCTATTAGCCGACAAAGGGTTCAAACGGGCAGTTGAGCCCATCGTGAAGCCACTCCTCTCCTGGGAGCAGTTCTCGGAAATCGTCACCCGGTGCGAAAGCAAAGATGACTTCCAGGCGCAGATCATCCACCCGCTTCTGAAGCGGTTAATCAAGCAAACCACCACGAAGATGGTCGGCAGCGGGTGGGAGAATATTGAGAAGGTGAACAGCTATCTCTTTATCTCGAACCACCGGGATATCGTGCTGGATGCAGCCTTCTTTAACATCCTCCTCTTCGACAAACAGTTTCAAACCACCGAGATCGCTATTGGCGACAATCTGCTTATTCACCCGTGGATTACCGACCTGGTGCGCATTAACAAGAGTTTTATCGTCAAGCGAAGCGTATCGGTCAGGGAGATGTTAAAGGTGTCGCGACATCTCTCTGATTACATCCACCACACGATCAACCAACGCATACAATCCATCTGGATCGCGCAACGAGAGGGAAGGGCCAAGGACTCGGACGACAAAACGCAAGCGAGCCTCCTGAAGATGTTCACGCTGCATGACAGCGCTAACCCCCTGGAGATGCTGTGCCAGCTGCGTATCGTCCCCCTCTCCATTTCGTACGAGTACGACCCCTGCGACTTTCTGAAAGCCAAAGAGTTTCAACTCAAGCGAGACGCATCAGACCACAAAAAGAGCGAGGCCGATGATATCGAGAACATGGCTACCGGTATCATGGGATTCAAAGGGCGGGTCGTCTTCCGATTAGGGGAGTGCATTAACCGCGGCCTGGAAGCTATCCCCGCGGGAACGAGCCGCAACGAGGTACTCGACCAGGCAGCCACGTTGATCGACAAAGAGATCTACCGGAACTACGCCTTCTTCCCGATTAACTACATCGCATACGACCGGATGAGCGGCTCAGACCGGTTCAGAAACGAGTATAACGGTGAAGAGGTGGCCCATTTCGATGCCTACCTGCAACGGCAGGTCGATAAGATCGATATCCCGAACAAAGACAGTGATTTCTTGCGGGACAAAATCATCGAGATGTACGGCAACACCGTTAAAAATCACCTGGAGCATAGAGGTAAAAAAGAGTAGTAAGTGATCAGATGAAAGACTATAAAAACCCCGCAATGGCGTAACAACGGGGGCAATAACCTTACTTGGCAAACAGTAGGATAAACATAAAACAGAGACGGTTATCGCATGCAAGTCAGGGGAAAAATAGCGTTCGCTTTCATGGCGTTTCTTCTTTTCGTTTCGGGTTGCGACAAGAAACCCGAACGGATGGACGACTACCTCGTGGAGTTTGCCACCCTGCTAAAGGAGGGTAGCTCCATCCGGTTCCAGCTCGATAACGGACAACTGTTAATACCTGAAAGCAACGACAAGATTAAAGGAGAGGATCGACAACGCGTTATCCTCAACTACACCCCACTTGAGGATAACCGGATAAAGGTAAACCAAGTGTCGCCCATTTATACCGGGGCTATCGAGAAGGGATACCCCGAAAGGTATTCCAACGACCCGGTAAAGGTTCAAAGTGTATGGGTTGGTGGTGGTTACCTCAACCTGATCATCGAGGTAGAATACTTCGAAAGGCCGCACACCTTAACCCTGCTTCGCGACCGTGAAACAACGGGTATCGACTTGTACCTTAGCCACTCACGCGGCAGCAATCTGCCCGGGTACCCACAAGTAATGTATGCCTCATTCCTGCTAAACACACTCCGTTCCGGGTACCCCAAAGAATCCATGGAACCTGTTCCTTTCCGTTTGTTCATCAACACCCACACGGGCATGAGGGTGTTTCAACTGGAACTCATCTAAGCGGGGGAATAGGTTCTTCATCGATCTTGAAATCGATAGGCAATAAGCACTTCACATTTACTTTAATCCCCTTGTTCTCGCCCGGAATCCACCTCGGCATCAGTCCCAGCACCCGAATAGCCTCGTTATCGAGCTCGGGATCCAGCCCCTCCACCACCTCGATGTTCGAGATAGCCCCATCCTCACCCACGACAAACGAGCATAATATTCTCCCTTGAATGCCCTCCTGCTTGGCCTTTACGGGGTACCGCATGTTGTGCGAGATAAACTTGGACAACTCCTTTTCTCCATACGTGTAACTGGGCATCTTATCCACGATGGTATAAATCTCGCTGTTCTCAAGGATATCCCGATCGGTCTTCGCGTATACATTGGTTCCCGGCTCGGCTGTTCGTTGCCCTTGATAGGGCACCGCATCCTTATTTAGTTTGAAATACATGGGCACGTACGTTTCGGCACGCACGATCTCCCCCTTATGTCGGGCTGGACGCCAGGGAGGCATTGCTTGTAAAATACGCAGTGCCTCCTCATTCAAGAGCGGATCGGCACGATGGATAATATTGAAATTGGAAAGTGTACCATCTTTCTCTACCACGAACGTGTATACCACCAAGCCCTGGGCTTCACGCTCTCGTGCCTCTTCCGGATAGCTCAGCATGCTGGAAATAAAGTTGTTCATAGCGGCCGTCCCTCCCGTGAACATGGGGAGGACATCCGGATCTTCATGCACGTGGTTGCTCTTTGAAACGGGTGCTTCCTGAGCAAAGGCCATCGATTGTTTCGCTATCACTTGAAAAATCAAGCAAGCCGTTACAATGAGAAAGATGCATTTTCGGGTATTCATCTGGATATATTTTCTTTCACACACGAGTAAGTATCGTATCCACCGGACAGGTTGTATATCGCTTCAAATCCATGCTGCATAAGGATACGCGTGGCAACGTACCCCCGAAGACCTATCTTACAATAGATGTAGAGAGTTTTACCCTTCGGCACCTCGCTCAGCCGTTCCCGCAACTCATCAACAGGGATATGCAATGACTGTTCAATATGTCCGGCTTGGTACTCCTCATTTGTCCTCACGTCAATTACCACCGTTTCGGGATCCCTTGTATCGATATCGTGCCAATGGATAATCTTCACGCGGCCTTGCACGATATTTTCCGCGATGAAACCGGCCATGTTCACCGGGTCTTTCGCTGACGAGAACGGCGGCGCGTACGCTTGCTCGATCTCTTGTAAATCCTGCACGGTGCCCCCGTTTCGGATTACCTGTGCCAGCAGGTCAATTCGCTTGTCCACCCCACCAAACCCCACGGCTTGCGCACCCAGCAGTTTCCCGTCAGGGGCAAAGTTGATTTTGAGGGAGATCGGCAAGGCACCAGGGTAATACCCCGAATGCGTTGAGCCGTGACAGATGGAGGTAATGTATTCGATACCCTCATTTTGGAGCTGTCGCTCGGTAGCCCCGGCAGCGGCCACCGACATATCGAATAGTTTCGCGATACAGGTCCCAACGGTTCCTTTATAGGTACGGCTATTGCCCATTATGATATTATCGGCAGCGATCCTCGCCTGTTTATTTGCCGGTCCGGCCAGTGGAATCAACGCTGGCTTACCAGTCACAAGGTTCGTCACCTCCACCGCGTCACCCACCGCGTAAATATCAGGATGGGAAGTTTGCATGTACTCATTCACCTTGATCCCACCCAAGCAACCTATCATTAACCCGGCCTCCCTGACCAATCCCGTCTCAGGTCGTACTCCGATGCTCAAAATCACCATATCTGTATCAATGGCCTTTTGGCTCTCGGTACGTACCCGTAAACGGTCGCCCTCTGGTTCAACTGCGGTGACCGTTTCACCCAACAACAGGTTCACCCCTAGCGAGCGAAGGTAGCGATGTACCATGGATGCCATGGGATAATCGACCGTGTTCATGACCTGGTTGAGCTGCTCGATAACCGTTACCGATAGACCTGCCTTCTTTAGGTTCTCGGCCATCTCCAGGCCAATGAAACCGGCTCCGACGACAACGGCAGAGCCAACCCCTTCGCAAGCAACTGCCGCCTTTATTCGGTCCATGTCCGACATGTTACGCAAAGTGAAGACCCGCTCGTTATCAACCCCTTTTATGTTGGGCTTAAGCGGACTCGCACCAGTGGAGACAATCAGCTTATCGTACCCTTCAACATAACTTCTTCCCGTGTTCACCTCTCTCACCGTCACGCTTTTAGAGTCGGGGTGAATCGCGATCACCTCCGATAAAACCCGTACATCTATATTATATCGACATTTGAACCCCTCGGGGGTTTGTAACAGTAGCTTCTCGCGATGCTCGATAACCCCTCCAATATGGTAGGGGAGCCCACAATTGGCAAACGAAACATACGCGTCCCTCTCGAAAAGAATGATCTCCGCCTTTTCATCCAGTCGCCTGAGCCGTGCAGCGGCGGTAGCGCCACCTGCCACTCCACCAATAATTACAATTTTCATACGATTAATTTATTCTTTTACATTTCGGTGTATGGAACCCATCGGCTTCATACGGTTAAAGTTATTATGTTTATGTTTATGTTTATATTTCGGTGTATGGGACCCGCTTTTAAGCATGTCGGTTTCATGTTGTATTGAATTTAAATCCTTGAATGGTCGTGTAACACCAGGATTTGCAACAATCACCAACCGTCACGTGAAGCAATGCAAATAAAAAAAAAATCCGCTTAATTCGCAAATATTATCTCCGCAAAGATAGCTTAGTATCTCCCTCTTTCTTTTTTCACCTAAGTATTGCATTTACTATTTAAACTTACAGCCATTAATTTATCTTGATTTTCAGCTTACACGCTTGGATAAAGTTGTTTTTTCATGTACTTTCGCACCCTTAAAAAGATTGTTTTACATGCAGCAAGATATTCGAAACATTGCCATTATCGCCCACGTGGACCATGGGAAAACCACACTGGTAGACAAAATGCTGATGGCAGGGAACCTTTTCAGGGAGAATCAACTCACGAGCGACTTAATCCTCGATAACAATGACCTAGAACGGGAGCGTGGCATCACCATCCTTTCCAAGAACGTGTCAATCCTATACGGGAAGACCAAAATAAATATTATCGATACACCGGGACACGCCGACTTCGGCGGCGAGGTTGAGCGGGTACTGAACATGGCCGACGGGTGCCTGCTGGTGGTGGACGCATTCGAAGGCCCCATGCCGCAAACCCGGTTCGTGCTACAAAAAGCACTGGAGATTGGACTAAAGCCTATCCTGGTGATCAACAAGGTCGACAAGCCTAACTGCCGGCCCGAAGAGGTGCAGGAACAGGTGTTCGACTTGATGTGTAACCTCGATGCCACCGAAGAGCAACTCAACTTCCCCACCCTGTACGGTTCGGCCAAGCGGGGATGGATGTCAGACGACTGGCAAAAACCCTCCGACAATATCGTCCCATTGTTGAACGCGATCGTCAAGTACATCCCGGGCCCCAGCATCCTGGAAGGTGTCCCGCAAATGTTGATCACCTCACTCGACTACTCCAACTACGTGGGGCGAATTGCCGTGGGACGGGTACACCGAGGCACCCTCCAGCCCAACAAGGATTACGCGCTGTGTAAACGCGATGGCAGCATCAAGAGAATCCGCGTGAAAGAGGTGAATCTATTCGAAGGGCTGGGCCGCACCAAGGTGAATGAAGCTTCATCGGGCGATATCTGCGCGTTGGTGGGCATTGATGGATTCGATATCGGGGACACCATCAGCGACCTGGAGAAACCGGAGCCACTGGACCCAATCGCCATCGATGAACCTACCCTATCGATGCTCTTCACCATCAATAACTCCCCCCTCTTCGGGCAGGACGGCAAGTACGTTACCTCCCGCCATATCCACGACAGACTAATGCGCGAACTTGATAAGAACCTGGCGTTGCGGGTGGAGAACAGCGATAGCGCCGATGCATGGACCGTGTACGGCCGGGGGGTGTTGCACCTCTCAGTGTTAATCGAGACCATGCGCCGAGAAGGGTACGAGTTACAGGTAGGTCAACCTCAAGTAATCATCAAGGAGATTGGGGGAGAGAAACATGAACCGGTAGAGCAACTCACAGTCAACCTGCCTGAGGAATCGGCCAGCAAGGTAGTCGATATCGTTACGCGCCGCAAAGGCGAACTGCTCGTGATGGAGAGTAAAGGCGACCGCGTACACATGGAGTTCGTGGTGCCATCGAGGGGCATCATCGGCCTAAACAACACCCTGCTTACCCTTACTGCCGGCGAAGCCATCATGGCGCACCGGTTCCTCGAGTACCAACCGTGGAAGGGAGTGATCGAGAAGCGACAAAATGGCTCCCTCATCGCCGGGGAGTCGGGCAACGCTTTCGCGTACGCCTTGGACAAGCTGCAAGACCGGGGGCGGTTCTTTATTGAGCCGCAAACCCACGTGTACGAAGGGCAGGTAATCGGCGAGCACAACAAAGAGGGCGACCTCGTGGTCAACGTGACCAAATCGAAAAAGTTAACCAACGTGCGTGCGGCCGGGAGTGACGACAAGGTTCAGCTGGCACCGCCCGTCCTCTTCAGTTTAGAGGAGGCGCTGGAATACATCAAGGAGGACGAATACGTTGAAGTGACGCCCCTGCACATGCGTCTCCGCAAGATATTATTAAACGAAACCGACCGCAGGCGGGCAGCGAAAAAGCAGGGATAATCAATCACCTGATCAGCGCGATGAACTCTTCCCTTGTTTTTTGTTCTCGAAACACGCCGGTGAAATCGGAGGTGGTGGTGATGGAGTTTTGTTTCTCCACACCCCGCATCTGCATGCACATGTGTTGCGCCTCGATGACCACCATCACGCCCATGGGGTTCAAGGTCTTCTGAATGCACTCCTTGATCAGGGTGGTGAGCCGTTCCTGCACCTGCAACCGCCGCGCGAACACGTCCACTACGCGGGCAATCTTACTCAGCCCCGTGATATAACCGTCGGGGATATAGGCCACGTGGGCTTTGCCAAAAAAAGGCAGTAGGTGATGCTCACACAACGAGAAGAGATCGATATCTTTCACGATTACCATCTGCCGGTAGTTCTCTTTGAACAGGGCGGAGCGAATGATCTCCTCCGGATCTTGCCAGTAGCCCGTGGTGAGGTACTGCATCGCCTTGGCTACCCGATCCGGGGTCTTCAGCAACCCCTCCCTGGCGGGGTCTTCACCCAAGAGCGCAAGGATATCCCGTGTATGATCCGAGATAACCGACCTACTTTTTTCTATCTCTTCTGATGACATCTACTCGTTCTTATCTACCTGGTTAATCGGTATCTTCACCTCATCCACCACGATATACATCTCCCTACCAAACGAGGGGAACCGCTTCCTGAACTCCTGCATAGCCTCTTCCGCCTCTTCGCGGGTGGCGAAGTTACCCACGCGCAAGCGCCAGAACGGGGAGTCAAACAGAACCACCGTCTCGTGCTCAGGGAAGGCCGCGTTAATCTGCGCTTGCTTCCGGTGTGCCTCGTCTTTAGAGGTGCGCTGGTTATTTCCAGAGAACGCCTGAACCTTAAAACCCCGTAGGCGATGGAACTGAACGGTCCCGTCGGCCGAGGTATACACTGTACGGGCGGGCGACACGGGGCGCCCTAGCACGTGCCGGATACCCTCATCCTCATGTACCGTAACCTTCCCCTTACCAGGGGAAGTACCATTCAACTCCTTAAGTATCTCGTTCCGCTGTTTTTGTGGCGACTGCGCGTGCAAGACGTTCACAAATAAGGCACAAGACAACAAAACACAGGCCATCAAGGGAAAGCAAGATGGAAAGTGATTCTTCATTGAAAAAGAGGTTTTATGTAACAACCTGTCAGGCCATTAAAACGCCTCGACGATGGGCAGGAACTTATCCACCCCGAGAGAGGCACCGCCAATCAGCCCGCCATCCACGTCAACGTTCGAGAAGAGCTCCTTCGCGTTTCCGGCGTTCACACTCCCCCCGTACAGGATAGAGGTACCATCGGCAACTTCTTTCCCATATTTCTCGGTCAGGGTCTCCCGGATAAACGCGTGCATCTCCTGAGCCTGGGCGGGCGTTGCCGTCTTCCCGGTCCCGATGGCCCAAACCGGCTCGTAAGCCAACACTATCTTCGCGAAATCCTCTGCCGAGAGTTCAAACAGCGATGCTTTCAATTGCGTTTTCACCACGTCGAAGTGCTTGTTTGCCTCCCTCTCCTCCAACACCTCACCGATGCAAAAGATGGGGGTAAGCCCGTTAGCCAACGCCAGCTTTACCTTCTCCTTGAGAATCTCGGGGGTTTCCCCGTAATAGGCACGGCGCTCGCTGTGTCCCAGGATCACGTACTTGGCGCCGGTGGAAGCCACCATCGAAGCCGATACCTCCCCAGTGTAAGCACCCGATTCCTTATCAGCACAATTCTGGGCTGCCACGCCAACCTTACCCGTGTCAATGGCTGCCACCACGCTAGCAAGGTGGATAAACGGGGTACCGATCACCACATCGCAATGCACGGTTTTACCTTTCAACGCTTTGTCTAGCCCTTTCGCTAACTCCAATCCCTCTTGCAGGCTCATATTCATCTTCCAGTTGCCTGCTACAATCTTCTTTCTCATATATATTTTAATTTTATCGATTAATTTTTTAATAAACGACGCTCCTGTCCTTTCAACAAGAGCAACGGCACCACGAACAGCAACGCGGTTATACCTAAACGACCAGCTTCGGCCCGCTTCCGATCTGGCGGAGAGACCAACTGGGAATCATCTAAAGGGGTATTCATCTCCTTGAAACGGGGAACCCCAAGATATCCCCACTTATTGATAACTACTCCCCCTTTCAACAACATCAACCCGGGCTGCGAGCGAATCATCGTCTTCAACTCCCGCTCATCGGCCTGTAAAAACTGAAAACCGGTCTGATGCCGCCCTTCCCAACCAGCCACTACCTGAGGAATGGAAGCTGTTAATAGGTAAAAAGGGTAGCCATGAGCTTCCGCGTAGCGCCATGCCGCGATAAAACGATCCAAACGCCCCTCATGCACCCCCTCCAATGAGTAAGCGATCATCAAGAGTTGGTACGAGGGCTCCGATAAGATCAGATCGGTAACATCCTCGCCAGCATGCCACTCACCGTCTGAATCGCCACGGTAAATGGCAGCGAGGGTGAAATCCTCGATCGCGGGTTTCTCCCCCTTTCGTACTACCCGCGTTTGCGCGTCTACATAAGTCCACGTGCTATCTTCCCACGGGAGGTTTTCCTCGGTGAACTCCTGTTCTACCCCCTCCTTGCTGTAAATAAAAATGGTTTCCAGCAGGTCGCCTTTCTCCGGGTCCACCTGCATCTGCTCCGGGATATTGGCGCCTACATGGTAGGGCCTGAAATCCATGATCGGATAGTAAAACAGGTTATAGAGCGAGAAAAGAAAGCCGAAAACGACGGTGAAAATCGCCACCAGCGGGGCTGCTTTACACGAGAACAACGGCTTCATCCTCCTCCAGTTCAACAACAAAAAGAGCGTACCCAGCAGAAGTACCAGATTTTTGTAAAAAGTCTGCCAGTTGCTGATGATGAATGCGTCGCCAAAGCAACCACAATCCTCTACCGGGTTGGTGAGCGCGATCCATAGCGTAAGGGGGGTATAGAAGAGCATAAATAACCCAATAAGCCAAAGCGTCCACTTCCTGTAAATTCCCAGTAGAAGCGTAACGCCCAAGGCAAACTCGGCAACCACCATGAGAATGGCCGCCGGCATAGCCAACGGGAACAACTCCACGAACTGGAACTCGATCAGGTAATCCTCTATCTTGTAAGCGAAACCATGCGGATCTATCGCTTTCACGAAACCAGAGAAAAGAAACGTGGCGCCGACCAGCAGGCGGGTACTCTCCACTAGAAAACTGACTATCTTTACCCTCGACTCACTCATTGCCCGTTACTCATTACTCATTGCTAATTGCTCATTGCTAATTGCTCATTTAGCTTCGCTAACCTCACCAAACCTTAATTTGATCAACGCGAAAATCGCGTAATTAATCATATCCTTGTAGTTGGCATCCACGCCTTCCGATGCAAGCGTTTGTCCACCCAACTCCTCGATCTCCTTCGTACGGTAAATCTTCATCAAGATGATATCGGTGTACGAGCTAACCCGCATGCTTCGCCACGCCTCATCATAATCGTGGTTCTTATCGAGCATCAACCCCTTGGTTTCGGACACATGCTGATCGTACAACCTCATTGCCTCCTCCGAAGAGATATCAACCCCATCCGCGTAGCCAAGCGTCAGTTGAATCAACCCGATAATACCGTAATTGACGATAGCCATGAACTCTGGAACAATCCCCTCGTCCACCCGGCTCTCCTTTTTCATCTCAAGGGAACGTATCCGGTTAGCCTTGATAAATATCTGGTCGGTAACCGATTCGGGACGGAGAATACGCCACGAGGCACCATAGTCATGCAGCTTCTTCTCGTAAACCTCTCGACATAAGCGAATCACCTCGTCGAACTGGGTGTTTGTACTGTCCATAGTTGGCTTTGTCTCTTCTTGAATTGGATGCCCACGTTGTTCCGGGTACACAAGCACGTTCCGGGGCACTCACGTTGAGCCAGGCAAAGATACTAAAAAAAAGGTACAAGTTTACATTCTTGTACCTTTTCTATTACGTGAATCACTATCACTTTTGTTCTACTTCTACATCTATAGTGAACTCGGGGTCTTATCTATAAGTTCAGGAAACGCGAATGGTTCTGCCTATCCTCAGCACGGTCCGAGAGGTGATGCTGTTCAAGCGACACAATTCGCTGACCGTTGTCCCGTAGCGCTTCGCGATGGCACTCAGAGTATCTCCGCTCTGTATACGGTGATAACTCACCTCACCCGATACAAACTTATTGGTACTCCCGGAAGACGTTGCTGCACCCGAAGCCACACTACTACCGTTACCGCTGGCCGAACTGCTGGAAACTACTACGCGACTACTGCTGTTCGTCTTCTGGTAACTGGAGTTAGTCACCAGGTACTCATCGCGATGGGTCACCTTATTCTCGAAATCGATGATGAAATTTGGGTTAATGGGCTTGCCGAGAAAACGGGTTTCAAAATGCAGGTGCGACCCAAACGAGCGGCCAGTATTGCCTGCCAAACCGATGGGCTGTCCCGAAAGGACGAAATCGTTCTCATCAACCAAAAATTTCGAAAGGTGCCCGTAAACAGTTTCTAACCCGTTCACATGACGAATCACCAAGTAGTACCCGTATCCCCTCCTTTCGTACTGCTTGACCCGGATTTTGCCATCGAACGCCGCGTAGACAGTATCGCCCGTCTGCGCCTTAAGGTCGATACCATAATGATAACGGCGGCTACCCCTTCGCCCGAAGTTGGAAGTCATGTATCCATCCACTGGCATGGTAAAGTTTTCCAGGTCAACCATAAAGGTGTCAGGCGCATTTTCAAGGCTACCGTAAATGTTGACGTGACGGTTCCCCCACATACCACCGTAAATATCATCGGCAGGAATCTCGGTGGGATCAAACTCCTTTCGCTGCTCTTCCACCTCTTCGAGTACAGATAGATTCATCTTGAGCTTCAAGCCATCCGCGAACAAACCCCTCTCGCTGCTGAAGCTCGAGCTATGCAGTTGCTTATAAATCACTTCCGAGCGAGACTTCTCCGGTGTTTCGGATGATCCAGCCATTTCAGAATTCTCTGGAAGCAATTGTGAAAATGAATTGAACGTGAAAAATAGTAAGGTCGCGGACAAAAGAACACTTACTCTTGCGAATAACTTATTTTTCTCCATTGCTACTTTCCAGTTTTGTTCGTAATCTACTTGAATTTTCACCACGTTTTCGCTTGTTAATTACCGCTTCGTCTGTTTTATACACCTAATCAGCATTTACACAACGCACCACCGAAACAGTTAAACCTCTGGATGAATCCCTTCAACAGGCACGAAAACGACCTTCTAATTATCCATTTTTAAACTACCAAGTATCAAAGTAAACTTTTTATTATTTCATGCGCAAATCTTCTTAACTCTTTTTTAGACAACAAGACGACAGGAAACACCAACAAGGCGATACAACCTGCTTAAAGCATGGCAGTTAACAAAAACATGTTATACAGCATATTTTTGCGCTTTTACCCTTATTAGGATTATTTTGATTTCGTTCAGCTCATTTTCACGATATCCATAACTGATAAACCCAAACGATTTAACAGACTCCATTTCACGTTTTTTAATAACGTTCTCCGCAAATGGACTCTTTTTCTCCTTCAGTGTAAGGAGATTTCCGTATCTTTGCTCCGATTTTCCGATAAAACCAACTGCTTAAGGGGGATTACCCCAGAGAATACAAACGTAGATGAAATAATGACCAGATACAAGTTAATCAACAACATCACGGGGTGGGCCGTGTTTGCCGTGGCAGCCGCCGTCTACCTACTCACCATTGAACCGACCGCCAGTTTTTGGGATTGTGGCGAATTCATCACCCAAGCTTACAAACTGGAGGTGGGTCATCCACCCGGGGCTCCCATCTTCATGTTGGTGGGAAACTTCTTTTCGCAACTGGCAAAGGATCCATCACAAGTAGCGAAAATGGTCAATAGCATGTCGGCATTAATGAGTGCCTTCACTATCCTGTTCCTCTTTTGGACCATCACCCACCTTACGCGTAAGCTGGTATTGCGAAAAGGAGAATCCGAGCTGACCGTTGGTCAAACCATCGCGGTCATTGGCAGTGGAGTCGTGGGAGCGTTGGCCTACACCTTCTCCGACACGTTCTGGTTCTCTGCCGTGGAGGGCGAAGTCTACGCGTTCTCCTCCATGCTTACTGCCCTGGTCTTCTGGCTGATCCTCAAGTGGGAGGATAACGTGCACAAGCCTCAATCGAGCAAGTGGCTGGTGCTGATCGCCTACGTCATTGGGTTATCGATAGGTGTGCACCTCCTGAATTTGCTCTGTATTCCAGCCATCGTTTTGGTCTACTACTTCAAGAAAAATGACACACCCACGTTAAAAGGAGTTTTGCTGGCACTGATAGCCTCCTTCGGAATCATTGTCGTAGTGCTATGGGGCATTATTCCGGGCTTCACCAAGGTGGGCGGCTGGTTCGAGCTCTTTTTCGTGAACACGCTAGGGCTCTCGTACAACAGCGGCGTCCTGGTGTACCTCATCCTGTTAGTAGCAAGCCTCTCGTGGGGACTCTTTGAAACGCTCTCCAGGAAGGGAGAGGAGTCGAGGGCACGGACCGCTTTCTTCTTCAGCCTTGGGCTGACGGGTATCCTCTTCATCGGCAACAGCGCCTTGCTGTGGGCCATCCTTGTAGCCGCTGGTGCGTACTTCGCGTTCAAGTATAAAAAATTGAACAACCAATTCATCCACCTTACAATGGCGATGTTGATGGTCATCCTGGTGGGCTTCTCGGCCTACGCGATCATTCCTATCCGTTCCAGTGCCAACCCCCCACTCGACCTAAACTCGCCGGAAGATATCTTCTCGCTGGGAAGATTCTTAAACCGTGAACAGTACGGACAAACACCGCTCGTCCACGGCACTACCTACGCATCGCGTATCGAACGGGATGGCAACGGGGTGGCTATTATGAAAGGGGAACGAACCTCCTACCAACAGGTGATAAAGAACGACCCGGATGAGAAAGACCGGTACGAGAAGGTAACCTCACCCATCTACAAGTATACCCACACGATGCTGTTCCCCAGGATGCACTCGACCAGCAACAACCCGTCGTTCGTGAACCATATCCGGGGATACGAGCGATGGGGAGGGGTGACCGATCAAAATAAAAAGCCCACCTTCTGGCAAAACCTGAAGTTCATGGCCAACTACCAGGTCAACTTCATGTACTGGCGCTACTTCATGTGGAACTTCTCTGGTAGGCAAAACGATATTCAAGCCGATGGAGGTATCACCTCGGGCAACTGGATTACCGGTATCCCCGTGGTGGATGAGCATGTGCTGGGACTAGGGCCGCAAGACGATATCGCCCCCGATATCGCCCATAACAAAGGGCGCAATAAGTATTACATGCTGCCGCTGCTCCTCGGGATCATCGGGATCCTTTACCAGCTAAAGCTGAAAGAGCGGGGAGTGCAGAGCTTCCTTATCGTCTTCATGCTCTTCTTCATGACGGGCCTGGCCATCATCCTCTACCTTAACCAAACCCCCTTTGAGCCACGTGAAAGGGACTACGCGTACGCCGGCTCGTTTTACGCCTTCGCCATCTGGATTGGGATGGGGGTTGCCGGCATCAGCCTCTTCCTGAGAGAGCGAATCAAAAACACTACCGTCGCCACGACCCTGGCCACGGCGGCCTGCCTGTTCGTCCCCCTGCAAATGGTTTCCCAGACCTGGGATGACCACGACCGGTCAGGCCGTACACTGGCACGAGACACCGGTATGAACTACCTGGTTGGGGTTGGTGAAGACGGTATTATCTTCACCAACGGCGATAACGACACCTACCCGCTCTGGTACGTGCAGGAGACCGAGGGTTTCCGTACCGACGCACGGGTGACCAACCTCAGCTTCCTGCAAACGGAATGGTACGTGGATCAGTTACTGCGACAAGCCTACGAATCGACTCCACTACCCATAAAATGGGAGCGTCCCAAATATTCCGGCGAGGCGGGCAGCGCGGCGTTCGTCATCACCCGTAAGGAGATAGAAGATGTACTGCGGCAAAACAATATTCCACCCATCAGCTACGGAAGCTACTTTGACCCGAGTGCTTACCGGGATACCGTCTCGCTAAAGCGGATCATGGAGCAGTTACGTACCGGGGAGTACAGGCCCAAAAACCCCTTTACCACCGGAGAAACACAGGTAATCCCATCCGACCTGGTAAGGCTGGAGGTCGACTCTGCAAATGTCGACTGGGAACGATTGGCCGCTTCACCGTCAGACCGGATGCACATCAGCCTAGCGGGTAAACAGGCTATCTACCGTCAAGAGCTGATGATCATGGAGATACTGAACAACATCAACGAGGGAAATTGGGAGCGCGACATACATTTCGCGACTACCATCACGCCATCGCTCTACATGAACCTGCAGAACACCAACTTCTCACTAAACGGGCTCTCCTACCAGGTGGTCCCGGGAGCCCCGCTACACGGTGGAGTGAACATCTACGCCGCCTACGACAACATGGTGAACAAGTTCCGGTGGGGCGGCCTGGAAGAGAACCCAGACATCTACCTCGACGAGACCTGCAGGAGGATGCTCTCCACCTACCGGCTCTACTTCTCGCAACTGGTGAACGCGCTCGTGGAGGCAGGTGAAAACGAAAAGGCGTTGACCGCCCTCGATAAAGTAACGGGAATCGTTCCCGACTCGGCCGTACGGTACGGGAGTGATGGGGTAATGTTCGCGCAAGCCTACTACCGACTGGGTGAAGAGGGGAAAGCAGAGGCCCTTATCGAAACCATCAAGGCGCGAATAGATACCAACCTGAACTGGTTCACGCGGTTAAGGCCCGCTCAACTATCCAACACGATGAGCGACGTGATCTACAACAACATCAACCCCATGTTGCTCATCACGCGGGTATACCAGCAACACGATAAAGAGAACTACATCGCGATAACTGATGAGCTGTTGCAGCACGCCTATAGGTTTTACACCGCGGGAGTTCCCTACTTGGGTGATCTGGTTTTAAAGGAGATCACCGATGGTTCGCTGCAAGGATACTACACAACCGAACCCGGTGACACGGTAGGTAGAGCCACCGAAGAGAGCGTCATGCAAAAATCACTGGGGATGATGCAACAGTTCAGCCCCCGCCTGCTGGAACAGTATAGTGGTTCGGCTGAATAAGAAATCAAGACACGTATGATGATCGAACAACCCCCGTTGCTATATAGGGTGCTCTATCCTAACGCCCTCTGGCGCGTGAAAAAGCCACACCAAAAGACGGTATACCTAACCTTCGATGATGGTCCCATCCCAGAGATCACCCCTTGGGTGTTGAACCAACTGGATAGGTACAACGTGAAAGCCACCTTTTTCTGCGTGGGCGATAACGTGCGTAAATACCCCTACCTCTACGAGGAGATCCTGGAATGTGGTCACCAAGTGGGAAACCACACCTTCCATCACCTACAAGGATGGCTAACCACGTCCAACCGATTCGTGGATGACACGTTGGAAGCAGGACGTTTAATCACCTCCAACCTGTTCCGCCCACCCCACGGCCACATGATCTTCCCGCAACCGCACCTACTCAAGAAAAAAGGATACAAAATAGTGATGTGGGATGTGGTCACACGCGATTATAATGTGAAGTTATTGCCGGAACAGGTTTTGGATAACGTGAAAAGGTACACGCGCGATGGCTCCATCATCGTATTCCACGATTCACTGAAAGCAGAAAAAAACATGAAGTTCGCGCTCCCCCGATCCATCGAGTGGTTGCAAAGAGAAGGATACACCTTCGAGCTGATCCCGGGTATGCCCAAACTTTCAAGAAACCGCTACTACTCCAGTACCCCCATATCCCTTAACCAAGCGAGAACCCGGTAGGGCCACTCGTTCACGGTATGTCCCGTGTTGCGAAGCCCGTACCCATGCCCGCCCGATGGGTAGATATGCATCCCGGCCGGCAACTTGGCCTACTTCAGCGCGTGGAAGTAAAACAGGCTGCTGTTGATATGGTTGCTATCGTCTTGCGTCTGGATGAGGAGCGTGGGAAGTGTATCGCCATCGACCTGCAGCTCGGGTGATATGGAAAAATCGTCACCCGATAGGTTAGCCGGGGAAACGAGGATACAGAAATCGGGGCGAAGGCTCACCTCATCAAACCTGTCGACCGCCGGATAGGGGGGTATCCGATAGGCCGTGCTGGCCATGGCCGAGAGGTGCGCACCGTCGGGAAACAGCAAGATGGGGTTCTCTTGCTACGATAAGGTCATTGTCATGAAGCATGCGAATAAGGTTAAAATAATTGTTTGTTTCATCGTTTTTTATACAAACCTACATAAAAAACCCGATTTGCATATGAACAACACCATTTTAAAAAAACATTTGAATCTATCCAGTCGATAAGATGAGGAAAAACTGAAGCGCCTATGCTGTGGATACGGTCGATTGATGTTATCTTTGCATCCTGACGGTTGACGTTACGACCTGAATAGATAAGAAAAAGGGATGACGTGAATCAAGAATCAATCGAGAGGAAAACGGAAAATAGATGGAACAGGAACAAAAGCGCTTTTTACTGGGAATGACCCTGCCAGAGATCACCGAAGCGATGATAGAAATGGGACTTCCCAAGTTTACCGGCAAGCAGGTGGCCGACTGGGTATACGTGAAGCGGGTGAAGGGTATCGACGAGATGACCAATATTTCCCTCAAAAACAGGGAACTTCTCTCGGGGAAATTCGAGGTGGGACGGTCGGATCCGCTGGAAGTACAAACCTCGGCAGACGACACGCGGAAAATGCTGTTCAAAACGAACAACGGCCAGTTCGTCGAAACGGTAACCATTCCAGACAGGGAGCGACTCACCCTCTGCGTCTCATCGCAGGTGGGCTGCCGCATGGGGTGCGACTTCTGCTTGACCGGAAAGCAGGGTTTTCAAGGCAACCTAACCGTGACGGAGATACTAAACCAACTCTACTCTGCACCCGACTCCGAGGCGATAACCAACCTGGTGGTCATGGGGATGGGCGAGCCGCTGGACAACTACGACAACGTGCAGAAAGCACTTGAACTACTACAAGCGGAATATGGTCTTGCCTGGAGCCCCAGGCGAATCACCCTATCGACCATTGGGGTTAAGGCAAACCTGAAGCGTTTCCTCCAGGAGAGTAGGTGTCACCTGGCCATCAGCCTCCACAACCCCTTCCCGGAGGAGCGGTTAGCCTTGATGCCCATCGAGAAATCAACACCAGCGGCATCGCTAATCGAGTTGTTGCAGGAGTATGACTGGAGCAAGCAGCGTCGCCTCTCGTTCGAGTATATCATGTTCGATGGGGTGAACGACTCGCCCCTGCACGCCCGGGAACTACTGAAACTGCTCGGGGGACTAAGCTGCAGGGTTAACCTGATCAGATTTCACGTTATCCCCAACAGTAACTTGCGCCCCTCACCTGAGGCGAACATGATTAAATTTCGCGATTTCCTGACCGCCAAGGGGATTACTTGCACCATACGGGCATCAAAGGGAGAGGACATATTGGCCGCTTGCGGGATGCTTTCGACCGTGAACAAACGTTAAGCTATTTTTAGATAAAATCGCCCCAATGGGTTCCATTTCCACCTGAATAATCGTATATTTGCCGGGAAAGGAAAAAAAACAAAGCATGTCACATTTAACGAGAGTAGGAATCACTCACGGCGATGTCAACAGTATCGCGTACGAGTTATTGATAAAAACATTTTCGGATGCCCGGGAGCTGGAACTGTTCGTTCCCGTGATATACGGCTCCTCGAAGTCGGCATCCTATCACCGTAAAGTACTGGAAAACAAGTCGGTCAACTTTTACATCATCAACCGGGCCGAAGATGCGCAAGCCGGAAAGGTGAACCTGGTGAATTGCGTGAGAGAAGAGACAAAAATCGAACTTGGAACCGCGAGCAGCGAAGCGGGTGAATCGGCATTCATCGCGCTAGATACCGCGGCGAACGACCTGAACAATGGGAAAATAGACCTGTTGGTCACCCTTCCCATCAATAAGGATAGCATACAGAGCGAACGGTTTACTTTCCCGGGACACACCGAGTTCCTGGAGGACCGTTTCGCCAAAGGTAATGATAAGGCATTGATGATCCTGGCGAGCGAATCGCTGCGGGTAGCAGTGACGACTGGCCACCTACCCATCTCCGAGGTACCGTCCGCTATTAGCAAAGAGCTTATCCTGAAAAGGTTAAGAACACTGGACCATTCCCTGAAAAGGGATTTCCTTATCGAGAACCCGCGCATTGCCGTGCTGGGACTGAATCCACACGCTGGCGAGAACGGGCTCCTGGGGAAGGAAGAAACGGAGACAATTGAACCAGCAATAAAAGAGGCACAAAACGAACGAATCCTCTGCGCCGGACCATTCGCCGCAGATGGGTTCTTCGGCACGGGACGCCACACGGCATTCGATGCGGTGCTGGCTATGTATCATGACCAAGGATTAATCCCTTTCAAAACGCTGGCCATGAATTCGGGGGTCAACTACACGGCTGGATTGCCTATTGTACGTACCTCACCCGACCATGGTACCGCGTACGATATTGCCGGGAAAAACGAAGCCTCTGACGAATCATTCCGCCAAGCCATATACTTGGGAATTGACATCGTACGCAACCGAAAGAGCTACGATGAGGCACGCGACAACCCGCTGAAGAAGATGTTCTTCGACCGGGGCAGGGACGATGAGAAACTCGATCTCACGAAAGAAGACGATGACATGTAAAACGCTTACCACTATCTCTCTATACATTCTGGAGCTGTCTCATTTCGAGACGGCTCTTTTTTTTTGAGAAAAAAGCAACCTTTTTTTGGCATCATTGCCATTTTTTTTATCTTTAGCGCTGATAACAACAAGAAGCAAAAAATCAGTTTTTAAATTTTATTTACTATGAGAACATCAACTATTTTAAGCTTAATTTTAGCGATTGTCTTAGGGTCGTGCAGCGAAAAGAAGCAAGACTCAACTGTCGCTGTTCCTCAGGATGACGTTTCTTCCTATCTGGGTCAATGGACATTCGATTTTGGACAAAGTTCCGTTGGATGGCTTCAGGTAAGACAGGAAGAGGGGTATTTGGATGCCGATCTTATGTGGGGCGGCGGAAGTGTTGCTTATGGGTTGCCTTATGTTTATGTTGCCGGAGACAAACTATACATCGGAAGAGATCCTAAAAATGTAGTGTTAACTAGAGACGCGGAGGGTAAACCTCAATTATCGCGAAGATATCCGACATGGATTGAGTTAAAAAGGGATGGAGACAGTATTTCGGGTTACTATCTAAGCCCGAAAGTGGATGGCATTGGACTCGACTCCGTTTATATAAGAGGTGCTAAACTGCCCGAAATGGGACCTGCACCAGATGTAAGTAAACTAAGTTTTGGCGAACCCATACAGTTAATTAAAAATAACAACGACCTTACCGGATGGAAATTAATAGAAGATAACTTGAAAAACGGATGGTCAATGAAGGATGGCGTGCTCACGAATGATCCGGCTCAAGTGGAGGGACAAGATCACATTCGATATGGAAATTTGCGTACCGAAGAGGAGTTTGAAGATTTTAACCTGAAATTAGAAGTAAACACTCCTCCCGGAAGTAACAGCGGTGTTTATCTCCGTGGAATGTATGAAGTACAGGTCGCCGATTCTTATGAACGTCCTCTTGATTGGGGTGGTAGCTTAGGAGCAATTTACACGAGAATAACCCCAACAGTAAAAGCAGAAAAACCTTCGGGTGAATGGCAGGAATTGGATATTACACTTTACAAACGTCATGTTACCGTGAAGCTGAATGGTGTAACAATTATCGACAATCAGCCTGTGGAGGGAGCGACCGGAGGTGCCATACAATCGGATATTCATGCTCCGGGCCCGATTTATCTTCAAGGAGATCACACGGCTATTTCATACAGAAACATAGTTTTGACCCCAATAACCAATGAATAAAACATCTTTACTCATGAAGTCTATGAATTCAACAAAAATCAGTCGGCGAGAGTTTATTGGAACCTCGGCGCTGGCCATTAGCGGGCTGACCATTGTCCCCGCCCATGCTGTTTCGGGTCTGGGATATATCGCTCCCAGCGATAAACTGAACGTTGCCGGAGTCGGAATCGGAGGAATGGGGCGTGGCGATTTGGAAGACGTTGCCAAAACAGAGAATATTGTAGCGCTTTGCGATGTTGACTGGAATAATTCGGTAGAAAATGTATTTAACATTTATCCGAAAGCGCAGCGATATAAAGATTATCGCGTCATGCTGGATAAACAAAAGGATATTGATGCTGTCATCGTTGCCACACCCGATCACACACACGCCATTATCAGCATGGAAGCCATCAGAAGAGGAAAGCACGTTTACACGGAAAAACCGCTTACTCACACGGTGTACGAGGCAAGAATGCTGGCTGAAGCAGCCCGTGAATATAAAGTAGCTACCCAAATGGGTAATCAGGGACAAGCCGGAGATGGGCCTCGCAGATTGCAGGAGATGATTCACGATGGAGCAATTGGAACTATTGAAGAAGTTCACGTCTGGACAGATCGTCCAAACAGAGGCCTATCCGACACCTACTGGCCACAAGGTGTAAAACGCCCGGAAGGTACTCCTCCGGTACCCGAAACCCTTGATTGGGATTTATTCACAGGGCCGGCACCATTGCGTCCCTATCATCCCTCCTATCACCCTTTCAATTGGCGTGGATGGCTCGATTACGGCACAGGTGCGCTTGGTGATATTGGTTGCCACTCCTTCGATTCGATTTTCAGGATACTGAAGCTAAAATATCCGACTACTATTCAAGGAACATCCACGTTGGTTAACGGCGATTCTTTCCCGCTTGGCTCCATGGTTACTTACGATTTCCCGGCAAGGGAAAATATGCCTCCATTACGGTTGACGTGGTACGATGGTGGATTACGCCCACCACGCTTAGCCGAGATAGCTCCCGGAGTTCAGATGGGTGCGGGCGGCGTGTTGTACTTGGGAAGTAAAGGAGTCATTTTAGGCGACCAACTCTTACCAAAATCATTGAATGATACTTATCAAAGACCTGAACCGTATCTCAAGTCCTCTCCCGGACACCGTCAGGAATGGATCCTCGCTTGTAAAGGAGGTGAACCGGCCGGATCAAATTTCGATTGGGCAGGGCCGCTAACCGAAACAGTGTTGCTGGGAAATATCGCGTTAAGGCCCGAGTTAAGGGAAAAGATGAGTTACCAAAGTCTGGATTTCGATCCTGTAAAATTCTCGTTCCCCAATATGCCGGAAGCCGACCAATTCCTGCATTACGAATACAGGGAAGGATGGAAATTATAAATGAAAAAACATAAAAGAAGAGGCTGACTCGGAATTCGAGTTAGCCTCTTCTTTTTGAAACTTACACACCTATTAGGATAGTCTCTCTTGAAGTGGTGCTAATCAACCATCAGTTATTCTCCGGGCGTAGCTTCCGCACCACCGCGCCCGTTTGCCACATCTCGCTCTCACGAAGGGCTTTCAACTCCTCTTCCAACTTCTCCCGGTAATCTGGTTGCGAATTGCTATCAATAGCGCGCTGCGCCTCGTTACCGCTGGCCACCTCCTTGTACAATTTCTCGAAGAGCGGCTTGTTCAAGTCATGGAACGGTCCCATCCAGTCAAGCGCACCCCGCTGGGCGGTAGTAGAGCAGTTGGCGTACATCCAATCCATCCCATTCTCGGCGAAGAGGGGCATGAGCGACTGCGTGAGCTCCTCTACCGTCTCGTTGAACGCCTCCGAAGGGGTATGGCCGTTCTCGCGCAGCACCTCGTATTGTGCCAGCAGTAAGCCTTGAATCGCACCCATCAACGTGCCGCGCTCCCCGGTCAGGTCGGAATAAACCTCCCGTTTGAAATCGGTCTCGAACAGGTAGCCTGATCCCACGCCAATACCCAGGGCTATCACGCGGTCAAACGCGTTCCCCGTCGCATCTTGATAAATGGCGTAGCTGGAATTAAGCCCCCTACCCTCCAAAAACATCCGGCGCAAGCTGGTACCCGACCCCTTGGGGGCCACCATGATCACGTCCACATCCGCTGGAGGAACGATACCGGTACGGTCGTTATACGTGATGCCAAAGCCATGCGAGAAGTAGAGCGCCTTGCCCGGGGTAAGGTGTCGTTTCACGGTCTCCCAAAGGGCGATTTGCGCCGCGTCAGATAACAGGTACTGAATGATGGTACCCCGCTTACACGCCTCCTCGATCTCGAAGAGTGTTTCGCCCGGCACCCACCCATCGGCTACCGCCTTATCCCAGGTCTTACTCTCCTTGCGCTGACCCACGATCACGTTAAAACCATTGTCGCGCAGGTTGAGCGACTGCCCCGGTCCCTGCACGCCATACCCGATCACGGCGATCGTTTCGCCTTTCAATACCTCCCTTGCTTTCTCTAAAGGGAACTCCTCGCGGGTAACCACGTTCTCTTCCACCCCGCCAAAAATCATTTTTGCCATTGTATCCAGTTTTTACGTTTAACTTAACTTTTATGTGATTATTTTATCTATATATCTCCGTGTTACGCGACTATTTCGATAAGCCAAACGAGCAGAAGACAAGTTTACTTGGATTATGCCGTGGCGAGAAATAGTTTATTTATATCAGGTCGGTTCTTACTCCATTACCTTTTCCTGTTCCAGTGCCCGCTTCTGCTCTTCCCGCTTGGCCAACATATCGCTCAACCGTTCTACTTTCGACTTGGTAATAGCGATACGTCCCGAGCGCACGAACTGCAACACCCCGATGGTGTTGGCCAACTCCTCGAAAAGCGCTTGCGTCTCCGCGAAGTGACCCGCCTTTAGAAAGACTACGCAATCCTTTGAAATCTCCAGGATGCGCACGTTATATTTCCGCACCAGATACTCGATGGAGCCATGTTCCAGGACTTTCTCCGTGGAGAGCTTGTACAAAGCCAGCTCCTGATGTACCAGGTCCTCGTCTGTGTTGTAATAGGCCTTGAGGATATCGACCCGTTTATCGATCAGGCGTACCAGTTTCTTCATTACCACCTCATCGTCGGCAAACGTGGTGATGGTAAACTTGTGGATACCCTCGATGGTCGAGGGAGATACCGATAACGTTTCGATGTTCAGTTGCCGTCGCGTGAAGATGGTGGTAATCTGGTTTAGCACCCCCACCCTGTTCTCCGAGAAAACGGTAATCGTGTACAGTGTCTTGCTCATTGTGAATTGCCCAATAAAATGTTCGTTATACTCTCCCCCGCGGGAACCATGGGATAGACCATCCCCTTGGTTTCCACCACAACCTCCAAGAGGTAGGCACCATCGTGCCCCAGCATCTCGCGGATGGCGCCATCCAACTCCTCGCGTCGGGTCACCTTGCGCCCTTTAATGCCATACGCGTCAGCCACCTTAACAAAGTCGGGGTTCTTCATCCGCGTGGATGAATAGCGCTCCTCGAAAAAGAGCTCTTGCCACTGGCGCACCATCCCCAGGTAACTATTGTTCAACAGAATGATCTTCACATCAACAGCGTGTTCCATGATGGTACCGAACTCATGCATAGTCATCTGCAATCCCCCATCGCCCACGAAGATACATACAGTACGATCCGGTGCACCATACTTAGCACCAATACCCGCCGGAAGACCGAATCCCATCGTCCCCAAACCGCCGGAGGTAACCAAACTCCTGTGCCGCGTGAACTTGAAATAACGGGCACTCATCATTTGGTGCTGCCCCACGTCGGTCACGCAGATCGCTTTACCCCGGGTGGCCTCACTCACCTTGTTTACCACCTCCCCCATCTTGATGGCTCCTCCCTCGGGGTAAAGTTCACTCCTGATAACGCGGTCGTACTCCTTCTCATGGAGCGGTTCAAATTCAGCCAGCCACTCGGGGTGCGTACGTTCTTCCAGATAGTCCGTCACCAGCGGCAGTGTCTGCTTGGCATCGCCCACCACCTTCACAGTCGTCATCACATTCTTATCCATCTCAGACAGGTCGATATCGAAGTGAATCACCTTGGCTTGCTTGGCGTAGGTGTCAAGGTTACCGGTCACCCGGTCATCAAACCGCATACCAATAGCGATCAGCACGTCGCACTCGTTGCTCTTGATATTGGGGGCAACGTTGCCATGCATCCCCAGCATGCCCCGGTTTAGCGGGTGACCCGACGGCATAGCCGACAGTCCCAGGGTGGTGGACGCGAACGGGATACCCCCCTTCTCCAGGAAAGCTTGCAGTTCATGCTCTGCATTTCCCAAGGTCACCCCCTGCCCCACCAGCGCCAACGGCTTCTTAGCACGGTTAATCAGCTCCGCAGCCTGCTTGATCCTATCCTCTTCCGGCTCAGGTACCGGCTGGTAACTGCGCAGGAAGGTGGTACGCTCGTACGAGTAGGTACAACTATTTACCTGTGCATCCTTGGCGATATCGATCACCACGGGGCCGGGGCGGCCGCTTGAAGCGATGTAAAACGCCTTGGAGATAGCCCAGGCGATCTCCTCCACCCGGCGAACCTGATGCGCCCACTTGGTGATGGGCTGGGTCACGCCAATCACATCGGCCTCCTGAAAAGCATCCGATCCAAGCAAATTAGAAGTCACCTGCCCGGAGATCACCACCAAAGGGGTACTGTCCATCATGGCATCGGCGATGCCAGTAATGGCGTTGGTAGCACCCGGACCGGAGGTGACCAGGGCGACCCCCACCTTTCCCGAAACGCGTGCATACCCCTGTGCCGCGTGCACGGCTCCCTGTTCATGGCGCACCAAAATATGCCTCATTCGCTCCTTGTGGTCATACAGCGCGTCAAATATCGGTATGACGGCGCCACCCGGGTAACCGAACAAGGTATCCACCCCCTCGGCCATCAGCGCTCGAACGATGATCTCGCTCCCCGAAAGGATCTCCTCCCGCGCTTCTATCTCCTTCCGGGCGTTCGCCTCTTCACCCATTCTATTCTCTCCCCGCACTGCCACCTCCATAGAGGCTGATAACGCGACAACTGATTGAACCTGATTCTCTTTCACTATCATTCAATTAATTTAAATTAATCGTACACCACCCAGGTCAGCCGAACTAACAAACGCCGCATAGGCTTTTAGTGCTTTCGACACCTCCCTGGAACGTGGCTTCGGCTTGAACGCTCCTTCGCCCTTGGCAAGCTCCTGCTCCCTTCGCCACTTTAACTCTTCATCGCTCACCCTCAGGTGAATGCTCCGGGCCGGTATATCGATATCGATGGTATCACCGTCACGCACCAGCCCGATATTGCCTCCCGCGGCCGCCTCGGGCGAGACATGGCCAATAGAGAGACCCGACGTGCCACCGGAAAAACGGCCATCAGTAATCAGGGCGCACGCCTTCCCCAAGTGACGGGCCTTGATGTAGGAGGTGGGGTAAAGCATCTCCTGCATCCCCGGACCTCCCTTGGGCCCTTCGTGGATGATCACCACCGCGTCACCTGCTTTCACCCTGTTGTCGAGGATCGCTTGGCACGCCTCCTCCTGCGAGTGGAACACCTTGGCACTGCCACTGAACCTCCATATCTCTTTATCCACGCCGGCCGTCTTCACCACGCAACCGTCCTTGGCGATATTTCCTTTCAAGACGGCCAACCCGCCATCGGTCGTGTAAGCATGTGCTACACTCCGGATGCACCCCTTCTCCCGATTGGCATCCAACTGTTCATGGCGGGCATCCTGAGAACCCATCGCAATGGTGCGGCGATTACCGGGAGCCGAAGAGTAGATACGCTTCGCCTCCAAATGAACCGTCTCTTTCGTGATATCGTATCGATCGAGGGCTTCCGCCAGGGTCATTCCATCGACACGCCGTACCGAGGTGTCAATCATCCCCGCTTTGGCCAGCTCATGGAGTATACCCAAAATACCTCCCGCCCGGTTCACATCCTGAACGTGGTACTCCTTCGTATTGGGAGCCACCTTGCAGATACAGGGCGTTTGACGTGAGAGCCTGTCGATATCGTCAAGCGTGAAGTCGACCGCTCCCTCATGCGCTATGGCCAACGTATGCAAGATGGTGTTGGTAGATCCCCCCATCGCGATATCAAGCGTCATCGCATTCAGGAAAGAGGCACGGTTGGCGATATGGCGCGGCAATACCGACTCGTCACCATCGAAGTAGTACTTGTGGGTGTTCTCCACGATCTGTTTGGCCGCATCGATGAAAAGCCGCAGCCGGTCTGCGTGTGTGGCCAGGATGGTTCCGTTTCCGGGGAGTGCCAGCCCGATAGCCTCGTTAAGGCAGTTCATGGAGTTGGCCGTGAACATGCCGGAACAGGAGCCGCAGGTGGGGCAAGCCAGCCGCTCCAGCTGGTCAACCCGCTCGTCGGGAACCGACTCGTCGGCCGACTCGATCATCGCATCGATCAGATCGACCGCTTCATCCCCTATCGCACCCGTCTCCATCGGGCCACCCGAAACGAATATCGTGGGGATATTTAGCCGCATCGCAGCGATCAACATCCCGGGGGTAATCTTGTCGCAGTTGCTGATGCAGACCAAAGCATCTGCCCGGTGCGCATTCACCATATACTCCACCGAGTCGGCGATCAAATCGCGTGACGGCAGGGAGTACAACATCCCGTCGTGTCCCATCGCGATACCATCATCCACCGCGATGGTGTTGAACTCGGCCGCGAAGCAGCCCAGCTTCTCCACCTCCCGTTTTACCAACTGCCCCGCGTCGTGCAGGTGCACGTGCCCGGGTACGAACTGGGTAAAGGAGTTCGCGATCGCGATGATTGGCTTACCCATCTGCTCGCGGGTCATGCCGTTCGCGTGCCAGAGTGCCCGTGCGCCCGCCATGCGACGTCCCTGGATAGTGGCCGCACTCCGCAACTCATATTTCCAATCCCTTGGCTTTTGCGTGGAAGAGGTTGATGCATGCTCCGGCGACCTGTACTCCTCCATTGCTTTATGGTTATTTATCTTTTCGCCCACTTGACTTTACCTTTTACCTTTATCCTGAATATAACGGGTTATCCACTCTCCCACCTCGCTGGTCGTGTACGCCCTCCCATCTCCGGCAATATCTTCCGTCACGATACCCGCCTCAAGGCTCGCGTTAACTGCCTCGCGTATCCACGCGCCCTCCTCCATCCGCTGGAAGCTGTACTCGAACATCAGGGCCACGCAGAGGATCATGGCCAAGGGGTTCGCGATATTCCTCCCCGCGGCTTGCGGGTATGAACCGTGTACCGGCTCATATACCGAAGTGTGAAGGCCAATGGAGGCCGAAGGCAAGAGTCCCAGCGATCCGGTAATCACTGATGCCTCATCGGTAAGAATATCACCGAACATGTTCTCGGTGACCAGCACGTCGAAGCTTTTGGGCCACTGGATAAGGCGCATGGCGGCATTATCCACGAAGAGGTAGTCGGTCTCGACATCGGGGTAACCTGGCGCCACCTCTTGCGCTACCTGGCGCCATAGGCGGGAGGTAGCCAGAATATTGGCCTTATCCACCACGGTCAGTTTCTTGCGCCGTTGCCCCGCGAAACGGTAGGCCAGGTGCAACACCCGCTCAACCTCCTCGCGGGTGTAGACGCAGGTGTCGTACGCCGTATTTCCATCCTCACTCCGCCCCTGCGGACGCCCAAAGTAGAGACCACCGGTCAGCTCCCTGACACAAAGGAAGTCGACACCCTCGATCAACTCCGACCGAAGGGGTGATTTATGAATGAGCGAGGGGAAGGTCATCACGGGCCGGATATTGCCGTAGAGTCCCAGTTGCTTTCTCATGCGTAACAACCCCTGCTCGGGGCGCACCTTAGCGATAGGGTCATTGTCATACTTGGGATCCCCGATCGCCCCGAACAATACCGCATCGCTCTGCATGCAGAGCGCGTGTGTTTCAGCCGGGTACGGATCACCCGTCTCGTCTATGGCACGTGCCCCCACGACACCCTCTTTGCAGGTGAGCTCGTGGCCGAACTTCTCGCAGATGGCTTGTGTGACACTCACCCCCTGCATCATAATCTCAGGCCCGATGCCATCGCCCGGCAACAAAGCTATAGTCAGTTTCATATCGACCTATATTTCTTAACAAACTTTTGCACCTTTATATGCTTCCGCTTTTTAACCCACTTCACAGATAGTTGAACATCATCCAAACATGTTTATCTCCTACCTGCCTTAATTAGAAAGTTACCGCGACCAGCGAACCTAAAGCGTCTTAAATCACCAAGGTCAAAGAAGCGGGGTGGGAACCTTCACATTGGGAATATTCCCGCTCTCGATCATGTTCAACATCTTCATCGTCGCCTTGATAGCCGCGACGGTCTGGTCAATATCAAGCGCCCGTGTTTTAAACACCCTGCCCTCGTACCTCCAGGTGATTACCGTCTGCACGTAGGCGTTGGTCTTCCCGCCCGGGGGAATCACCACCACGTAATCAATCAGCTCCGGCACCGGTTTTTCCAGCTTCCTGTATATCTTGTACATCGCTTTCGAGAATGCATGATACTGTCCCTCACCGGCGGCACTCTCTTGGAATACTTCACCCTTGATAGATATCTTCACCGTTGCGGTAGGACGTAGCCCGTCGGTCAGCGTCAGCGAATAGTTCAACATCTCTATATCATTGTTTTCTATCCCGTTCTTGAGGACATCTGAAACAATGTAGGGAAGCTCTTCGAGGCTCACGATCTCCTTTTTCTCACCCAGCTCGATGATGCGGGCGGTCACTTTCCGGGTCGCCTCATCGTCCAATTCGATGCCCAGCGCCTCCAGGTTTTTGATGATGTTGGAGCGCCCGGCATTCTTACCCAGCGCGTACTCACGAAACCTCCCGAAGCGTTCAGGTAACAGGTTGTTGAAGTAGAGGTTCTTCTTATTATCACCGTCTGCATGCACACCAGCCACCTGGGTAAAGACGTTATCGCCGATAATCGGCTTATTGCTGGGTACACGCACCCCTGAATAGGTCTCCACTACCTTGCTCACATCATACAGCCTCGCCTCGTTCACGTTGGTGCGCAGCTTCATATGGTCGTGAATCAACGCGATCACGCTGGTCATCGGCGCGTTGCCCGCCCTTTCGCCCAACCCGTTCACGGTAACGTGCACCCCCTTGGCACCCGCTTTGATCGCCTCGTAGACGTTCGCGACCGCCAGGTCGTAATCGTTGTGCGCGTGAAAATCAAAATGAAGCTCAGGATAGCGACCAACCATCTCCCGGACATAGGTCGCCGTTTCATCGGGATTCAAGATTCCCAGCGTGTCGGGCAGCATGAAACGGGCGACCGGTTCCTCCCTCAACCCATCGAGCATATGGAATACATACGCCTTAGAATCGCGCATACCGTTAGACCAATCCTCCAGGTAGAGATTCACCGTCATACCCATCTCCCTGGCTGCAGCGATGCTTCGCTTCACGTCGGCCAGGTGCTCCTCGGGGGATTTGCAGAGCTGATACTTGCAATGTTTCAGCGATCCTTTCGTCAACAGATTTATCACCCGGCAACCCGCACTCGCTATCCACTCCAGCGAGGCGGTACCGTCCACGAATCCCAACACCTCCAACTTATCGATATGGCCATGTTCCTTAGCCCACCGTGTCATCCTCTGGACGGAGCGAAACTCCCCTTCCGACACATGTGCCGAGGCGATCTCCACCCTATCCACCTTAAGTTCTTCAATCAGGAGGCGCACCACGCTCAGCTTCTCCTGGGCGACAAACGACACGCCGGAGGTTTGCTCCCCGTCGCGTAGCGTGGTATCCATGATCTCTATTTTCCTTACCTTTTCCAAAACAATCTATTAATATGAATAAACACGCTGCTTCTCGAACGCTTCAATCTTATCCCTGTTAGAGAGCAGGAAATCGATATCATCCAGCCCGTTCAACAGGCACTCCTTCTTGTAAGCGTTGATGTTAAACGACTCCGACTTCCCGGTCTCGTTGTTGGTGATGGTTTGCTCTTGAAGGTTCACGGTGACGGTAGCCTTGGAATTCCCCTTCACCGAAACGAATAGCTCACCCAGAAACTCTTCGCTCACCGCCACCGGCAGAATACCGTTATTGAGCGCGTTGTGGCGAAAGATGTCGGCGAAAAAGCTGGAAACCACCACCTTGAAGCCATACCCCCCGATAGCCCACGCCGCGTGCTCGCGGCTACTCCCGCTACCAAAGTTTTTCCCGGCGACCAGCACCTCCCCCTTGTAGGTGGGATTGTTCAGCACGAAGTCACCCTTGGGGTTCCCCGCCTTGTCGTACCGCCAGTCGGCGAACAGGTTATCACCAAACCCTTCACGGGTAGTTGCCTTCAGGAACCGGGCCGGTATGATCTGATCGGTGTCCACGTTCTCAATAGGCAGTGGCACACAGGTTGATGTTATGGTTGTAAACTTCTCCATCTCTATATGTTTTGCATCTATATTTCTATTCACGGCACCGTGATCTTCCCGCTCACCGCCGCCGCGGCCGCCACCAGCGGCCCCGCCAGGATGGTACGGGATCCCGGCCCCTGTCGCCCTTCGAAGTTGCGGTTCGATGTGGAGACCGCGTACTTGCCCGCCGGCACCTTATCCTCGTTCATCGCGAGGCATGCGGAGCAGCCCGGTTGACGCAACTCGAACCCGGCCTCTCTCAATATCTCGTCCAATCCCTCCTCCTCGATCTGCTCGCGTACCTGCCAACTGCCGGGCACCAGCCAGGCCGTTACATTATCGGCCTTCCTCTTGCCCTTCACGTAGTTGGCAAAAACCTGGAAGTCCTCTATCCGGCCGTTGGTGCAGCTACCCAGGAAGACGTAGTCGATGGGTTTTCCCACCAGCTTCTCACCCGGGGCAAAGCCCATGTAGTGGAGCGACCGCCTGAAGGAGCCCCTTCCTGCCTCCTCGATCTCGTCCAATGTAGGGATCGAGCCATCGACTGGTATTGCCATACCGGGGTTGGTCCCGTAGGTGATCATCGGTCGGATTTCGGCCGCGTTGAAGGTGATCTCTTTGTCGAACCGTGCGCCATCGTCGCTCTTGAGGGTCTTCCAATAGGCCAATGCCTCCTCCCACCGTTCCCCCTTGGGTGCAAACTCACGCCCCTTGAGGTAGGCAAAGGTGGTCTCGTCCGGCGCAACCATCCCACCCCGGGCACCCATCTCGATGCTCAGGTTACAGAGGGTCATCCGCTGCTCCATGGTGAGGTTACGCACCGCTTCGCCGGCATACTCCACGAAGTATCCGGTAGCCCCTCCGGTGGTCATTTTCGATATCATGTAGAGGGCCATATCCTTAGCACCCACGTTCTCCGCCAGTCGCCCCTCGAAGTGGATCCGCATCGTCTTGGGGCGTGACTGTAAAACACACTGCGAGGCCAGCACCATCTCCACCTCGCTGGTACCAATCCCGAAGGCGATGGCACCAAACGCGCCGTGCGTGGAGGTATGGCTGTCGCCACACACGATGGTCATTCCCGGTTGGGTATAGCCGTTCTCGGGGCCAATCACGTGCACGATCCCATTCTTGGGGTGGTTCAGCCCGTAATAGGTTAACCCGAAATCACGGGCGTTCTTCTCGAGCGTCTCCACCTGAAAACGGGAGGTATCGTCGCGAATAGGCTTGTCCTGCCCCATGGTGGGAATATTGTGGTCGGCCGTGAGCGTGGTACGTTCCGGTCGCAAAACCTTCAACCCCCTTGCCCGAAGGCCCGAGAAAGCCTGGGGGCTAGTCACCTCGTGACAGAAGTGACGGTCGATGTACAACTGCGTGGGACCATCCTTAACCGTGGTCACCACGTGCGCATCCCATATCTTATCGAAAAGCGTCTTCATACTGCTATTACTTAATTGAACTTTCGTCTATTTATTACTGTATGAGCTTTCAGAGCGAAGACCTCATGAATTTCGCGATCCATCAGCCACTTGTATCCATCAAAAATTATTCCACGAACTTGTTGACCGCATCGATAAACGCCTCCACCGAGGCCGCGATAATATCGGTATTGGCCGCGAAGCCGTAATAGTGCTTGTTATTATGTTCCACCTGCATATGCACCTTGCCAACGTCGTCGCTTCCATGGTCCATGGCTTGTATCAGGAACTCCTGTATCTTCATCTTCCGTTTAATGATGTTCTTCACCGCCCGGATGGCCGCATCAACCGGACCATTGCCGGTTGCCGTGGCTTCAAACTGCTCCCCGGCGATATTGAGCCCGATGCTGGCTACATCGCGCACCCCGATACCACATACCACTTGCAGGTACTCCACCTTGATACGGGCTTTACTGGACTCCCTGCCGACCAACATCAGCAAGTCCTCATCCCGGATATTTTTCTTTTTATCGGCCAGGTTCAAGAAGTTCTGGTACACCTTATCCAGCTCCTCGTCGCTCAGCTTCACACCCAGTATAGCGAGTCTGTTCTTGAGCGCCGCTCGACCGCTACGTGCGGTGAGGAGGATCGCGTTGTCGTCAATGCCCACCTCTTTCGGATCGATAATCTCGTAGGTCTCCACGTTCTTGAGAACCCCGTCCTGGTGAATCCCGGAGGAGTGCGCGAAGGCGTTCCTTCCCACGATGGCCTTGTTGGGTTGCACTGGCATGTTCATCAAGCTCGATACTTGTCGACTAATGCCGTATATGTACTGCGTGTTGATATTGGTATCGAATCCTCTCTCCTTATGGCTTTTGAAGGCCATCACCACCTCCTCTAACGAAGTGTTCCCGGCACGTTCGCCGATACCGTTCACGGTCACCTCTACCTGCCGCGCCCCATTCAACACACCTACGATGGTGTTGGCCGTGGCCATGCCCAGGTCTTGATGACAGTGGGTCGCCAGGATCGCCTGCTTCATATCCACGTTGTCGATCAGGTACTTTATCTTCGCACCGTACTCGTCGGGAAAGCAGTAGCCGGTAGTATCGGGAATATTCACGACCGTGGCGCCGGCATCAATTACCGCCTGCACCACCCGTGCCAGGTACTCGTTATCGGTACGGCCGGCATCTTCGGCGTAAAACTGCACGTCATCCACGAATCGCCTCGCGTACCTTACCGCCTTCACCGCCCGTTCCAGTATCTCCTCACGGTTGGAATTGAACTTGTGGCGAATATGGAAGTCGGAAGTTCCAATCCCCGTGTGAATGCGTTTACGCTTTGCGTATTGAAGCGACTCGGCCGCCACCTCGATATCCTTCTTCACCGCCCGGGTGAGCGCGCAGATGGTGGGCCAGGTGACCGCCTTAGAGATCTCCACGACAGACTGGAAGTCTCCCGGGCTCGAAACCGGGAAGCCGGCCTCGATCACGTCCACGCCGAGCGATTCAAGCGACTGCGCGATCTGTATCTTCTCGATAGTGTTCAACTGGCAGCCGGGCACCTGCTCCCCATCCCTCAACGTGGTATCAAAAACATATATGCGCTCCATACTGTTACTTTAAAAATTAAGCATCCCCGTTAAAATGAAAAAACCTTTCCCACCGGGTGAGAAAGGTTATCCTTATATTTTTTCGTTCATCCAACGATATTCCTGTCTCACCCCCCGATGACATGCAAAAGGAGAATAATGGAGACGACTAGAATAGCGATGTTGTTGTACATTGTATATACTTTACCTATATTGAGCGGATACAAAGTAAACATGAAAAAGGGAACTTACAAAATATTTTCCACGTTTTCTTCAAAAAAACTTCAATTTGCAAAAAAACAGTTACCCTTTACTCCTATTTGTTTCTATTCGAAACAACAACTCCATCCGCTTCTCTATCTTAAGCCAGGGAAACAGGCCAGTCAACACCTAAACAACGATGATCATTAGACGTTGAATGTTAAGTCGCCCTACTTCTCTTGAATCCCCGCCATTTCCGGGTCAATCATGATTCGCCCGCAATACTCACAAACGATCACCTTTTTACCCAGCTTGATATCCATCTGCTTTTGTGGTGGGATCTTGTTAAAGCAGCCACCGCAAGCACCACGTTGAATGGGTACAACACCCAGACCGTTGCGTGCATTCTTACGAATGCGTTTAAAAGCCGCCAGCAACCTCGGATCGATGCTCTTTTCGGTCTTCTTGGCCTTTTCCCGTATTGTCTCTTCTTGCGACTTCGTTTCGGAGATGATGTCGTCCAACTCCTTCTTCTTATGCTCCAGATCGGAAGTTTTATCTTTGAGTTGCTCGTTGGCAATATCAATCTGCTCATTGATATTCACTATCTCCTGTCCATATTCACGAATATGTTTTTCGGCCAACTCAATCTCCAGCGTTTCAAATTCGATCTCCTTCGATAGGTGGTCGTACTCCTTGCTATTGCGCACGTTATCGAGTTGCGTGTTGTATCTCTCAATCCTCGCCTTACTGGTTTCTATCTTTCCTTTCTGTAGTTTGGTATTCGTGTCCAGTTCTTTCAGCTCAAGCTCGAAGTTATTGATCCGCGTGCCCAACCCCGCGATCTCGTCATCCAGGTCGGCCACCTCTAGCGGCAGCTCTCCTCGTAGCGTTTTGATACGGTCGATCTCCGACAGGTAGGATTGCAATGTATACAGTGCTTTCAGCTTGCCTTCTACTGACATCTCTTGTTCGGTACTTTTCTTTCTTGTCGCCATAGTTTAAATATTTATTAGAGTCTTTATTGCTGTAACAGTACCCATTGGGTGAATTATTCTTGTCGCTTGTGTACTTTACGTGAACTGATTGACAGCGATGCTTTAACAAAAAATGCAGCAATGCAACGGCAATCTACCGTTTTCATTACCACACTTTTCCTGTAAACGCGGGAACAAGTCAAACCGCCATTTTCACAGGTACTTAACCGGGTTCGAGTCGAACGCCGACTTATGTAGGGCAAAGGTAGGAAATTTTCTGGAAATAAGCTCATAAAAGATCTCTTTCGTGCAAATCTCCGACTCGTGATGTCCTACTACCGCGAGCAGTAGCTTATCTTCCACGTCATGGAAGTCGTTGTACCTGGCCTCTCCCGTGATAAACGCATCGGCACCGTAGGTAATCGCTTTAGGTATCAGGAAGGCACCTGCACCTCCACAAAGGGCAACGTCCCTGATCTCTTTACCCCGCATCTTAGAGTGCTGGATTACGGGCAGGTTAAAAAGGTCTTTAAGCAGGTAAAGGAACTCCTGCTCCGGCATCGGTTCCGGGAGAACACCCGCGACCCCACTACCACTCCTTGGCCACTCGTTCACGATCGGGTATAGGTCATAGACGGGCTCTTCGTACGGGTGTACCGCCATGAGTGCCCGTAGCACCTCCTCTTTTTTCATCGCCGGGATTACAGTTTCAACGCGTATCTCCTCCTCGAAGTGGAGTCTATTTAGCTCTCCCACGTGGGGGTTAGCACCCTCTTTAGCCCGGAAAGTGCCCCTACCGGTTAGGTTGTAACTGCAGTTATCGTAGTTCCCGATATGACCGGCCCCCGCGTTAAAGAGGGCATTTCGGACACTATCGGCCTGTTGTACTGGCACGGTAGTCACGAATTTGAGCAGTGCCCCCCTTTTAGGCTCAAGTATCTTCACGTTCTGCAGCTCCAGTTTCTCCGCTAACTTAAAGTTCACCCCGTTCCAGGCATTATCGAGGTTGGTGTGTGCCGCGTAGACCACGATGTCATGCTTTATCGCCTTCATGATACAACGCTCCACGTAGTTCCTACCGGTTAACGATTTAAACGGACGAAACGCGAGGGGGTGGTGTGATACAATGAGATTGCACCCCAAAGAAATCGCCTCATCCATCACGTTCTCGGTTACATCTATCGCCAGCAGCGCACCGGTTACTTCACGATTTGGGTCGCCCACCTGTAAGCCGCTATTATCGTACTCTTCCTGTAACGGCAGGGGAGCCACCTGCTCAATAAGCTGTATGACCTCTTTTACACGCATATACACAAAGGGTTAGTGAATGAATGGGTTACCTACGCGAATATAGTTTTTTTTCGTACATTCGCGTTCATTATTTCCATTTTGTTTTACGTTTACGCTGCCTTTTATGAAACGAACGCTGCTTTTATCGATCACTTTTGCCGCGACCCTCTCGGTCGTTGCCCAACGCACCCAAGCGCCCGTAACAGTGGAGCTATTCCAAAATATTCCTGTGTTGTTCAACCCGTCAAACTACCCGAATGGTGTAGTTGAAAAAGATGGGGTTACCTACTTGGGGAACGGGCGCATCGCACTAAAAAAAATAGAGATTCCCGAATTTACCCTATACACCGAGGCAGAAATCGAGATTACGCTGGTTTCGAATGGTGACCCCTGGGACAAGTCGGGCTCCTGCTTCGTGATCCCCCGCGCATCGGCTATCAGTATGATCGACGTGGCGGCCGGCAGGGCCTCGTACCCGCCGCACGACACCACCCGTTACGAGCAACTCCCCGGGATCACCCCGGGAGAGGGATACCTTCCCACCGTGGAGCTCATGCGGTTCATGACCCCGTTTGGCGTGGGACACTTTAGCAGTAATGAGGACTCAGTTTCCGCGAAGCGCCGGCCGGTCTATATCGACGGGTGGGCCGAAGCGGTCACCTGGAAACAAGATATCACCGACCTCCTCCCCCTACTGGAAGGTGAAACGTACGTGGGCATCTACGTGGACACGTGGACTGCCGAGGGGTATAAGGTAGACGCCCGGTTCACCTTCACCGAAAGTGCCATAACCGGTGATGCGAAGCCACGGTTTCACGTTGAACCTTTGATCAACACCAACTACTACATCGGGCAGAAACACCCGGATATTTTCTCCAGGCGGGATGTGGTGATCGACTTCACGCTCCCCAAAAACGCGAAAAACACCCGTCTCAAGTACATCACCACCGGCCATGGGGGCCACTCCGGCGGTGATGAGTTTCGCCCACAGCACAACATCCTTTACGTAGACGGGGAAGAGGTATTAAATTTTCTCCCTTGGCGTACCGACTGCGCCTCCTTCCGACGCTTTAACCCCACCTCGGGTGTTTGGCTCCGTACGCGCCCCATAGCCTTTATCGCCCAAGGAGGAAAGCGGGAGGTAAAGGAGATAGAGGAACCCCTGGCATCGTCCGACCTCTCCCGCAGCAACTGGTGCCCGGGAAGCGACGTTCCGCCGGTAGAGGTGGACCTGAACGACCTCGCCCCCGGCAACCATACCCTCACCATCAGCATCCCGGAATCCACTCCAATCACAGAGGATAAGCTCAATCACTGGTTAGTATCTGCTTACCTCGTTTGGGAAGAGTAGATGCATGTTATCTATTTACTGGCCCCAATTTTGTCAGCTCCGCATGAATAGGGTAACGATATGAAGGGAACAAAGGGGTTCAATTCCGCATAGGATTCTCGCCTACTTACGGGAAATATGCCGAAACAGGATTAGAAGAATATAGTGGAAAGGGCGTTCTACCATGGGGATATATCTCGATTGGCTACGCTTTTTGACTACTCTATCGGGAAAATCTCACGCATGGTATCGGCAAAGATGGCCCCCATCCGGCGTTGGATATATTTATCTTGTCCATTCTCGGGATGCCAACCGAAGGTCTCTCCTTCAATCTCTTGCTTGTCTCTCGTGAACAAACGGCTAATCTGTTCACCCGTAACCGGATGAAGGGTGTTCTTAGAAAAACCGATCAGCTTGTCGAACTCTACCACCGGGAACCCCCATTTTTCGGCCAGTTGGCGCACCGATGAGTTATAGGTGACCCTCCCGTCGTGCCAGTCCGTGCAAAGTACCACTACCGCCGGCTTCCCTCCCAAGGTATTGTAATACTTAGAACTCTCATCGAACTTCAAGTTGTAACACTCCGTCAAGTAGCGTTTGATCACGTAGTCGAACGCGGCGGCATAGTCATCGCGGGTAAAAGGGGTCTCATAATCGCTATACTTCTCTTTCAGGCCGGACGAGTTAAACACATCTCTATCGTGCACATGCATGATCACTAAGGCATCCATCTCCTCCAACTCATCTTTGGAGTAGAGCGTTCCCTCTATCATCCGGTTAGCGGTGTTAGCGATCGCTTCACCACCGACAGCGCGGTTGAGCGGTTTTGCTCCTAACAGTTCACACCCCATCTCGAACCACCCGTTGTTAGGCGAGGCAAATGAGGCTCCCGTTAACAAGAAGGTATATGTCTTACCACTCTTTTCGGGAACGTCCATGGCACCTTCCTGTGCATATAATACCGCCGCGAAAAGCATCCAAGTCATCCATATTATGTGCAATCGCCTCATACCACAAAAATAAAGGAAAAAAAAGCTATTCACAAACGGCATAGTGGATAAATATATAGAAAAGATTTTTCTGAACACGCGAGATGAAAAGTAGCCAATCAAAAAGCGGTCTAGGCATAGAGAGAAATCAACAGGTAAAATGCAAAGTGTCAAGTATAAAAAACGCCGCGAGCGGGTCGCGGCGTTTATATTGAGAAATTATTCCTCTTTTTTAGGTTCCTCCTTGGCTGTTGCCTCAGAAGCTGGGGCATCTTCTGGCTGGGCAGGTTCCTCTACAGAGGGTTCAGTTGATGTCTCATCAGCAGGCTCTTCGGCCGGGACTTCTACAACTCCCGTAGCTTCCTTAGCCTCAACAACTTGTTCAGTTATCGAAGCATCCGTGGTTTCCTCGCTCACGATCACCGGCTCCTTAACGCTCTCCGTAGCCTCAGCCACCTCCTTAGCATTCACCTCTTCAGTTTTTGCCTTGGGGGTCTCCGCGCCCGCTGCTACCGGAGCAACCGCTGCAGCGGAAGATTTCCTGCGCGAACGGCGGGTTCTGGTTCTCTTTGCCTTGCCCTCGCTCAACATGTTCTCGTTGAAATCAACCAATTCAATAAAGCACATAGACGCGTTATCCCCTAAGCGGTAACCGGTCTTTAAGATACGGGTATACCCGCCAGGTCGATCACCCACCTTTGGCGAAACGTTCAGGAACAGCTCCTGCACGGCATGCTTATTCTGGAGCTTTCTAAAAACAAGGCGCCTTGAATGGGTGGTATCTTCCTTGCTCTTGGTGATAAGGGGTTCCACGAATTTCCTCAGTTCCTTTGCTTTAGGAACCGTGGTAAAGATGCGCTTGTGCATGATCAGCGAAGTGGCCATGTTGGATAACATCGCCTTGCGGTGCGCGGTCTTGCGGCCTAAATGGTTGTTTTTTCTTTTATGTCTCATTGCAGTAGTTACTCTTTGTCTAATTTGTATTTCGTTATATCCATGCCAAACGTCAAGTTCAGCCCACCCAGCAACTCTTCAAGCTCGGCAAGTGACTTCTTGCCAAAGTTGCGGAACTTAAGCAGGTCGTTCCGGTTGTAGACGACCAGTTGACCCAACGTCTCCACGTCGGCTGCCTTGAGGCAATTCAACGCGCGTACGGAGAGGTTCAGGTCAGACAACTTGCGTTTTAGTAGCTGACGCATGTGAAGCACCTCCTCATCGAACTCCTCGATGCTTTCAGAATCGGAGGTATCCAGCATGATCTTGTTGTCGTCCGAGAACAACACGAAATGTTGAATCAAGATTTTCGCGGCCTCCTTAAGTGCCTCCTTTGGCTGTATGGAACCATCAGTAGATATCTCGATAACCAGTTTTTCGTAGTCAGTTTTTTGCTCGATACGGTAATCTTCAACGGCGTACTTCACGTTTCGGATTGGAGTGTATATGGAGTCGATGAATAAAACTTGAACATCGTCCGTAGCGAGTTCCTCCCTGTTCTCATCGGCAGAAACGTAACCGCGTCCCTTATTGATGGTCAACTCAAGACGTAGTTCAGCTTTTTTATTCATCCGACAGATTTCAAGTTCAGGATTTAGCACTTCAAAGCCAGTAAGCAACTTGCCAATATCCCCGGCCTTAAACACTTCCGTTCCCGAAATAGCGACGCTCACCTTTTCTGTTTCGAACTCCTCCACGATCCTTTTGAAGCGAACTTTCTTCAGGTTCAAAATGATCCCCGTTACATCATCAATAACACCCGGTATGGAAGCAAACTCGTGCTCCACACCCTCTATTTTTACCGATGTAATCGCGAATCCTTCCAGTGAAGAGAGCAAGATACGGCGCAAGGCATTGCCTATCGTGATGCCATATCCAGGCTCAAGGGGACGGAACTCGAACTTGCCGTGGAACGCGTCCTCCTGCAACATGATTACTTTATCGGGTTTTTGGAATGCTAAAATTGCCATGAATCTATTATTTGGAATATAATTCTACGATGAGTTGTTCTTTAATGTTTTCCGGGATGTCAGCACGTTCCGGCACATGCAAATACTTTCCGCTCATGGTGCCTTTATCCCATTCCAACCAGGGGTACTTGCCATGATTAAACCCTGTGAGGGAGTCCACGATCACTTCCATCGATTTCGCTTTTTCGCGTACACCTACCACGTCTCCGGGCTTCACCGTGAAGGATGGTATGTTCACTACTCTCCCGTTCACCACGATATGGCGATGTGATACCAGCTGGCGAGCACCAGCACGAGTAGGTGAAATTCCCAAACGGTAAACAATGTTATCTAGTCGTGATTCGAGCAGTTGTAACAGCACCTCACCCGTGATACCACGACTCCGCTCGGCTCTCTCGAACGTTAGGCGGAACTGCTTCTCGAGCACACCGTAGGTGTACTTTGCACGCTGCTTCTCACGCAACTGGATACCGTACTCCGACGTTTTCCTCCGGCGTGAATTGCCATGTTGCCCTGGCGGGTAATTCTTTCTAGTGAGCACTTTGTCGGGACCGAATATAGGCTCCCCGAACTTACGAGCGATCTTTGATTTTGGACCAATATACCTTGCCATTTTCTACAATTTTCTACTGATTATACTTTCCTTGCTTTAGGTGGGCGGCAGCCGTTGTGCGGCAGCGGGGTAACATCTACGATCTCCATCACCTCGATTCCAGCGCCGTGGATGGTACGAATAGCCGATTCACGCCCGTTACCGGGTCCTTTCACGAACACCTTCACTTTACGCAATCCCATATCGTACGCTACCTTAGCACAATCCTGCGCGACCATTTGCGCGGCGTACGGGGTATTTTTCTTGGAGCTTCTAAAGCCCATTTTCCCGGCAGAGGACCAACTGATTACCTCACCGTTCTCGTTTGTCAACGACACGATGATGTTGTTAAACGACGAAGAGATATGGGCTTGCCCGATGGCACCCACCTTCACGTTTTTCTTCTTTGCTGCAACTTTTCTTTTTGCCATGTTACCTACCTATTATTTAGATGCTTTCTTCTTGTTAGCCACAGTTTTCCTTCTTCCCTTACGGGTACGGGCGTTGTTCTTGGTGCTTTGTCCGCGTACGGGCAAACCAATACGGTGACGAATACCGCGATAACAACCAATGTCCATCAATCGCTTGATGTTCAACTGTACTTCGGTGCGAAGATCTCCCTCTACCTTGTACTCGGTGGAGATAATCTCACGAATCCGGGCCGCTTGATCATCGGTCCAGTCTTTCACTTTAATGTCTCGGTCAACTTCCGCCTTCTTCAGGATAGCGTTGGCGGAGCTTCGGCCAATACCGTAGATATAGGTAAGGGCTACTTCGCCTCTTTTGTTCTGGGGAATGTCGACTCCTACAATTCTTATAGCCATATATTTCTATTAATTATTTGTTTTCAATGTGCGCGATACGCTATCCCTGCCGTTGCTTGAACTTGGGATTTTTCTTGTTAATGACGTATAGCCGCCCCTTCCTCCTGACAATCTTGCAATCGGGCGTCCGCTTTTTTAATGATGCTCTAACTTTCATACAATATCTGTCTTTATAGTAACGTGGCTAACCGAGCCTGCTAGTTTCACGCACACGTTACCGCTGTTTTATTTTCTATCCATGTACGGTCTCTTACCGATTACTTGTACCTAAACGATATGCGTCCCTTCGTGAGGTCATAAGGCGACATCTCCACCCTCACCCTATCACCCGGTAAAATACGGATGTAGTGCATCCTCATCTTCCCGGAGATGTGGGCGGTAATCTCGTGTCCGTTCTCAAGCTCCANGCGGAACATCGCATTCGATAGGGCCTCGATAATCGTACCGTCTTGTTCTATTGCTGGTTGTTTAGCCATAAATATATCTCTCCTTTTTTAGTTAATGATCTCTTGAATAAATTCAAAAGTAGATAAAATATCGGCCTTCCCATTACGGATGGCAACCGTGTGCTCAAAGTGCGCCGATGGCTTGCGGTCTTTCGTCCGCACCGTCCACCCATCGCTCTCGAAAACCACCTTTTTGCCCCCCATGTTGATCATCGGTTCGATGGCGAGGCACATACCGTTCTGAATCAGGGGACCCGTGCCACGCCGCCCGTAGTTGGGCACTTCAGGGGGTTCGTGCATATTCCGTCCGATGCCGTGTCCCACCAGTTCGCGTACTACCGAGTAGCCTCTCGACTCGCAGTAAGATTGCACCGCGAAGCCAATGTCTCCCACCCGGTTACCTTCCTTGGCCTGCTCTATACCCTTGTAAAGCGACTCCTTGGTGGTTTGAAGCAGTTGCTTCACCTTTTCATCCACCTCCCCCACTTGGAAGGTGTAAGCCGAGTCACCACAAAAGCCATGCAGGCTGGTGCCACAATCGATAGATACCACGTCCCCATTTTGCAGTGGCCTGTCATTAGGAATGCCGTGTACCACGTTCTCGTTCACGGAAGCACAAATGGAATTGGGAAAACCACCGTATCCTAAGAAGGTGGGGATGGCCCCGTGATCCCTGATAAACTCCTCGGCGATCTTATCCAGTTGCAGCGTGGTAACACCCGGCTTCACGTGATGAGACAGCTCACCGAGCGTTTTACCCACCAGGCGGTTTGCCATACGCATGAATTCAATCTCCTCGTCGGTTTTCAGTATGATCACATTCCGTTTCATCAACTCATTAACTCCTTCAACTTATTAACGCCTTAATAAGCTGCCATGGAACCCGTGCGCCCCTTTATCTTGGCTCCCGACTTCAGGAAGCCATCGTAGTGGCGCATGAGCAGGTGACTCTCTATCTGTTGCAACGTGTCGAGCACCACCCCTACAAGGATGAGCAACGAGGTACCTCCAAAAAACTGGGCGAACTGGGAGTTCATGCCCATCAGCCCTGCAAAGGCAGGCATGATAGCCACCAGTGCCAGGAAGAAGGAACCGGGAAGCGTGATCCTCGACATGATGGTGTCGATGTACTCAGCCGTTCTCTTACCCGGTCTCACACCCGGGATAAAACCGTTGTTGCGCTTCAAATCCTCCGCCATCTGTACCGGGTTCACCGTTACCGCCGTGTAGAAGTAGGTGAACGCGATGATAAGCAGAGCGAAGATGAGGTTATACCAGAAGCTGGTAAAATCCATGAGCGAGGCCCAAAATCCGCCACCCTCCTGCACGGAAAATCGTGCAACGGTAACGGGAATAAACATGATGGCCTGAGCAAAGATGATGGGCATCACGTTTGCCGCATTCACCTTCAGCGGAATATACTGCCGTACACCCCCGTACTGGCGGTTGCCCACAACACGTTTCGCGTACTGCACCGGCACCTTACGTACTCCTTGAACCAGCATGATCGCCCCGGAGATAACCAGCATCAGGAAGAGCAACTCGAGCAACAAGAGGATAAGTCCCCCCGGGGCATTTACCAGCCGATCCCACTCCGCCACCAACGCGTGCGGCAAACGAGCAATAATACCAATGAGGATGATAAACGATATCCCGTTCCCTATCCCCTTATCGGTAATGCGCTCACCAAGCCACAACACGAACATGCTACCACCCGCTAAAATGATGGTGGAAGGCAAAACCCAATCCCAAAAACCACCCGGGATGGCACTACCAACAGCACCATAGAGGTAAGCCGGCCCCTGAAGAAGCAGGATACCCACGGTGAGGTAACGGGTGTACTGGTTAATCTTGGTGCGGCCGCTTTCGCCCTCACGCTGCATCTTCTGGAACGCCGGCACGGCGATTCCCAAAAGCTGCATCACGATGGACGCCGAGATATAGGGCATGATCCCAAGGGCAAAAATGGAAGCGTTCGCGAACGCTCCCCCGGAGAACATGTCCAACAAACTTAACAGTCCTGTGCTGGCGCTAGTCTGCAAGGCCACCAAGAGCTCCGGGTTGACACCAGGCAATACCACGAACGATCCGAAGCGATAAATCGCCACGAAACCGATCGTGGTCAGGATCCTCGTGCGAAGGTCTTCAATCTTCCAAATGTTCTTTATTGTCTGTACAAATCCCATCACACTAGATTTTTACGGTTGTTCCACCCGCGGAGGTGATGGCTGCTTCAGCCGATTTCGAAAAAGCGTGCGCCTCCACGTTCAACTTCGCCGTTAGCGTGCCTCTGCCTAAAATCTTCACCCGATGCTTGCGTGCCACCAAGCCGGCGTCACACAAGACCTCTGGGGTAATCTTATCGATTTTTCGCGTAGTAGCCAGCTCTTGCAGCGTATCCAGGTTGATCGCTTTATACTCGATCCGGTTCAACGGCTTGAAACCAAATTTCGGCACACGACGTTGCAGGGGCATCTGCCCTCCTTCGAACCCGACTTTTCTTGCGTAGCCCGACCGCGATTTCTGTCCTTTGTGCCCTCTTGTTGAGGTTCCTCCCCTACCCGATCCTTCACCGCGTCCGATTCTCTTGCGGGAGTGGGTAGAGCCCTTGGCCGGCTTTAAGTTCGATAAACTTGTCATTATAGTAATATTTTATCGTTTTACATGAATTACTCGATCACCGTCACCAAGTGATGTACTTTACGGATAAGGCCTCGTATGGAAGGGGTGTCCTCGTGTTCAACCACGCGGTTCATCTTGGTAAGCCCCAAAGCATCCAGCGCCCTCTTCTGATCCTTAGGTGATCCAATTCTACTTTTCGTCTGTTTTATTTTTATCGTAGCCATTTCAGCATCTTTTACCCGTTAAACACTTTATCCATACTCACCCCCCGGGCGCGGGCCACCATCATGGGGTCCCTTAATTCGCTCAGCGCGGTGATGGTGGCTTTCACCAGGTTATGGGGATTAGACGATCCCTTGGACTTGGCCAGGATGTCGGTCACGCCCACGCTCTCCAGCACGGCGCGCATGGCACCCCCAGCCTTCACCCCGGTTCCCGTTACGGCCGGCTTGAGGAACACCTCGGCACCCCCAAAACGAGCAGTCTGCTCGTGCGGTATAGTGCCTTTATAAACGGGCACCTCGATCAGGTTCTTCTTTGCTGCCTCCACGCCTTTAGCGATGGCTGTAGTCACTTCACCGGCTTTACCTAAGCCCCAACCCACGATACCGTCCTCGTTTCCTACCACTACCATCGCCGAGAAGGTAAAGGTCCGACCTCCCTTCGTGACTTTCGTGGTACGGTTAATAGCCACCAAACGGTCTTTTAACTCGATGTCGTTCGTCGTTTTTACTTTGTTGCTTCTCACCATGATCGTTAAAATTTAAGCCCTCCCTTACGAGCGGCATCCGCCAATTCTTTCACTCTCCCGTGATAAAGGTAACCGTTACGATCAAATCGAACCGCCTCTATACCAGCCTCTTTAGCATTTTGAGCGATCAGCTCGCCCACCTTTGCGGCCATCGCCTTCTTGGGCAACTTCTCCTCCATTTTAAGTGAGGAGGCCGAAGCCAGGGTGGTGCCGGTCGTATCGTCGATTACCTGCGCGTATATCTGTTTATTGCTCCTGAACACGGACAAGCGGGGCCTGTCGGGCGTACCGTGAATTTTTCCGCGAACACGGGCTTTTATCCTTTGTCTTCTTTCTTTTTTCTTTATCATTGCGATATCAGTTTACGTAAGTTACTAACCTGCTGTTTTACCCGACTTGCGACGAACCTGTTCACCCACGAAGCGAACCCCTTTCCCTTTGTAGGGCTCTGGCTTGCGGAACGAACGAATCTTGGCGCAAACCTGCCCCAACAGCTGCTTGTCACACGACTCCAACATGATAAGCGGGTTCTTGTTCCTTTCCATCTTGGTCTCCACCTTGATCTCGGGAGGTAACTCCAAGAGAATGTTGTGTGTGAACCCGAGCGACAGTTCTAACACCTGGCCACTGTTGGAAACGCGGTAGCCCACGCCAACCAGCTCCAGCTCCTTACGAAACCCCTCGGTAACACCGACCACCATGTTGTTCAACAGGGATCGGTAGAGACCGTGCATCGCACGGTTTTCTTTCTCGTCATTGGGCCGTTCAACGGTCAATTCACCGTCCTTCAGCTCCACTTTCATGGCGTCAGCAACCTGTTGTTGAAGTTCGCCTTTGGGTCCCTTAACGGTTACCAGGTTGTCGTCCCCAATGGTAACAGTAACACCAGCGGGAACCGTGATGGGTGCTTTTCCTATTCTTGACATACTATTTCTCCCTTCAAATTAATACACGTAACACAATACTTCACCGCCCACTTTTTGTTGGCGGGCCTCCTTATCGGTCATTACTCCACTTGAAGTAGAGAGTATGGCAATGCCTAACCCATTGAGAACGCGAGGTAAATCTTTATGCCCCACGTACTTACGCAACCCGGGAGTGGAAACGCGCTGCAACTTCTTGATCGCGTTGACCTTGGTTACCGGGTTATACTTCAAGGCAATCATGATGGTGCCTTGGGGACCGTCGTCTACAAACTTGTAATTAAGTATGTAGCCCTTCTCAAAAAGAATCTTCGTGATGTCTTTTTTCAAATTCGACGCGGGAATCTCCACCACGCGGTGATTCGCCATGATGGCGTTCCGAATACGCGTCAAATAGTCTGCTATTGGATCTGTCATATTATAAAAGTTAAATTGATCCCGACTCCCGGGACAATATTTAAAACTGCTTCTTTCTTACCAGCTCGCTTTCTTCACCCCGGGGATTAACCCTTTTGAGGCCATCTCGCGAAACACGATACGGGAAACGCCAAATTGACGCATGTACCCTTTCGGTCGCCCGGTAAGCTTACAGCGGTTGTGCAAGCGCACCGGTGAGGCGTTCTTCGGAATGGTCTGAAGTGCTTCGTAGTTGCCTTCTGCCAGGTACTTCGCCCTTTTCTCGGCGTAACGGGCAACCATCTTGGCCCTTTTCACCTCGCGAGCTTTCATCGATTCTTTTGCCATGTTCTATTCGTTTTCTTGTTTCGTCCTAAACGGTATTCCAAATTCCCTCAAAAGAGCGTATCCCTCCTCATCGGTCTTGGCCGAGGTGACGAACGTGATGTTCATCCCCTGTATCCGGCTAACGTTATCAAGATTGATCTCGGGGAAAATAATCTGCTCCTCGATCCCCAGCGTGTAGTTCCCGCGGCCATCCAACTTGGCGCCAACGCCCCTAAAGTCCCGAATACGGGGCAACGCTACACGTATCAATCGCTCCAGGAACTCGTACATCTTATCGTGCCGCAAGGTGACGCGCACGCCAACCGGCATCTTCTTACGCAACTTAAAGTTCGAGATATCCTTTCGTGAAATGGTTTGAACCGCCTTCTGCCCGGTAATGGCAGTGAGTTCTTCAATGCCCGTTTCGATAATCTTCCTATCGGCCACGGCTGCTCCCAAACCCTGGTTTATCACGATCTTCTCGAGCTTGGGGGCCTGCATCACCGAGGTGTAGTTAAACTCCTTCATCAACGCGGGCACGATACGCTCTTTATACTCCTTCTTTAAATTCACTTGGTATGTGGTACTCATACGATCTCCTCCCCAGATTTTTTAGCGTAACGAACTAATTTTCCTTTACTATTTAGTCTCCTTCCAATGCGGGTAGGCTTACCCGTTTTTGGATCCACCGGGTTCAATTTCGAGATGTGAATGGGTGCCTCCTTCTTCTCGATCCCGCCGTTAGGGAACTGCGCGTTGGGCTTGGTATGCCTGGAAACAATGTTCACACCCTCTACCACCGCCCGGTTCTCTTTAACCAGTACCCTAAGCACGCGGCCGGTCTTCCCCTTGTCTTCACCAGAGTTAACGTAAACCGTGTCGCCTTTCTTTATATGTAATTTACTCATTGCCTGTAATTGCTTAATAGATTATAATACTTCCGGGGCCAACGATACAATCTTCATGTTCGTCGCGCGAAGCTCGCGGGCAACGGGCCCGAAAATACGGCTTCCCCTCAATTCGCCGGCGTTATTGAGCAAAACGCACGCGTTATCGTCAAAACGTATGTATGATCCATCGGCACGCCGTATCTCCTTTTTGGTGCGAACAATGATGGCCCGCGTAATGGTGCCCTTCTTGATCTCGCTCGCCGGAATAGTACTCTTCACGGATACCACGATGATATCACCTACCGACGCGTAACGTCTCCTGGTTCCCCCCAACACGCGAATGCAAAGAACCTCTCTGGCACCGCTGTTGTCCGTTACTTTTAACCTTGATTCTTGCTGTATCATCTTACTTGGCCCTTTCCATTATTTCAACCACCCTCCATCTCTTCGTCTTGCTCAAAGGACGGGTCTCCATTATACGCACTGTATCGCCTATGTTACAGTCGTTCTTCTCATCATGGGCGTGAAATTTCCTCGTTTTGTTAACGAACTTCCCATAAATAGGGTGTTTCTCTTTCCATTTTACAGCAACAGTGACGGTTTTGTCCATTTTGTTGCTGAAAACGACCCCGATTCTTTCTTTCCTTAAATTTCTCGTTTCCATATCTAACGTTGTTGTGCAATATTCAACTCCCTCGCCCTTATTTCGGTGCGAATGCGAGCGATGTGCTTCCGCTTCTCTTTGATCGAACTCGAATTATCGAGGGGCGTGATGGCATGGTTGATACGCAACTGGTTCAATTCCATCACTTCGGCTTCCAATCTCTCTTGCAGGTCTCTATCGGTAAGCTCTCTTAACTCTTCTTGCTTCTTATTCATCACGATTCGTTCGCTAATAGTTTATTACTCGTTGGGGCATGCGGGTCACGAATTTTTCTTGAAATCGTAATCCCTTCTCACGACGAACTTGGTGGTCACGGGCAGCTTTTGTGCTGCCAGGCGCAACGCCTCCTTGGCCACATCGTACGAGACCCCCTCAATTTCAAATAGAACGCGCCCGGGAGTAACGGGTGCAACGAACCCTTCGGGGTTCCCCTTCCCTTTACCCATACGTACTTCCGCGGGCTTCTTGGTGATTGGCTTATCCGGGAAAATACGTACCCAAACCTGTCCTTGACGCTGCATGTAGCGGGTAACTGCCACACGTGCTGCCTCGATCTGGTTGCCGGTAATCCATTTGGATTGCAATGACTTGATACCGAACGAACCGAACGCCAGCTCGTTGCCGCGACCAGCTATACCTTTCATCCGGCCTTTCTGCTGTCTTCTAAACTTTGTTTTCTTTGGCTGTAACATATTCTCTTATCGATTAAGCGTTTTTACTCCTTCTGCGCCGGCCACCCCTTCCGCCTTCCGGACGACCACCGCGGCCACCGCGGCCACCGCCGTGTGGACGGCTGTCCTTGGCCGAAGCGAACGAGGGTGCCAGGTCTACCTTCCCGTAAACCTCACCGCGGCAAATCCACACCTTCACCCCAATCAGCCCCACCTTGGTGAGCGCTTCAGCGTGGGCGTAGTCAATGTCGGCCCGGAACGTGTGCAAGGGGGTCCTCCCCTCTTTATACATCTCGGAGCGTGCCATCTCGGCACCACCAAGACGACCCGAAACCTGGATCTTGATTCCCTCTGCTCCCATTCTCATAGTGGAAGCGATGGCCATCTTCACCGCCCGGCGGTAGGCGATTTTGCCTTCAATCTGCCGTGCCACGTTGTTGGCCACGATCACCGCCTCAAGCTCGGGCTTCTTTATTTCAAAAATGTTGATCTGTATATCTTTATCGGTGAGCTTCGTCAACTCCTCCTTCAGCTTATCTACCTCTTGACCACCCTTACCGATGATGATTCCCGGGCGGGCCGTACAGATAGTGATCGTCACCAGCTTCAACGTCCTTTCGATGATGATGCGGGAGACGCTTGCCTTGGAAAGACGGGCGTTGAGGTACTTGCGGATCTTGCTATCTTCCAGCAGCGTGTCGCCGTAATCACCCCCGCCATACCAGTTAGAATCCCATCCCCTGACGATCCCCAAACGATT
>JGI24710J26742_10000002_pt1 | contig 195972 bp, 184 predicted proteins | sample BioPla2DNA2_FD_26742 | JGI IMG/M metagenome (IMG submission 26742) | reverse complement strand
TCTTCCACTATAACGGTAAGGGGTCTGGCTACCGGGGAACTCAGAATGGAGGAGTTTCTAAAAATTGTCTGGGCTGAAACCAAAGTCGGTATATTTATAGGGGCTATAACAGGTCTGCTAATCTTTATAGTAACTTGCCTCTGGCAAAAAAGCTTAATCATGAGCATTATAGTTGGGCTATCTTTATGTATTACGGTGGTGCTTGCCAATACTTTCGGAACATTACTGCCTTTGGTATTTAATTATCTGAAGGTAGATCCGGCAATAGCCAGTAGCCCTTTAATAACTACTATTGTTGATATTCTGGGCCTGTTGGTCTATTTTGGCTTGGGAACATTTCTTTTTAAGCATTTTTGATTCATGCTGAAAAATATTCTTACTAGGCCTCAGTTAGTTGGGCAAGATGTGTAATTATTTAATGTTAAAAAAAGGAGACAATCGATGAGTACAATTGCTGATATTTACGCCCGAGAAATACTTGATTCCAGAGGAAATCCTACTGTAGAGGTGGAAACATATCTGGAAAGTGGTTATATGGGAATAGCGCAAGTCCCTTCCGGTGCCAGTACCGGTACCTATGAAGCTGTTGAGTTACGTGATAACGATAAAAATAGATACAATGGAAAAGGAGTCTTAAGAGCTGTAGATAATGTCAACGAGATAATAGCCCCGGAGCTGATTGGCTTAGATGCTTTGGAACAGAGTTATATCGACCAATTTATGATTGAGCTGGACGGTACACCCAATAAAGGCAATTTAGGAGCTAATGCTATCTTAGGTGTTTCGCTCTCAGTAGCCAAGGCAGCAGCCAATTATCAGGAACTTCCGCTTTATCGTTATATCGGAGGCGTCAATGCCAGAGAATTACCGGTACCCTTGATGAATATCTTAAATGGCGGAAAACACGCTGATAGCGGGGTAGATTTACAGGAGTTTATGATTGTACCGGTAGGGGGGGCAAATTTTGTCGAAAACTATCGGATAGCTGTAGAAACCTTCCATTCTTTAAAGAAGGTATTGCAAAAGAAGGGATATAATATTTCCGTAGGTGATGAAGGAGGATTTGCTCCACAATTAAAATCAAGCAGAGAAGCTTTAGAAGTAATAGTAGAGGCAATAAATTCAGCTGGCTTCCTGCCAGGACAGGATATCTACATCGCTCTCGACGCGGCAGCTTCTGAATTTTATAAAAATGGAAAGTATATTTTGGCACGAGAAGGCATAGAGAGGACAGCTCAGGAGATGATAGCTTATTATGAAAAGCTGGTAGCAGAATTTCCTATCATATCTATTGAAGATGGGTTAGCTGAAGATGATTGGGAAAACTGGAGCAAGCTAACCGAAAGATTAGGGAGCAGGGTGCAGATAGTAGGTGATGACCTTTATGTAACTAACAAAATTCGTTTAGAAAAGGGTATACAGGTCGGTGCTTCTAATTCTATACTTATCAAGCTCAATCAAATTGGAACCCTAACAGAAACCCTAAATACCATTGAAAGGGCAAAACGGGCTGGGTTTACCAACATTATCTCTCACCGTTCTGGTGAGACCGAAGACACTATAATCGCTGATTTAGCTGTAGCAACCAATGCCGGACAGATAAAAGCCGGTTCGCTCTGTCGAACTGATCGCATTGCTAAATATAACCAATTATTGAGGATTGAAGAAGAATTAGCGGAACAGGCAATTTATAGGGGGAAGGAAGTTTTTCAAAGATAATGTCAACTGTCAAATCCCTGTTTGAATCTAAAATAGTCTGGGCCATTATCTTATTGTTGGTTTTTTATGTCACCTTTGTCTTTTCCGAAAAATATGCCCAAATTTTAGAGGTAAAATCCTATATTTTTGACTTAGAGCAGGAGATTAAGGGATTGGAAGAGGATAATAGAGTGCTAGCAGAAAAGAAGGAATTATTGAATACTGATTCTTATGTGGAAAAAATTGCCCGAGAAGAATTAGACTTAGTTAAGCCAAATGAGATTTTATATAAAGGAATCAAAAATTAGTCCAGTGGGAACTTCTCACCCGGAAAAGGCATAGTATTTATAGATTGTCTTGCGATTAGCTAAAAAAGTAAGAACTCTATATAAATAAAGCTTAAATTTTAAAAAGTTATATTGACGTCTATTTTCTTTTATTTTATAATGGTTTCAGTTTGCCGGAGTGGCGGAATAGGTAGACGCACAGGACTTAAAATCCTGGAAGCTGTAAAGCTTGTGCCGGTTCGATTCCGGCCTCCGGCACCTCTTATAGTAATGATAGCATGAGAAGCCATTTTAATTGACTTTATAATTCTTTGGTGTTAGAATTATAAAACAGTTTTTTAAGTAATTAAAAATTGCAATCGGCGCGGGGTGGAGCAGTTAGGTAGCTCGTCAGGCTCATAACCTGAAGGTCGGCGGTTCGAATCCGTCCCCCGCAACCATTTCTCATAGAGCCAAACCTTTAAAGCAATTTGGGCATCAGGGTTGATAGGCCTAGATGTCTCAGAATGCTTTTTTCTAAATGCAAGCATTAGGTAAGATTAATAAAAAAGTAGATAATTTTCAAACCACAGAATACTCCTGATTTAGAAATTTATTTCAGGTAATCTCTAATCTTCTTAATATATAATTGCTGGCGGTGTAGCTCAGTTGGCTAGAGCATGCGGCTCATACCCGCAGTGTCCTGAGTTCAAGTCTCAGCACCGCCACCACATCCATGGTAAGATACAGATACTCTTAGGATATAATCCCTATTAGAAAATGGCTAAAAATAAATATCTAAGTCCAATGAATGAACAGATTAGTTAAAAAAGTAACCGAAACAATTGAAAAATATAATATGATAGAGGAGGGTGACAAGGTTATTATTGCTGTTTCCGGAGGACCAGATTCTATTTGCCTGTTTGATATTCTGAATAGAATAAAAGACCAGCTTAAAATATCCTTAGTCATTGCTCATGTCCACCATGGCATTAGAGAAAAAGAAGCGGACCTGGAAGCGCGGTTTGTACGTTTAAAATCTTTCCATCTAAACCTTCCTTTTGAACAGCGAACTGTCTCTGTGCCGGAGATAGCTAAAGCTAAGGGCTTATCAGTGGAGCAAGCCGGGAGAGTGGAACGCTACAAATTCTTTAAAGAATTACTTAATAAATATCAAGCCCAAAAAATTGCCCTGGGACATCACGCTGATGATCAGGCGGAGACCATGCTTATGAGACTTATTCGAGGAAGTGGCTTAAGAGGGTTAGTAGGTATTCCGGCCAAGAGGGATGTTTTTATCAGACCCATTATAGAGTGTACCAGGCAAGAAATTGAAGAGCATTGTCGACTTAACAAAATTTCCTACTGTACTGACTCCTCTAACCGAGAGCCCAACTACCTTCGCAACAAAATAAGGCTTGAGCTAATCCCTTTCTTAAACAAAGAATTTCATCCGGCTATAGTTAAAAATTTGCTGCAATTGCAAACCATAATCAGGGATGAACTTAGCTTTTGGGAGGAAATAACAGAGCAATACTATCGGAAAGCATTACTGAAAGAGGTTTCAGAACAAGTTATACTAAACAGCAAAATATTAAGAAATTGGTCTCCCGGTATTCAACGTACAGTTATACGTAGAGCGCTTAAACATCTGAACCATTATTTGGAAGATATTCAGTTCAATCATATTGAGGCGGTAAGACTCATGTGCCTTAAAGATGAGGGTGAAAAATATCTGTATTTACCCGGTGGGCTCAGGGTTAGAAAAAACTATGAAGAAATTTTCTTTGGGCCGGCTCGAAATATTCCAATTTCTGGTAAAGATAAAGAAATCGAAGCATTAGAATCTGAATTAACAGTTGGACAAGAGACAGAGATTCACAATCTAGGACTAAAGTTTATAACGAAACTATATGATTGTAACAATGTTAATTTTGAGAAGCTGAGTAAAGAAATCACTAAAAATGAGGTATATTTGGATTATCATAAATTAAACTTACCCCTAAAAATTAGAAATCGCAAGCCCGGAGATAAATTTCAACCGTTAAATAGTAATTTTTATAAAAAAGTTAAATCATTTTTTATTGACCAAAAAATAAAGAGACATAACAGAGAGAAAATAATGCTGGTTGTCGATAGTACTAATAGGATTGTTTGGATTGCCGGATATCAGGCAGATAATCGCTTTAAAATTACCAAAAATACTAAAAAAATATTATACATAGAACAAATTACAATTTAATTACCTGCTAATATAATTTGTATGATAGAATAATTTTTATAAAAAGATTTTAGTGTTTAGTTTTTTGTTTTATCAAGATATTTAATTACCTGATAATGCTGATTTAAAGTAACAAAAACTGCAAACAAACCCCATAAAGGGTGTGTGTCTTGCTTGTAATAAAAAAGGAAAATATAAGCAATGATGGAACAGGAAAAGATAGAAGAGATTCTAATACCGGAAAACCAGATAAAAAAAAGAGTTGAGCAATTGGGTAATCAGATATCCCATGACTATAAGGGTAAGGAGATATTTTGCATTGGAGTACTCAAAGGTGCTGCCATCTTTTTGGCTGATCTAGCCCGTTATATCAAAGTACCTTTAACCATTGATTTTATGGCTATTTCCAGCTATGGAGTCTCTTCTGAATCTTCGGGAGTAGTTCGCATTTTGAAGGACTTGGATGAAAATATAGAAGATAAAGCTGTTTTAATTGTGGAAGATATTGTAGACACAGGGCTCACTTTAGATTATTTATTGAGAATGTTACAATCGCGCAAACCTGCCAGCCTAAGAACCTGTGCCCTTCTTAATAAGATTGAAAGAAGAAAGTTAGAAGTGCCCGTTGATTATTGCGGCTTTGAGATACCTGATAAGTTCGTAGTGGGTTATGGTCTGGACTTTAATGGTCTATATCGCAATATCCCTTATATTTTCGTACTTAAATCAACTTATATTAATGGGTAATGGTTAAGAGCCATAGTTAAATGTAGATACTCCCCGATGATAAGGAAAGGTTAGCCGAATATTAATTCATACAATTTGAGGACAATTTACAAGTGGGTATAATGTTTTATGTAGCCCATCTGTTTGTTTTTATACCAAAAATGTGCTAAAATACCCTGTGTTTAGACTTAAATATTATGAATTATGAGGAGAGAGATAATTAGTGGCAAAATTAAACCCAAAAAAATTCAGAAATAGAAATTTTAGAAATGCCGGTTTATACCTTTTAATATTAATAGTGACAATTTCTGTGCTCAGTTCTTTATTTGAACCAGGCTCTTCCATTAAGGGGCTATCTTATTCCCAATTCTTAGCTGAAGTTGAGAATAATAATGTAAAGAGTATTACCATTTCCGGAAATACTATAAACGGGTTGCTCAATGATAACCATAAATTTTCTACCTATTTACCGGATGACCCGGAGTTAATGAGCATTTTACGTAGTAAGAATATCAGTATTGAAGCCAAACCGCCGGTAGAGTTATCTTGGTGGATGAGAATACTCTCATCACTTCTGCCTATGGTTCTGATAATCGGTATTTGGATATTCATGATGAGACAGATGCAGGGTGGTGGCAATAGAGTAATGTCATTTGGCAAAAGTCAGGCTAAACTATTGGGCAAAGATACTCCTAATGTCACTTTTGCTGATGTAGCGGGTGTTGATGAAGCCAAAGAAGAATTACAGGAAGTAATAGATTTTTTAAGGAACCCGGCCAAGTTTAATCAGCTGGGAGCTAAAATTCCCAAGGGAGTACTTCTCTATGGGCCCCCAGGATGCGGGAAGACCCTGCTGGCGCGAGCAGTTGCCGGTGAGGCGGGGGTTTCTTTTTTCAGTATCAGCGGTTCTGATTTTGTAGAAATGTTTGTCGGGGTAGGGGCCTCCAGGGTACGAGACCTATTTAAACAAGCCAAAGCAAATAAACCCTGTATTATTTTTATGGATGAGATTGATGCAGTTGGTCGTCACCGGGGCGCCGGTTTAGGTGGAGGACACGATGAAAGAGAACAGACCTTAAACCAATTATTGGTAGAGATGGACGGCTTTGACCAGAATGCCGGTGTCATTCTTATTGCTGCTACCAATAGGCCGGATATACTTGACCCTGCTCTGTTAAGACCGGGACGTTTCGACCGCCGTATCGTAGTCGACCGCCCGGATTTAATTGGAAGAGAGCAGATCTTAAAGGTGCATGCTAAGGGAAAGCCCCTGGATAAGGATGTGGATTTAAACGTTCTGGCTCGCAGGACACCGGGATTTACAGGATCCGATATTGCTAATCTGGTAAATGAGGCAGCCCTATTGGCATCCCGTAATGGTAAGAAACTTATCAACATGGCCGAATTTGAAGCCTCTATAGACCGAGTGATTGCCGGTCCTGAGAAGAAGAGTAGAATTATGAATGAAAAAGAAAAAGAAATTGTGGCCTACCATGAATCCGGGCATGCTCTGGTAGCAAAGCTATTGCCTAATTGTGATCCCGTGCACAAGGTTTCTATTATCCCTCGAGGTAGCGCAGCCCTTGGTTATACCCTGCAATTACCGACTGAAGACCGCTATCTGGTCAGTAAATCAGAGCTGATGGACAGATTGAGTGTTTTATTGGCTGGCAGAGTAGCAGAAGAGATTACTTTTAAGGATGTTACTACCGGTGCCCAGAATGATTTAGAGAGGGCTACCAAGATTGCGCGGCAGATGGTGACAGAATTCGGTATGAGTGAATCTATAGGCCCTATTGCATTAGGCCGGAAAGAGCACCAAGTATTCTTAGGCAGAGATATCGCTGAAGATAAAAACTATAGTGATGAAGTTGCCTTTCAAATCGATAAAGAAGTAGAAAAGATTATTGAGAGCGCTTATAGCAGAGCAAAAGAGCTGTTGGTTAAAAATAAAACAAAATTAAAAAAGCTGGCAACACAACTCTTAGAAAAAGAGACTTTGGAAAAAGAGGAGCTGGATGTATTGCTAAAAGGTGTCAAGCTTGCCACGGGATTACAGGTTTGCTCTTTGCTTGCCTGGGGTGTAGTATAAAAAATAATTATAGACATACTTGCAAATTCAGGATAATATCAGACTAAACTATAAAACAATAATAGATCAGCACAAAGAGTGGGAGGAGGTGAAAATAAACAGGAATACAAAGGTAATAACTATTTATTTTGATTGAAGGAAAGAATAAAAAAGTAAGGAGGATATAAAGTTGAGTAGAAAAGTATGGACAATGCTTTTAGTACTAACAATAGTTATGGGTTTGGGAATCGGAGCTCTGGCTCAACCGCCAAATCCGGATAGAGTTGTCTATGCCACTATCGGTGGTCCAGAGACCCTAGACCCCCATTGGGCATATGATACCGCCAGCGGTGAGATAATTTTTGCGATTTATGATAACCTAATTGCTTACGATGGTGGCAGTATTGAAAAGTTTATTCCTATGCTCGCCACCGAAGTGCCCTCTGCAGAAAACGGATTAATTTCAGCAGACGGTTTAAATTACACCTTCCCCATCAGACAAAATGTCAAATTCCACAATGGTGCCGTATTAACCGTGGAAGATGTTGAATATAGTTTCAAGAGAGGTATGATATTTGACCGTGCCGGTGGTCCAATGTGGATGCTCTTAGAGCCCCTGTTAGGGGTAGATAGTATTGAAGGTATAGCCATGGAGCTTACCGGAGTAGAAAACTATAGCGATATCTTTGTTGATGGTGAAGTAAAAGATGAATACAAAGAAGCCATGATTAAGGTATTTACCGATTATGTGGACAAGGCAGTAGAAATTGACGGCAATAATATCATATTCCATCTGGCTCAGGCGTATTCTCCCTTTATGAATATTTTGGCACATGGCGGTTCCTGGTCATCAATAATTAACAAAGAATGGTCTATTGAGCAGGGTGCTTGGGATGGTAAAGCCGACACCTGGTGGAAATACCATGACCCACAGAACGAGGAAGACCCGCTTTATAGAGTAACCAACGGAACGGGACCGTTTAAACTGGTGAGATGGGTACCGGAAGAGACTACCATGTTAGAGAGATTTGATGACCATTGGAGAGGTCCCGCTCATCTGAAAGAAGTAGTATATCAGTATATCAATGAATGGACTACTCGTAAGTTAATGCTGCAGAGGGGTGATGCTGATATAGTCTATGTTCCGGTGACTAATATGAATGAAGTAGAAGACATGGAAGGTGTAGAATTGACAAAAGGCTGGGATACAATGACTAATACAGTTACTAATATGCCCTGGCTCTTAAATGCGGAAGGCAATGCCAACCTGGGTAGCGGTAAATTGGATGGTGAGGGCATCCCCCCCGATTTCTTCTCCGACATTCATGTCCGAAAGGGATTCTCCTATCTATTCCCCTATGATACCTTTATTGAAAAAACCGTACAGGGACAGGCTATTCGTAATCCGGGACCTTTCCCAAGACCGTTATATGGTTATACCGAAGACCCGGCAATGTATTATGAATTCGATATAGAAAAAGCTAAAGAGGAATTCAAATTAGCCTGGAATGGAGAACTCTGGGAGAAGGGCTGTAAATTCAACATCTTTTACAATGAAGGAAATGATGTCCGTAAGGCAGTATGTGATATGCTATCTACCTATGCCAAAGTTGTTAACCCCAAGTTTGAGCTTACTCCAATTGGTGTACAGTGGTCTTCCTACTTGAAACAATTCTTGGCAGAACAACTGCCCATGTATACCATCGGCTGGTTAGCGGATTATCCTCATCCCCATAACTGGGCGCCGACCTATTTAGGAAGCACCGGAACTTACAGTGCCTTCTATGGAAAGCCATATGTTGATTGGGCTAAAGAGAATACCGACCCGCTCATAGATAAAGCGCTCAAATCTGTTGATCCGGAAGAGCAGAAGGCTATCTATGAAGAGTTAACTAAGATTGCCCATGATCAAGCGCTAGCCCTATACCTCTATCAGCCTATCGGTATTCATGTGCAGAGAGATTGGGTGAAAGGATTCTATCATAGCCCGGTAATTTCCGGATTACCGGAAAGTGCTGACTTCTACTATATTTACAAGGAATAGAAAGAAGAGAGCATATAGATAATGATGTCATTTCTTGTTAAAAATAATTGTTTTTTATAGAAAATAGCAAGGGTATGGAGCGGGATTAATATCCCTTTTCGCTCCATACCCTTAATTTTAAAATAAGACATGGTTTTTAATATAATACAATTGCTTCTGTCCAGAGGTTGAAAGTTTGCTAATATAAGGAAGAAAAAAATATGTTGTCCTATATAATAAGACGGTTATTGATGCTACCTCTAATCTTATTGGGAGTAACCTTTCTTATCTTCTGTCTTTTTTCATTGCTAAGTCCCATGGAAAGGTTAGCCACTTATATCAACAATCCTAATGTGCTAAAAAATCCACAGTCTGCCCAGCGCTTGATAGAAAAATACCATCTCGATGACCCTTTCCCGGCAGGTTATATTCATTGGTTAAAATCGCTTATGAAGCTCGATTTTGGTTGGTCTTCCACGGCGAATCAACCGGTATGGGAGGCAATTATGCAGCGCTTTCCTGCGACTATGGAGTTGGTATTTTATTCTATTATTCCTGTGATTTTGGTGGGGATTTGGCTGGGTGTGATATCGGCAGTCCATCACAATGATTTGTTGGATCAGGTTATCAGGGTAACGGCAATAATAGGCTGGTCTTTACCAACTTTCATTTTTGGCTTACTAATCCTTTTTATTTTTTATGGAATATTGGGCTGGATGCCGCCGGGAAGATTGAGTGCCTGGGCACAATTTGCAGTCTATACCGGGGGTAATTTTAAACACTACACCCATTTTATTACCTTTGATGCCCTTTTAAACGGACGTTTAGATATTTTCTGGGATGCCATTATTCATTTAATCGGTCCCATAATAACCTTATCCTATATCAGCTGGGCTTATTTGCTGAGAATTACCCGCTCCAGCATGCTGGATACGCTGAGAAAAGATTATATCCGCACTGCTCGGGCTAAAGGCGTAGAAGAGAAAAAAGTCATTTATCTGCACGCCCAAAAGAATGCGCTGATACCGGTAGTAACCGTAGCCGGAATGATGATTATTGGGATGTTAGGTGGGGTGGTAATTACCGAGACGGTATTCACCTATCCGGGAATGGGTTATTGGGCAGCAACATCTGCTCAACAGCTTGACTATGGCTCAGTTATCGGCTTTGCAGTACTGTTTGCTTTTATAATGGTAGTAGGAAACCTGATTGTTGATGTTTCCTATGCCTTAATTGATCCCAGGGTACGTTTGGAGTAGTACAAATGAATAGAATAATTAAAAAATTATTGAGCAATACTACTTCCTTAATTGGTTTGTTGCTTCTCCTGTTTTTTGTTGTTATAGCCATATTTGCTCCTTATATTGCTCCTCCTCTGTTTGATGACCCCTATCAGATAGTGCGCATGACCTGGGATATTGAGCCTAGACCGCCTGGTTTTCCTATGGCTGATGAAATGAGAGTTGTCTTTGAATCCTTAGGTAAACAGGTAGATAGAGATAAAGCCCTATTTGGTACGGCGCAGGGTGGCTATGATATATTCTATGGCTTAATATGGGGGACCAGGACTGCCTTCCGTGTAGGAATAATTACTGTGGTCTTCTCTATGTTAATCGGTGTAATCAGTGGCTCTATTGCTGCCTATTTCGGTGGCTGGATAGATGAACTGCTCATGCGTATAACGGATATCTTTTTATCTATCCCCTTCTTGGTTGCTGCCATGGTTTTGACTACTATTTTAGGGCGCGGACTGGATAAGGTGATGGTAGCGCTAATTGCCTTTGGCTGGATGGGCTATGCCCGGGTTATCAGAGGGAGTATTCTGAGTACTAAACAGGAGATTTATATTATGGCAGCCAGAGCTTTAGGGGTGAAGGATTTTCGAATTATATTGCTACACTTGCTGCCCAACACTATTTTTCCGGTATTGGTGCAGGCTAGTATGAACATCGGTTCCATGGTGGTTACCGCTGCAGCCCTCAGTTTTTTAGGGGTTGGAGCACCTTTAGGTTATGCTGATTGGGGTCAAATGGTCAGCTTTGCCCGTAATTGGATTATAGGTTCACCGGGAAATGCCGGGAAATACTGGTATGCCGTATTCTTCCCCGGGATTTTTATAGTTTTGTTTGTGCTTTCCTGGAATTTAGTAGGGGATACCTTGAGGGATATACTGGATCCTCGCCTGAGAGGTGAATTGTAATGGTAGAACGGAAACAAAAAATTCTGGAAATAAAAGATCTAAAAACCCATTTTTTTACTGAAAATGGCATTGCCAAGGCTGTCGATGGTGTTGATTTTGACATATTCCAGGGGGAAACACTTGGGTTGGTCGGTGAATCAGGGTGCGGTAAAAGTGTTACTGCTTTTTCTGTTGTCAGACTGCTTGATTATCCGGGAAAGGTAGTAGGAGGGGAAGTTATCTTTAAAGGGGATGATTTACTGCAGAAAAGTGAAGACCAGATGCGTAAAATTAGAGGAAAAGAGATTGGTATGATTTTTCAGGAGCCGATGACCTCCTTAAATCCGGTTTTAACTATTGGTTTTCAAATTTCAGAGGTATTAAAAATACACTATAAGATGGGTAACCAAGAGGCACGAACAAAAGTAATAGAGCTTTTAAAACAGGTAGGTATTCCAATTCCGGAGCAAAGGTTTGACGAATATCCCCACCAATTAAGTGGAGGGATGAGGCAGAGGGCAATGATTGCTATGGCTTTAGCCTGTAATCCAAGTTTATTAATAGCCGATGAGCCGACGACGGCTTTGGATGTTACCATTCAGGCTCAGATACTGGAGTTGATGAAAAATCTATTAAAACAGTTTAATAGTTCTTTGATTATGATAACACATGACTTAGGAGTAATAGCAGAGATTGCTGACCGAATAGCTGTAATGTATGCTGGCAAGATAGTGGAGCATAGTGATACACGAACGATATTCTTCAACCCTCTCCACCCTTATACCTTCGGTTTGCTTACCTCTATACCCCGTTTAGACTTAGAAATGGAAAAATTGGAGTCAATACCGGGCATGGTACCGGACTGTCTTTGTTTTCCTACAGGATGTAAGTTTCATCCCCGTTGCGTATTTGCTACCGAAATCTGTCAGAGGGAAGAACCGGAGTTGACCGGAGTTGAAGATGGTCACTTGGTCCGCTGCTGGTATGTAGATAAAGTAAGAGAAGAGAGCAAAAAGATTGGTTTTAGTAGGAGGCTTTCTTTAGTTGAATAATCGATTAATCTCAGTCAAGAATTTAGTAAAATATTTTCCTATCAGAAAAGGGGTATTTCGAACTATCGCCGGATGGGTAAAGGCAGTAGATGATATCAGTTTTGACATTTATGAAGGGGAAACTCTTGGGCTGGTCGGTGAATCAGGGTGTGGCAAGTCAACTGCTGCTTTAACTATGTTTCGTTTAGAAGAACCAACCAGTGGAGAAATAATCTATCAAGGAGAGAATATTGCCAGAATCAGTAAAAAAAAGATGAGAGATTATAGGAAAGATTTGCAGATGATATTCCAGGACCCTTATAGCTCTCTCAACCCCAGAATGAAAATAAAGAATATTATAGCGGAAGGTTTGGTAGTACACAATTTATTGGATAATAAAAAGAGAATGAAGAAAGTCGGAGAGGTACTGGAAAGGGTTGGGATATCCGCTAATAGTATGGACCGTTTCCCGCATGAATTTAGCGGCGGACAGAGGCAGAGAATAGGAATCGCCCGGGCTCTGGCTTTGGACCCTAAAATAATTATTTGTGATGAAGCAGTATCAGCACTGGATGTTTCTATTCGTTCGCAGATAATTAATCTGTTTAAAGAATTACAAAAAGAGTTTAACTTAACATATCTCTTTATTGCCCACGATTTGAGTGTTATTAAATTTGTCAGTGACCGTGTTGCAGTTATGTATTTGGGTAAGATGGTGGAGATTGCGCCAACTAAAAAATTTTTTCAGAAGACCATGCACCCATATGCTCAGGCATTGGTCTCCGCAGTACCGGTACCCAACCCTGATTACAAGAGACACCGAATTTTATTGCCCGGAGATGTACCCAGCCCTGTTGATCCACCCAAGGGCTGCCATTTTCATCCCCGCTGTCCCAAAGTGATGGAAATATGTTCTAAAGCAGAACCTGAGTTTATAGAAATAGAAGAAGGACATTTTGTAGCATGTCACCTCTATTGACCAAAAATATCTTCGCTGAATAATAAAAAATTAGAGTCTGCATCAGAAATTTCCCCATAATACGTGCAAGAGCAAATTGTTAATCAACAGTTTTTGTGTTAAAATAGTGTGCAGTAAAAATTTTCAAAATCATATTATTTTTACACCAAAATCCAAAAATTATATCAGAATATAATATTGCAGAATAAAACTACGGAGCATTAGTTAAGAGTAAACTTTTAAAAAAATCGGTGATATTTGAATGTACTAAAAAGGCAATGTTCAGCCTATTGGTAATCGCGCTGGTGTCAAGTAACTGTAATAATCTTTGCATGGCATTGCTTTTCCAGTTTTAGTCCGAAAACTGATAGCTAAAAGCCATTTCAAGCGCCCGTAGCTCAATGGATAGAGCAGGGGCTTCCTAAGCCCCGTGTTGGAAGTTCGACTCTTCTCGGGCGCTCCACTATTGTTTTAATCCTACACTAAGAAAAAATATAAACTATGAAAACTAGCAAAAATGAGAGGATAAACCAAATTGTTTGATAAAGCCAATGACGATAACTTAAAACAGATTATTAGTAGGGCTGTAACACAATATCTAGAAAATAATAAGATTGAACTGAAAGCTATTCCAAAAATTATCTTAACTATTCCCAAAAATCCGGCACATGGTCATCTTTCTACCAATATTGCTTTACAACTGTCAGGACTGCTAGAAGGAAATGCTAAAAATATAGCTCAGTTCATTGGCCGGGAAGCGGAACAGAACAACCCAGAAATATTTGAGAAAATTAAAATAGAGGGACCTGGTTTTATTAATTTTTATTTTCGGAAAGATTTATTCTATGGTCTATTACTTGAAATTATTTCTGAAAAAGAAAAATATGGTCATTCCAAGAGAGGCAATGGCGAGAAAGTATTAGTGGAGTATGTTAGTGTGAATCCCACCGGTCCGTTACATATTGGACATGGAAAGTGTGCAGTGGTGGGAGATTCATTATCCAGAATCTTAGCCGCTGCCGGTTATCAAGTTGCTACAGAATATTATATTAATGATCATGGTAAACAGATAGACCTTCTCGGTGAGTCAGTTTTGGCCCGTTATAGACAGCTCTGCGGGGAAGAAGTAGTCTTTCCGGAAAATGGATATCAGGGAGACTATATTGTTACAATAGCACAAGAAATTAAAGAAAAAAATCAAGACAAATTTAAAGGTAAAATTGATTCCGGAACAAAACGCTTTGTTAGGGATTATGCCAAGCAGAGAATTTTAGCAGATATCAGAGAAGACCTAATTGCCTTTGGAGTCAAATTTGATAATTGGTTTAGCGAAGAATCACTATATGTCCAAAACAGGGTACAGACAGTTATCGAGAAATTAAATCAAAAGGGCTTTATTTTTTCGAGTAAAGGCGCTCTGTGGTTTAAATCGACCGATTTTGGAGATGAAAAAGACAGGGTAGTAACTAAGGAGAATGGGGAAGATACTTATTTCGCTTCTGATATTGCCTACCATGATGATAAATACCGGAGAGGCTTTACCACTTTAATCGATATATGGGGCTCTGACCACCATGGTTACATCAACAGGATGAAAGCTGCCATTCAGGCCTTAGGTTATGCCAAAGATTCTTTCCAGGTGCTTCTGGTGCAATTTGTTACCTTAGTGAGGGCAGGACAAATAATCGGTATGAGTACCCGGGGAGGGCAATTCATCACCTTAAAAGATTTGCTAAAAGAGGTAGGCACGGATGTAGCCAGATATTTTTTCCTGATGAATAGCCATGATAGTCATACCGAATTTAATCTGGATATTGCCAAATCCCAATCCCTGGAAAACCCTGTTTTTTATATCCAGTATGCCTATGCCCGTATTTGCAGTATAATAGAAAAGGGCAGTGCCAGAAATATAGTTTTAAATGACTGGAATAAGGATAGTATCGACTTAGTGCTATTAGATAAAAAAGAAGAATTGGAGATTATTAAAAAATTAGGTCAATTTAAAAAGATAGTGGAGAGAAGTGCGGAGCAGCGTAAACCCTATTTAATTGCCGGCTATTTACATGAATTAGCCAGCCTATTTCATAAATATTATACCGAATATAAAGTGATTGGTGAGGATAAAAAACTCTCCTTAGCCCGCCTTTATCTGATTAGCTGTATTAAAATTGTCTTAGAGAATTCACTCTCTTTACTAGGTATTCAAGCTCCTGAAAAAATGTGAAGGAAATAATAGTTTACATGAGTAACTTTCAACTTATTATTATCAGTGGAATGTCTGGTGCCGGCAAAAGTGTTGCCATTAAAGTATTTGAAGATATGGATTTTTTTTGTGTTGACAATATGCCTCCCCAGTTAATTCCCAAATTCTCTGAGCTATGCCTGAAATCCAAAGGTAAACTATCTAAAGTAGCTTTTGTTGTTGATATCAGAGGAGAAATATTTTTACGGGATCTGGTTCAATCATTAGAAGAGCTGAAAACCATGAATATTTCTCCGAAAATACTATTTTTAGAAGCCAGAGATGAGGTTATAGTGCGGAGATTTGGAGAGACCAGAAGAAAGCACCCCCTACGGACCTCTCCCAGTATCTTAGTGAATATACAAGAGGAGCGGAAAAAATTGAATGATTTAAAATCCAGAGCAAGTATAATCATTGATACCTCTGGATTTGATCCCAGGCAGCTCAGTGCAGAGATTCGCGAATACTTTCAACAAGGGTCAGTTGACCAAATGCAGATTAGCCTGATGTCTTTTGGCTATAAATATGGTTTGCCCATTGATGTTGACCTTATTTTAGATGTACGGTTCCTGCCTAATCCTTTTTATGAAAGCACACTCAGCGAGCTTTCCGGAAATGATAAAAAAGTCCAAGAATATTTATGGCAATTTCCAATCACGGAACAAGCCAGTAAACAATTCTTTATGCTAATTGATTCTTTAATACCTTATTATATTAAAGAAGGAAAAAACTATCTATCAATTGCTATTGGTTGTACCGGAGGTAGACACCGTTCAGTATTTATGGTAAATAAATTGGCCCATCAGTTGAAACAGAAAGGGTATCCTGTTTTTTTCAGACATAGAGATATCAGAAGGGAAGAAAAAATATCTCGACAAAAGCAATAAAGTAAAGTGAAAAATGATAAAAAGAAGCTACTATTTAAAATCACTGGTAAAGTGGTTTTATCCCGGAATGAGAGTAAAACGTTTCTTGCTCATTGTTTTACTGGGCATAATATTTATGGCGGTGGGCTTAATATATCTTATTGACCTCTCAGGGTTTTTATGGATAAAGAATCAGATAAAAAACCTTTTTATCTATTATAGTATCGCCCCCCTTTTTTCCGGTTTAATCTTACTAATCTCCGGCTCACTGCTAATAATTTTAGGTATCTCCAATGTGAATCGCTCTATTTTAAAACTCATTATCCCTAAGCAGGTAGATCAGTTGCCGGAAATTATCTATGAACAGAGGAGATTAGAAAAAGGACCACGCATAGTAGTGATTGGTGGAGGGACTGGTCTTTACACTCTATTGAGAGGTTTAAAGCAGTTTACCAGTAATATCACAGCCATAGTAACTGCTTTTGATAGTGGCGGCAGCTCCGGTAGATTAAGAGATGAATTAGGTGTACTGCCCCCCGGCGATATCCGAAACTGCTTGGTAGCTCTTTCCACGGAAGAATTATTAATGAAAAAGTTATTCCAGTACAGATTTAGTAATGGTAGTCTGAAGGGACATAGTTTTGGCAACCTATTTATTACTGCTATGTCTGAAGTAAGCGGTGAATTCTCTAAGGCCGTTGAAAAATCGAGTGAAATACTGGCTATTAGAGGTAAAGTACTGCCTTCATCGATAGAAAATGTTGCTCTCTGTGCCAGATTAAAAAATCAGCAAATTATTAAAGGTGAAGATAAAATCTCTCGGTATAAAAGCGGAATTGAGAGTATTTTTTTGGAACCCTCCTCGGTCCTGCCCTCACCGGAGGCGCTTCAGGCTATCCGAGAGGCTGATATGATCATTCTTGGTCCCGGAAGTCTATATACCAGTGTAATTTGTAACCTGCTGGTTAAAGATGTCCCGGAGACAATTTGTCAGGCTAAAGCACTTAAAATGTATATCTGTAATGTCATGACTCAGCCGGGCGAGACTGATGATTACACTGCTTCTATGCATGTAAGGGAAATTATAAAATACCTGCCGCACAATTGCTTAGATTATGTAGTGATCAATAGCGAGAGAATAAGTAAAAAGGTAGCCGCAAAATATCAAAAAGAAGATGCCCATATGGTTAAAGATGACTTACCTACCGATTTAGATCAGAGGACCAAAATAATAAGACAGAAGCTATTATCAGAATATAATTTTGCCCGGCACCATTCTGGAAGATTAGCTGAACTCATCATAGATACTATACATAAGGAGAAAAAATAATTGTATTTTTCACCTTTGGTAAAACAAGAATTAGCCCGTATTATCCCCCAAAAGGATTATGAACAAAAGAGCGAATTACTTGCTTTTGTTATTATGAATGGCAGAATTAGTCCTCTCAATAATCAATTGCTGATTATTCTGGATAATCCGGTTATGGTTAAAGTTGTTTATCTTTTATTGAAGAAAGTTTTTCACTTTGAAGCCCGAGTAAGCTCGAACAATAAAAACAGGAAGAGAAAGATTTATAATATAGTTATTCCTGATACCGGAAAAACAAAATTTGTTTTAGAACAATTTGGATTAATTTATAATGGTAAGGGGGAATTAATTAGAAAGAGCATAGGAGAGGGAAAGGATAAAATAATAACAGACAAGTTTTCTGGTAAGGATTTTCTAAGAGGTGCTTTTTTAGCAGGTGGCTTTGTAAATGATCCGGAAAGGATGTATCACTTGGAGATTGCCTGTCCTTCCAAAGATATAGCTCAAATGGTCAGAAGTATCATGCATGATTCCTCTTTTTCTACCAAAATAAGTTTCTGGCAAAAGGAGTGGACTGTTTATATCAAGAAAAATGAGCAGATATTTGAATTTTTACGCTTTTTAGGAGTACAAAGGGCTTTATTGAATTTTCAGGATATTATTGCACGCAAAGACTTATTGAATACTGTAAACAGACTGGTTAATTGCGAAACAGCTAACCTTGACAAGACTATATTATCAGCTTCTCAACAATTACTATTCATCGAAACAGTACAAAAAAATATTGGTCTGGAAAACTTACCTCCTAATCTCAGGGAAGTGGCAAAAATCCGTTTAGAAAACCCCTATGCCAGTATTCAGGAACTGGCCAATATTCTGGGAGGGGGCATCACAAAGTCCGGGATTTATCATCGTCTGAAAAAAATTGAACAACTGGCTGGGGACTACCTCTAAACAGATACTACATTAAAGTAAAAATTATCCTTATCGGTGTTAATGTTAAAATTAGATCGCCAGACAAAAACCAAAGTTGCGTAAAAGTGGTATAATACTGTCTAAAAGTTAGAATCATATTTTGTGGAATCAAGGGATGCTAATGGAACAGAACCTATTGTTAGAACAAAGGCAGCAGTTACAACTCTCGCCCCAGATGTATCAATCTATTAAAATATTGCAGATGAATATAATAGAATTAAATAGGTGGCTGGAAAAAGAAGCTCAGGAAAATCCGGTTTTAGAGATAATTTTTAACCGAACTGATTCCCCAGGCGAAGATACCACTAAAAGAGATCGTAGTAGTGATAATAAAGAGAGTGATGACAATTTCCTGTTAGACTATCTTGTCAGATGGAAAGGGCTTACCACTAATAAAAAAATTGACGCTAATGAACAGAAACGAGAGGGAAGACAATTAGATACCATTTTAAATAAAACCTCTTTAGAGGAACACCTTCGGCAAAATTTTGGAGTATTAGTAAATGACGAATTAGATTATAAAATTGGAGAATACTTGATTGGTAATATTGATTATAATGGTTATTTAACCATTAGTTGCAAAGAAGCAGCTTCTGATTTAAGGATACCGGAAAAGAAAGTCAGGCAAATACTGACTCTCATTCAAAATTGTTCTCTACCTGGCTTAGGAGCCAGAAATCTAAAAGAGTGCCTGTTGCTGCAATTAAAGCAAAAGGAACTGCCCGAAAAGAGATTCCTTAAGGAATTAGTACTCTCATATTTAGATGAACTGTCCAGGAAGGATTTTAAAACTATCGGACGTGAACTGGAACTCACATTTCCCGAAATACAACATTTGTTGGATGTTTTAAAGAAAGAATTTAATCCGAAGCCGGGCCGTGTCTTTTCACAGTATCAGGAGACTAAATTTTTAGTTCCGGATATTATAATAAAAAGAATAGATAATCAATACGAAATTTTTGAACATAAGAATAATTTTAACGGTATCAAGATTAACTCATTCTATGAAAAAATGCTGTTTGAGTATCAGCAGGTCCGGAAGTCAGGAAACCAGAAGACACTTTCACAGGAAAAGTTGCTGGAAACTCAAAAAACCCTGGATTATTTGAAGGAAAAAATTAGCACTGCACGCTGGATTTTACGCTGTATAGAGCAAAGAAGAAATACTATTTTTAAGATAGTCAGATTTATAATCAGCTATCAGCAGGAATTTTTGGAAAATGGAGTCATTTACTTGAAGCCATTATCCTTAGAACAGGCAGCAGATGCTCTGGGTTTAAATAAGTCTACCATTTCCAGGGCCATCAAATCTAAAAAGATACAATTACCCAGGGGTGTCTATGAGCTGAAATACTTCTTTTCTAAAGGTCTACCCCAGGCAAACAATGGACCAATATCCAATGAAATAATAAAAAATTTAATAAAAAAATATATTCTAGAGGAAGACACTATTTGTCCTTATTCAGATCAAGAATTAACTGAAATATTACAAGAGAAGGAAAGAGTAAAAGTAGCACGTAGAACGGTAGCTAAGTATCGAAAACTAATGGATATACCTTCTGCGAGATTACGTAAAAGGTATAATTAAAAAAGGCAAACTTTTCTTAAAAGAGGAGGAAATATGAGTATAAAAGTTGGAGTGAATGGATTTGGCAGGATTGGCAGGAATATATTACGAGCTGCCTTAAGTGATAAAGAAATTGATTTTGTTGCCGTGAATGATATTGCCGATGCCAAAACCCTAGCCCATCTTTTTAAGTATGATTCCGTACATGGAATTTTAAAGGATGAGGTTGAGGTAGATGAAGATGAAATTAGGGTTGCCGGAAGAGAAATAAAGGTGTTCCGAATAAAAGACCCGGCAGATTTGCCCTGGAAAGATTTAGGTGTGGAAATTGTTATCGAATCTACAGGTCTATTCCGGGATAGGGAAAGTGCCGGTAAACACCTGACAGCCGGTGCCAGGAAGGTTATTATAACAGCCCCGGCAAAAGGAGAAGATATCACTATCGTTATGGGTGTAAATGAAAAAGATTACCTGGATTCAGAGCACCATATCATCTCCAATGCCTCCTGCACCACTAATTGTTTGGCACCTGTGGTAAAAGTGCTCCATGATAACTTCGGTATCGAAAAAGGGGTGATGACTACCATCCATGCCTATACACCCGACCAGATGCTGCTGGATGCGCCTCATAAGAGTGATTTAAGACGTTCTCGAGCAGCAGCTGTTTCTGTGGTTCCTACTACTACCGGTGCAGCAAAAGCAGTTACTTTAGTTATTCCTGAGCTGAAAGGAAAACTCAATGGAATGGCTTTCAGGGTTCCTACACCTAATGTATCTGTCGTAGATTTTGTGGCATGGTTAAAAAATGAGGCAAACGTGGGGCAGATCAACCAAGCCTTAAAAGCGGCAGCTCAAGGTCACCTTAAGGGGATTTTAGATTATAATGAACTTCCCCTGGTTTCAATTGATTACAATGATAATCCTTATTCTTCCATAGTTGATGGGTTATCTACCATGGTAGTAGATGGCAATATGGCTAAAGTGGTATCCTGGTATGACAATGAGTGGGGATACTCTTGCAGAGTGGTCGATTTAGTAAAATATATCACAAAATAGGCTGTAGAGTTTTAAATAATATATTAGAGTTATTCTTGAATCTTAACCGTTGATACCGATAACAGGCAATAAGAAATGAACACAAATTCTCACAATTATGATAATAATTTATGTTCCTGAAGAGAGGAGATTTGTAGATGCGTAAACCTTTAATGGTGGGAAACTGGAAAATGAATAAGACTATTACCGAAAGTATTCCCTTGATAACTGATTTGACAGAATTTTTGAAAGATTATCGCAAGACCGAGATTGTTATTTGCCCGCCTTACACCTCTTTGTGGGTTGCCCGGGAATTAATTCAGGATTCCAATATACTTCTGGGTGCCCAGAATCTTTATTTTCAGAACGATGGTGCCTATACGGGAGAAATATCTGCTCGTATGCTGCAGAACATCGGTTGCAGTTATGTAATTCTTGGTCATTCCGAGAGAAGAGAATACTTTCAGGAGAATTCAAAAGATATTGCCAGAAAGGTACAGCAGGCCCTTGATTTTGGACTTAAGCCGATTATTTGCGTGGGAGAAAAACTAAAAGAGAGGAACGAAGGTATAGCACAGAAAGTAGTTAAGGAAGAAGTAGAAGCCATCTTCTCTATCTTAAAACCATTAGATGCTGGCAGGGCAGTGTTTGCCTATGAACCTATCTGGGCTATCGGTACCGGTAAAGCGGCAACACCTCGGGATGCCCAAGATATGATTAAATATCTCCGTAAATTATTAAAGGATAAGTATGGTAAAAAAACCGCCGAACAGGTCAGAATCTTATATGGAGGGAGCGTTAACCCAGACAATATCAAAGCCCTTATGGCTGAACCGGATATTGATGGTGCTCTGGTCGGTGGAGCGAGTCTACAGGCAGACACCTTTGCCAGATTAGTAAAATACAATGATAGTAACGGTTTAATCTAAAAACCAACAGAAAAGAAAATCAATTTTAATAATATAAATATAGTAAACACCTTGAAGCAATAGGGTAAATATGTTATTATTCATAAGTATATTGACTAGAATGATTCATTTTAAAGAATTACTTACAGTTTTCCAGGTAAAAAGTACTATAAAAGGAGATTATTAACGATGCCTACATGGCTTATGTTGTTTCAGATTATTATAAGTATATTACTTATTGGCGCAGTGCTGTTTCAAAATAGAAAAGAAAGTGCCGGTGGAGGCATCTTCGGGGGAGGTACTCTTGCTGACCATAAAGGGAAAAAAGGCAAAGAAGTACTCTTACTCAGATTGACCACAGGTATAGCAGTTCTGTTTATAATTTCTTCTGTTATGATTAGCATTTTTAAGTAAAAAAATAAGGAAACAAATGGTATTAAACAAAAAAATGTATACCACTGACCAAGTAAGAAACTATCGGGTTGACCCTGGACGAGAATTTTTTTCCGCTAATCATGATGAGATTAAAAAAGGCTTGACAACAGACATATATTTTATTAGGGCCTTAGAGGTCCTTAATTTTTTGGGATTAGCTAATACCGAAGTTACCGCAGAAATATTTTCCCGGCGGGCGGGAATTTTTGCAGGTTCACAAGAAGTCTATAATCTACTCAAAGATAAAAAGATTAAACTCTGGTCCATACCGGAGGGCGAATCCTTCCAAACTAAAGAGACCGTTATGAGAATTCAAGGTGCCTACAATGAATTTGGAGTATATGAAACAATTATTCTTGGTATATTAGCCAGCAGTTCAGCCTGGGCGACGGCAGCACGGGAATGCGTTGAAGTGGCTCAAGGCAAACAGATATTCTGCTTTGGTTCCCGACACATTCATCCCGCTGTGGCGCCTGTTATGGAAAGGGCTGCTCTTATCGGGGGAGTGGATGGAGCGAGCTGTGTTTTGGGGGCTAAGCTAATGGGGCAGGAACCTCAAGGAACTATTCCCCATACTGTAATTATCATCATCGGGGATACTGTGAAAGCTGCCGAAGCATACCATAAGTGTTTTGCCCCGGATATACCTCGGGTGATTTTAATAGATACCTTTAAAGATGAGGCGGAAGAGTCTATTAGAGTGGCAGATGCTCTGGGAAAAGATCTATTGGGAGTTCGGTTGGATACTCCCAGTGAAAGGGGGGGAGTTTCTCCCGATCTGGTGAAAGAAGTGCGCGCACGTTTAGACCAGGCCGGACATTCTAAGGTTAAAATTTTTGTTTCTGGAGGAGTGACGCCTGAGAGAATCGCCTTGCTAAGTAAAGAAGCCGTTGATGCTTTTGGGGTAGGAAGTTATATCAGCGACTCCTCGCCTATCGATATGACTCTGGATATTAAAGAGGTAAAGGGCAAGCCTATCGCAAAAAGAGGCCGGATTCCTGGTAAGATTGAAAATAAAAAACTTGTACAATTGATATAAGTTGTGGGAATAAACGTTAGCTTGGGTTATTGGTTTTCGGTCTAAAACCTGGAAGAACAGAGTGCAGATGTAATAGATAAAGATAGTTATTAATCAAAGATTTTAAAAATAAAAATTCGTAAATTGGGCAAACTGCCAAACAGTTGTAAACTAAAAACTCCTTTATGTTGCCGGGATGGCGGAATAGGTAGACGCGCCAGCTTGAGGGGCTGGTGAGCGTATGCTTGTGGGGGTTCAAATCCCCCTCCCGGCACCATTGCAAAACTTTGTTTTAAAAAAATAATCGGGATTGAACAAAATTAATATTGTAAGTAGCTAGGGGGTATATCAGAATACCCTCTTTTAATTTATTATAAAGAATACTAAATAAGATTTATCTGTTTTTTGGGCAATTTTAAAACAGTTTCCGTTCTTACAGTTATTGAAAAAACGATAAGAAATTTTAGAAAATAATAGGAAATATTTACTAAAAGAATTGCAAGATATAGTAAAAATGTGTTACACTACTACTTGTATTTTGTTTGATTAAATGAGAAGTATATTACCTGAATACTATAAAAATACGTACCCCCCTTAGACATAGATAGGCATGTCGTTAAAATAATAAATTGAGACCTATAGTGAGGTGATATAATGATTCCTTTTTTGGCCACGTTTTTTTTGACCTTCCTTGCTTATTTATTCATAGCTGCCAGCTCAGGAGAAATATTAGCCCTGTGGAGTAAGTGCGAGGTGTTCACCGGTATAATTGTTGCCCTAATTGCTTCTGCTTTAGCCAGCAGGGTATTATTTCAAAAAAAGGATTACCGTCTTTTAAATCCGGTGAGATGGGCCCTTTTTTTGTATTATTTAATTGCGGTATTCTTGCCCGCCTTGGTCACAGCAAATCTTGATGTTGCCTACCGGGTTATTACCGGTAAGATTAACCCGGGAATAGTAAAAATATCTCCACAATTAGAGAGCGATGCCGCTATAACCCTATTGGCAAACTCAATTACCCTTACTCCCGGAACATTAAGTGTAGATATAGATGGAAATAATAATGACCTTTATATTCACTGGATTAACGTTACTAATTTGAACCCTTCTGTAGAAGATATTTGCGGTACTTTTTGCGCATGGGCGAGGAGGATAGCAGAATGACTCAATTAATGAGCTTCTTTTTATTCACCGGTGCACTGATTGCTGCCTTCATTATATTACCGTTATTTCGTTTAATTGTCGGACCAACCATTCCTGATAAAGTGATAGCCTTAGATACCATTAATACTTATGTTGTAGCAGCTATGATATTATTTGGCGCAGCCTTTGAAGAAATAATCTATATTGATGTAGCAATAGTCTACGCCTTATTATCATATATTACTACTCTCTATATTGCTAAATTCATCGAGAGGAGGGCAAAAGATAAATGATAATCATTTTAACTATAATTATATTCGTATTTTTACTAATAGGGATATTTTTCAACGGATTAGGTTCTGTTGGCCTCTTAAAATTTCCTGATGTTTATACCAGAATGCATGCTACCACTAAATGCACTACTTTTGGCTCTATATTTACTTCAATGTCTGTGATTATTTTCGCTTTTTATTTCTGGAAAGCCAGCGGTGATTCAAAATTTTTAGTTATGGCGCTGCACACTACTGTAGCCTTAATCTGCTTGCTGATTACCAACCCTACCGGTGCTCATGCTATTGCCCGGGCTGCACACCGCAGCGGGGTTATGCCTAAACCGGCAGTAATAGACGAATTAGAGGAGGCTGATTTAAAATGAGCCCATTAGTTAGTTTTGCTCATATTGCAGTATTGGTTACCTTGGTGATAGCGGCATTTCTGGCAGTTACCTTGCGTGATTTAATGTCCTCGGTTATTGCTCTGGCAGCTGCCAGTCTACTTCTAGCTCTAGAGTACTATCTCCTGCATGCACCGGATGTAGCTATAGCAGAAGCAGCGATTGGTGCTGCATTATCTACGGCAATTTATATTTTTGCGGTTAGGGCAACTAGAAGGTGAGGAGTGAAAAATGAAAAAACCAATTTTTATTCTTGCTTTCATATTTTTTGCAGCTTTTATGTTTATGGCTGCCATTGATATGAGACCCTTCGGAGAACCTGCAAGGAGTGAAATGGATGATTATTTTATAGAAAATGCTCAGGTGCAAGCGTCATCAAATAATGTAGTAACTTCCATAGTTTTTGATTATCGAGGTTTCGATACCTTGGGCGAAGGGACGGTATTGTTCACCGCTGTTATAGGTATTGTAGCATTGTTCAGGGAGGTGGCAAAATGATAGGTGAAATGTCACGCATTGTAAGGACTATGACGAATATAATTTTTGGTTTTATAGTTGTCTTTGGGTTTTATGTTATTGCCCATGGTCATCTCTCACCAGGAGGAGGATTCCAAGGCGGAGCAATCGTCGCCTCTGCCTTTGCCTTGTTGTTGGTTACCTACGGTACCGAGGTGATACAACAATATATAGCGAAAGACTTACTTTCTGTGATAGAGAGTACCGGTCTGATCCTTTTTGGTTCGTTTGGCTTTTTAGGAATAAGTGCAACTTATTTTTACAATATTGTAGCTAACAGCGGAGGTTTATTCGGCTCTCCGACTGTTATCGGAGTGAACCCGGGTGATTTAAATACAAGCGGTACTATAGCCTTGATGAATATTGCTGTTGGTTTAGAGGTTTTAGCAGCATTAGGAGTGATAGTTTTGACTATGTCAGCTGCCGCTGAAATTATACAGAATAAGGAGAAATCATAATATGATAGGAAATTTCCCCTTTGTTGCTGTGATTATGCTAATTGCATTAGGGATGTATTCCCTAATGTTTAAAAAGAATTTAATTAAAATTGCTATAGGCTTAACTTTACTTGAAGGCGGTGTCAATTTATTTCTGATTACCTTAGGATATCGCAAGGGCGGGGTGGCCCCTATTTATACTATGGCGCCGGAGGGGGTCAAAATGGTACTACCCACACCACAAGCGCTATGCCTGACCAGCATCGTAATCGGTGTAGCAACTACAGCTCTGGTTCTATCTATCGCCATGATTCTTTATAAACAATATGGCACCATAGAAACAGATGAGATAAGGAGGTTAAGAGGATGAATGGGATTTTGATGCATGCACCTGCTCTGGTAATTGCCCTACCCCTGTTAGCGGCTTTTGTCACACCAATATTGGGTCGGTTTAATTACAAGAAGATTAGCTGGTTTGTTTCTGCTGTATTTGGAGTAACTCTGCTCTTAACCCTTCTTATGGCCGGACAGATTCTCACCAATGGTACCATTGTCTATGTCTTTGGGGGAGGTGAGGCGGGACTGGCATTGCCATCCGGATATACTTTTCCCATCCGTATCATTTTCCAGATAGATGCTATGGGAATATTTATGGCTTTAATAACAGCCGTAATTTCTTTTTTGGCTGCTGTTTACTCTATCTCTTATATGGAAGATTATAGCGGAGTGGATAAATATTATACTCTCCTTCTTCTTTTGGCTACCAGTATGTTTGGAATGGAATTAACCGGTGACATATTTAACTTCTTTGTTTTTTTTGAAATTTCTTCTATTTCCTCGGTTGCCCTGATTAGTTTTCGCAGTACTTTCAATGGAGAGCCGGCAGAGGCAGCCATCAAATATATGGTAATCAGCTCTATTTCTGCGCTGATGGTATTATTTGCTATCGGGTTGTTCTATGGACAATACGGCACTTTAAACATGGCGGCCATTGCGAGTTTTATGCAATTTACTAAATTGGATAAGATGGCCTTGATACTTTTTCTTACCATGTTGGCTATGAAATCCGGGGCGGTACCCATGCATATGTGGACTCCTGATGCCTATTCTGAAGCACCATCAGCAATTACTGTGGTTTTAGTTGCCACCAGCCAAGCCAGTCTATATGCACTTTTTAGGATTATCTTTTCGCTCTATAATGTTACTTTAAACACGGTAACCGTGGGTTGGATTCTTATTATTTTAGGAGTCCTCTCCATGTTTATCGGTGTTACCATGGCCGTTATACAGAAGGATATTAAGCGCCTGATGGCCTATCACTCTATTTCTCAGACCGGGTATATGCTTTTAGGAGTGGGAGTAGGGCTAGCAGTTTTAGCCAATCCGGCAGCATTAGCAAGCTATGGGATAAAAGCAATGGAGGGCGGAATCTTTCATATTATTAATAATGCCTTGTATAAGGGGCTCTTGTTTTTAACAGCAGGTGCTTTATTTTATAGGACCGGGACCAGAGATTTGAATAAAATGGGCGGATTAGCTCATAATATGTCTTATACTACTTTATTTTATATTATTGGAGCAGCAGCTATAGCCGGGATTCCGCCATTCAATGGGTTTGCCTCCAAATTGATTATCTATGAATCGGTCTATCAGTTCAATCCGCTGCTGGCCATTATTGCCATGCTGGTCAGTATTTTAACTCTGGCTTCTTTTGTAAAAATATTCCATAGTGCATTTTTAGGACCGCAGCTGGAGCAGTATAAGTCAGTACAGGAAGTACCTAAGAGTATGGTGTTCGCTATGGCGGTTTTAAGCATCATCATTATCTTTTTTGGACTATTCCCCAATCTCATTGTTAAATATATTGTGCATCCTGCTGTGATGGCTTTAATTAATCAATCTCACTACACCTCAACAATTTTAGGAGGAATGTAATATGAATATTGGCTTATTGGAAACAGGGAGTGGTCACTGGAATGCACTAATATGGTTCATAGCCGTACTGATAATCGGAGCAGGGGTTATCTATTTACGGAATGAAGGTGAAGAGAAATATAAGAAAGGTACCAACCAGACTAAACCCTTTCTTTCCGGTAACCCGGAAATAAGTAAAGAAGATTCTCATGTTGGAGCAAGCCATATCTACTGGGGATTTACCGAGGCTTTAAAAAATTATTATGAGCCTCTGGTCAAGATGCATACCGGAAGCATTAACGATTACAGCGGCTGGATTATCTTAATAATGGCTATTATCTTTATTATAGTTGGGGTGAGTTAGTATAATGAAATTAGATAACTATTTCGATCGTTCCTTATGGGTATTCCATTTAAATACCGGTTCTTGCAATGGGTGTGATATAGAGATAGTAGCTCTCTTGACACCTAGATATGATGTGGAAAGATTTGGCATCAAGTTAGTGGGAACTCCCAGGCATGCCGATGTTTTACTGGTAACAGGCCCTGTAAATAGGAAAATGCTGCCCAGATTAAAATTGATATACGAGCAGACTCCTGACCCTAAAGCGGTAATCGTAGTGGGAGCATGTGGAACCAGTGGAGGAGTGTTTTATGATTCCTATAATGTAGTTGGTCCGGTAGACAAACATATACCGGTGGATGTCTATGTTCCCGGTTGCCCGGTAAGGCCGGAAGCCATCATAAACGGTGTTTTACAAGCATGGTTGAAGTTAGAAAGGTTAAGAGGCTCTGGTGCTGACATTGAAAAGAAAATAGCAGAGGTTAATGCTTAAAATATAATGAGAGGGCTCAGGTGATAATATGGAGTTTTTAAATCCCAAAAATTTATTATCATTTTTAAAAGAAAATTTAAAAGACAATATTTTAGATAGTCATATCGCAACTGGAAAAGCGGGAATTAAAGAGGAAGAGTTTTATAATATCTGGTTAGAAGTAAAAAAAGAGAAATTCAGAGATACGGTAAAATTATTAATGAGTCTGCACTATCCCCACATCGCCATAATTGTTGGTAATGATACTGGGGAAAGTATTGATTTGACCTATCTCTTTACCCTTTTTTATGGAGAAAAGTTTAAAGAAATTTCACTCAACCTAAAAGTCAGTTTAGAAAGAGAAAAGCCATCTATAGATAGTATAACTGATTTACTTCCTGGAGCTCAAACAACTGAGAGGGAAATCAAAGAGATGTTCGGAGTAGAATTTATAGGGCTTCCGGAAATGCGTAATATCTTTTTACCGGAAGACTTCCCCAAAGACGTCTTTCCTCTTAGAAAAGAACAAAAAGGCTTGGACGAACTCGTTCAACAGGAAAGCTGAGGTGATTACAATTGAGTAAAACTACCTATAAAATACCTATTGGTCCCATTCATCCCTCATTGGCGGAACCGATGACCTTCAATTTTGAGATAACCGGTGAAAGAATTGAAAGGGTTGACCTGGTCCCCGGCGATAATCATCGAGGCATCGAATTTATGGGCAGAAATAGGAACATTATCCAGATAATTTATCTGGCTGAGCGAATATGCGGTATATGTTCTGCCTCACATCCCTATGCCTTTTGCCGTGCCGTAGAAAATGCCGCCGGCATTGAAGTGCCGCCCAGGGCGGAATATATCAGAGTTATCATTGCTGAATTAGAAAGAATACAGTCCCATATATTGTGGGCCGGAATAGCTGCAGAGGAGTTAGGATTTAATTCAGTATTATACCTTTCCTGGAAAGTACGGGAAGAGGTGCTGGACCTCCTGGAATTGCTTACCGGTAACCGGATTAACTATGGCATGTTTATGATTGGAGGGGTTAGAAGAGATATTACCGAAGAGCACTTACCTCGTATCAGAAAGACTCTGGATTATTATAAAGAGACTTATCAGACTTTAGAAAATGTCTTTCTAAAAGACCCCAGTATTGCCATAAGAACTAAGAATGTGGGTATTTTGACTTATGAGCAGGCTTTACATTTAGCCAGCGTGGGACCTACTGCAAGAGCGTCGGGAATCAAAAAAGATATCAGACAGGACCAACCTTATTCTGCCTATGCCGATATGGATATCAAAGCTATAACACCGGATTTCTTCACCGGCGAAGTTAAAGGAGATGTTTTTGACCGTATTATAGTTAGAATATTGGAAGTTGCTCAATCAGTAGAGATTATCGAATACTGTTTAGATAACTTGCCTGAGGGGGATATTGTTTCAGAGCCTAAACTGGCGAAACTGCTTGCTGTTTTAAAAAAAGCAAAGGGTGAAGGAGTGGGCAGACATGAAGCTCCTCGCGGTGAAGCCATCCATTATATAAAATTAAATGAATCAGAGAATCCGGAAGTTTGGAGAGCGAGAGCCCCAACATATAACAATCTGATGTCCTGGATACCCATGCTGCAGGGCCAAGAAATAGCCGATATCCCTATTGTCACAGCATCTATTGACCCCTGCATAGGTTGCATGGATAGGGTAACACTGGTAGAATCCAAGACCAATCAACAACAGGTGCTTACCAGGGAAGATTTAATAAAATTGAGTATTGCTAAAACCAGGAGGATGATGAAATGAGCGTAAGCAGTATCTTTATTTTTATTTTAAAAATCTTAGGTACGTTGCTAATTGCAGTATTAGGGGTAATAATAGGGCTGTTTTATAAAGGTATTGACCGTAAATTGGCAGCCTTGTTGCAATCTCGTGTAGGGCCTCCTATCAGACAGCCTTTTTTGGACTTTTTTAAGCTGATGATCAAAGAGAATATTGTTCCTAAAAATGCAGTTCCCTGGATTTTTAACGGTGCACCGGTTCTGGCATTAGTATCTACAATAACCATTTTATTCTATCTCCCATTTGGTCCTATACCGGCACTGTTTGCCAATTCCGGTGATTTAATACTGATTGTCTATTTACTTGCTATGCCTGCCGTTGCTCTGGTGACAGGAGGGTTTTCCTCTGGCTCTTCTTATGCCAGCATCGGAGCACAAAGAGAGATGGTCCTGTTGATGAGTTATGAGCTACCCTTAGTGACCACCGTTATTGTTTTAGGCTGGCGCCTGAATCTAGCCTTTCCCGGACTAAAAGTCTTTTCACTAGCATCGTTCAGCACTAATCCTATCTGGGGCATAGTTGGCCCACTCGGTTTCTTAGGTGCCATACTATTGCTATTTACCTTGGTTATAGTTACTCCGGCTGAGTTATCCGTTGTACCTTTCGATACACCTGAGGCGGAAACGGAATTAGCCGGTGGTGTCCTGGTGGAGTATTCCGGTCGTAACTTGGCTTTATTTGAACTGACCAATGCGGTTAAAATGGTGGTAATGGGAACCCTGACTATAGTGTTATTTTTTCCTTATAATATATCACCATTACTCTCTTTAAGCGGATTCCCGGCCTATATTATGGACATACTATTCTTTTTTGTTAAATTATTTGTGGTTCTATTCTTTGAAGTAACCTTTATCCGTGTTGCTTTGGCACGATTGAAGATAGATCAAGCCTCCTCGGCCTATTTAATCTTTTTATCGGTAATAGGGCTAATCGGTTTATTGTTTATGGCAGTTGACTATCTGATATAAGATTAATCCGGATAGTATCGTTTACAAGAAGATAATCTTAGTGTTTTACTAAAGAATATAGTTCATGAAAAATTAATTTTGGTGTTTTTAACATCTATACCGTAAATATGCTTTTACAACAAAAAATTTAAAGCTGCAAGCCATCAGTGTGGAAGTTTTTACTCTGATGGCACACAGTGCAGACGAAAGAGGTGTTTGATTATGCCGACCCCGTTAATATGGGAATTAATAAAACAACTGATACGCAAACCGACTACAAATTGTTTTCCGGTGAAACACCATCCCGGTAAAATAACCGTTACCGAGCTTATCAATAAAGTACAGGATGGTGAAGCTGAGATTAATGCACCGGTTACAGTTCCGGAAAAATTTAGAGGAAAAATAACCTATGATCGGGAAAAATGTATCGGGTGCCGCTTATGTATAAAGGTATGTCCTTCTCGGGCGATTGAATTTTTACCTGAAGATAAAAAAATAAAGATTAGAATTGACCGCTGTATCTTTTGTTCACAGTGTAATGATATTTGCCCGGTCAATGTGCTGAGTATGTCTGAAGATTTTTTGTTAGCAAATGAGGACCGGCATGCCCCGGAATTAATTGTTAAATAATTTAGCTAACAGAGAAGATATGAATTCCCACTATTTTTCTCTGCAGTTCAAGTAAAGTTTTTATTCTATAGCAAGATAAAATCTTATTGGATGTAGAAATAAATTGAGTCAGAGTAAGAATCAGGTTAAAATTGGAATGGAGCTTAGTCTGTTATCTTGCAATAGGTCAATAAGCAGATAACATGCTTTTAGTACAGGTTCACTTAAATTTTCACCCAATTCAGTAGATAATGGTTGTATGCCTATTAGTATTATATTTGAGCAATAAGGAGCCACATATTCCACCAAATAGGATAAAGGCAAATAATGAGTGGAAAATTGGAAAGAAGCAATTTTTTCTAAAGGAATTAGCCTTATAGTACCTGCTCTAAGGTTCATTTCCACAGCATCGATAATTATCAAAAGGTCTGGACGGAATTTTTTTATTACTGAGGCATAGTTTTCTGGGGCTGTCTGACCATCTATAACTCTCCAGTTATGGTGCTGGAAATGTTGAGCAACAAAAGAGCCGGCACCATCATCGGTCCGTAAAGAATTACCTATTCCTAAAAGAAAATTTTTAGACATAGCAGAAAATAATAGTTAGTCCCAGCGAAATAGTATTTTTTTAGATTGGGAACACTATAAAATATACAACTATTCTTTATTGTAAAATTATTACACTAGCTTATATTCAACTAAATAGAAGGTTAAGATAATATTAATATAATATCATAATTCATACAAGCGGGATTAGCTGATATTTATTATTAAACGGTCAATTAAACCAAACCTTGAGCAGAAAAAACAATTGAGATACTGCCGACATAATCTTAAAAAAAGTTATAAAAAGTTGCAGTAATGTTAAAAGAATTGTAAAATTATATCAAAAGCTATTCTTGATGCCCTGTATTGTTTAAAGGAGGGGTATACCAGTGAGAAGAACCAGACGAATCTATAAGAGGCAGACCAGAAGTAATCTGGAAACTCTCATTATCCTGATTGGAGCGATTGTAATCTTATCGGTGGCATTTTATATGGCTCGAGAAAAAAGTTTTTTACCTCCCAAAGAATTCAAGGCCGAACAAGAGACTGTAGCTGATGAGGAAATGGTTAAAATTAGTGAAGGAGAGCAAAGAGCAATCGATGAACTATTTATCCAAAACGAAGGATTAGTTGAGCCAGATAAAACGGTCCCCCTAAAACCGGTTGAAAAAGAAAGTCCGGTCCCATCAATGGCACAAACACCCCCTAAAGAAGGCCAAATGCCAACACCGGCTAAACCTATAGTTAAAACCCCTTCAAAACCAGAAACGAATGCCCCACAGGCCGAGATAACGCCACCCTCAGGCTCAGCATATACTGTGCAGGTAGGTTTTTTTTCCGTAGAGAGTAATGCGAGAAATCTAGCCAAAGAGATTGAAAGTCGAGGATTTCAGACTTTTGTTTTAAAACAAAATAATTCTTTTAAAGTGCAAGTTGGTGCTTATGCAACTAAGGGGCAAGCAGAAGAAGCCTTGAAGCAATTAAAAAGAATGGGTTATGAGACCTGGCTTACCCAAAGATAATAATATAGATATGGGGACAACTTTTTAAGTCCCCGCACTCTTTAGAAGAGGTCATGACTTATCAAGATTAGAAAAAAACATGTTCCGCAAGCAACTATTGGTCGATTACCAATTTATTATAGGACTTTACTGTCTTTACTTGAATTTGCGCAGGATACCGATCTACCTACCATATCCTCTACTAAGTTGTCAGAGATAACCGGCATTAATTCCAGTCAGATTAGAAAAGACTTTTCCTATTTTGGTGCCTTTGGGAAGAGAGGAGTAGGCTATCCTCTATTCGGATTAACTGAACAATTAAAAGAAGTAATGAGGGCTGGCCAAAAATGGGATGTCGCCCTGGTTGGTGTTGGCAATATCGGCACCGCCCTCCTTCGTTACAAGGGTTTTTCTAAAAGGGGTTTTAATATTAAATTAGTTTTCGATAACGATGTTTCTAAGATAGGTACTAAAGTAGATAATATTAAAATACAAGATATTCAGAAAATGGAAAAATGTTTAAAAGATCAGAAAATAAACATCGGTATTATAACGGTTCCTGCCGAATCCGCTCAAGAAGTAGCTTATAAGATGATAGGAGGAGGGGTTAGGTCTATACTTAATTTTGCCCCTATCAACATTAAGCACCCACCGGAAGTATCAATTAAACATATAGATATTGCTATTGAATTAGAAAAATTGGTTTATTATCTGTTTTAATCTGTCGGTAAATGAACATACGTAAAAAGAAAATACTATTTCACTAGAATGTTATATTAACAGAAAAAACAATCAATGGTTGCTATTAAATATAGGATTAGTGCAAAATTAGGTAGGTACTTACTTAGACTGTACTTAATAAATTTGACATGTCTTATCGGCATATGGTACAATATTTCGGCTAACTTTGTGATATATTTCACAAAACTATTTAATCGTAAAAACTACCCTTAAGCGAGCGATAATCATAAACAAAAATAAGCTTATGGTGTAAATATTATCCATACGACTACTTGATATAATGACTTTTGTGCAGACCGATATGATAATCATCTAATTACAGAAAAACTAATGAATATTTTACAGTCCGGAGAAAAATTGACCTTAGCCCATGAGCTCATCTATCAATTAAAAATAGAAAATGCCATGACCAGAAAAGTCATTTTTCTTAGTGAAGACGTCACCTTTCGTGAAATTCAACAATCATTAAAGAAGAATAGAATGCCTGGTACGCCTATCTTATATGAAGCAAAAAAAGTAATTGGCATCATTAGTCTAGATGATGCAATAACCACTCTGGACGAAAACTATATTACCGAGAAAATAAAAGACTATATGTCTAAAGATGTCATAGCTATCCCTCAGAACCATTCTCCTGTTTCTGCCATTAAAAAATTTGAAAAATATAAATACGGGCAGTTACCCGTAACAGAAAATACACATTCCCCAAAAATAGTTGAAATACTTACCATGGGCGATTTCAGCAAAAACCACTACGATTTGAAGCAGGAAAGGCTGATTTCGATAATGTTGGTAGACCTGCTAGTGTTATAAGCAAAGTATTTACAAAAATTAAATATTGATAAAAACAGATTCTAAAAAGAGCGTCGATAATCTATTACGGAGCTGATATAAATATCAGTACACATTCTCTGGGAAGGTATACAATCTCACAGGTGGAGTAAGATAGGATAATCATTGCTGCTGTAGATTATAGTCCAGGTATTCATGATATAGAAAAGGTTTTGAAATCCGGTTTTGCCGCAGCTTCTGAGCAGATTGGAGTATTAGGATTTGGTGCCGGAATGAGTTGCCTAATCTAAAAAACGTGCTGACAAATTAGACGGGAATCTTCTATAAAGACAGGTACTGTATTAAAAGCAATAGTTTATTTGGAGGATTCAAGATGAAGCTAAGTCAGATTGTGCAGAGTTGTAATCTGAATGAAATAGTTTTCTGCTCCAATGACGAGATTAAAGCAGGTTATTGTGGAGACTTAATGTCAGATGTTATTGGGCACGCCGAAAGTGAAAGTATCTGGATAACCGTTCAAGCTCACAAAAACAGTATCGCTGTTGCGCTAATCAAAGGTATTCGAGCAATTGTTTTTAGTAATGATGTTGTTGTTGATCAAGAATTGACTGATAAAGCCAAAGAAGAAGGAATTAATTTGTATAGTAGCGATAAAAATTCATTTCAATTATGTGGAATGATTTATAAATTATTAGAGGATGATAAAAATCAAGCTTGATTTGCACATCCATTCTTCTCTTTCAGCTTGTGGGGAAAATATAATGTCACCACAAAGGATACCAAAAAAGCAGAACAGAGTGGGCTAAACCTGATTGCTATTACTGACCATAATGCGGTAGTCCATTCTATTTTACTCAATCGACTTAAAGAAGGAGAGTATGGTTAATAAGGCAAAATGCTTCATAGGAAAGTATGAATGAGTTAGTTGGCCTGGCCCATTTTGGGGGATGTGCAAGAAAATATACAGATAGAGAAGATTTTAATTCATTGCATAATTTTCTCAGGAAGGCCGAAATTGAAGGATATAGCTGACCACATTTTCGATATTTTAGAAAATTCTTTTAATGCAGAAGCTAATGAAGTTGTATTAAAAATAGCTTATGATAAAAATCATTTTTTCTGCAGCATCTCTGATAATGGGAGAGGAATTACCGGACAGGAAGTGCTGGATCCTTTTGTAACTACCCGGAAAACCAGGAGAATCGGGCTAGGTCTACCTTTGTTAGAAAGGGCAGCAGAAGACACTGGAGGATATTTAAAAATAAGAAGAAAAGATGAGGCAGGAGGAACTGAACTGGAATTCAAAATAAATACCTCCCATATTGATGCTAAACCGTTTGGAGATTTAGCTATGACTTTCTCTGACATCTTCCTGTCTAGGCCTGATATCGGACTGAAGATTTTTATAATAAAAGAGGGAAGAGAACATTTGATTTTAGACTTTTCAGGGTTGCAAAAGGAGATAGAAGAAGGTTCGAAAGATTATCTGCAGATAAGAAAGCATATTTATGAGACTACTAAAAAAGAGTTGAAGAGCATAAATGTTGTTTAATACAAACAGATATCGGCATATTTTAATATAAATGTAACATTTGGAGAGGAGTTTTTATGAAAAACCTAGAAGAACTAAAGATTATGCGGGACAAAGCGCAGAAAGATTTGGCACTCAGATCGGGGAAGCACAATATCAAAATTGTTATTGGAATGGGTACCTGTGGAATAGCTGCCGGAGCAAGAGAGACAATGAACGAGTTCTTGAATTTGATCCTAAAGAGTGAAAGAAATGACATCGTGGTTACTGCCTCAGGATGTTTTGGTTTTTGTGTTCAGGAACCCATGGTACATATCTATGCAGAAGACCAAATTCCCGTAACTTATCACAATGTTGATGTGGAAGCTGCTAGACTTATTTTTGATGAACATGTTTTAAATAACAAGGTAGTAGAACAATATATATTTCAAAGAGGAAAAACTAATGAGTAAAATGACTATTGTAGAACCCAAAGCATCTCCCTCACGGGAAAAGTACGACCAATTAAAAAAATTTATTGTGGAAAACAAGGATAAAAGGGGTTACTTAATCCCTGCTTTATATAAAGCGCAAGAATTATTCAAATACTTGCCTCCGGAGGTTATGGAATTTATTGCGCAAGAAATGAATTTATCTGAGAGCGAAGTATTTGGGGTAGCAACATTCTATTCTTATTTTAAAACAAATCCTATAGGCAGGCACACGATAACTGTTTGTATGGGGACGGCCTGTTATGTAAGAGGAGCCCAGAAAATATTGGACGAACTAGAAAAGAAACTGGGCATCAAAGAAGGGGAAACTACGGAAGATATGAGGTTTACCTTAGGTTGTCAGCCCTGTTTTGGCTCATGCGGTATGGCGCCTGTAATTATGATTGACAATCATGTGCATGGCAGGTTGACCACGAATATGTTGGATGCAATTTTAGAACAGTATAAATAGTATAATAAGGAGTATCTGAATTATGAATAATATAAGAACCCAGCTTCTTATTTGCCAGGGCACTTCTTGTGTGTCAAATGGTGCAGTAGAAGTGGTAAAAGCATTTAAAGCGGCACTAAAAGAAGCTAAATTGGACAAAGAAGTCGAAATAATTACTACAGGTTGTATGGGAATATGCGAACTTGGTCCTGTAATGGTTGTTTATCCTGATGGGGTTTTTTACCAACGGGTTACACCGGAGGACACCCGGGAAATTGTACAAGAACATCTTCTGAAAGGAAGAGTTGTACAGCGCCTTTTTTACAAAAAACCGGACACGGGAGAATTAATATCTATTATGGAAGAAATTGATTTCTTTAAACTGCAAAAGACAATTGCAAGAAGAAATTGTGGGATAATTGATGTTAATGCGATAGATGACTATATAGGGGCTGATGGCTTTGTAGCACTGGGGAAGGTTTTGACTGAGATGACTCCACAAGAGGTGATTGAAGAGATAAAGAAATCAGGATTAAGAGGTAGAGGGGGAGCCGGATTTCCCACTGGACTGAAATGGGAATTTGCTGCCAAAGCCCCCGGTAAACAAAAATATGTTTTGTGTAATGCTGATGAGGGTGACCCGGGTGCCTTTATGGACCGCAGTATGCTAGAAGGTGACTCCTATAGTGTATTAGAGGCTATGATGATTGCAGGATACGCTATTGGCGCCAATCAGGGCTATATCTATGTCCGTGCCGAATATCCCCTAGCAATTAAGAGGCTAGAGATTGCTATTGCCGAAATGAGAAAATATGAGCTATTAGGAAAGAATATATTAAATACCGGTTTTGATTTTGATGTAGAAATTAGAATAGGTGCTGGTGCATTTGTTTGCGGCGAAGAGACTGCTTTGATTCACTCTATTGAGGGAAAAAGGGGAGAGCCTCGCCCCAGACCACCTTTCCCTGCCAATAAAGGTTTGTTTGGATTGCCAACTGTTTTAAATAATGTGGAAACATTAGCAAATATTCCATACATAATTCTGCATGGAGCTGAAAATTTTGCTTCAATGGGAACTGAAAAAAGCAAAGGGACTAAGGTATTTGCTCTTGCCGGAGATGTTACTAATACGGGGCTTATTGAAGTGCCCATAGGAATAACTTTAAGAGAAATTGTCTACAATATTGGCGGTGGAATCCCTAACAATAAGAAATTAAGAGCAGTGCAGATTGGGGGACCATCAGGAGGCTGTATTCCCGAAGAACATCTCGATGCAAGAATTGATTATGAATCATTAAAGGAGCTCGGGGCCATTATGGGTTCGGGTGGATTGGTAGTAATGGATGAAGATACCTGCATGGTCGATATTGCTCGCTATTTCATGAATTTTATTCAAGATGAATCCTGTGGTAAGTGTACCCCCTGTAGAGAAGGTACCAGGATTATGCTGGATATGTTAACTAAAATTTGTCAGGGGAAGGGTAAAATGGAAGACTTAGATGTTTTAGAAGAATTAGCTGTTCGCATACAGGACACTTCTCTTTGTGCCTTAGGACAGACTGCTCCCAATCCCATTCTAACCACCCTTAGATATTTTAGAGATGAGTACATCGAACATATCAGGGATAAAAAATGCCGAGCAGGAGTATGTAAATCGCTATTAAAATTTGAAATTAATCCGGAAAAATGTACCGGTTGCACGGTTTGTGCTATAAAGTGTCCGGTTAAGGCTATTTCCGGTGAAAAGAAAAAGCCTCATAAGATAGACCAGAATATCTGTATAAAATGTGGGGTTTGCTACGATGCTTGTCGATTTAATGCCATAAAGAGCCATTAATAATTTTCATAAATATTGTTGAACAAAACTTATAACAAAAATTACAGGTTTTAGAAAGTCAAGAATGAATAAAACAAAAGATTCAAAAAGAGAAGCAAATACCACACCAACGGTATAAGCTGCTATTGATGGCAAGAAGGGTAATAGTAGAACCTGATACAACTATTTTAGAGGCAGCAATAAAGGCAGGCATTAACTAGCCTGTGTTGACCAATGCGGCCCCGACCTAATTTCTAAAATGCCTGAATACAAAGTATGTGTTGTTAAAGTTAGGAAGATATCATAATAATTATTTGGAAATATAATTGGCGGGGTCTTTTTTGGAGCTACTTTATACCGGTACGCATATTTAAGAGAAGGATAATTGTATTGTTTCCTGAAGTTAAGGAAATAAATTCTGCGGGGGGTTATACTTATTTCATCTGTATAACCCCTTTTTAACTGGAGAGGCTGTCAATCTGCTAAGAGTATTAACTTTTAATTGAGTTGGTAAAAATAAAAATGATTTCAGAGAAGAAACCTTTTCCTATTTCGGTCATTGTTTTAGCAGGCGGGAAAAGCAGCAGAATAGGCTTGGATAAAGACAAAGGTTATCTGCCATTTAGGGGTAGTAGCCTGATCGGGCAGGTTATTCTAAATATTCTTTCTCTGAAAACAATTACGGAGCATGATATTATAATTGTAGGACCAAAAGATAGATTTGTCCAATATAAGAACATTGTAGAAGATTATTTCCCTCAAAAGGGGCCATTGGGGGGAATTTATTCCGGCTTGCAATATTCTAAAACATTTTACAATCTGATTATTGGATACGATATGCCTTTTGTGGAGGTTAATTTAATAGAATATATGACAGGACTTATGGAAGGCTATGACATTGTTATTCCCACACATGGTCAGGGGCTGTTGGAGCCTTTATGTGCCATTTATAGTAAAAATTGTCTGAGCATAATTGAGCAGAATCTCAAAAAAAATGTTTTAGCAGTAAGGTCTACTTTCCCCTTTTTAAACATTCGAAAGATTACCGAAAAAGAGATTAGAAAATTTGATCCGGAATTATGTTCTTTTTTTAATATTAATTTCCGAAATGATTTTAAAGAGGCAGAGAGATTGGCTCTAATCAGGAGAAAGAAAAAATGTTAAAAGATAAAAAAGGGGTTGAGTTGGAATTAACGCATATTAACAAAAATGAGAAAAAAAGAATTATCGATTTAGTAGCAAGAGAGATAATGGTAAATGTTTTTGTCAATCAGGAAAATATTGCTACTTTATCCTGCAGCCCCGGTAATTTAAAATATCTGACAGCAGGGTTTCTATATAGCTTAGGAATAATAAAGAACAGGCAAGATATTATCTCTATTAAAATCGGTAAAAAATCTGCCTATTTTGAAATTAATCAGTCTTTATTCACAAATGCTTTTCGAAACAGAGTCTCATATCCTAGCCAGATTAGTAAGTTAATACTCAAAACACAAAAATTCACCAACGACAAAAATAGAATTAGAATTAAGAACGATGTGATTTATACTCTGTTATCCGCAATGCAGGAAAAAGCAGGTTTTTTTAAATTAAGCGGTGGTGTTCATAGTTGTGGCCTGGCAGACCCCGGCGGTCAAATGGTACTATTCTGCGAAGATATCAGCCGTTATAATACTATAGATAGAATTTTAGGAGAGGCTCTCTTAAAAGGTATAGATACCGAAAATAAAGTGATACTGACCACCTGTCGCATTACCGCTGGTATCATGCAGAAAATTATAATAGGGAGGGTACCGGTAGTGATTTCCAGGTCTGCTGTAACCGATTATGCAATTAAACTGGCAGAAAGATTTAGTGTAACTCTTATTGGATTTACCCGAGGGGAGAGAATGAATGTCTATAACTTACCGGAAAGAATTGAAAATTAATCCTGTTTCGATACTTGCTCTTTTATATTTTATAATTAAGTAAATAAGGGGTTTAAAATGGATGATACGATATTGGCCATTGATCCGGGTAGAAAAAGATGTGGCATCGCATTAGTAAATTCCGATTTGAGATATTTAGCGGGAAGTGTGATTAAGAATGAGGATTTAGTGGACAATCTGAGAGGATATATTAAAAAATACGGAATCAGAAATATGATAGTGGGAAGTGGAACCAATTCGGAAATCATTATTACTACCGTCAAAGAAAAATTTCCCGAAATTTTTGTGACAATAATTCCCGAGAGAGATACCACTATAGAGGCTCGTAAATATTACTTTGAGTATAACCCGCCTCGTGGATGGCTGAGAATTATACCGAGCTCTTTACGCATACCGCCTCGCCCTTATGATGATTTTGCTGCCTATGCCATTGCCCGAAGATTTTTTCGCAACCCCTCTTTTATTCCTTTAAGAAATAAATTAAGTTCATAATAAAAACGAGGCAGAGGGTTTAAATTTGTTTGGAAAATCGAATTAGATTTAAGAAGAGGGGGATAATGAATATTTGGCAAAGCAGGTTGTCGGGGACCTAAAAAGAGGCGAGGCAGTAATTACTACAAGCAAGGATATTCGGACCTTTATGGGCTGTTGAGTCTTCGATGTTTAGATATTTTTGACACGACAAGCAGATTAAGAATACGGAGTAAGTATGGAGGGTACGGTTAAATTAATATTTAAAAATTCAATGAGCGAGGTAATTATATGGTTACGGTTATTGGTTTCATAGTCTTACCGATTACAGCCTTGGTATTGTACAGTGTTGTGCTTAAGGATAATGTTGCAGCATACGGCATTTCCGGGTTAGTTTCCCTGCAGTTGATTTTATTAATTGGTCTTCTCTATGGCATAAATGGAGAGAGAAAAAAAGAAATTGAAAAGGAATTTTCTTTCCGGAGCACAGATGGTTATAATTTCGTAGCGATATTGGCTGGGACATTACTCACCTTTATTTTTAATAATCATCTGGGCATGGGTTCAGTGGTTGCCTCAGCCCTGGTAGCTACAATCTCAGCCATTATAATTCCTAAGTTTGCGGTACCATTGCACTGTGGCTCTATTGTAGGCATGGCCTCCTGCCTTCTTTTTGAAACCCATACCCATATTGCGGTTGCCGGCATGATAGCCGGTGCGGTGTTTGTCCTGTCTAAAAATACATTTAATGGATTTGGAGGTAAATTGGGAGCCTCAGCCCTTACGGGCTGTATTCTGGCATCGGTATTTGCCGGAAAAGGCTTTCTCACCGGAGGAATTATATCGGGATGGGATATTGAGAAATATTTTGTCTTCTATTCTGTTGTTGCCGCTGTAGTTACCTATATTCTCAATGTTCGTTTAAAACACGGACCAGTTCTTTCTTCGGGAATTGTAGGATTGTTGGGAGGGCTGATTATGCCGGCTCTCTTTCCTGAGATTGGCAATACACTTGCCGTTATGGTAATTTGTGCTTCCTATGCCGGTATGTCTTCCCGGGATAGAATTCCTAATGAAATATATATTGCTATTGCTGGTCTGCTCACTGCCTTCTTTTTTATTTTGAGTATTCCCTATTTTGGAGGCACCGGCGGCAAATTAGGAACATTGGCTTTTATCTCCTGTATAATTATAAGAGGGTTCCTTGATCTTTTTGACTTTATTAGTGTTAAAAAATAAGAATTCCGCTAAGGACAAATGACATAAATATATTTTGAGAATATAATGAAAATAAGAAAAAAGATTATCTTGTATGGCATTGCGCAGGGGGTGGACTTCCACCCCTTTATTCATAGACTGGTTAAAAAATATGATTTGTATGGTTGTATTTGTAATTCCAATCAAGGGGTAGAGATAGAAGTGGAAGGGGAAGAGTCCGGTTATCAGAAATTTTTGGCTGAATTAAAAAATCATCCACCTACTCCAGCCTTTATAAATCAGATTAAGATTGAGAATCTTCCTGTTGTCTGGTACTCTAAATTTTATATAAAAGAAAGTAATTCTAAATATAAACACCCTATGATTTTGATGCCTCCCGATATTTCAAGTTGCGAAGATTGCGTTCAGGAGTACCGGGATATAAAAAACCGCCATTACCATGTACAACCCGATACCTGCCCGGTTTGCGGACCGCAGGCTGCTCTCTATGTGGGAAATGAGCAGATTAACATACCTGACCCTATACGGGAAGCTAAAATGAGGTTGAGGAAAGGAGAAATTGGTGTTATTAAAGGGTTAGGGGGATTCCATCTTGCCTGTGATGCTCAAAACGAGAGGGCAGTTTCAAAGATTAGAGAGATAAAAAAAAGAGACCAAAAACCCTTGGCTCTAATGGCTGAGAGCATTTCCCACATTAAAAATTTCTGTTTTGTCTCAAAAATTGCTCAGCAGTATTTAGAGAGCCGGGAAAAACCAATTCTGCTTTTAAAAAAGAAGAAAACCTGTCTCCTATCACCAAATGTTGCACCGGGTAATGCCTATTTAGGTTTTATGCTTCCATATACTCCTTTACATTATTTCTTATTGCAGAAGAGTAATCTGGTTCTGATTATGACCAGTGCCAATTATAGTGAGGAGCCGATAATAATCGAAGATGAAAAAGTCTTTCGGGAATTTGCTGATAAAGTAGATTTTCTACTCATCCATGATAGAGAAATTTATAATCGTTGTGATGATTCGGTCCTAAAAATTACTCCATTGCAGCCTATCTTTATCAGGAGGTCACGAGGTTACGCCCCCTATCCGATAATGTTGGCTCAAAAAACGAAGTCAGTTCTTGCCTTAGGGGCGGAAGAAAAAAATACTGTATGTTTTGTCCGTGACAACTATGCCTTTCCCAGTCAACATTTAGGTGATTTAAAGAATAAAGAAAGCTTCACCGCATATCAGGAGTCAATCAAACACCTCTCCCGGGTTTTAAAATTTGAACCCGAAGTAATCGCCTGTGATTCACACCCCGATTATCTCTCCACCCGTTATGCCGAGCAATTAGCGGAGAAATATAGATTACCACTGATAAAAGTTCAGCACCATTTTGCCCATATCGCGAGCTGCTTAGCTGAACATCGTATTTCTGAACAGACCATTGGAATAGCCTTTGATGGGACCGGTTATGGACCGGATGGTGCTATCTGGGGCGGAGAGTTTCTGATTGTCTCAACGGAAGATTATCAGAGAGTGGGCCATTTAAAATATATAGCTATGCCCGGAGGGGAACAGGTAATTCACGAACCCTGGAGAATGGCCTTCAGTTATCTTTATTCTATTTATGGGCCCGAGCTGACTGCTATTCCCGGACTATTCAGAAACAAAAAAAGTGTGAAAAATCTGCCTTTGCTTAAGCAGATGATAGACAGAGGAATTAATTCGCCCATGACCTCCAGTTGCGGTAGATTATTTGATGCGGTTGCCTCATTGATTGGGTTAAGGGATGAGGTAGATTTTGAAGGACAAGCGGCCATAGAATTAGAATCTTTGTGCCGGGAAAGCTATAAAGAAAATTACCATTATCTCATTGAAAAGGAAGATAATAATTGGGTGGTGAATAGTCTGGAGATGTTTCAACAGATAATTACAGATTTGGAAAGAAATGTTCCTTTATCTCAAATCGCCAGCCAGTTTCACAATACGGTGGCTGATTTTATTCTTTCACTATGTGTTAGAATAAGACAAGATTATAATATTAATTATGTTGCTTTAAGCGGGGGTGTTTTCCAAAATAGTTTTCTCTTGGAGAGAGCTTTCAAAAAATTAAAGAAAGAGCACTTTAAGGTATTGGTTCATAAAGCACTTCCGCCCAATGATGCCTGTATCTCCTTAGGACAGTCACTTATTGCTGATGCACAGATAAAGCGGGAGGGTATATTGTCATCGTTCAATGAGTGTAAATAGAGTTATCGCTACAGAGGAAGTGTTGTCGAAATGTGTTTAGCTATACCGGGTAAGATAATAAAAAAAATTGATAATGAGCAGGCAGAAGTCTTGTTGGGAAAGGTAAAAAAACTGATTAGAGTTAGCCTTTTACCGGAAGTAAAAGATGGTGATTATGTTCTGGTTCATGCCGGATATGCTATTACTAAAGTAGATTTTCAGCAAGCAAATGAGATAGAACAAGCCTGGGAGGAGCTTGAATCTTGAAATATTATGATGAGTACCGCGATAAAGAACTCTGTCAAGCCCTGATAGCTAAAATTAGTAGTTTGACTGAAGAAAGTTTCACTTTTATGGAAGTTTGCGGCACCCATACCATATCTATTTTTCGTTCCGGAATAAAAGATTTGCTGCCCGAAAATATTCATCTAATTTCCGGTCCCGGATGCCCGGTATGTGTTACCCCCATTTCCGATATTGACCGTATCATAGCTTTATCTCGAATGGACAATACTATAATTGTTACTTTCGGTGATATGATTAATGTGCCGGGAAGTACCTCCAGTCTGAAAAGAGAAAAGGCAATAGGGGCTGATATAAGGATTATCTATTCTCCCAGCCAAGCGCTGGATATTGCTCTGGAGTTTCCGGGAAAAAAGGTTATTCTGGTTGGAATTGGTTTTGAGACCACGGTACCTTTGTTGGCCAGTGTAGTGCTGGAGGCAAAAGAGAAGAATATAAATAATTTTTATCTGCTCAGCCTGGGAAAGCTCATGCCCCCTATCATAAAAGCTCTTTTGGGAAGTCATGAGGCGAGAATAGATGGTATGCTCTGTCCGGGACATGTCAGTGCCATTATAGGCAGCAAACCCTATCAGTTTATTCCGGACAGCTATGGGATTGCCTGTGTCATTGCCGGCTTTGAACCTGTTGATATTTTAATTGCCATCTATCATCTTATTATGCAGAACATTAATAAAGACCCGAGGGTAGAAAACAAGTACAAGAGGGCGGTAAGAGAAGAGGGTAATCCGACAGCTCTCAACTTGATAAATCAAGTCTTTATCCCCAGAGAAAGCGAATGGAGGGGCATGGGAAGGGTAAAAGATAGCGGGTTGGCATTAAGGTCTGAATTTTCCGGGTGGGATGCCCGGAATTTCTCTGTAGTAGCGGAGATTACCAAAGAGAATGAACAATGCTTGTGTGGAGAGGTCTTGCGAGGTGTAATTACGCCTTTACAATGTCCACTTTTCCGGAAAGTCTGTACACCGGGGAATCCGATAGGTGCCTGTATGGTCTCCGGTGAGGGAGTCTGTGCGGCATACTACAAGTATAGCTCAGTAAAAGGCTAGATACGTAATTAAGTTATTAGCTATCAGTCTAAAGAACAGACCCTAAAATGACTTAAAAAACTTGCGCTTTATTAAACGAACTCTTAATAAGCCGAATAGAAAAATAATAAAGAAATGTTTAGTATGTTTTTGATGGTTTAGTTATCCTGCATCCGAAAACCGAAATTGTAAACATATTCTTTTAACTGACGAATTAACTAATTAATTAATAAATACTGCGGGTACGAGTGGATGAGATTGTTTTTACTGAAAACCAACAAGTGTTAACCATTTTTACCAAAAACCGAAAACCATAATCCAATGGCCATAAACCATGAACTGAAAATTATATTTTCCAAAGAAAGGAGAAACCATGACTGACCAAATAATTACGTTGGACTATGGCAGTGGAGGAAAATTAACCAATCAGCTGATTCGTTCCCTATTTTTAAAATATTTTAATAATTCGATTTTGAATCAATTACACGATGGGGCAATATTGCCGCAGACAAAAAAAAGAATAGCCTTCTCTACAGACTCTTATACAGTCAGCCCTCTTTTTTTTAATGGTGGAAATATCGGAGATCTTGCTATACATGGAACGGTAAATGATTTAGCCATGTGCGGGGCTATTCCGAAGTATTTCAGTGTCTCCTTTTTAATTGAAGAGGGGGTCACTTTGCAAACATTGGAACAGATTACCTGCAGTATGGCCGAGGCATCGCGGAGAACAGGTGTTGAGATAGTTACCGGAGATACTAAAGTTGTCAACAAAGGTGATATTGATGGAATCTTTATCAATACTACCGGAATAGGCTTTATCGATAATGATGTTCATATCCATCCCGGTAGTGCACAGGTTAATGACGTTATAATCGTTAATGGTCCGATAGGAAATCATGGTATCAGCATCCTGGCCTCCCGGGAAAACCTGCAGTTGGAAGAAAATGTAATAAGCGATACCGCCCCGCTGGCGGAGCTGGTACAGGAGATGCTATCCGTGACTAAAGAAATTCATGTTTTACGCGATCCCACACGAGGCGGGCTCGCCACTGCCCTAAACGAGATAGCCCAATCATCTCAAGTAGAGATAGAGGTGTTGGAAGAGAAGATACCTATTGACACTATGGTCCGTGACACCTGTAAAATTCTGGGCTATGACCCTCTCTATTTAGCCAATGAGGGCAAATTAATCGCCTTTCTGCCGGAGCAATTTGCCGAGAAAGCATTACGGAGGATGAGGGGTAATAAATTAGGAGAGCAAGCCACCATTATCGGCAGGGTAATTGCCAGTGGGAGAGCAGAGGTATTCCTTAAAACAGATATCGGCGGTAAAAGACTACTGGGGATGCTAAGCGGTGAGCAACTTCCCAGAATCTGTTAGAATTTTAATATATACTGAAGGAGTTGAGGTAAAATGGAGCAACGAAAAGAGAGCTACCCGGTACAATTAGCTCGTAAAAGTATCAACTATTACTTAGCAAATAAAAAAAAGTTAATCCCTCCCGATGATTTACCTGGAGAATTAATTGAAAACCGAGCAGGAGTATTTGTGTCATTACATAAAGGGGATAGATTAAGGGGATGCATCGGTACACCTTTGGCTACTAAGCGCAATGCAGCAGAGGAGATTATAGAAAATGCCGTATCTGCAGCAATTCATGACCCCAGGTTTTCTCCGGTAACGTTGGATGAGGTATCACAGTTGAGCATCTCGGTAGACCTCCTTTCTGTTCCGGAAAAAGTTAAAGACACCAGCCAGCTGAATCCCAAGAAATATGGGGTTATAGTGAGCAGCGGATTTAAAAGAGGTCTTTTACTGCCTGACCTGGAGGGTGTAGATACTGTAGAGAAGCAGGTCGATATCGCTAAGCAAAAAGCAGGAATTTTTTCTGAAGAGACGGTAGAGATTGAAAGATTTGAAGTTAAAAGGTATTTTTAACGGAAATATATTTTCTTAATTCTTAAAAAACATGCTATTATTATTTTAAAGATGTGATAAATGTTTAGCAATACCGCCCAATTAGCTATCTTTAAGGAAACAGTTGCTTGTACTGAAGCGATGTTTGGTTTAAAAACAAAAAGGAATTTTTTATAATGGGAAAAGATTTGAGCCGAATTAACCTTTCTTTCCCCTTTACTCTTTCTCGAAATATAGGTATCGATTTAGGTACCAGTGCTACCTTGATATATGTCAAGGGGAAAGGGATTATCCTGGAAGAGCCTTCCGTAGTGGCTTGTCAAAGAAATAGTAATCGTATCTTGGAAGTGGGCTTAAAAGCCAAGGCTATGATAGGGAGAACACCAAAAGGTATTTACACCATTCGTCCTTTGCAATACGGTGTAATTGCCGATTTTGAAGCAACAGCCGGAATGCTGCGCTATTTTATTAAAAAAATTTTTACTCGATATAAATTTATTAGGCCCACCATAACTATCTGTGTTCCCACTGGCGTTACTGAAGTGGAAAAAAGGGCAGTATCAGAAGTAGCTTATGAATGTGGTGCCCGAAGTGTATTTCTAATTGAGGAACCGGTTGCTGCCGCTATTGGTGCAGGATTACCCATTTTTGAACCAATGGGAAACTTTGTTCTTGATATTGGCGGAGGTACCTCCGAAGTAGCGGTTATTTCCTTAGGAGGAATCGTGGTTAACGGTATTACTAAGGTTGCCGGAGATCACCTTAATCAGCAGATAGCCAAATATATTAAAGAAACCCATGGTCTCTATATTGGGGAATTAACTGCAGAAGATTTAAAAATAGAACTCTGCAAGAATAATAACCGGGAACATAATAAAGAAGATTATTTCGAAGTAAGAGGCCGTGATCGTATCAGCGGCCTACCTGTTATTATAAAGCTTAGCAAAGAACAATTAAAAGATGCCCTTTATGGTTCAGTTGAGATAATAGCCAGTACGGTGAAAACGGCTTTAGAAAGAACTCCTCCAGAGTTAGTCTCTGACATTATCAATAAGGGATTAATCATGACCGGGGGTGGTTCCCTGTTAGCTGATTTAGATAAGATACTGCAAGAACAGATCCAAATACCTGTTTTTATATCCAGGGAGCCGCTCTATTGTGCTGTAAAAGGAACAGGAGAAGCATTAGAGAATTTTAGTAAATACAGCAGTGTACTTGTAAAAACTGCTCGGAGCAGATGATGCTAACCAAGGCAAATAATTACAGAGCATATCTTATCTTTTTAATAACCCGCTCGCCATAATAAGAACCTGAATTTGTATTGTTGGAAAAGAGGATAGATGGAAATGTTTTTTTGGAAGAGGTTATCTAAAGAAAGTAAAGTATTCATCCTGTTCTTATGTCTTACTTTGTTGTCGGTTTTAATTATGACTGTGGATTACCATGGTAAAGGAATTTTCGGCTTATTAAAGAATACAGGCTTTATAATCTTAAAGCCGTTTAATCAGATGGTTCATAATACGGTAAACTTGCTTACTAAATATTACCAAGTATTTACAGAAACTGAAGTAATACAACAAAAAAATACCCAATTACAACAAGAAAACCGCGAGCTGTCAAGAGAGAATGCCTTACTGAAAGAGAAATTAGCCTCTTATGAGCAGATAGAGAAGATGATACAATTCAAAGAGTACTATAATTATGAGATGATCTCTGCTCAGGTAATTGGCCGGGAACCGAGCAATTGGTTCCACAGTGTAATTATTGATTTAGGGAGCAAGGATGGAGTGGAGGTCGATATGGGAGTTGCTACCCATAGAGGGTTGGTGGGTAAGATTATAGAGGTAGAACACCATACCTCAGAAGCGATTTTATTACTGGACCAGGGGTGTTCCGTGGGAGCCTTAGTACAAAGAAGCAGAGAGGTGGGCGTAATAAAAGGAGGAGTTGAAGGTTTCTATTCCTATCTTGATTATATTGCCCATGATGCAGATGTTCAGATTGGTGATATTATAGTTACCTCCGGCATGGGCAGCTCAATCCCCAAAGGTATCATTGTTGGCCGGGTAGTGGCTATTAGAAAAGAAAAGCATGAACTTTTTCAAAAAATATTAATTAAACCTGAAGTTGACTTCAATAGATTAGAAGAGGTTTATGTAGTCAAACAGCCTCAGGGTAATGAATAAAAAAATAAAGGTTATATTTTAAAGTATGGATAGCATTACAACCACAAACACGGATGATAATCTTAGAGTAATATCCGGCATGATGCCGTACATGCAATCCGTTTCTATGGTAATAGGAATCAAAGCCGGTTCCATCTATGAATCAAAAAAAGAGCAGGGTATCTCCCATTTCATAGAACATATGCTCTTTAAAGGCACTCAAAACAGACCGGATACTTTAGCCATATCGCAAGCCATAGAGCAGTTGGGCGGGGAGATAAATGCCTCTACTTCGGAGGAGTGCACCTTTCTATATAGCAAGGTACCACAGAAAAAATTTGTTGCTGCTTTTGAAGTGCTCACTGATATTCTGAATAACTCACTCTTCAGAGAAGAGGATATCAAGCAGGAAAAGAATGTAATTTTGGAAGAGATTAATAAATACCGGGATATACCGGAAGATTGGATCGTTTTTTTAATTAATAAGCTGATGTGGAAAGATACAGTATTGGGACAAGATGTCTTAGGAGAGAAAAAAACAGTACAGAGTATTAACCGGGACTCATTATTAAGATATTTTCAAGAAAGGTATCAGTCTCAGAATATAGTTATCAGCATTACCGGTAATATCTCTCCCGAAGAAATAAATAGTATGCTGGATAAATTCCCTCTTATTGTTCAAAAAGGTGTATCCGGTCCGGTCTTGCCCTTTGAACAGACTAAAAATTCAGCACCGGAATTAAAACTGCTGCCCCAAAGGGTCAGCCAAGCCCATCTATGTTTTGGTTTTGAAGCCATTCCTCGGTTTCATCACCACAAATTCGCTTTAGATTTATTGAATATAATTTTAGGTGGAGGGTTAAGCTCTCGTTTGTTTCAAGGAGTGCGGGTTAAAGAAGGGTTGGCTTATGATATCCATTCCTACCTCCAATATTTTGATAAAACCGGTTCATTTAATATCTATGCCGGTGTGATAGCTGATAAACTGGTTCATAGTATCCGCAAGATATTGCAGGAATTAAAAAATATTAAAGAGACAGGGGTTACTGCCGCTGAATTAAAGATAGCCAAAGAAATGTACAAAGGAAGTGTCCTGATGGGGTTAGAAAATACCATGAGCTTTGCCTTCCGCCTGTGCAGTTACGCACTGTTATACAATAAAAAATATAGTGTTAATGAGATTATTGCTCAAATAGAGAGAGTGAAATTAGAAGACCTGAGCAGGTTAGCTCAGGACATATTCCAAAATCAGAAGCTTAAGTTGGTAGTCTTTTCTCCTGCTGACCTCAAAGTCAGTCGGCAAAGTTTGCTCCCCGTTTTAGAAATATAGAGCGAGGGGGATAAGATAATGCCGCTTGATTTAAGGGTGGGAGATATAGTAAAACTGAAAAAAAAGCATCCTTGTGGAGGATACCATTGGGAGATAAGCAGAACAGGAATAGATATAGGGCTGAGATGCCTTTGTTGTGGCAGGAAGGTATTGGTGCCCAGAGTAAAGGTGGAAAGAAACATAAAACTTATCATAAAAAAAGATTAATAAATCCGGCCCACCAAGGGGCGTATGCCCCTTAAAACCCCCTCCAAAAGAATAGACTGGATAAATTCAAGATTCTTCATGCTAAAGAACTGTATCAATCCACCTTTTTTACAGCAATACTATACCAAATAATATTAAGAAAAGTCATATTTTAATGTTGCCATCTAAAATAGACAATGTTATAATGATAAAACATTTTTCCTTGCTCCTATCGGATAAAAAGAATAGGGGCCATTATGACCAGAAGGAGGTGACCACATGCGTAATTACGAATTGATGATTCTCTTTGACCCAAACCTGCCAGATGAGGATAAGACGACTTTACTGGACAAAATCCGCAACACTATAACTGCCAATCAAGGAAAAGTAGTTAAGACAGACCAGTGGGGAAAAAGAAAACTAGCCTACCCGATTAAGAAATTTCAAGAAGCCATTTATGTCATTGTTTATTTTAATCTTGAACCGGGAAGTATAGCTAATTTAGAAAGCAGCATTAAATTTGAAGAGAAAATAATTAGATATCTTTTGATTATCGGCTCAGAAAAATTCACTGTGCCACAGGAAAAATCAGCAAAAGAAGAAGAAAAGAAAGAAGAAGAATAAGTCAGTATTTCAATAAAGGTAGATTTGTGTTTCTACGAAGTGCAATAGCGATATGGGAAATAGGAAGGAAATAGTTAATGATTAGGAGAAGTAGTTACAAAGGATTTCGAGTAAGAAAAAAAGTTTGTTATTTTTGTGCTGAAAAAAAGGTAGCAGATTATAAGGATGTAGAACTTGTAAATCGCTTTATAAGCGACAATGGGAAGATTTTACCTCGTAGAGTTACCGGGACATGTGCTAAACACCAAAGATCTCTTGCGGTAGCTATAAAAAGAGCGAGAGAGGCTGCCTTGCTGCCCTTTGTCAGATAGTTCTATTTTTTTTAATATAAGAAATAACTAGCCAAATGGTATCTTTAACCGTTTTCCGCTGAAACAGATAAGAATGCTATTTTAAGGCGCTCATAGAGTAATTATTATATTATGGAAAGTAATAATTAGGCTGCCTGCAAAGGAAAAAAGAAAGGATTGTTATTTTATTGAAAGAACGTATGCCGACAAAATCAATTGTAGAAGGAGCTTTTCTTTCGGCAATTACAGCATTATTATTCCTGGCCAGTCTCTATATTCCTTTATTAGGTACCCTGATCAGTTTTCTATGCCCTTTGCCACTGATAATCTTATGCTTGCGCCATGATATTAAAATAGCCCTACTGGCACTGTTCGTTTCTTTTATAATGGTGACCTTATTAGCGGGACCCTTTCAAGGCTTAATCGCTGTATTTGGTTTTGGATTATTAGGAATAGCCTTAGGGGTCACAATTAAAAAAAAGCTGTCAGTATGGGAAATACTTTTGATAGGGAGCATTACTTCTTTCGCATCTAAAATATTACTGATGTTTCTAGGGCTATGGCTAGTGGGGGTCAATCCGCTTTTACTCGGTGTAGATCAAATTGACCAGAGTATTAATCAAAGCTTGTCTTTTTACCGGAATATGGGTTTTGACCCCGAACAGTTGGAAACTTTAAAAAATTCTCTGTTACAGTCTTTAGAATTACTCAGAATTGCTTTTCCGGCGATGTTAGTGCTTGCTTCTGCATTCGATACTATAATCAATTATTGGGTATCGGGGAAAATACTGAAAAGATTTGGATATACCTTAGCACCTTTTATCCCATTTCGGGAGTGGAGAGTGGGACAATCCTTTTTTTGGAGCTATCTGGCGGGGATATCTTTACTCATTATTAACACCCGCTTCAATATCCCGGTTCTGCAAAGAATTGGGGTTAATATTCAGATATTGTTCTCAATAATATTCCTGATAACCGGTTTAGCTCTAATAGCTTATCTTATACAATATTATAAGATTAAACCTTTTTTCTTCTGGGCAATCTGTATTCTTGTCTTTATACAACCCTCACTCTCTCTGGTGGTTGCTTGGATGGGATTAGCGGATGTTTGGCTGGATTTTCGAAAATTAATTTCTCAAAATTTTGGCAAGAAAGCCGGTTAAGTAATAGAATTATAAAGAAAAAAATAAATATTTAGGGATGTATCTTGTATCTTACCGAAAACTGAGGGAGGTATTGTTTATGAAGGTAATACTAAAAGAAAATGTTGATAATTTGGGATATACTGGTGATGTAATAGAGGTTAATAAGGGGTATGCCCGAAATTATTTATTTCCACGTGGATTGGCTATGGAATACACCAGCGGTAATCTAAAATCTATTGAACATCTTAAGAAAAAAGAGTGGGAAAAAAGGAATCGGGAATTACTGGAAGCTCAAGAATTAGCGGAGAAAATTAATCAGCTGGTGTTAACCTTTGAAGTAAAAGCAGGAAAGGACGGGAAATTATTTGGCTCCATTACCAATAAAGATATTGCCCAAGCTCTCGCTGATAATTATCAGATTGAGGTTGACCGTAAGAAGATTGAACCCGGCGACCCCTTAAAGAAAATTGATGACTATAAGCTAAGCTTACGTCTGCACAAGGAAGTAATTGCTGAGTTAAATATTAAGGTAGTACCCGAAGAGGAAGTCAAGCCGGAAGCAGAGGAGGCTCTTCCTCTGGAGGATAAAAAAGAGGAAAGTGTAGTAAAAAAGGAAGATAAGGAAGATTAAGAAAGAATAACCCTTCTGCCTCAGAGAGGAAAAATGGGAGAAAAAATTGATGGAAATAACCAGAAGCGCTCCCCAAAATATTAGCGCAGAACAGGCTACCTTGGGCTCTATTATTTTAGAGAAGGAGTCTATCTTGAATTGCATTGAAATCCTGAAGCCTGATGATTATTATAACACTGCCCACCAGGTTATCTACCAATGTTCACTGGACTTGTTTGAAAAAAATGAGGCTGTGGATTTAGTTACTCTAACCGAAGAGCTAAGAAAAAGAAAACAGTTGGATGAGGTGGGGGGAGCTTCCTATCTGGCTACCTTAATGAATAGTGTGCCTACTGCGGCTAATGTCGTCTATTATGCTAAAATTGTAGCAGAAAAGTCTATCCTGCGAAAACTAATTAATAATGCTACCCAGATTGTAACTATGAGTTATGAAGAGCAAGATGAGGCAAAGGTATTGCTGGATAAGGCGGAGAACTTGATTTTCGAGGTATCTCAGCAAAAAACTAAAGATTTTTTTACCCCCATCAAAGACCTGTTAACAGAGAGTTTTGAAAAAATTGAAGATTTATATCATAGTGGGAATTTTATCACCGGAGTACCCACCGGTTTTATAAAATTAGATGAACTGACTACCGGTTTACAGCCCTCAGAGTTGATAATAGTGGCCGGGAGACCATCTATGGGGAAAACCGCTTTTTGTATGAATATTGCTCAATATGCTGCTATGCAGCACAATATCCCGGTAGCTATTTTTAGTTTAGAAATGTCTAAATCACAAATTGTCCAGAGAATATTGTGTTCAGAGGCTCGTATCGATACACATGCTTTGCGCCGGGGGTTAATACCGGACAAAGATTGGCCTAAGCTATCTTCGGCTGCCGGTAGATTATCTGCCGCGCCCATTTTTATTGATGATTCGGCAGGCATATCGCCTCTTGAAATTAAGGCAAAAGCTCGCAGATTAAAAGCTAAACATGATTTAGGGCTAATATTAATCGATTATCTGCAATTAATCCAGACGGGACTTAGAGTTGAGAATCGTCAACAGGAAATATCGCAAATATCCCGTTCTTTGAAAGGACTTGCCCGGGAATTAAACATACCGGTGGTGGCAGTATCTCAATTGTCCAGGGCGGTTGAGCAACGTACCAATCAGCGTCCACGCCTTTCCGATTTGAGAGAAAGCGGTGCCTTGGAACAGGATGCCGATGTAGTCCTGATACTATACCGGGAAGAATATTATAAACCAAAGACAAGTAAGAAAGGAATTGCTGAGATTAATATTGGTAAGCAAAGAAATGGGCCTACCGGAACATTCGAGCTGACTTTTTTAAAAGAATACACCCGTTTTGAAAATTTAGCGATAGTAGATGAAGATATGGAATAGACACCATCATGGACATTATTTAAAGACTTTTTGTCTGAAATTCCGTTGACACTTTTTCTAAAACATAGTAACATTGGAAAGCAATTGAAAAAGAAATAATTTCAAATAAGCAATAGTTACGGGCCGTTAGCTCAGTTGGTAGAGCATCTGACTCTTAATCAGAGGGTCGCAGGTTCGAGACCTGCACGGCCTACTGTATAGTATGCCCCCATCGTCTAGGGGTTCAGGACACCGCCCTTTCACGGCGGCGGCAGGGGTTCGAATCCCCTTGGGGGCACCTTTTCTAAATTGCTCAATTTAAAAAAGGTTAATCAGGAAATAGAAAGAAAAAAGAATTTCCTTTTTAAATTAAAATAATTAATCGTTTTCCATTAAATGGGCGGATAGCTCAGTCGGCAGAGCACCTGCTTCACATGTAGGGGGTCACAGGTTCAAGTCCTGTTCCGCCTACCATTATTTTTGAATGGTAAAATTGACCAAAGATTCTATAAAGTGTGTTTTCTGAAATTCCGGACTTGTCTATGCCTTTGCCATCTATTTTCGGCATTATCAGGTTGCTCCCGGCTCTATAGGGCTTATAACTCCGGAGTTTTGTAAAGATATCGTTAACGCCGATTCCTTATGCTCCGATTACTTATCCTAAGGTATCCCCACTAAAACCACTCCTCTTAAAAAATTTTCTAAAAAATAGTATAAGGACTTTGAATAATTAAAAAGTTAGGTTTACAAATATTACTGAGTCTATTTATATGGTAGAATATAAAAGATACGTTAATTAACAACAGAGCAAGAAGACTTGAATGACGAAAAACATAAAAAATAAGATGAACATTGAGCCGGCGTAGCTCAATTGGCAGAGCAACGGAATCGTAATCCGTAGGTTGTCTGTTCAACTCAGATCGCCGGCTCCATAAGTTTTGGGCAATAGTCAACAAGGTAATGTTTGAACATTAATAAATCTTTATTCAAAGGAAGGTTTTTATGCCTGCCCCATCGCCACTTCCCCAGCCCTCTCTCAAAAAAATACTGGCATACATGGCTCAATACAACTTTAAACCCCGGAAAAAATTAGGCCAAAACTTCTTGCTGGACCGGAATATTAAAGATATTATTGTCAAATCCCTGAATTTAGAAAAAGAGGAAACTCTATTTGAAATCGGTACCGGCTTTGGTGGTCTTACTTTGTCCTTGATACCTCATGTACGGCACATTTTTTCTATTGAAAACGATATACGTCTTAAACCGATATTAGAGGAGATATTGGCACCTTACCGTGATTCTGTTACGGTGATATACGAAGACATTTTGACTTTTGATTTGGTCGGTTTTCTTCGGCAAAAAGAACAGAGAGGATACCATATAGAAAAATTAGTAGGCAATCTACCCTATTCTATTTCCCTACCCCTATTAAAAAAACTAATGGAGTTGAAAGATGGTCTAAAGATTGCGGTAGTAATGGTGCAAAAAGAAGTAGCCGAAAGAATGCTCGCTAATCCGGGCGGTAAAGACTATGGATTGTTGTCGGTAATAACAAAATATTATACCGAAACAGAGAAAATACATCGCGTAAAACCAAATGTCTTTTTCCCCAAACCCGAAGTTGAATCCATGCTTCTAAGGATGCAATTCCTACCGACACCAAGAATTAAAGTGACAGATGAAACGCTCTTCTTTGATATAGTAAAGGCCATTTTTCGGCATAGAAGGAAAAGCCTCTTCAATGCACTTAAATTGTATTATGGGGATTCTCTTTCCAAAGAGCTGTTAGAAGTTACCTTAATACAAACAGGTATTAATCCCAATCAGAGAGGAGAAAGTCTGTCTTTAGAAGAACTGGCCCGTCTCACCGCTGTTCTAAAAGAATGTTAAACGGCTTCATATATATTTTTAAATCTCTTGGTTGAAGAGCATGGTTTTTAGTTAAATGGGGCTATAATCATGTTTCTTGTTCATTTTAGACTGCTTGTTCTCTAAAATAGAAAAAGTTTTTGACAAATAACTATTCTACATGATAAAATTTGACAAACTCTGAAAAAGGAATAACTTTAAGAATTGGAAAAGTGTATGATAGCACTAGACATTATAATGGCAGGCTCAAGAGTAGAAAAGTTTTTACTTTTTAAATCAGTTAGTGTTAATATAGGATAATAATCAGCACAGCAATTATTATTATTATTATGCTGTGTTTATTTTTTAATAGAACCGTAATTAACTATTGCATCAAATTGCGAATATGACAGGAGGTAAATGAAAATATGTAGCAGAGGGGGTTTAGCTATCTTTTTGGAATTTGGCAACAAGGAAGGTTCAATGCGGGTTAGATATTAAATACTATACTGTGTAAAAAGAAAGTACGGTACTTCAATGTTATTAACTGGAAAGATTATTAAACCAAAAAACAAAAAGGCGGTGTAAGCAAGTGCAAGTTACTGATGTTAGAATTAGAAGAATACAGACCGATGGCAAGCTGAGAGCATATGTATCCATAACCTTTGATGATTCCTTTGTGGTTCATGATTTAAGAATTATTGACGGTAGAAAGGGCATGTTTGTAGCGATGCCCAGCAAGCTATTGCCTAACGGAAATCATAAGGATATAGCTCATCCTATCAATACAGAAGTCAGGGAACAGATTCAGACCGCTGTATTAAAGGAATATGAAGCAACTGAACATGAAGAGCAAATAACCAGTGAACCTGTAGAAGCTGAAGATGTCGAGCTAAGTAGTACTGAGCTTTCGGATGATTCCGAATTCGAATCAACTGAACAAGAATAAATCAGATTTGATTTGACGATTAATAGCTATTGCTTTCTTATAATATAAGCAGCTAAATTCAATTTATCTCGGTGGGGGAGAATAAAAACAATACTCGGTTTTGAATTTACTATATTCCGCATCTATTCTTCTTGCCGAATAAAATTAAAAAAGATGGAGTTATAACCAATTGGATGGGGTGTAGCCAAGCGGTAAGGCAAGGGACTTTGGCTCCCTCACCGGAGGTTCGAATCCTTCCACCCCAGCCAAATATTGCTCTTTTTTTATTTTTGTTTATCCAAATTTCTTTATATTAATTATTTTACCTCAACTCAAATTATATCTTTTCCGAATTTTCATAAATTATTTTTTGACAGGATAATGCTATGAGTGCTGTTGCATCTATTATATTAGCTGCCGGTCAGGGAAAAAGAATGAAGTCCACACTTCCCAAAGTTTTACACCCGGTAGCTGGAATACCTATGGTCTCCTATTCTTTAGAACTAACCGGCTCTCTAAATCTGGCTAAAAGAATTGTAGTTCTCGGCCATCAGTTCGAAAGAATTAAAGAAGCAATCTTGAGTGTGGACCGGAAAGTGCTATTTGTTCATCAGAAAGAGCAGCTGGGCACCGCCCATGCAGTACAAGCAGCAGAACCCTATTTGACTGACTTTTCGGGTATTATTCTAATTATCTCAGCTGATGTACCCCTTTTGAAGGCATCTACTATTCAAAAAATTATCACACACCACCAAAGAGCGGCAAATTCCGGTACTTTATTGACTGCCAGGGTAAAGCATCCGGAAGGGTATGGGCGAATAATACGTAATGCAGCGGGAGAAGTAATACAAATCGTTGAGGAGGGCGATACTTTGCCCGAACAGCGGAAAGTAAACGAGATTAACAGTGGAATTTATTGTTTTAATAGTAAAGAATTATTTCAGGCCTTAGCCCAAGTTAAAAAAGATAATAGCCAAAAAGAATACTATTTAACAGATGTTATTAGGATACTGTTAGAAAAGGGTTCTTCTATTGGCAGTATTACGGTAGACGACCCGGTTGAGATAACCGGTATAAATGACCAGCAAACCTTATCCCAGGTTTCTCAGTTAATATATGAAAGAAATGCTCTGGCACATATGGAAGAAGGTGTTATCGTCATTTCCCCGGGAAATACCTTTCTGGAACAACGAGTGCAAATAGGTCCCGGCACCATTATTTGCCCTTTTACGGTGATTACCGCTGGCAGTCAAATAGGAAGCGGCTGCCAAATTGGCCCCTATGCACATATCGTAGAGAGTAAGATTGGCAGCCAAACCAGGATTTTCTCCTCTTTAGTAGAAAAGAGCCGGATTGGCAGCAACTCGGACATAGGGCCTTTTGCCCATATCAGACCGGAAAGTATTATCTGTGATGAGGTAAAAATTGGAAATTTTGTAGAGATTAAGAAGACCCTGGTGGGTGAGGGTACCAGAGTGGGGCACCTCACTTATCTGGGAGATGCCGTTTTAGGGAAACAGGTTAATATCGGGGCCGGTACCATAACCTGCAATTATGATGGAGTAAGAAAAAATCGCACCACTATTGAGGATGGTGTCTTTATCGGCAGCAATAATGCATTGGTAGCCCCGGTAATTATCGGTAAAGATTCCTATACTGCCGCCGGCTCTACTATTACCGGCAATGTTCCTGCTCAAAGTTTGGGAATTGCCAGGGCTAAACAAGAAAATATTACCGGTTGGGTAAGCAAAAAAAAGAAGCAGAACGAAAATAAAAAAATAGAAAAATAAAAAGATTGGAGGCAATAATTTGATTGCATGTGACAGCAAAGAATTGCAGATATTTTCTGGGAATGCTAATCTGTCTTTAGCAGAAGAAATAGTGGCGCATTTAGGAACTCAGCTGGGGAAAGCTGATATATCCAGGTTTCCAGATGGTGAACTACATGTAGAGATTGGTGAAAATGTGCGGGGGCGGGATGTATTTGTAATACAGCCCACCTGTCATCCGGTTAATGACCATCTCATGGAACTATTAGTTATGATCGATGCACTTCATCGGGCATCGGCAGGTAGAATTACTGCCGTAATACCTTATTATAGTTATGCCAGGCAAGACAGGAAAACCCGACCCAGAGAACCTATTACTGCCAAATTAGTGGCTAATCTGTTAGTAGAGGCGGGAGCTAACCGTATTTTAACTATGGATTTACACGCAGGACAGATACAGGGGTTTTTTGATATCCCGGTAGACCATTTAGAGGCCGCCCCCATACTAGTAGACTATTTTAAAATGAAAAATCTTGACAAGGCAGTAGTTGTTTCACCTGATGTAGGGGGAACAGCCCGGGCTCGTAATTTCTCCGGCTATTTAAATAAGCCCATTGCCATTATCGATAAATACAGATCCTCTTTTTCTAATGTGGAAATAATGCACATTGTAGGTGATGTCAAAGATAAAACGGCTATTATAGTTGATGATATGATTGATACAGCCGGTTCAATTATTAAAGGCAGCCAGGCCATCTTCAACGCCGGAGCCAAAGAAATTTATATCTGTGCCACTCACCCCGTTCTTGCCGGTCCGGCACGGGAGCGTATTGAGAAATATTCACGGGAAAAATTGTTTAAAGAGATAGTAGTAACCAACACCATACAGATTCCGGCAGAAAAAAAATTGGACTGTATAAAAATTTTATCTGTTTCAGAATTGTTTGCAGAAGCAATTAAACGCATTCATTATAATCAATCCATAAGTGCTCTATTCAGGTAATAGAATTAAACCATACTATGGAATTATATTTTAGTAGAAAGTTGTGCTATAATACTATTTTAGGTATTTTTGACATATATCTAATATAACTATTTAAAAAGTGATGACATGGAGGGAAGCGGGTTATGAAACGAATTAAGTTAGAAGTTGAAACCAGAGAGAAATCTGGCAAGGAGGAGAGCAAAAGGCTTAGAAAGACAGGGTATGTTCCGGGTATTCTTTACTCCCCACGGGATAAGAATAGCATTTTATTAAAAATTCCGGAAAAGGAACTCTTTCGTTTTTTATCAGATAAAAAACATTCCCATGGAATAATTGATTTAAAAATAAAGACTGACAAAGCTAAGGAAACTACTCGCTTAGCGGTAATTAAGGATTTCCAATATGATTCCTTGAAGAAAAAAATAAATCATTTTGATTTTTATGGTGTCTCTATGAAGGAGAAGATTACCTTGGTTGTACCGCTTATTCTGGAAGGTGAACCAAAAGGGGTTAAAGAAGGGGGAATTTTGGATATATCTTTACGCGAAATAGAGGTAGAGTGTTTTCCGGCAGATGACCCCGGTGCTATAACTATCGATATCAGTGAAATGGGCTTTAATGATGTTATAACATTACAAGACATTGTTTTACCGGAAGAGGTTAAACTGATAACGGATATTGATCGTACGATTGCCTCAGTAGTTGCTCCTACCAAAGTAGAGGAAGAAGTACCGGAAGAGGAAGCAGAAGAAGCTGCTGAAGGGACTGGTGAGGAAGCTGCTGATAAGGCAAAAGCTCATGATGCAAAGTCTGAGGAACATAAAGGTAAAGAATAAGAGAATCCTATATCTAACTAAAAATATATTCAGCTAAGGCTGTGATGATGTGAACATAATAGTAGGTCTGGGTAACCCTGGAATTAAATATAAACATTCTCGACATAATGTGGGGTTTCGAGTTGTAGACCAATTTGCTTTCAAGATAGGTGACCACAACCTTAAATGGAAAAAGAAATTTTTAGCCCACATTCTCCCTTTTAAATTTCTAGAACAGGACCTTATTCTGGTTAAACCGCAGACTTATATGAATCTTAGCGGCAAAGCAGTAAAAGAAATTATGACTTATTACCATATTATGCCGGAGCAATTATTAGTTATCTATGATGATTTTCATCTACCTTTAGGCAAAATACGTATAAGAAGACATGGAAGCTCCGGGGGACATAACGGAGTAGATTCTATCATAAATTCCATAAAGTCCGAAGAGTTTCCTCGCCTACGAATCGGTATAGGGAATGAGCAGCTGCTAACAAATTTAGACTATACCGATTTCGTAATAACCTCTTTTTTGTCGGAAGAGGAGAGACTGATAGAGACCACTCTAACTTACGCTGTACGGGCAGTAAGGGATATTCTCTTAAAAGGTTTGGAGTTTGCCATGAGAGAATACAATAGTCTGAATTTAACTGAGGAAAGTCTCTAAGGCAGAGCTAGGCAGGTGAATATAATTAGAAAAATTGCTGTATTGACTAGTGGAGGGGATTCTCCGGGAATGAATGCCGCTATCCGGGCGGTAGTGCGCAAGGGAATATACCATAAATTGGGAGTCTTAGGCATACAGAGCGGTTATCAAGGACTGTTGAAAAACCGAATTATTCCCCTTAATTTAAAAACTGTGGGTGGGATTATGCAGCGTGGTGGCACTATGTTGATGACCTCCCGCAGTGAGGAATTTAAAACCGAGTCCGGGATTCGAAAAGCTTCTGCCATTATAAGGGATAATAAAATTGATGCACTTATAGTAATTGGAGGAAATGGTTCCATGGCGGGCGCCCTCCAACTCTATCAACAGGAAGGGATTCCTGTGGCTGGTATACCGGCCAGTATTGATAATGACCTTTATGGCACCGATATGGCTATTGGTGTTGATACCGCTTTAAATACCGTTATTTCTACCATAGACAAGATTAAAGATACCGCCTCCTCGCTGCGCAGGGCTTTCATTATTGAAGTCATGGGAAGAGAATCCGGATATCTGGCCTTAATGGGTGGAATTGCCGGTGGTGCTGAAACAGTAATCGTTCCGGAGTTTCCGGCCAATCTGGAAGAAATTAGCATAAAATTGAAACAGGGTTATGAGAGAGGCAAAACCCACTGTCTGGTAATAGTAACCGAAGGGGCCGGTAATCCCTATGAGATTGGAAAATATTTAGAAGATAAGATTGGTTTTGAGATGAGGGTTACCGTATTGGGGTATGTGCAGAGAGGTGGATTTCCTTCAGCATTTGACCGTATATTAGGAAGTCGCTTAGGTTCAGCAGCAGTAGAGCAATTGCTGCAAAAACAGTATCACCATATGGTTGTTTTAAATGGAGATAAGATCTCAGCTATTCCCATAAAAGAAGTCTTGTCTCACCAAAAACCTCTCCCTGATTCACTGTACCGGTTGGCTGATGTTTTAGCCCGTTAATCCATTTCTCTACAAAAACTGATAATCAAAAGGCAGTACGGTCTTTAGCTATATTTATTCTAATCCTATGATTAATAATAAAGAAAGAATTTTGTTGATAGTAAAAGCCCTTTCTGTTCAGAGTAAATAATATGGAATTAAGTAAATTTTGGGCTCAGGACCCTAATTATAATCAGTTTTTACAGGATTTTGGAATCAAGCAGAAAAAAACTTTCCGAATAAGAGGATTGCAGTCCAGCGCACTCTCTTTTTTTATCTCTTCTTTAGTTTTAAAAGGAGAGATAAAACAGGTGTTACTTTTTTTAACTAGTAGCTTAGAAGAGGCACAACGCAGTTACCAGGATTTACTGACTTTTACCGGCTGGCCGGAAAATAATAGCATCCTGATTTTTCCGGCACCTGAGGTCTTGCCTTATGAAGAACTGCCCTATGATATAGAAATTATAAAACAGAGAATTAAGGTTTTATCTGCCTTATCCCCCATAATATACTCCCGTCAGCAGTATAAAAATAACCTTTCTTATCCCTTAATTATAATCAGTACCTATCGAGCGCTCCTGCCTAAAATCCTTATCGGCGATAAATTTCTGAAAGGACACCTCAAATTAGAGCGGGAAGGGCTATTAAATATTGAAAACTTCCTTAATCATCTTTTAGACCAGGGCTATCAATCCTCGGGAATGATCGAACAATCCGGGCAGTTCAGCCAACGCGGCGGGATTATTGATGTATTTCCCTTTGCCGAGGAAAATCCATTAAGAATAGAGTTAGATGGTGATAGGATTTCCTCTCTCCGGCTTTTCGACCCGGAATCACAACGTTCTATCAGAAAAATCGAAGAAATTGTACTGGTTCCCCGAATTGAACTGACTGCCGAATCTAAAGAAAAAGAGAGAGAAGCAGGCTCTTTTTTTGATTATCTACCTGAGAATACCGATATCATAGTTTCTCAGTATCAGGAAATGGAAAAACATGGCCTGGATTTTGAAAAAGAAATCCGAAAATCCTATTTATCAAAAAAAGAGGAGGACAAAAATGTCTTGCCACCGGATTATTATTACCTCAACTGGTCGGAAATCAGGGGGCTATTTTCTCAAAAACAACGTTTAGTAACTATCGAACCTTGGTTGGCACAAGACAACCTCAGCCCGGAGCAAAGCGGGGAAGAGAACAATCATTTCTATTCCTTTGAGGCAACTGCTGTAGAACATTATTTTGGAAATTTAGATTTATTCCAGAAGGCTCTCCGGAAAAATCATCAGGAAAAACAGAATATTATTATCTTAGCCGGTAACAAAGTCAGAGCTTCACGTCTGGCTGATATCTTAGATGATAGGGGCTTTACCCGGTATCGTTTGCAGGATTTAAAGGAAGCTGACCTTAATCCTGAACAGGTCTGCTTAAGCTATGGGTCGGTTAGTAATGGTTTTTCTATTCCGAAACTAAATCTTTTTCTCATTACCGAGCAGGAAATCTTTGGTAAGCAACGCGAAAAAAGTTATAAACCGAAAAGATTTCAGGGCAAATCCTTTTATGAGTTGGATGAAGTGAGAGTGGGGGATTTTGTAGTACATGTTAATCATGGTATTGGCAGGTATGAGGGCGTCAAATCTCGTATTACCGATGGTATCAGGAGGGAGTATCTTTTAATCAAGTATGCCTCCGATGACGAACTGTATGTACCGGTAGAACAATTATCCTCGGTACATAAGTATATTGGAGCGGGTGGAGGAATTCCAAAATTAAACCGCTTAGGAGGCAGCCTCTGGAAGTCAACCAAAAGGAGGGTACAGGAATCCATTCGGAAAGCAGCTCTGGAGTTATTTGAACTATATAGGAAGAGGAAGAGTATTAAAGGACACACTTTTTCCGCCGATACCGTATGGCAGCAGGAATTAGAAATGGCATTTCCTTTTCAGGAAACACCGGACCAGGAAAAGGCTTTTCAGGATGTGAAAAAGGATATGGAATCATCTTACCCCATGGAACGTCTCATCTGCGGAGATGTTGGTTATGGTAAGACAGAAATTGCCATTCGGGCTGCCTTTAAATCAGTTATGGACAATAAACAGGTAGCGGTATTGGCACCTACCACTATTTTGGTTCAACAGCATTGGGAAAATTTTAGCGAAAGAATGAAGGGATTTCCTATAAGGATTGAGATGCTTTCTCGATTTAAAACTAAAAAAGAACAGGAAAAGATTATTGCAGATTTAAAAAAAGGAAATATCGATATTATTATCGGGACCCATCGTTTAATCCAGCCGGATGTGGTTTTCAAAGACCTGGGTTTGTTAGTGGTGGATGAAGAGCAGCGTTTTGGGGTAATCCATAAAGAGAGAATCAAAAATTTGAAAGAACAGATAGACTCGCTAACTCTCACCGCTACCCCTATTCCCAGAACGCTCTATTTATCTTTAACCGGTATCAGGGAAATGAGTATCATAAATACCCCGCCGGAACTCCGTTTACCCATAGTCACTTTTTTTAAGTCCGAAACAGATGAAGTTATCCGAGAGGCCATCAGGAGAGAATTAGAAAGAGGTGGTCAGGTCTACTATGTCCATAATAGGGTTGAAGATATTGATTCTGTTGCCCAAAAAGTAAAAAGACTGGTGCCGGAAGCCAGAGTTATCACAGCCCATGGTCAGATGGTGGAGGACCAGTTGGAAAAGATCATGATTAGTTTTATAAATCATGAGAGTGATGTTTTAGTCTGCACCACCATTATTGAAATAGGATTGGATATATCCAATGTGAACACCATCATTATTGACCAGGCACATCGTTTTGGCCTATCCCAGCTCTATCAGCTTAGGGGACGTGTGGGCAGAAGCAGCCGGCGTGCCTATGCCTATCTGCTCTATCCTTCTAAAAAAATATTAACGGATAATGCTCGAAAACGGCTGGAAGCAATCCGGGAATTTAGCGATTTAGGCTCAGGATTCCGACTGGCCATGCGTGATTTAGAGATTAGAGGAGCCGGTAATTTACTGGGAAAAGAACAACATGGGTTTGTTACTGAAGTTGGTTTCAATTATTATTGCCAGATGCTGGAGGAGAGTGTCAGCCGGCTTCTGCACCCCGAAACGGCCGGTAACGAATTGCAAGATACCGGACCGGAAATTGACGTAAAGCTCGAAAGCCTCATTCCTGAATACTATATCTCCAGTCCGGAGATTAGGATAAGTTATTATCAGAAGCTCAGCCGGATAAACAGCGAGGAAGAGCTCAATGATATAAAGACAGAGCTCCAAGATATCTATGGTTCATTTCCGAAAGAACTGGAAACCTTACTACAGATCATCTCTTTGAAATTGAAATTAAAAAATCAGGAAGTTTTGGACATTAGGATAACTACGCGCCATCTTTCCCTTAAATTTCCCATCGGTTCATCTCTGTCTGATAAGATTCAAAAAAGTTTAACGATTAACCCTGTTAAGAATGCATTTTTCCGGCAAAAGGGGAGTCAGGGGGAGTTAATATTGACTGCCCCAAGAACCGGCCAGTCAATTCCGGAAAATAGTGCACTTTCCCAAGGACTTTCTTTTTTAGAAAAAATACTATAGGAATAGGAATAAGTATAGAATATCGGAAATATCTACTATAAATGGTATAATCAGAATGACTTAACCATAATAGAGAAAATATTTATAAAAACTTTAAATCTTCGAATTTACTTTATAGATTCTTAACAATTTTGTTAATATAATAAAACAATATGTGGAATTAAAAATTTAGCAATTATGATTTGAAAGAAAAAAATGTTGTGCCGGTACAGTCAAAAGGAGAATATTTTTTCATGCATCGGAAAGAACGGGAGTTATTTTCAGAATTAATCTCTATCGCGACACGATTGAGGGGACCTCAGGGCTGTCTCTGGGATCAAAAACAGACCTTGTCATCTATGGCTCACAATATTACGGAAGAAGCACAGGAGGTAAAAGAGGCCGCAGAGAAGGGTGATTACCTGAATCTGTGCGAGGAGTTGGGAGATTTACTTATGGATATCTTAATTGAAATCGAGATAGCCCGTGAGGCAGGGTTATTTGACTATCAGCAGGTGTTGATGGGAGCTAAAAGCAAGCTAATCCGTCGTCATCCCCATGTTTTTGGCGATATCCGGGTCAATAGTGCTGAGGAGGCACTTTTAGTCTGGCAAAAAATGAAGCAATTGGAAAGAGACGGGCAGAATAAAGAATAAGTTATTTAGCTTAATAGATGAAATTAATCTTGTTTTATCTAAATGGGGAGGAGGGGGTGTTATTTATGAAAACGAGAAGAGTATTAGAAAGGGCAGGAGTAATGTTGAGGGGATTTTGCCTCTACTTGCTGTTGGTGGCATCTCTTCTTTTATTTTTGTCTGGTACAGCTTATCCGGCCGAAAGTTTGAGTTTAAATATTGAAGATTGCATTGAGCTTGCCCTGCAAAATAATTTGAGCTACCAGATTGCTCAAAGTAAAGTGGAAATAAAAGAAGAGCAGGTGCAGGAAGCGGAAGGTGCAAAAAAAATAAATGCTAAATTTCAAGGCGGTTACGTTAGGACCAGTGATGCACCGGACCCGGACAAGATAGTCGCAGGAGACTACAGCTACCTCTATTCTTCCGGTACCGGAGTTCCCTTAATCTCCTTCAATATTTCTAAAATATTGTACAGCGGTGGAAAACTGAAAAACCTGATTGAATTGGCTAAAGCGGAACAGTCCATCGCTTTGAATGAATTGGAGGGAGACAGGCAGGAACTCATCTATAAGGTGACCGAAGCCTACTACCGGGTATTGCAGGCAGAAGGCCTGAAGAGGGTCAGTGCACAAGCCCTAACTCAGATTAAGGCACATCTGGAGAGCTCACGCTCTTTATTGACGGAAGGCATGATTGCCCCTATAGATTTAAATCGTATCAACTCACAGCTATCTAATTTGGAACATAACCTGATTAGGGCTGAGAATGGTTATTTATTAACGGTATACAATTTAAATTCCATCATGGGAATTGACCTTGAAACGTCCCTTAAATTAGAAAATGATTTGGCCTATGAGCCCTGTGATATTTCACTGGAAGAAGCGCTGGAAAGTGCCAGGCAATATCGTCCTGAATTAGAGCAGGTCAGCCAGCAGAAAAAAATCATGAAAAATATGCTAAATATAGCGAAAAGCAATAAAGGGCCGCAAATAATGATGAACATGGATTCAGGATTGGCAGGTTGGAAAGTAGCAATTGCGGGGGAAATACCTATTTTTGATGGCGGAGTGAATAAATCTAAAATAAAGCAGGCAGAGTTAAGTTTAGCCCAGGTTGAGCAGAGTGAAAAACAAGCTCTGCAGCTGATAGAGTTTGAAGTACGTTCCCTCTATCTGAAAATGGTGGAGGCGGAGAAATTAGTAAAAGTTACCGAACAAGGAATCGGGGATTCTGAGGAGAGTTTTCGCATTGCTCAGGTAAAGTATAATGAGGGGATCTCTACTAATATCGAAGTAATAGATGCCCAGAGTGCCTTAATTGAAGCGGAGACCAACCATCTCAATGCCCTATATGATTATAATACCAATAGAGCGGCACTTATCAAAGCCATGGGCTTACTCTAAATTGCCATAGGGACGGTTCTTTTGTTGCACTTTTTCAGCCACAAAAGTACTTTATACTAATTACATTGTAAGTATTTAGCCAATTTTAGAACTATTTTGTGGGCTATGAATACAACTTACCTTGATATGTTAGAGAGGAATGTAAAAGATGAGAATTACCGGACGTAAAGTATTTTATGTTGTTTTAATTACAGTGATAGGATTATTGATTGTGCAGGCCGCTAATCGCATCTCTCAGAAGAGGCAGGAGGTAGTTATTGAGCCTGCAGTTCAATCGGAAAGAATGGTTCCCATACAGGTTACCAGAGTTCAACATGGCGAGATTAAATCGTTTTTGACGGTATCCGGAGTGGTTGAACCAAAAGAAATGGTGCGCGTATTTGCCAAGATAATGGGACAGGTAAAAGAAGTTTCGGTACAGGAAGGCGAACAGGTAGAAAAAGGTGCCATTTTAATGCGTCTGGATGATGAGCAAATCAGGCTTCAGGTTGCTCAAGCAAAGGCCAACTTAGATTCAGCCCATGCCTCTCTGGAAAGAATCAAGGCCGGTGCCCGCCCGCAAGAGGTCAGTCAGGCTGAAGCCGGCGTAAGACAAGCAAAGATAAGTTTAGATAGTGCAGAGGAAAATTATCAAAAAATGCAAAAGCTGTTCACCGAAGGTGCTATCTCGGAGCAGCAGCACGACCAAGCCAAAAACCAGTATGAAATTGCCAAAGCACAGTATCAGAGTGTCTCTGAAAGTTACAAATTGATAACTGAGGGTGCCTCATCGCAAGATATTAAAGCTGTGGAAGCGCAGGTTAGACAGGCGCAATCTGCTTTAGAGCTTGCCCAATCCCAGCTCAACAGCACTATTATAAAAGCTCCTATTAGCGGCAGTGTTACTGCTGTTTCAGTAAAGACCGGAGAATTAGCTTCATCGGCAATGCCGTTACTATCAATAATTGATGTCAGCGAATTATCGGTCAAAACAGGTATATCAGAAAAAGATATTGGCGCAGTTCAATTAGGGCAGGATGCCGAAATATTTATAGATGCCTACCCTCAAAAAAAATTTTCTGGAGAAATAGTCAGCAAAGGAGTGGTAGTTGACCCGGTTACCAAAACCATGGAAATAAAAATAAGGGTTAAAGAGGCAGATATAGATATTCCTCCCGGTGTTTTTGCCCGAGCAAATATTATAATTGAAGATAACCCCGATGCCTTAATCATCCCTTCCTCCGCTCTAACCAGAAAAGCCGATGGACTATATGTTTTTGTACTTGGAGATGATGAGAAAACTGTAAAAAGAAGGGCTATTACCACAGGTATAACTCAGGATAATCAGGTAGAAGTTGTTAATGGTATTACCGGTAATGAGATTATAGTGATATTAGGTAATATTTCTCTAGAAGAGGGTGACCTTGTGAGAGTTGCCAATAGGGAGGTTCTGGAATGAACCTGCCTAAATTTTCTATTAATCGTCCTGTCACTATCTCTATGCTCTTTATCGCTCTGATAGTAATAGGGTTTGTTTCTTATCAAGGTTTGGGCCTGGATCTGCTGCCCGATATGTCTTTCCCCGTATCAGCCATAATGGTCTCTTATCCCGGCGCTGCTCCGGAAGAGATGGAAGCGCTGATTACCATTCCGCTGGAGGAAGTGGTAAGTACTGTCCATCGCGTCGATACCATCAATTCTATTTCCCAAGAAGGAAACACAGTACTGCTCTTATCTTTTCAATGGGGGACCAATATGGATATTGCCATCTTAGAGGTCAGAGAAAAGATAGACCAGGTAAAAAGAATACTGCCGGAAGGAGCCGGCGACCCCAGTGTGATTAAGTTTGACCCTTCTATGATGCCCATCATGGTCTTAGGTATCAATTCGGAGCAATATTCACTGCATGAGCTGGATAGATTTGCCCGCCTTTTACTCAAGCCACGTCTGGAAAGGATAGAGGGTATTGCCAGTGCCTCGGTAAGCGGCGGAGTGGAACGAGAGATACTGGTATCGGTTGATAATGAAAAACTGAGAGCCAACAGCCTGACTCTGGACCAGGTGGTAATGGCTTTAAGGAGTGAGAATATTAACCTGCCGGCCGGTACCTTAAGGGAAGGGAATGTTGATTTTTTAATCAGAACCCTGGGACGTTTTGAGAGCATTGCCGATATTGAAAATGTCATCATATCTACGGTAAAAGGTAATCAAATACCCCTGAAAGAGATTGCCCGGATTTCAGATACTTTTAAAAAACAGCAAACGGTAGCTTATATCAACGGTTACCCCAGTATCTCTTTAACTTTACAAAAGGAATCCGGAACGAATACCGTTATTGTAGCAAATCGGGTGAACAGTGAGCTTAATACCATTAAAAATAAGGGAATTCTGCCTGGTGATACTAAAGCCATTACCGTCTTTGACTCCTCGGATTTTATTAAAAAGGCGATAAAAGAAGTTTCCGATACCCTGCTTATTGGTGCAGTACTGACCATGCTTGTCTTGTATGCCTTTCTTCACAGTATTAAAAGTACCCTTATTATCGGGTTTTCTATTCCCATATCCGTTATTTCTACCTTTACTCTACTCTATTTTGCTAAATTAACTCTCAATATGATGACTCTGGGAGGTTTGGCCTTAGGTATCGGGATACTGGTGGATAATTCCATTGTAGTGTTGGAAAATGTGTTTCGTCATCGAGAACTGGGTAAAGATGCCGCCCTCGCGGCGGAGCTTGGCGCCAATGAGGTAGCGGATGCCATTACCGCTTCCACCTTAACCACTATTGCTGTTTTTCTTCCGGTCGTCTATGTTTCTGGGATTGCCGGTGAATTGTTTAAGACTATGGGTCTGACCATTGCTTTCTCTCTCTTAATGTCTCTGTTTGTTGCGCTAACCTTGGTACCCATGCTTTTTTCCCGTTCCCGAAACAGAAAAATATTATCTCCTTCAAGTGATGCTGCTGACCGGTCCTCATCTCTTACTGCTAAGGAGGCAAATAAGAGAGGTTTCTTTAATGCTGTCCGTCGGGAATATAGCTATCTTATCGATTGGGCTTTAAGACACAGGGGTATCATGGTCCTTATGGCTATAGCAATATTAGTTCTGTCCTTCACTCTTTTACCCTTAGTGGGAGCTGAATTTTTTCCGGCGATAGACCAGGGCAATTTCAGCATCAATATCTCACTGCCGGTGGGTACTAATTTTGAGGTGACCAGAGAAATTGCCCGGGAAATCGAAAAGGTGGTCCATAGTGTTCCTGAGATCGAAAATGTTTTTACCACGGTTGGCAGTGGAAGCAGTATGGACATTGGGGGATCCGGCGGTAATAACGCAGCTATAATGGCTACTCTGATAGAAAAAGGTGAAAGAGAAAGGGATAGTTCGGATATCATTGCCGAACTGCGCGATAGGATAGGGGAATATCCCGATACCCAGATTCGTTTTAGCGAACAGAATCTCTCTCTTACCTCAGGCGCTGCTCTCACCATTAATATCAGTGGTGATTCACTGGGAGAATTAGATTTTATTGCCAATACCATAATGTCTCTTCTATCAGAGGTGGAGGGAATTTATGATTTACAGAGCAGTGTAGAAGAGGTACGGCCCGAACTGCATATTGCCATTGACCGGGAAAAAGTGAATTTATATGGTTTGAGCGCCGGTCAGGTAGCCTCTAATGTGCATGATGCCCTCTTGGGCAAAGTAGCCGGCTACTTCCAGGAAGGTGGAGAGCGCTATAATATAACCGTAAAACTCGAGAAGAGCGGGTATGGTGAACTGCAGGAGTTAGAAAATATGATGATTAGCTCTAACTATGGTTTACAGGTTCCCCTGAAAGAGATTGCCCGGGTAGAGGTAGGGATAGGTCCTCAGGGAATCAATCGGGAAAACCAACAGAGACAGGTTCAAGTAACCGGTAATGTTAGCGGCAGATTCTTGGGCAGTGTCATTCAAGAAGCCCGGCAAAAATTGAATTCTTTAGTTTTGCCGGAAGGCTATCATTATGCCTTTGCCGGTGAACAAGAGGAGATGAACAAGTCTTTTCGAGAACTTTTCTTTGCCTTGATTCTATCTATACTGTTAGTATATATGATTATAGCCGCACAATTTGAATCATTGCTTTTCCCATTTGCGGTTATTTTTTCTATTCCCTTTTCTTTTATCGGGGTAATTATAGCTTTAATGCTATCCGGAATAAGTTTAAATGTACTTTCTCTCATTGGCTTAATCATACTGGCGGGTGTCGTAGTAAACAATGCTATAGTTTTGATTGATTATATTAATCAATTGCGGAAAAGCGGCTTGGGGCGCAATGAAGCAGTGATTGAAGCAGGGGAGACCCGTTTGAGACCAATTTTAATGACCACCCTTACCACCGTACTGGCTTTAGTTCCTATGGCTATTGGTTTAGGAGAAGGCGCTGAAATGAGAGCGCCGTTGGCTGTTACTATTATAGGAGGGCTAACCTCCTCCACCTTTCTTACCTTGGTCTTTATACCGATTCTCTATACTTATCTGGATGATTTAGCCCGAAAAATGAATATACAGTTTTAATTTAACTGAAATAAAAAGTGTATTCAGATTAGATAAAGCAGTTGACAAGAATAAAAATTTAATTGTTCTGGGGGTCTCGAAACCATCATTTTTTATTTTCTATCACTACAGTTATCACTGTTTATGATAATTCTTGCTGTAGATAATTAATGATAATTGTAGTACCATTTATTTTATACTTTCGATAATTTGATTTAAAAGAGCGATAAGCTTTATTTTCGAAATATTTTTTGGAAATTAGTTTAGATATTGTCAGATATGTTATATAATGAACAGAGTAAAATAATTCTCTGTAGAGTTAATCAGCTAAGACTGAGCAATCAAGATTGAGAAATAAATATCCAGGAGGTAAGAAAAGTTGGGGCATAAAACTATAAATAAAGGCTTGGTTTTCTTAATCATATCTCTTTTATTGCTTTTCCTGTTTGGGAGTGTAGTTCTCGCACAAAATAATGGTAAAATTACGGCTATTGTAGTGCGTGATAATGAACATATCGATACCAAATTTATTATTTCCCTAATCTCTTCCAATATCGGCGATACTTTTTCTAAAGATAAAATTCAAACTGATATGAAGGCTATCTATGATTCGGGTTATTTTTTAGATGTACAGGTCAAATTAGAGCCCTTCAGAGATGGCTATAGAGTTGTTTTTTCGGTCAAGGAAAATACCTTAGTGAAAGATATTGTTATCGAAGGCAGTACTGTTTTAGAAGCACAAGAAATTAAAAATGCTATGGTTTTAGACAAAGGACAAGTATTTTCACAGATGATATTACAGAATGATCTGGATAGAATTTCTCAACTCTACAGAGAAAAAGGACTTATTTTAGCTCAATTAGAGGATATTGATTATAATCAGGACACCGGGGTACTACTCATTAAAATTGTAGAAGGAAAAATTGAAGAAATAAAGATTACCGGAAACGAAAAAACAGTAGATCGGGTAATCAGGAGACACGTTAAAGTTGAGCCGGGTCAGCTGTTTGATTTTAATGAGGTACGGAAATCTCTGCAAGATGTTTATAATCTCGGTTTTTTTGATGACGTGTCTATGAAATTAGAGCCGGGCAGTGCCGAGAATATGATTGTATTGGTCATTGAAGTGAGGGAAAAAAGCACCGGTCTGCTGGGCGGCGGTGGCGGCTATAGTACCGGCGAAGGGTTATTTGCCTATGCCAGTGTTAAAGAGGCAAATCTCTTTGGACAGGGGCAGAGCATTGAAGCAAAGCTGGAAGTGGGCGGAAGAACCACCTATAGCCTGTCCTTTTATGATCCATGGCTGGGAAATGCCTCTTCTCCTACTTTCTTCGGTTTAGATGTTTACGACACTTTCCTGGAAGTAAATAAACAAATCGACGGCATTGATTCAAAATATGAGATGGAAAGAATGGGCGGCAAACTTACCTTCGGACAAGAATTTAAGGAACATTTTAAAGTAGGTATAGAACTGAAGAGCGAAGAGGCTTCTTATGAATTAATATCCGGAAAACTGCCTGATAACCTCCAGGCAGGGCTAACCAATAGCTTAAAACCATTCTTGATCTATGATACTCGTGATGACCGGTTTAACCCTACAGAAGGATGGTTTGGTACCGTTTCAGTTTTAAGTGCAGGCGGAGTATTAGGTGGAGATTATAATTTTCGTAAATATGATCTCGATCTACGCACCTACTTTTCTACCGGTCCCATTAGGGAAGGCTACAAAAGAGATACTACCATATCAAGCGCTATCAATGAGGGCGTACTTGCTATGAGAATGATGGTCGGCTATGGAGATACTTCACTTCCTTCTTTCGCTAAATACGAAATTGGCGGACTGGGTACCATTAGAGGCTATGAATACAAGGAATTTGTAGGGGATGTGTCTCTTGTTTTTAATGTGGAGTATCGTTTCCCCGTGGCAGACAATCTGCAAGCTGTACTATTTGCGGACCTTGGTTATGCCTGGGACCACGGTATACCCATCACTATCGGTGATTTAAAATTCGGTAAGGGAGTGGGAATACGTTTTGATACTTTCTTAGGACCAATCAGTATCGATTATGGTTTTGGAGAAGGTGATGAGGAGGGTAAGGCGTATTTCAGCATTGGCCATACTTTTTAAATAAAATTTGAAACCGGATTTATTTGTACCATTATTAAACTAAATTTAATTAAAAATAATAACTATATGTTTTTAGATACAAATGAAGGAGGAAGGTAACGAATGGCTTTTCACGAGAAGGCAAGAACTATGAGCAAGGGCAGAATATTATTATCTTTAGCACTGATTATACTATTAGTTTCTATTTTTTCCATAGGTGTATTGGCTCAGAAAATCGGTTATATCAATCTGACTCAAGTTATCGCCAGTCACCCTAATTCTGAAAAAATTATTGAGCTCGAAAAAGAGCTGATGACAGAATTACAGACCAGACAGGCTAAGCTCAATCAGGAGGGGAAGGGATTGGAAGAACTGGAGTTGAAAAAGCTGGAAGAAGAGTTTAATAAGGAATGGGACCCGGTTAAGCAAAAAATAATAGCACAAAGGCAGGCTTTGCAAGCCGAGAGAAATTCAGATGTATTGAAAGCCATCAGTGTTGTTGGAGAAGAAAAACAATATCAGTTAATTATCAATAGAGAAGTTCCGGTTTTTACCGGTAGCGAAATAAATGAATATCCTGTCGTTCTATATGGTGGAGATAATTTGACTCAGGATGTAATTGCGGTACTGGGGAAAATTATTAGCGGGAAATAATTCATACTTTGTTTTTATGAACAATTAAGACACATTGTTTATTGTTCATAAAACTTACAGGAGATGTTTTTGGGAAAAATATGGACCGAACAACTGGTTAAAGTTTATCGTAAACGCAGAGTTGTTGATGAGGTAAATATTGAGATTAATAAAGGAGAGGTAGTTGGTTTGCTGGGCTCTAACGGGGCCGGTAAAACAACTACCTTTTATATGATAGTAGGGCTAATCAGGCCGGATAAAGGAAAAGTTTTTTTTGAAGGGAAAGATATAACCCATACCCCTATGTTCAAACGAGCTAGAATGGGGTTAGGATATCTGGCTCAGGAACCCTCTATTTTCCGAAAATTGTCTGTGGATGAGAATATCCTGTTAATACTGGAAGCTCTGGGCATTGATAAGACGGAGAGAGAAAAAACTTGCCAAAAAATGTTAAAAGAACTGGAAATCGAACATCTGGCTGATTACAAGGGATATATGCTCTCAGGCGGTGAGCGGAGAAGGGTAGAGATAGCTCGCACTTTAGCCGGTTCACCCTCTTTTATCTTATTAGATGAGCCTTTTACCGGAGTAGACCCTATCGCGGTCTATGATATTCAGGAGATTATTGAATTTTTGAAAGAAAAAGGTCTGGGTATTTTAATTACCGACCATAATGTTCGAGAGACCATGAAGATTACCGACCGCACCTATATAATGCATGATGGGAAAATATTAGCTTCGGGAAAACCTTCAGAGGTTGCCGATTTAGAAATAACCAGAAAATATTATCTCGGTGAACGGTTTTCATTATGAAGATAAAGAAGTTTTCGGTTCATGGTTTATAATTTTCAGTAGGAATTTCCTTTTTTGTCCTTGCGAAGGAGTGTAGCGGCTGCGGCAATCTCATGCCTGCTCTTTAGCCCGAATTCTTTATTTTTTGTTTTTGACTGAAAAATCGATAACCTTATTATTATATTTGAGGGTTTTTAGGGGACACCTCCCCCGCAATATTATGTATAGCATAGTCCTAATCTTAACCTTAATAATAATCAGCGGATTAATTGCCTATATCGGGGATTTAACCGGTTTCCGTGTCGGCAAGAAAAAAATAACTATATTCGGTTTACGTCCCCGGCGTACCGCTATTCTTATTGCTATTTTAACCGGTATTATTATTTCCATTCTCACAATAACCATCTTGTCTATTCTTTCCAAAGATGTCCGTACTGCCTTGTTCGGTATGGAAGAGTTGCGCCGGAGACAGAGTGAATTAACAGAGGAAATCAATATCAGAAATACCCTGCTGGCAGAAACACGTCACAAATTAGAAGAAAAGACCCTGGAATTAGAAGAATCAGAAAAACAATATCTAAAGCTAAATAGTCAGATTGAATCACAGACTGCTCAATTAGAATCCCTGAGGGAGATAGGGCAGGAACTGATCATTGAGAGAGATAATTTACAAGAAGAAATAGTCGAATTACAGGAAGCGATAAAAGTTTTATACTCCGGAATTAGCTGGCTGAGGAGCGGAGACATCATTATAGACCAGGGCGAAGAAATCGCCATGACTATTATCAAAGCTGAAACCGCAAAGAAAGAGGTAGAGCAAAGCCTCTTTAGTCTGCTTAGCCAGGCTACTGCAAAGGTAATTGAATTGGGTGCAGCACCCGATGAGAACAGTGGACAAGTGCTGATTATCTCTAAAAAAGAATTTGATGATACTATGCAAAATATTTCTCAAAGTAAAGAAGAATTGATTGTCCGCTTGATTGCCGCTATGAATGTTATTGAAGGAGAAGCAGTTATCGCTAATTTTTCTCTGTTGGAAAATAAACTGGTCTTTCATAAAAATGAGGTTCTTCTAGTAGAAGAGATACCGGTAACAAAAGACCCTAAAGAAGCTGAAAATAGATTATTTGCTCTCTTGCGTAAGGTTAATTTAAAAGCCGTACAAGAAGGCATTATCCCCGAACCACGTACCAGTCTGGTTGGCACTATTTCGGCTGTTAATCTTTTTGAAATGGTTCAGGATGTGGTGCAAAGCGATATTGCCATACAAGTAAAAGTAACAGCGTTCAATGATACCTGGACAACCGGACCTCTTAAGGTTATAATGGAAGTATCTAATCAATTAACTGATTAGCTAATCGGCTAACTATAATAATTTTTAGATAAAAAAGCTTGACATTGGCATTCTTACCATTCTATAATAGTAAAAAAGTTCTTTCTAAATTTAAATCTACCCCCCAAATTTGAATATTACATACCTTAGTTTTAAGTACGTAATATTATTACCCTAAATTATACTGACTAAAGATTTGTGTCATTTCAACTTATAGATAAAACGGGAAGGAAGGAGGTGAAGAAGAATTGGTGCCTGTTTTATTTATTCAGAAATGGTGCAAACACCCAACTTAATTCTTTCAGAAAAACATCTTGATGAGGAAACGAAGGATACTCAGCTAATTATTGTTTGGAAAGAGAATTAAGCTGGAAATATAAAAAAATACCAAGGAGAAAAATATGAAGAAATTAGCATTAGTAGTATTACTCGTATTTGCTCTGGCCATTCCAGCTTTAGCTAATCCTTTTGTAGATGTGCCACTAACTCACTGGGCATATGATGCAGTTCAGGTACTTGCCGCAAAAGGCGTGATTATTGGTTACCCGGATGGTACTTACGGCGGACAGAGAACATTAACCCGTTACGAATTTGCCGAAGCCGTAGCCAGATTATTGGCTTATGTTGAACAGTATGGTGCTCTGGCAGAAGATGTTGAAATCCTGTCCAAGCTAGCTGTGGAATTTGCTGATGAGCTTGCCAACCTGGGAGTTACTGTAGCTGACTTAGAAGCAGCAGTAGGCAAAAACAGTGAAGCTATTGCAGCCTTACAGGCAGTCGTTGATAAACATGAGAGATTCTTTGAACCGGTCAAAATCACAGGAACCTGGAAAGCTGACTATAGCAAGGATGTTTATGATATGTCCGGCGATCCGCTCGCCCCGGCAACTTTAACAGACCGTGTTGACCTCAAATTTGCCGCTGAGATTAACCCGGAAACAACTGCCGATATTACCTTTAGAGTTAGCAATGTACTCAATGGTCCGGTAACTATTACTCCTCGCAAATATAACTTAAAATACTCCGGCGATTGGGATTTGCTGGTCTCTTCTGATGTAGCTCCGGCTACCATTGGATTAGGCTTATTCTATGACTTTGATGAAAATGAAAAATTCCCGGGCTTCTGGGCACAGTGGCAGTGGGATACAGAAGAAGATCTCGGCACTTGGACATTGTTTAGCCGGGTAGAAGATTTCTACTACCTGAATGTCGCCTTTGATTTAGGGGATGAAGACGATATACCTGTTGGCATAACAGCCGGTTACGATCTTATTAACAATGTAGTATTCGGCGGTGGCAATGTGGGATTCGTTGCAGGTGATGATGATTCTATAAAAGTTGACGTAGAAGCCGGTGTAGTAAGTGATTTCGTTAACGTTGCTTTTGGAGCAGCTGGTAAATTAGGTGTCGACCTCGGCGATGATAAAGATATAGCTTTAACTGTTGAAGGTTGGTATACCCAGCCCGGATTTGTTCTTGATAACAGCGGTTACGATCCTGACGAGATTGGCGTAAAAGCATCATTAGCCTTTATGCTAACCGATGAAGATGATGACCTCCAGATTAAACTTACTCCAAGCTGGAAATACGTAATGGATTCCGCTTTCGCCGTTCCGAAGGCTAATACCGGTGGCTTACGCTTAGATTTCACTAATATTAATGAAGATAACCCGGACGAAAAAGCCTATATCAAGGGTGAATACAGATTACTTACCGGCGACATCTACTTAGAAGGTGAATACTTGAATCTTACTTTCGGTGATGACAATGAATTTGTGGTTAATGCACACGCTGATTATCTCTTTGCAGCATTACCGGCATACAGAGTTGTGGGCAATGTTACCTATAAATTCCCGGATGATCCAATGCAGTTAATCGTTGAAGGCCGCGTTAATTCTGCATTCGTTCCTTTCTACAGTGCAGAAGCTCAGCTCAAATATAACGTAGCTGAGAATACCACCTTAAAGGTCGGTGTTGAAATGAACGATTGGGAAGCTGACATAGCTGATTGGTCAGATAAGGATGATTGGGTAATTAATAACGACGTTACCAAGATCTATGCTGGTATCGAAGTCAAATTCTGATCATTGCTGATTATTTTATCTTGAACGAAAAGCCTCCGGAATTTTCCGGAGGCTTTTTTAATCCCCAACCATTCCCCTGTGACTATCTTTACTTCCGCCTCTGCGAGAGAGCTCTATTGCCGCGATCAGCCCTCGTGTCAACCTCACTCTCTTATTCCCACATCTTTTCTCCAGATAATAATTTTTATTACTACTTGTCATAATATTATAAACTAAGCTATAATTATATAGACAATATTTAGTAAAAGAGTTATGATTTATCATGGCTTATAAGTACTTGGTCATTAGTTCTTAGTTAATTTTTTAGAATATTATTATTTAGATTTATTATCAAATTGAGGTGAGAGGACACTATGTTTACTAAAAAAAGAATATCAATATTTTTTGCCATTGTTTTTATTTTTTCCATTATTCTGCCCCAGATTGCTTTGGCACAGGCAACAGCAGAAATCCCGATTATAGAAGACCTGACACAGATCGAGATACTAATCTATGGTGAACCCCGGGACGATTCACTCCTTAACAGAGTGGAATTACTGGAAAAAGATCTGGTAGGTAGAACTCTTCCGGGAATAATTACAGACAGAGTAAAGCAGTTGAAAGATTTCGTCATTACCGGTACTCCCGAAGAGCCTTCTTTGTCCTTTAAAATAAATTCCACTCAACGGGTTTTGCAAGACAGGATTACCGAAGATCCCCTATTACCTAAAATAGAAGACTTAGAATTAACAATATTTGGGGAGCTGTCAGAAGAGGTATTAGCTATGAGGGCTGAAAAAATATTCAATGTCTGTTTTCCCGAAGGAAGGCCTGCTAGCAAGGAAATAAATATCCCTGCCGGTACTTTAATCCCGGTAACCTTATTAGATAAAATCAGCTCCAAAAAGAATAAAGGCGGTGATACATTTACCTATCAGGTTGCTGAGGATATAGTATATGCCGGTTCAGTAATTATCCCCAAGGGCACTACTGCCCAAGGCGAGGTAATCAAGGCCAAGAAGGCTTCGGTTTTATTGAAAAGAGGTCAGCTGGAACTTGACTTTAAATCCATTGAAACATTAGGCGGTTCTCATATCAAATTAGATATGGCAGAGCTGACAGAAGATGAGAAGACCCGTTTAGGGGTTGCGGTAGGTGCCGGCATTGCGGGATTGATTATATTAAGCAATCCAATCGGTTTGGCTGTCGGTGCTTTAGTTCCGGGGAAAAATGTAATATTGAAAGAAGGGACTAGGCTTTATCTTGAGGTAGCTGAAGACGCCAAAATCATGTCCCTCGCCCAATAAAACGCTATAATTAAGTAAAAAAAAACGAAGAGACCTCAGTAGTGTCATCATCATTTAACGAGAACTGAGGTCTCTTCGTTATATTTGAATTGTTTTTAATAAGATAAATTATATAATAAAAATACTATTTATGGATGTATTTGACATATATTTCAACAGTATTCAGTCCGGGAACAATTGTTTTAGTTTTCGACCCTTCATAGACAAGATCTATACTTTTAACAGAGAAACTATGAGTTCCAGTCGGTATGTCGTAAAAGGTCTTTTCATTGGTATATCCCCAACTTGTTGGAGCCTCTGGAATTTCACCTAAAAAAGCACCATCCATATATACTTCATACGCTTTATAATCATTATTGATCACTATTTTAACAGTTCCCGTTGTAGTCGTACCATCATCAATAACAATCCATAAACACCCTGATAAACTCAATCCCATTATTGTTAGTACAGCAACAATCAAAAATAGCTTTACCAGCGGCATTCTTTTCATCGTTATCTTGCCTCCTTCTTTTTTTAAAATAATTCCACAAATTTATTTCAAGAGCATGTTCAATCTCAATTATATCTTAATTATTGTAAATATACAATTGAAACACTAAGCTAAGACTATTTATCTCCCAATTCTATATTTAATCAATCAATTAACAAATTAGCTAGTCATGCTTTAAAATTACCAAAAAGAGAAATAATATTCAAATATAATAAATGGGGAATTGATTGGATAAACCTGGACATTCTGGTGGAATCCAAAAAAAGCAGTCCATTGGGTAATAAACTGGTAGGCTTCCTGTAATGTAATTTGGGCATTTTGATTCATATCAGCTGGAGTATTATAGGGTAAACTGCATCCCATATATAAAGCTTGTGTAAAAACACTATAGGGGGGGTCGCCATAAAGTGGGTGTACCTCATAACTTGATTGGTACCAATGGCTGGAAGTGAGCACCTGATATTTACTGGAAGTAAGCAAATCTTTAGCTATGAACCCCTCACTAAAGGAAAATGTGCTTAAAATATTTTCGTTAAAATTAGATAAATATTCTTCTTCCGAAATAAAATATGTCTCATTATTTCTATTACCTCTGCCTGTTAAGCTCTTGCCGATAAATCCACCGGAATGGCAGGAATTAATAAATACCACTTTAGTTCCCGGAATAGCGCTTAAAGCAGATTCCAATTCATTGACACTGATAGCGGTAGAGATATTTCCGTTGAAATCAGCCGGGCAGAGATAGGAGGTTCGGTTATACAGGGTACCATGTCCACTGAAATAGAAATACGATACATCATTTTCCTTTGCTCCGGAAAAAGTACTCTGGATTTTATTGAATATGCTTGCCTTAGTTGCCTGTCGGTCGGTCAATTTATCAATTTTGTGAAAAGTAATACAAGTGGGGCTGAAACAGCAATCCCAATACATCCTGCTCATCTTATTAACATCGTAAGGCGGGGACAATAAATCTCCGTCCGGACCATAATTAATGTAGTCTCCGATTCCGATGGATAACGCACGGTAAGTTGATATAGTATTCGGAGGAGTAGGGTATGGCACACAGGAAGTGAACAGCAAAGGCAGTGTCAAAAAGAAAAGATAGAAAAGGATAAATTTGTATTTTATCGTTTTCTCAAAAAAAAGTCTTAGCATTTTTAACATAACAACTAATTTCCTTAATCTTAAAATATAACACTATTTTATATAATCACAATAATTGCAGATTCTTTTAAATCTTAAAAAAAAGAGGGACACTTAATAATACCATTTAATAAATCTCTTCCTATCTTAAATCTTGAGAAGTCAACAAAAAAAGAACAAGAAATTTATTAATCTCTCTTTTTGTTCTTAGTTTTATTCACCTCCTAAGATTTTAAATAAACGATAGGGAAGTTAATATTGTGACAAATTACATTTTTATTACTAAAGTACCCTTATCTTATATTAAATTATCATTTTTGTCTAAACAGTGAACAAAATTTTTTTGCTAATTTGCAAAGACATATAACACCTTAAGCAATATGAGCAAGTACAGATATTTCCTCCGTTATAGCCACCGGTAATAGTTTGCCATTTTTCTCCATATCGCCCTATGAAAGAGGCGTAAAAGCTTCAAAGTGATGATATCCGGTTTTTTTACCTTTCTTAGCATTCTACTGAATTCATTTTGAGTATCCCTATAATTATATAATAATTTATAGGAAATATACAATTGAAACACTGCCTTTTGTACCATAAATTGTCTGATTGGTTGACTATTCAATCCCTTCTCTCGCACTTTAACTTTAACTACCTTCCTTCATTACAAATTTCCGACGAAATTTCTTTCTGTTTCTCATTATTTCTGCCGCAACCTTAAACCAAACAAAACCGATAATTTTTTGCGCTCTTTTTACCCGCTTTATGTTACAATATATTTTGAGATCAAATTGTACCAGATATGGCTAAATATAAGGGTCGGGCTTGGCATTTGATATTACAAAATCAATGTCCAATGACAAGACCCGGTTTCCATAACCATTGTGTATTGTATAATAGATAGCGTAATACGGAGTCCCGAATATAATGGACAATAAAAAAATATATTTTTTAATATTAATCGTTTTTATCATTAGCGGATATCTGATATACCATTATTACTACAAACTACCGGATGATGATAATAAACTTTCTCCTGAGGAGGCTATGGAACAGGTGGTGGATGATATTATAATTCATGAACCGCCGGTACGTATTGACCAGGGGCAAGTTCTGGGTATTAAAGATGAAAAGAAAGAGTGGATGATCGAAGCGGATAGTATCTCTATTGCCCAAGACCGGGAAAATACACTATTTGAAAATATTAGAGAGATGATAATTTTTAAAGAAGAAGAACCAAGCCTGACCATTTCAGCTCAGAAATGTATCGCTAATATGTACACCAAAGATATGGAATTAAGCGGCGGCGTGGTCATAACTAAAGAAAATGGTGATTATCTGAAGGGCGAAAGGGTTTTCTGGCATTCTGATGATGAAAGATTGTCCAGCAGTGAACAAGTAGAATTACAGGTTGATGATAACCATATAATAGCCGGCGGCTTTTCTGCTAACAAAGAGATGACCCGATTAGAATTATTCGATGGTGCCAGAGTTACCATGAAACTCTGATTATTGAGACCTGAACCCAATAGAACAAAAGAAAGGAACAGGAATAATATGAAAACGAAAAAGGTTTTGTTAGGTTTTATGATTATTTTCTTGATAAGCTTAACCACTATGTTGCTCTTTGCTCAGGAGCAGGCAGAGGTTGATAAAGGGAAAGATACCGGGATAGCCGAACCGGAAGTGTCTCGGGAAAAAGAAGAAAAAGGCGAATCAATCGTAGAATTAACCTCTGATCAGGTTAGCTATGATAAAGAAAACGATTCGATGGTTTTTAGCGGTAATGTGGTAATCATTCAGGAAGATGCTACCCTTACTGCAGATTTAGCGTCCTTCAATGTCGGTACTAAAATCGGGCAGATATCGGGAAATGTAAAGCTGGTCAAAGAGGATATCACCATTACCGGTGAGAAGCTGGAGGCATTCTTAAACGACAAAAAATATATCTTTGAAAACCAGGTGGAATTAGTGCAGGAAAGAGAGGATAGCAAGGGAGAGCCGGACAATATAACCTGGAAATGCCGGAAATTGGAGATTTTTACCGGAACAAAAAATATGACTGCTACCGGGGAGGTGCTCATCACAAAAAAAGATTACACTATTACTGCACTGGAAGCCATTTACGATGATGCAGAGGATATGATTTCTCTGACCGGTGGGGTTAAGATCGAAGAGCTCGCTAATGACCGAAAAATATCCGGTGAAAAAGCCGTCTTTCATATCGGAGATGATAAGCTGGATGTAACCGGCGGTGTCAGAAGTACTATGATTTTGGATTAAAACAGGGAGATATATAGAAAATGCTCTTTAACCATATAAATAATAAGAATAAAAAAGCAGTTAAAACATTTAAAAAAACAATGTTTTTAAAAGATTTAATGCTGATATTATTTCTGATAACGGCACTCCTGATTAGCGGTTGTGCCCGCTGGCCCGATGATGATGACGGAGGAGGGGACGGTGAAAAACAAAAACTCTTGCTTATCAGAGTGGATATAAATGAAACCGGGAAAATTAACACCGAGCTGGGGAAATATTACATTGTTTTGGACATCGGAGAGGATGCCACGCAACCACCATCTCGGGATATAGAGGAATGGGAAAAAGGCTATCATTATATCAGATTGGATAAGTTTGGATTCTGTATGGGAGAATGGGGTAAATTCTGCCAGTATACCAGTGTTGGCAATAGATTTGAAGGATATTTTCAAATAAATCTCGATTTAAAATCCTTAGGCGACCCCAAAAAAATTTATATGAATGTTATTACTACTGATAACAATGATAAAACCTATGATTCTGTCGATAATCCCGCCGATTTAACAATTGGTGATACCGGTTTGGAAAGCTATAGCAGAATAGGGCAAGGTTCCGGAAGTTCAATTGGGGGACCTGACTTTGCCATAAACAAGGTTACCGTAAATCTCTACACAAAATCCTAATAGAACAGAAAGATTAATAGAATAAAGAATAGCAAAACTAAACTTAGCCGCCGATGGTGATGGATTCGGTGGGGAATGCTTTAATGCTGAAATCAACCCAGATGGATTTGCTCGATTGTCGGTAATTGATACTGACTTCCCGGCAATGCAGGTCTCTTACCACACTAATTACGCTGTTCTTGATATCAAATTTGTTAAAATAGAGCGAGCCGCTGTAATTCACCTTCCATTCATCGCTTAACTTTAAAGTTATTTTGGTATCTATTCGGTCACTCCACTTCATTTTATTTAAGTCATAATAGGTGCTTAAACTCACACTATGCTCATCCTTTGGATTCCATTGCAATTTGGCGCCTAAGCTGCCAAAAGATTCAGAGACAAAGTTATAATTGGTAGAAAGATTAATCTGCAAATCATTTCCGGGTTTTAATGTTATGCTAGCACTGGCCGATTCACTCAAAGGACTTAAGGTATCAAAATTAAAAGGAGTTGGTCCCTCAGACATATAATAACTATAAGAAAAATTGCCATAAAATTTTGGTTGGTAGCCGATCTTCAAGTCTAACTTACCGCCCAGCATGTAGCGCGCTTCACCTGTTAAATAAAAATCTTGTCGGTAAAGTCCGGAGGCATTCAAGCTTATATTGTCATTGATTTTGAATGGTCTGTTCACATTGATAATATATTCTCCCCGCACATTTTCCTGATCCGTAGCGCTCTCGTAAAATCGTCCCACTGAGGCATTTATACTATAGTTAATGCCCGTATTCCATAACTTAGCGCTGCTTTTGTTAAAGACCAATTCCGGTATTCTATCCAGAGTACCCGGTGCAGGTGTTCCGGCAGGTCTTGTTCCTACACTTAAATCGAATAGTTTTTCAGTGATTAGCCGTAGGGTATAACCCTCACCGTTATATGTCAATTGCCATTCCGGACGGAGCAAGTGGTCTATGGGCTGGTCTGTGGCATCTTGTGAAGAATAGAGCAGGGTCAGGTTGGACTTTAAATCATCGGTAATTGTATGGTCATAGACCATCTTAATATTCCCCTTGCCGGCTATATTATCCTTTTTGACATTAAAATTATATTTTCCGGCAAGAGTTAAGAGCGAATCTTCCCATTTTTTGTAAAGGTAAAAATCAGGTTTTAAAGTATGGTCGGAACTCGCCAGTGAGCCGGCATTAATAGTACCTGTATAGTCCAAATTTGCCTTCAATCTTAAATCATTTTCAAAATTCTGCCAGTAATTAACATTGGCATCGAGGTCATAAATTGAAGTCCCTTTTCTTTTTAAGCCATAGAAATAGAGGATTAACTCACCGTCATCTACCTTTTTTTCACCCAACTCAAAGGTATGTTCAATGCCTGCCCCGATACCCTTTTTTTGCATTAAGTCCACGTAAATACTGCCATAAGATGATTCATCCTCTACATAGTTAATCTGATTCTTAAAAAACCACCCTTCACTGCTGCTCTGTCCGATATCCGGAATATAAGGCAGCTGATTTTTACCTCTCAGAAAGATTAGAAAAGAGGGCAAGGTAAACATCTTTCGGTCTCCTTCATACCAGGAAACCTTTTTAGCCACAATCTTATCATCAATGTAGATAGTAATCTGTTCTGCCTCAATATGCCAATGAGGTTCTTCTAAATCACAGGTAGTGAAAAATCCGCTGTTAATCTCAACAGTATCCGGAAAATTTTCTAATTTTCCGCCCTTGTAATAGACCAATCCTCTGACATTTTCACCGCCTGTTTCCCCGGCAAAACCTTCCATAATAATCTTATCGTTCTTCCAGTTATAGTTTAAACTCTGGCAGGTGTAGCTTTCTTCTTCGACAATGAAAGTTACCTCATCTTTAGCGATTAATTCATTTTTATCGAGAGTAATCTGCAGATAATTTGCAGTAAGACTAATATCTTCGTAATTGAGCTTTACATTATCCTGAGCGACAATTACATCTTCCCCCTCAATTGTTTGATAGCTGATCCAGCCGGCATCGATGCTTAATTTTCCTTCTACATATTCTTCCCCTTCATCCTCAGGCACAACCCCTTCAGCGGCTTCCTGAAATCCAAACAGCCCGCCGGTAATAGATTCCGCAATAGCTCTGTTATCTGAGCCATAACCGATAATCTTTAATTGCCATTGATACCGGTGCTTTTTTTCTAAAACCGCCTTAGCTTCTTCTTTATTAAACATAATAGCTTCGCTATTTATATCATCAATGGCAACTCGCCAGATCTCCTTATCCTCTGTCAAATCGTGTACTATAAATTCTCCGTCGGCTGAAAAGATTACATCTTTAAAAGGAAAAGAGGTTATGGCAATAGGCTGCCATTTAAATTCCGGCTCTTCTTCCTCTATAATTTCATTATTAACCGGATAGAGGGCGGTGCAGGAGGGTAGCCAGAAATCGACCTCCACCTGTTGAGTTCTGCCCACCAACTCGTTGGAGCTGTATCCTTCTACATAGTAACTGTAGATGTTTCGGTCCAGAATATCCTCATCAATCCACCAAAATTGAAATCCTTCATCTTCATAGTCTGCCCTTACTTCTACAAAGTCCATCCGGTTGGTACTTTTAAATACTTTGTACTCATCAGCTGTCTCTAATTCAAAAGAAGCCCAGAGCAAACGGACTTCATGTTCGGTGAATCCTTGCCGGAATCGGGTAATGGCAAAAGCTTTTATCTGTTCATCAAATAAGAGGTCTGTTTGAGCATGGGCAGGAATGGCAGAAAGGGAAAGAAGGGTAACTAAAAAAGTGAGAAAACCTATTATGAAAAAATTGAGGCAAGACTTATATTTATAACTGCTTTTCTTGTATTTAGGCGGTAGTTGTTCTATTTTTTTCTTTAACATAAATCTGTTATATTCTGCCTTCTCCGTCATTTCTCCAATATCTATTAATATGTACCAAAAGAAAGAACCGTCTCTACGGCAGCATGGCAATATTATGCTTTTTCTACACGGAGCACCAGGAATAATCCCAGCGCTAAAAATACTATATTAGGTATCCAGGATGCGCTGAATGGGTCAATTATGCCGCCTCGGCCTATGGCACGGCATAGAGAGTAAAATACATAATAGAGGAAAACCAGAATAATACTGATAATCAGACCTGTTGCTTTGGTACTCCTTTTCATCTGCATTCCCAGCGGAACGCCGATAAGTGCAAAAATAAATCCTGATAAGGGGAAAGAATATTTGACATGGTAATCTACTTCAAAATTGGTGGTGTCCACCCCCGCATCTTTCAGTATCTGTATCTGCTGCCGCAGTTCCTTGGTGCTCATCTCCTGCGGGGAACGCTGATTCTTAAAGAAATCCTGCAGTTCATCCTTCACTTCTATTTTCATTTCCTGAAACGCCATCTCATAGGTAATTTTGCCGTCTTCATTATAATTATACACCGTTCCATTCTTTAATTCCCAGGTATCCACCACCCAGCGTCCTTCAGCTGCGGTAATTACTCTGGGATAACGCTCTCTGGTCATCTCATAAATCATAATCTCACGCATTATCATATTTTCTTCATCCAGTCTATTAATATAAAAATAGCGGTTTTCGGCATCGCGGAAAAAGACATTGCGCTTAATATGGGGCGGTCCCTTTTTCAGTACAATTTCCCGGATGATATTCTGGGAAATATGGTTAGTTTCAGGTACAATGTAGTCATTTGTTACAAATGATAAGATACTGACTAAAATGCCGGCAATCAAAAAAGGTTTCATAATTCTGCGAAAACTGATACCGCCGGTGCGCATAGCGGCAATCTCATTATTGGTAGACATTTGAGCAATGGCCAGTTCACTGGAACCTAACAGGGCTACCGGGAAGGTGACAGCCAAAAAAGCAGGTAGGCGATAGAGCAACAATTCAATGACACTCATAATAGGGGCTTTTTTATTAATCAGTATCTCGGTAAGTTCAAACATAGTCTCTACGATTAGCAGGATAGTCAAAAGCGCCACTATTCCCAGGAAAGTATTCATCACCTGAGACAGAATATAGCGGTCAATGATTTTGATGCCAGGAATCTTCATAAGTTGCTTCCCTTTTAGTATTTTTTGTTGCAGCTATTCATTAAACTTAATGTAATATTTAAAGATTATCCATTAGTATAGCATAAAATATTTTTAGATAAAATTATTTTCTTCCATGCAGGCAGCAGAGTATGAGTTCACCGCAAACTGTTTTCAACAGTTCTCGCGATGACCGGAAAAAAGAAAAGCATTTTTCGTGCCGCATTAGTATTGGTATAAGGAATATGCTTGATAAATGCTTTACACCTTGATAAATTAAAATCACAAGGAGAGGAGTAGAGTTTATGGCAAAAACAATGGTTAATTTTAGAATGGATAAAGATTTAAAAAAAATATGGAAAAGGTCTGTTCAGATTTAGGGCTTTCTCTGACAGCTGCCTTTACTATTTTTGCCAAAAAAGTAGCCCGTGAAAAGCGAATACCTTTTGAGATTTCTGCTAATCCCTTTTATTCTGAAAATAATATTAGGTATTTGGAGCAGGTTATTAAAGATATAAAGGAAGGGCGAGCAAAACTTAGTGAGCATGACTTGGTTGAGGAAGAGTAATGCGATTACTTTACTTTGGGAAGAAAGAGCTGGATTGATTATTGCTACTGGCAGAGCGAAAGCAAATTAGTTTTAAAGCAGCCTCACCCTGTTTCTTCTCACAGCATTTATCTATTTTTGACTTTTTAAGATATAATAATGTATAACATACTTATTGATGAATAAACCGGACCTAAAACTGTCAGGAAATACTATTCGGAAAGTTGGTAATATGCTGTCTGTTTTAATCAGAACAAGAGTATCAAAAGTTCCGACTCATTCCATTCGTTCTATCCGGATTTTCCCCTTAGTGGTACTAATGGGTGTATATATATCTATGGTACTCAGCTGCAGCTCATTATCTATTGATGCCCAAGCTCAGGCACAAGACGATGAATCTTCAGCCCGCGCCCAACGGGGGACCTCATCGGCAATAGCAATAGAAGAAGATAGCAGTCCCACTTGCTTAGAATTGGGTATGGAGCTTTATTTTGAACAAAAATATGATGAAGCAATAGATCAGCTGGAGCAATGTATCTCTGAGGACCCTGATAATCCGGAAATATACTATTACATAGGACAATCCTATTTCCAGCAGGGTCAGCAGGCAGCCCGAAAGAATGATGCCATTAAGGCAACCAGATATTTTCGCCAGGCTTATCCTGTTTCCGATACAGCCATTGAAAAGTATTCCCAGAGAATAGAAGAAAGCCCGGATGAGGACCATACCAATGACTATCTGCGGCTCGCCTATATCTATCAGATACGCAGTCTGATACCCGGAATTGACGAATATCAAAAAGCACTTGCTATCTATGAACAATTATTAACGGAAAAACCCTATCTGACCTATACTCATTATCAGATGGGCTGGATATATTTTCAGAAGAAAGACTATCAAAGTGCCATAGACTCCTTCCTGACTTATCTCAAACGGGGACGCAGGAGTGCTTTTGCTTACTATCATTTAGGGCTTTCTTATGCTAAAATAGGGGAAAAGGAAAAAGCCGAACATTATTTTCAGCTTATCCTGAACGAATTTCCGGATTCTGAAATGGCACAATTAGCTCGAAAAGAATTGAAAAAGTATTAAAGCAGAACCAGTTATTCTGGTATAATGCGCTTATTGAGTTAAAATACCATGTTGTGATAATATTAAGAGATGAAATCATATTGCCCCTATGAAGTTCGCCTGAAAAAAATCGGTTTCCATTACCGGCTTTGTAGATATGATATTTTGTTTCATTAATATTCAGAAATAGATTGGAATCGGGATGGGGTATATAAGACCTTAAAAATATTGTTCAGCTTTGTCAATTCATAGATTATATAGGCAAATGATTATCCCGGAAAAACTAAATACAAAAATATAATATAATAATTGCTTAGTTGTGTAGTTATGCTTATCCCGGAGAAGTATAAATAAAAGGAGAACAGTATTGATTCCTTCATACAATAGAAAAGGTAGAAAAGATCAACAGATAAAAACAAAAATAAAAACAAAAAGTTACAAAGCAAAGTTATCAAGATTAGTTTCAGCAGTCCCTTTTTCATTACGGCCCTTACCGGTACTCTCACCACTGTTATTACTCATCCTTCTATCCCTCACTTTAAGCGGCTGCAATCTCTTTAATTCCCAATTCGGCACTTTAGAGGGAGTGGTACACAGACAAATAGGAGACGGTAATTTCACCACCCCGCTTCCCGATGTCTTAATCAGTATCAGCGGTTCTACCAATACTGCTTACACTGACCGGAACGGATACTTCCTGTTAAATGAAGCACCCTCCGGTAAGAGGACTCTCACCGTTATCAAAGAGGGATATGTTATCAAAAAATTACTCAATGTCTATATCGAGCCGAATACTGTTAATCAAGTACATTTCGGTGACCCGATTGTGCTTATACCAAAGGAAGATACTGCCCTCTATGATGCAGCTTATAAATTTCTGGAACAGAAAGAATATCAGCAAGCCCTGAATACTTTTCAAGAATTGCTCGCCGATTATCCTGACAGCCCCTGGGCTGATGATGCTCAATATCATATCGGCTATATCTACGAGCTGAATGGGCTCTATATTACTGCAAGGGATGAATATTCCATCCTTCTCTTCCATTATCCCGATAGTCCCTGGGCAGCCTTCGCCCGTTTAGGTATAGGTAATTGTTATTACCGGACCGGAGATTGCGTTAATGCCATATCTGAATTCCGGAAAGTTATTGATGATTATCCCCTATGCGATATAACCCCTTTAGCGCAATACCGAATTGCCCTCTGCAACAGGGAATTGGGATATTATAATGAAGCTATTGCAGGTTTTCAAAGAGTAATAGACCTCTATCCCGATAGCATTTATACGCCTGCTTCTCAATACTTCATTGGAGAAATATATTGTAAAAATTTGGCAAACTATGATGAAGCCCTGCTTGCTTTTCAGAATGCCGTCAACAATTATGCTTCAGCTAAATGGCCGGATGATAACAATAGATTGATTGCCCCCTGTGCCTATTTTTATATCGGGTATTGCTATGAAATGAAAGCAATGTGGCAGGAAGCCCTCGACACCTATCAGATAATTGTTGACCAATACCCAAACAGTACTTGCTGGGGAGAATCTACACAAATGGGAGCATTGGCTCAGGAACGAATCGATAGGATTATTAATGAGCATTTTCCTCCCGAACCCTAAGAAGAAAATCCTTAAGAATAACTTGAAAAACCGAAATCGAAAATCGATAAGATGAATATAAAAAATCGCTTGGATTTTAATGCCGCTCACACTCATGATAATGACCTTAAGATAATAGAATTATGTCAGGCCGGAAACAGTGATGCCTTTGCCTATTTAGTGGAGAAATATAAGAATATGGTCTATCAGCTGGCGCTGCGCATGACCGCTAATTATCATGACAGTGAAGACATCGCCCAGGAGTCTTTTCTAAAGGCCTACCGCTCACTGCACCAATATAAGCCTTCTTATTCCTTCTCCAGCTGGCTTTATCAGATTACCCTTAATACCATTCGCGATAGGATTAGAAAGCAGGATTTGACCGCATCTTTTTCTGCTCAGCCCGAAAACTATCAAGAGGCAGGGAGTCCGCTATACCCAAACTCTGCCGAGTTGGCTGAAGACCCTGAAGAGCGGCAGATTCGCAAGCAGAACAGATTTGCCATGCAGTCAGCCATTAACGCCTTGTCGCTTTCCCATAGGGAGATTATTATTCTGCGTCATATACAAAACCTTTCCTATTACGAAATTTCTAAAATTCTTAATATCACTCTGAATTCCGTGAAGGTGCGCTTGCACCGTGCCAGAGTAGAGCTCAAAGATATGTTACAGGAACAGGAACAGGAAAATAAAGAATAAATAGAGGGATAAATTTTATTTGTTTAATATTTAAACAATCCATGTAACATTCTCTCAATTCTTCCGTATCATTAAGTAGAAGGTAGAATTTAAAAGTAGTTTCTTAACTTCATATTTCTAAAGTTTTAAATCAGATACAATATCTGGAAAATATTAATTAAAGGAGTTTTTAAGGGGAGAAAGCCCTTAAGTATACTCGATAATGCAAGAAAAAGAATGTCAAAACATTCAAAACTATATAGAGGATTACCTGGAAGCCCGGCTTTCGGCAGAGGAGAAGATCGAGATAGAAGAACATCTTGTCTCTTGCCCTGTCTGTCAGAAAGAATTTGCCCGCTGGCAGGAGCTTTTCCATAGTTTAGCTTCTTTCTCCTTGCTGGATGAGGAGCCGTCTCCCGACTTTACGGGCAGAGTTATGCAAAAAATTGAACGGGAAGAGCAAACAGCCGCTCCGGGCTGGTTGGAGAGAATAAGCAACCTCCTGGCTCTACCCCGGGTCTCCTTAAAATGGGGAGCCGCCGTTACTATGGTGCTGGTGGCGGTTCTATTCAGCTATAATGCATTTTTCCACCCGGTAGAACAGTATTGCCCCGATGGCCTAACCGATATTACCTTTTCCATGAGAGCGGACGCCACTCAAGTACAGAGTATTGCCGTAGTTGGCGACTTCAATGACTGGGATCCCAATCGAAATCCGCTCACCGATGTTAACCACGACGGCCTCTGGACTACTACTCTGAAGTTAGAGCCGGGGCGCTATGAGTATATGTTTATTATTGACGGGCAGAAATGGGTGCCCGATCCGTCGGCATACCAATATGTTAATGACGGATTCGGTAATAAGAATGCGGTTCTGGAAATCAGCAAATGTGTTTGCAATTGATTAATCGGTATCGCTAATCCATTAATCAGTTAGTTTAAGAGTGTAAAAATATACGAGAGTGCGAAAACCGACATTGACAACCGAAGACCGAAAACCTAGAAAAACCAAAAACAGAGTGAAATAAAACGGAATGTAAGATGAAAGACATTAAAGACACTATGAAAAAAGAAATAAAAGGAAAACAGAATAAGGGTTACGGAATATTATCTAAGCTGAACGTTCAACTGTTAATCTCTCTATTTCTTTTTTTGTTTCTAATTTTCCCGGCCTTTTCTGCCCCGGCAGATGACATTGATTTGGAACAATTGGAGCAATATTTGGAAAAGTCTTCTTATAGCGACTTCCAAAAGAGAATGGTGGCAAACAGTACCCGGGAGGCAATAGAAAAAGGTATCTCGGAAGAAGACACCTTATCCATCATAAAGGCGAGTATCGATAATAAGGTGGATCCCTACAATGTAAAGAAATTTTTAGATACCGCCATTTCAGCCAAAGACATCGGTATCTCGGAAAAGCCCCTTATCAATAAGGTTAAAGAAGGTTTAGTCAAAAACGTAGAGGCAAAAGCCATCATAGAGGTACTGAACCGGAAATTGGAAAATATGGAGACCGCCCAAATCCTTTTAGCCGGAAAGCAGCTCTCGGATGAAAAACGGGAAGAGATAATCGATGTTTTAGCCGATTCTCTGGCTAACGGTGTGTCTTCAAATGCACTGGAACGGGTCCTGGAAATAAGCAGCGAACAGGGCAAAAGCTGGAAAGAAGTGGAAGAAGTTACCAAAGAGCTGGCCGGCCTTAGCCTGAGAGCCACAGAGTTAGGCATCGGTAGCGATAAATTGGAAACCATATTTCATCAAGCGCTGGATAACGGGAATAGTATGGAAAATATCTGTATGAATATACAGGACCTTATCACGGCACAAATCGCTGTTCAAGTTTCATCCGGTACATCTTCCCATGATACTTACGCAGACGGTACCGGAAATATCACGGCAAGTCCGGATATTCCGGCCTCTTACGGCAGCATTATTTCCGGCTCCGGTCCTGCCGCTCCCGCGGGAGAAAGCGGCTCATCGCCCTTTTCTTCCGGCAGTGGAGATACATCTGCTGATAATGAAAGCGGCTCATCGCCCTTTAAATAGTATTAGTATCCGTACCTTGAAAATAGATTAATCAGCTATCTAAATAGTTTTTTAAGTTGAGCGTAGATAAAGAAAAATGTTCACAGGTGACAAATGGTTGTTAACCTGCACTCTTTACCTGAAAACCTGTGGTCCCTAACCGATAACTGAAAATTACTTTCGCTTGGATTTTGATTGTAATACTTGACATTTAAAGGGAAGGTAATATAAAATACAAAAATGTATATAAAAGCTGGCATCTTAGCCTGTATGAGGTCGACATACGGCATTTATCTGTAAAATACTTTTAAATTACAGCTGAAGAGCAGAGAAGCCGGAAAAAGAGGAATTAATTAATTTCTCAGGAAAATCCATGGAAAAATAAAAAACATAATTCATTGAAAAAAATGGAAGGAGAATTCTTAATGAATAAGAAATTTTTAGTACTACTTTTAATCGCAGCCTTGACCGCATTTCTCTTTGTCGGCTGTTTACCCCCGGGACCGGGACCAGATCCCGATGATCCCGATGATCCAGTTGACGGAGTTGTGGTCGAAATAGACGGTGCCGTTGAAATTGGTGGAAAAAATTATGTTTCCGGTGGTAACCATGATATTACAGTTACCTTCCCGAAACCGGTAGTTAACGCCCGTGTTTTTGTCAGTGATTGTCTTGGTGATTATAGCAAACAACCAACCTCTGGCACTCAGATAGTCCTATGGCCCAATGAGGATAATACCGTCTGGTCCGGTAAATACAAATTTGCTTGTACTCCTTGCGGCGACCCAGATAGCTGCAATCTTACAAGTGAATGCTGTGCATCCTATGTTACTGTAGTAGCCGGGGAATGTGATGAAGATACCTGCATCCAGGTACCGGTTATCGTAGATTGCTTGCCACCATTTGCCTGTATTGAAGTAAAGGGAGCTGATTGTGAATGTGAAGATTGTGAATTCACCTTTAAGAGCCAGGTAACTTCACAAGATTGTAAAGCAGATGCAGAATGCTGCGGTGATGATTGTTCCGGATTGGCTGGCTGGTCAATTGCTATTTATAATAAAAATCCCTTTGACAAATGCTGTGCCACAACTTGTTATGACCCCATCTGGTCTGACAGCGGAACTGATTGTCCGATAGATACAAAAACAAGCTGCTTACCTCTTAGAAACGTTACAAATAATAAAATACTCTATTACGTTATTGCTACTTTAGTTGATAATGTAGGAAATGAAGTAGAATATTATGCTACCATGACACAAACAGGGGAAACAGGATGTGCGGTTACAGTAACAAGATACTGTGCGGATAAACTGAATTGTGCATGTACCACTTGGGAAACAGAATCAACTGATACCTCCTGTGTTGTCGGTGCAACAGCAGATGGAGTCATTGGTACTTGTCTTCCTGCAGGGAATTGTTGCGATTAGAGTAGATTAATCAATTAAGCGGTAATACTATATATTATTACAAAAACATTAAATTAGAAACTAAACAATATAGTATTGAATTAGAAATAACAATAAGGAAAGAGAAAGATTTTTAAAATCTTTCTCTTTCCTTATTGTGGAGAATGCAAAATACAAAAATCTGTTTAATCAATTTTGTTAAACATTATCCGTGTCATATTCATGGGATTGAAAGCTGCTTTGCTTAAAATGGCACCCTGTAACTATAACCAATCAGGTATGGAATACTTATAACGAATACTTGCTAATAATACTTTGGTCTTATATAATAAGTTGCATGAAGAAATATCCATTCGTTTTTAAAAAATTGATTGTCATTTTTATATGCTTTTCAACGCCCTTTTTTATCTGTACCTGTCAGCAATATCCTTTTATTTCCTACCATAATGCAGATGATCACAGCAATAGTGCTGTTGAGGGTGATAGTGGTACCAAAAATTTTTTATCTATTAAGGGTAGCCCTGATATTATAAAAGACTGCACACCTGAGATGGAAATATTGGTCGAGGAAGACGATATTGAATACATGTCCTTTAGCGGTAATGGTGAAGATTGGTCTGAATGGATTAGATTTTCTAAAAAATATGACCAATTTAACATTGCCAATGGATATTTTGGTACAGTAAGAACTTCCGGTATAAAAAATATATTTGTTCGCTTTAAAGATGAAGCAGGAAACATTTTACCTGCTGAAGGTCAAAATCCCTTCTATTGTACTGTAAACTATGAGATGCAGGAGCTTTTTTCTATTGCTGTTGTGCCGATAGAAGCCACCTTAAGGGTAGGGGAAAAATTATCTTTTATAGTAAAAGGATATGATTTATTTTCAGTTAATGAAGTACCTTTAGATGAAAAATTAACAGTATGGAGTAAACCGTGCATGGTTGGTGAATTGGTACCAGAGGTTGGATTGGAGACTATCTATACAGCTCCAGAGTCGCCGGGTTTAAGAAATATTAGAGTACAATACAATTCTCTGACTGCGGGAGCCCGGATTAATGTGATTAGGTAACTGATTGAATATTGTTTTTCTAAAATAGAAAAGAATAGGAAAGTATTTTAAGATAGCATTAAATATTTAAGGAGATGAATCGAATGAAAAAAACATTAGTATTTTTGCTTATAATATTTTTCACAATTTTTGCTATTACAGGATGTGACGGCGTAACTCCCCCTAACGGAACAGAAGGCGAAGGCGAAGGCGAAGAAGCAGTAAAACAGGTAGTGTTAGTGGAGACCTTTGTAACCAATAATTGCCCTGTTTGTGCTAAACTAAAACCACATTTAGAGAAATTAGCATCAGAATACAGTCGAGACGAAATGATTCTGGTAGAGATAATCCCCTGGGGTATCTACTCCATACCTGAATCTAAAACAAGACATTATGACTGGTACAATCTTGCTTCGACAGTTCCACATACTATATTTAATGGCCTTGCTAGTTATCTTGCAGGCTCCCATGATTACTCTACTTTAAAGAATAGAATTGATGCTCAATTAAATATTCCTCCCAAGGTTTCTATTCAAGCTAATAGAATTCAAAATGGACAAAATTCTGTGATAAGCGGAACTATAAAAAATATAGGCACTACCACGCTTTCCAATATGGTTATAAATGGAATGACTTTTAAAAGAAGCGGCAACCTTGCCTATGCGGCGACTTATATTTTTGAAAAAGAGAAGGTACCTGTGCCTGCCTTGGCAGTTGGAGAAACAAAAAATTTTAGCATAACTTTAACAGATATTAATTGGGATGGGAAGGGCTTTGACGGGGTTATCTTTGTACAGGAAACAACAGGTAAAAAAAGAGTGCATCAATCTCTTTTTATAAACTGACATAACCTCCATTTCAAATTAATAATGGATGGATTGGTTAAAGAATTAAATAAGAGAATAAGTATAGTTCTATGTATGGTATGGAATTGTGGCTGAGTTAAAATCCAGACACAATTCCTGATTCTCATTTACAATAGGATAAAGGGAAGTATTGTAGTAATTGCCATATTCATTGTTTGATTGAAAGGATTTGCTGACAATATATAGCATAATCCAAATCAATTAAAATTTTAAATGAACATATCTTCAGCCCTTTGCGCGAGCGTCAGCAGGGGAAACCTTTAAAAAACTAAAAAAAGGTAAGGAGGAATCCTTTTGTGAGAAAAATGCTTAATTTAACTATTATAGTGTTAATAGCTTTAATGTTTTTTTTAGTAGCAGGATGCACTAGACCAACTCCTCCTATATCTGAGGATGAATACGATGAAAGCAACACTGAGATAAAATATCTGAAAGTGCTTCCATCCCAAGCAGAGATGAAAGCCAATCAGACCCAAAGATTTGAAGTAAAAGCCTATAATTCTGATAATAAAATAATCAATATTGATGTATCGCAAATAAAATGGACCTGTGTGTATCAATGCATTGCTTGCGGTGCCGCATGTAATATATCTCCGCGGACAAATTCACGTACCGCAACTTTTAACATTAAGGACTATAACAAAATAGGTAGATATGAAGTATGGGTTAATTATGGCGGCACTGCCGGTCAGTGGGCACAAGCAATAGTCAATGTTAAATAGCTTTACACTAAGATGAAAATAAAGATAGGGTACGATATCTTATTTCATTATTTACAGCATTACTAACAGGAAAAAGGTAAAAATCTATCTTTTATATTAACGGCAATACCAAATGAATGTTAAAAATAGTTTAATTATAGACAATCATTGCTTAAAGTGGGACAAGTGTGTCTTCTTAATATTGTTATTGAATGTTATTCTATTGCCAATTGCATTTTATCCGTATAGTATACCGGTATTTGACCCCATAAAAAACTTAATCTTTCAATTAACTGCCTTAATAGGATTAGCTTTTATTTTGCTAAGAGTTGTTTTCTTTGAAGAATACCACCTGAAAAAATCAAGTCTCGACGTATTTGTTTTCATCTATATACTTTATATGATATCGTCATTATTTTGGACCATCAATGTTCAGAGAACTATTCTGGCTTTGCCCTTTTTTTTGGCGGGCCCAATTGTTTATTTTCTTGTTACCAATTCTATGTATAGACAAAAAGATATACATATTCTTCTATTCGTAATAGTTATTATGGGAACAGGATTGGGAATATATGGTATATTACAGTACCTTGGAATTGATTTCGAATTTTGGACAGAGAATATTGGAAGAAACAAAGTCTTTGGTCTTTTTGGAAATGTCAATTATTTTGCAGAATACATTATTTTGCCTTTATCCTTAACTTTAGGTCTAATTTTTTCAAAAGTAAAAATAATAAATCGTTTTTTCTTATTTTTTGCTGCAGGGGTAATGGGCGTTACCCTCTTTCTTACTTTTACCAGGGGCTCCTATCTGGGTGTTTTTATTGCTATTCCCATAGTGATTTTGTGTTATTATAAAAGTGCCGCAAATTTGTTTGATAAACAAATCTATAAAAAACTGATGCTATGTTTTATTTTAGTCATTATAATAGCAACAACTATTATTTATATTCCCCATCCTTTGAATAGAGAGAATACCCCTATTGGAAAATTGAAACAAAGAATTACTATTGAATCTTTGTCTTCTGGCAGTTCTATCCTAAGAAGAGTCGCAATATGGAAATCCACCTGGATGATGATTAAGGATTACCCTTTATTTGGTTCAGGGTTGGGCACATACGGATATAACACTCTGAAATATCAAGCCCAATTTTTCGCACAAAGAGATAATAGAGAAATTTATCCGCATGGTTATGCAGTGCAAGCCCACAATGAGTATTTGCAAATGTGGTCGGAAATAGGAATTATTGGGTTATTGCTCTTTTTAAGTATCTTATTCATTTATTGCCGAAATATTTTAATAAATCTTCCCAGTATAAGTGAGAGTGGTAAAAGTATTGTTATTTCATTAATGGGTGGGATAATGGCAGTATTGCTGGATGCTATTTTTGGATTTCCTTTGCAGTTAGCCGCCTCATCATCTTTATTCTGGATGTTTATAGGTCTTACCAATGCCCAGATTATTGTCTCTCAAGAATTAAATGATAAACATGGTAATGAGTCTGCTTTTATCACTGGTAAAGTCAACAAATCAATAGAGAAAAAGTTTATTAATAATTATGGTCCAGTAATTAAAAAGACTATATGGTCATTTTTCATTATTGTACTTGCAGTCTTTACCAGTTTTTTGCTAATAAAACCATTCATGTCCAGAGTTTACTGGTATTATGGTAATGAGCAAATTGCTCTTGGAAATTACAACAAAGGGATAAAACTATACGAAAAGGGATTAAAATGGAATCCCTGGCAGGGTGAAATGTATTTTGATATAGGAAATATTTTAGCCAGCAAAGACATAAATCAGCTTGCGTTGGAATATCTTCTTAAAGCTGAAAAATATGTTGATCATCATCGCCTACCCCAGAATATAGCAGTTCAATTTATTAAAGTGGGAGAGACTAATAAAGCGATTCCTTATTTAGAGCGAGGAATAGAATATCAGGAGAACAAAAAAAATATGGAGCCCTTACTATTGCAGCTAGGTAATCTTTATCTGACAGCTGGGGAATATAATAAAGCTGTTCACCAATTTGAAAGAGTAACTTTTAATAACTCTGATAGCGCTGAAGCTTATTATGGATTAGCAGGGGCATATCTAAACCAGGATAAAAAAGAAAAGGCAATAGAGGCCTTAAAAAAAGTTATTGAGATTTCACCGGAAAGCAAAATTTCCGGATACTCAAAAACTTTGTTAATAAATTTAGAAGCAGAAAAGTGAGGGCTTACATACCTGATGAGGAAATACTATGATGAATGGCATGTTCTAATGTTCTAACTCAACTTTATCGGAGAATAATCAGGAAATAGTGCAAAGAGATATGAAGAAAAATAAGCATTTAGTTGCAGTTTATATTATTGTTTTTATAATAGCCTGTACCACAATTATAAATTTTGCATTTGGTCAAGGAGCCGAGAAACCTTCAGTAGAAAATATACAAAACAATCTATGTGCTGAAGTACCGCGCAATGTACTTATAGAGCTTTTTGTTAATGAGGACTGTACGGTATGTCCCAAAGCCGCTTTTTGCTTGGAAGATCTTGCCTGGAGCTATGAGCCGGGGACGGTAATTCTGGTTGAGGCACACATCTGGGGGGATGGGCATGATATTCCGCAGGCCAATACCCGTTATGATTGGTATACCGGCAGCGGTATAAAAGGCACCCCCGATGCCTTCTTTAACGGACTGGCAGAGCGCGTGCATGGCTTGCATAGTGATTGTGCCGACATAGATGAGAATATTGCCGCATATCGGAGTATTATAGAGAAACAATTAGCCGAATCTACGCCGGTAGAGATAAAAGTAATGATGGAGATCTGCGGCGGAAAAATCATTATACGGGGAAGTGTTCTCAACCGGAGCCATTCGCAATTGCAGAATCTGATGTTAGGCGGGATGGTCTACTATGAAGGCGATGAGAGCGAATTCTTTTATTTAGTAAAAGATATCTTTGGAGAGCAGGATATCTGTCAGTTAGCTCCATTGGAAGAAAAAAAATTTGACTTTGTCTCACATCTGGATCTGGCGGAGATAGAAGATGAAGATGCTGAGCTCGACAGATATTATGGGGTAGTTTTTGTGCAGGATAAGATAACCAAAGAAGTATTGCAAGCATTTTTGGTATACTAAATCAATTAATCAATGCTAGCTAGGATTGCTTTGCCTTATAATATTAAAAGTAAGCATACAGTATACTTTAGAATGATACAGATAATGGCAGTAGAAAAAGAACTGTTAATAGCGGAAATAGAAAACCTTGATACGGAAACAAAAGAATTATTATCTGAATTAATTATCAATAAAATAGAAGAAACACAGCTGCAAAGAGACTATGCTTCAGCTATGGCGATTTATGAAGAATTGTCAAAAGAGTATCAAGAAATAGAATCAATTTATAATTCAAATTATCACTCTTTACAAGCAGGTAGATTAGATCTGCTTCCTAGAACTCCCATAAAGCCTAATAAAAAATTTAACCCAGCTATTTCCGGAGTATTAAGGTTATTCTTATCTTAGGTATTTTTGTAGCATTTTTTACAGAGTTTTGGCAAAGAAACAAAAATATGCAAGGCAGTATATAATATATATCGAAAGGCAATCGGTAATATACTAATTAACAAATTAATCAATTAAAGGACGGTTTGGGGAATATGCAAATTTCCGTAATTGGAACCGGTTATGTTGGGTTGGTAACAGGTACTTGCCTGGCTGATTTTGGGCTTCAAGTAACCTGCGTAGACAAAGATGGTAGTAAAATTGAATTGCTTAATTCAGGAAAAGTACCTATCTATGAGCCCAATTTGGAATCCCTTATCTCGAAAAATGTTGCTGATGGACGTTTGTCTTTTAGTACTAATCTTAAACGGGCAGTTGGGCAATCACAGGTAATCTTTATTGCGGTTGGCACACCCTCAAAAAATGATGGCTCTGCCGACCTTAGCCAGGTAGAAGAGGTAGCCGGAGAAATTGCCTGTTCTTTAAATGATTATAAAGTTATAGTCAATAAGTGTACCGTTCCTGTGGGTACCGCTTGTAAATTAAAGCAAATTATCGCTAATTCCCTTTCTTCTGTCGTTATGGGGAATTTAGAGAAGAAGCAGTCTCAGCCTAAACCCGCTCCTTTTGATATTATCTCCAATCCGGAATTTTTGAGGGAAGGCTCGGCTATCTATGACTTCACCCATCCGGATAAAATAGTTATAGGCTACGAAACAGAGCGAGCTAGGCAAATTATGCAGGAAATTTATCGACCCCTCTATCTCTTAGATGCTCCCTTTATCTTTACTACCTTGGAAACTGCAGAGATGATTAAATACGCCTGTAATACCTTTTTGGCAACTAAGATATCTTTTATCAATGAAATAGCCAATCTTTGTGATAGAGTAGGAGCGGATGTACACCAAGTTGCCGGTGCTATGGGCATGGACGGACGTATCAGTCCCAAATTTCTACACCCGGGCCCCGGTTTTGGCGGCTCCTGTTTTCCTAAAGATACCAGAGCTCTTCTGTCTACCGCTAAAGATCATAGCTATGATTTTAAACTACTCAAAGCGGTTGGGGAGGTTAATGAAAGACAACGGCAAATAGTAGTTGCTAAGATAGAAAAAGCCCTGGGCAACCTTAACGGAAAGAATATTGCTATTTTAGGACTTGCTTTTAAACAAAACACAGATGATGTCCGAGAATCCCCTGCCCTTGATATCATTAAAATGCTATTGCAAAAAGGTGCACAAATAAGATGCTTTGACCCTATGGCTATGGGGAATACCGGGAAAATCTTTTCCGCACTTACTTATTGTGCTGATGAATATGAGACAGCCCAAAATAGTGATGCCTTAGTTATCTTGACCGAATGGAATCAATTCCGTAATCTGAATCTACCAAAAATAAAAAAATTGTTGAACAATCCGATTCTTCTCGATATGCGCAATCTATACGAACCGGACAAAGTAAGGAAAATAGGATTCACTTACATCGGCATGGGGCGGAGATAGGTTGGATAACCTGTAATTGCCAAGTGCCAAATAGTACACTTGCACTATTATAGGAAAACCAAAAGCGTATCAAACCGATTGTATATTTAAATAGTAAAAATAAATAACAGTTGATTAATCAGGCAGAAAAGGGAAAGGCAGATTATTGTATTGAATCAAAAGTCTTTCTTAAAAAAAATATACGAAATACTTACTCCTCGGGAGCGCAAGCAGGCGGCCTTGGTCTTTGTTGCCAGTTTGGTTACTGCTTTTGCCCAGGCATTTGGAGTTGCCAGCATCTTTCCTTTTATTAATGCAGTGATGAATCCCAATATAGTCGAGCAGAACAAATGGCTCTCGCTCATCTACCAAAAATTAAACTTTACCGGCATTAATTCCTTTATATTCTTTTTAGGTATAACAGTTTTCCTTATTGTAATACTGTCCAGTGTCATCTCGGCGATTACTACCTGGGGGAAAGCCAGATTCACCCTCGGTAAAAACCATGGCCTATCCCTAAGGCTGCTTACCATTTATCTTTCCCAACCCTATGAATACTTCCTGCACAAGAATACCAGTGAACTAGTAAAGAATGTCTTATCAGAAATATATCAGCTTACCAATCAACTCCTAATTTCTTTATTTGAAATCATAATCAATGGCCTGATGGTGTTGGCAATACTCATTATGTTATTTATTGTAGATATATCTATAACCATGGGAGTTATTTTCTTTTTGGGCGGTAGTTATGGACTTATAAATTATTTTGTCAAAAGAAGACTGAAAGAAGCGGGAAGAGAACGGTTAGAAGCAAACAGGGAACGATATAAAATAGTCAATGAAGCCCTATCCGGCATTAAGACCGCTAAAGCACTGGGCATAGAATCCTACTTTCTCCGAAATTATAGTAATTTTTCCTTAAAATTTACTCGCCATAATGTCTTTGCCCATGTGGTAAGAGAAATTCCAAGATACCTGCTCGAAGCAGTAGCCTTTGGCGGGATAATCTTCTTTATTCTCTTTATGATTGCTTGCGGAGAGAAGGTTACCGATTTTTTACCCTTACTCAGTCTCTATGCCTTCGCCGCCTACCGTACCCTGCCTGCTCTAAATCGCCTTCTTGCCGCAGCAGGCATCGTCTATTACAATATCGCTATTGTGGACAAGATATATGAAGATATGGTAGCCATTAAACCATTGTCGCAATTAGCGGTGCCTGCTTCACCAAATGAAAAATTTCAACTATCTTTTGATAAAACCATTAAACTGGAGAATATTAGTTTTTCTTATGGGGGCTCAACTTTTCAAGTCATTAAACAGATTAACCTTACTATCTTCAAAAATAACACCATTGGTTTTGCCGGGCCTACCGGCTGCGGCAAGACCACTCTTGTTGATATTATTTTGGGTTTACTTACTCCTCAAGAGGGCAGGATTATCATTGATGATACGATTTTGACCGATCAAAATATTGCTGTTTGGCAGAAAAAAATTGGCTATGTTCCTCAGGAAATATATTTAAGCGACGACACCGTACTAAAAAATATTGCTTTTGGAGTGCCGGATAAATATATTTCGTATGAGCAGGTAAAATTTGTAGCCCGTATCGCAGCCTTGGATGGATTTATCGAAAAGGAATTACCTCAAAAGTATGATACTATTATCGGGGAGCGGGGAATTCGTTTAAGCGGCGGGCAACGGCAGCGTATCGGATTGGCTCGTGCCCTCTATCGTAATCCGGAAGTGTTAATCTTAGATGAGGCTACCAGTTCACTGGATGGCGCTACAGAAGAGGCGGTATTAAAAGCTATACATGCTGCGGCGAAGGCAAGAACCGTTATCATGATTGCTCATCGCCTCAGTACTTTGAAAGACTGTGACCGGATCTACATCTTGGAAAAAGGCCGGATTATGGGACAGGGCACCTACGAAGAATTACTTAAAAAAAATGAACGGTTCCGAGATATGGCAAAACTGCCGGCATCATAGGGAAATGCAAATATATCAATAAACAAATAACTAAATATAAATATTCAAAAAAGTGTAATTTAACTCGATAAAAGTATCAATAATTTCTCTTCTTAATTTTGTTTTTAATATGGTTACAATTCTTAGGGGGACAATAAATGAATGAAAATGATGAAAAAATTAATATTGTTGCAGTTACTGATGATAATTATGCCCAACACTTAGGTGTAATGTTATACTCCCTTCTTGAGAATTTTCGAATGAATGCTCACAGGAATTTAGATATTTATATTATTGAAGACTCTATTTCCAAAAGTAATAAAATTAATTTAAAAAGGATTATTGAGCAATCTGGAGCCAATGCTATTTTTAAAACTATTGATAATTCAAAATATGAAGGCTTCAAAGTATTAGGCAATCATGTACTTGCCTGTTACTATAGAATATCAATTCCGGAGATACTAACAGATTCCATAAAAAAGGCAATATATTTAGACTGTGATTTAATTGTAAAAGAAGATATTTCTAAATTGTGGAATATTGATATTTCAGAATACTTTCTAGCCGCAGTAGAAGATTTAAATTATAGGTTACCGGATATGTTGGGACTGCCGGCTGGTTCGAAATATTTTAACTCAGGCGTTCTGCTGTTAAATTTAGAGAGATGGAGAGATCATTGTATTAGTGACAAGGCAAGAGAATGGATTAAAAATAATCCTGACAAAGTGAATTATGTTGACCAGGACGGGCTTAATGCAATTTTATTTAACAGGTGGAAAGAGCTATCCCTGTCATGGAATGTTCAGTCTTCGATGTTCATCCGAAGGCTTTATGAATTGCGTTGCACGAAAGCAGAGTATATGGAAGCAAGGAAGAATCCTTCAATTTTACATTTTACCACATACCCTAAACCGTGGCATTTCACTAACAATCATCCATTAAAAAAGGAATATTATAAATATTTAAAAAAAACCCCTTGGAAGCATTATTCGCCACCGGATAGGAATTTCCCAAACTTTTTTAAAAAAATATACTATTATTCGAATATAAAAAGAATAGCGTTAAAAGTATTGCCGGAAGGGGTAATTAAAATTATCAGAAAACTGAAAAATACTGTTAAGAAAAGAGTTAACCTTTAGAAAGGTAAGCTTATGACAAAACGTATTCTTGTCACCGGGGGTGCCGGGTTTATCGGTTCCCATCTTTCTGAAAGATTGCTAAATAAGGGAAATGAGGTACTCTGTGTGGATAATTTCTTTACGGGTGATAAAAGAAATATAGCTCATCTTCTCGATAATCCTTACTTGGAAGTCATTCGCCATGATATCACCTTTCCTCTTTATGTGGAAGTCGATGAGATTTATAACTTAGCCTGCCCTGCCAGCCCGGTTAATTATCAGAAAGACCCTATCCAGACCACTAAAACGAATGTAGCCGGTTCAATAAATATGTTAGGTTTAGCCAAAAGATTAAAAATAAAAATCCTGCAGGCATCTACCAGCGAGGTCTATGGTGACCCTGATGTGCATCCGCAACCGGAGGATTACAGGGGAAATGTCAACCCTATCGGACCAAGAGCCTGTTATGATGAAGGGAAAAGATGTGCGGAAACTCTTTTCTTCGATTATCACAGGCAGCTCAATTTAAATATTAAAGTGGTTAGAATCTTTAATACCTATGGACCGCATATGAAACCCGATGACGGAAGAGTAGTAAGCAACTTCATAATACAGGCACTTTCCAATAGGGACATAACTATTTATGGAGATGGAAGCCAGACCAGGAGTTTTTGCTATGTAGATGATATGGTCGATGGCATTATTAAGATGATGGATAGCCCGGACAATTTTGTTGGACCGGTTAATTTGGGAAACCCCAATGAGTTTAGCATTCTGGAATTAGCCCAAATAATAATAAGGCTAACAAATTCCAATTCCAAGATTGTCTACAAACCACTTCCCGAAGATGACCCGATAAAGAGAAGACCGGATATAAGTTTAGCTAAAAGAGAACTGCAATGGGAACCTACTATACAACTGGAAGAAGGATTAAAGAAAACCATTAACTGGTTTTTAAGCAATGAAGCACATAGGACAATATGATAATTAAGAATGGAAAAATTAGAGATTAATATAACTATGAATCAAGATGAACCTGTTTCCGAGAAACAGCCCTTAATTTCTGTAATTGTACCGATATATAATGCCGAGAAATATTTGCCTAAATGTATAGAAAGCATACAGAATCAAACCTATCGGAACTTAGAAATAATATTAATAAATGACGGTTCAACCGATAATTCGCTTGCTATTTGTTATGAATATTCTGAAAAAGACAAGAGGATAATAGTTATTGCTCAGGAGAACGAAGGTGCCTTTTCTGCTCGGAATAGCGGTTTGGATATAGCGACCGGTGATTATATCGGATTTGTAGATAATGATGATTATATCGCTCCGGATATGTATCAGCGGCTGCTGACAGCATGTTTAGAAAATGATGCCGATATTTCTGAGTGTGGGTATTATGAAGTTAATGAAGAATATGAAATTATTTTATCCTTTCCGTTAAAATATTGTATCCTTAATGGTAGCTATGAGTGCTATATAGATTACGTAAAAAATAAAAATGGTCGTAATTATGTTTGGAATAAATTATATAAAAAAAAGATGTTTAACAGTATCAGATTCCCAAGTTATAAGCTTTCCGAAGATGAATGGGTAAATTCCAGAATTTACTCTGAATGCAAACGAAAAGCAACCCTTGAAAGTTGCCATTATTATTATCTTATTCATAAAAAAAGCGCATACCGCTCTCCTTTTAATAAAGGGCAATTAGATATTATATTTGCTTCTAAAGATATTTATGAATTTTATAAAACTCGATTTGAAGAGCTATGTCCTTATGTCGCATTGCGTATTGTCCAAACAACTGTAAGATTTTATAGAATTTTAAGAGAAACAACTTCTCCGGACATACAAAAAGAATATGAACCAACATTGGTTAAAGAGTTTAAAAATTACTACAAGTTGATTAAAGGTGAAGCGTACGAAAGAATTAAATTTAGAAATCCACATATAGCCTACTTCCTGTTCAATATAAATCCAAGTTTATATTATTTAGCGTATAAGCTTTATCAGAAAATAAAATAATATGTCGGTACCTTTGTTATTAGTTGCAGGTTATCTTGTAGACAGTAACAAAACTTATATAATATCTTAAGCACTATGCCTATTTTCAAAATAAAAAAGAAGTAAAGGTGCTATGTTATGAGTGCATTCCATAGAATATGAAATAAAGAAGGTGCAATGAATCTAAATCCAACTGTCAGTATAATTATTCCAACATATGATAAAGGGCATCTGGTTAGCCGAGCGATAGAAAGCGTATTAAATCAGACCTATCAGGATTTTGAATTAATTGCAGTAGATGATGGTTCATCGGATAACACTGATGAAGCGATACAAGGTATAAACAAAAGGATGCTCGCATGATTTGCATAAAACATGGACAAAAAAAGAGGCTCTTCCGCTAGGAATATCGGTATAAGAATTTCCAGAGGAGAGTACACTGCTTTTCAGGATAGTGTGATGAGTGGATGCCGAAAAAATTAGAAAAACAGATGAGAGCTTTGATAACTGATTCTACTAAAGTAGGTGTTGTTTATACCGGTTTGGACAGAATTGAGAATAACAAAAAAAATTTATATTCCATAAAAATAGCTTTTGATACCTTTTGGCATATGGAAGAATAAATTAAAAATCAGTGCATTCTATTTACCATAATTTAATCAGATTCCTGAAAATAACGAATGGTGGGAGAGGGTTTTACCGAATGGTATAATGTCCGTAAAGAAAAACTACTTTTCAAAAAATATTAATTACTCAACAAATTAAGAAATATCCTGTTATAAAAATAAGAATATTTTTTAAAACAGACTATTATATATCTTTATCGCTATAATAATATAAGGGGAAGAGGGACAGATGAAAGGAATCATTTTAGCGGGCGGAGCAGGAACAAGACTGCACCCATTGACCCGGGCAGTCAGCAAGCAGCTAATTCCTATTTATGATAAGCCCATGATTTATTATCCACTGTCAACTATTATGCTAGCAGGCATCAGGGATATCTTAATAATTTCAACTCCGGAGGACTTACCGAAGTTCAAGAAATTGTTTGGTGATGGTAGGGAGATAGGTCTTAGTTTGGACTATTGCGAACAGCCCAAACCGGGAGGCATTGCACAGGCTTTCCTTATTGGAGAAGATTTTATCGGTAATGATGCAGTCTGCCTTATATTGGGGGATAATCTTTTTTATGGCCACAACCTGTCTGAAACTCTACAGAATTCGGCTATGCTAAAGGAAGGAGCTTCTATTTTTGGCTACTGGGTATCCGACCCTAAAAGGTATGGCGTGGTAGAATTTAGTGAAAATAATGAAGTGATTAGCATAGAAGAAAAACCGAAGGAACCAAAATCTAATTATGCGGTTCCCGGACTCTATTTTTACGATAATGAAGTGGTAGAAATTGCCAAAAATTTAAAACCGTCTGCCCGAGGGGAACTGGAGATTACCGATGTAAATCTCTCTTACCTCAAGAGAGGGAGATTAAAAGTAGAGCTACTGGGCAGAGGATATGCCTGGTTGGATACCGGCACACCGGATAGCTTGATAGATGCCTCTAGTTATATTGCCACCATTGAAAGAAGGCAGGGGCTCAAAATTGGGTGTATTGAAGAGGTGGCCTATCGTATGGGCTTTGTTGATAAGAAGCAATTAGAGAAAATTATTAATCAGCTTCCCCAAAATGATTACTGCAATTATCTGAATTATATTTTGCAGGAATGAATTGGAATAGGTGAAATAAGATGAATTTTAAAGAAGGTGAAATTGAAGGGGTAATCATAAAAAAATTAGAGCAGTATGCGGACAAGAGAGGTTGCCTCGTTGAGACCTTTAGAAGAGATGAATTGCCTGATAATTTGCTACCGGAGATGAGCTACCTTTCTTATACCAAACCGGGTATAGGCCGAGGCCCTCACGAACATAATAGGCAAACCGATATATTCTGTTTTGCAGGACCGGGTAATTTTCGGATAAAACTCTGGGATAATAGGAAGGATAGTATCACTTATAGCAATTATATGGAATTATTCGGCGGTAAAGATAATATGATTACAGTGATAGTGCCACCGGGTGTAGTTCATGGTTATGAAAATATTTCTGATGAAGATGGGTTAGTACTAAATTTCCCCGATAGATTGTACAGGGGCAAAGGCAAAAAAGGGGATGTGGATGAGATAAGGCATGAGGATGAAGAGGATGAATTTTACCTTGATTTTATAAAATTAGAGAAATAAGGGGAAAAATTAATATATGCTCTGGCTTATAGGAAATAGCGGTATGCTGGGTTCTGCTGTAGAAAAAATATTGCTGAATGAAAAACTACAATATTGGGCTACAGGCAGAGAAGCGGATATAACAGATTATCGGCAAATTGAACGATTTAGTAAAAATAAAGAAATTGCTTGGGTTATTAATTGCTCTGGGTATACCCAGGTGGATAAGGCAGAGGCAGAACCGGAAAGAGCTTTTCAGACAAACCGGAATGGAGTTCATAATATCGCTCAGTTTTGCTTAAAAAAAAAATGTAAGCTTATTCATATTTCCACTGATTATGTTTTTAATGGAAAGAAAAAACTATATGAGCCCTATAGCGAGGTGGACGAGCCGGACCCCATAAATATTTATGGAAAAAGCAAATTAGCCGGTGAAGGGGAGATTAAAAAATTATTAAATGATTATTTTATTATTCGCACTTCCTGGCTATATGGCAGCAATTACTCTAACTTTGTGACTACTATGCTGAAATTATTTAAAGAAAAGGATACGGTACAAGTAGTTAATGACCAATGGGGTTCCCCTACTTATACGGTAGATCTAGCAAGAGTAATTATTAAGATTGTGAAAGACAATGTTCGGCAATACGGGGTTTATCATTTTGCCAATGAGGGAGCCATTGCTTGGTATGGTTTTGCTCAGGAAATTTATGAACAGGCAAAAAGGCTTGGGCTTATTGAGAATAAAAAAGAGGTAAAAATTGTACCTGTCAAAACAGAAGAATATAAAATAGCGGTGGCGAAACGACCAAAGAATTCTATTTTGTCAAAAGAGAAAATAAAACAGACATTTAATTTGGGAATAAGACCGTGGAACGAGGCCCTGGGAGATTATTTAAATGAATTTCCTTTCCGAGAAAAGAACTAATTACCTACTCTGACTCTCTCCGGGGGCGGAGATAAAAGGCGCACTCGATTAACATGATATGAAGAAAGAATGTCTAAAAATGAAAAGAAAATTAGAGAATATCTTAATTACAGGCGGTGCCGGTTTTATTGGTTCTAATTTTATTCATTACCTTTTTAAAGACAACAGTTTTAAGGGCAAGATTATCAATGTTGATAAGCTCACCTATGCCGGTAATTTGGAAAATCTGCAGGATATTGAAAAAATCCATGGCGGGAAGAGATACTTTTTTGAGAAAGCAGATATAGGTGATTTTGATAGAATTGCTGATCTTTTTCAAAAGTACGAGATTGACACTCTAATAAATTTTGCAGCTGAATCCCATGTAGACCGGTCTATCCTTGGACCCAAAGATTTTATAGAAACCAACATAATCGGTACTTTTAATTTATTGGAGGTTGCCAGAAAGCTCTGGGGAGAGGTTGGGAAAGAGGAGGCACTATTTCATCATGTCAGTACAGATGAAGTCTACGGCTCGGTCAAAGACGGAGATTGCTTTTATGAATATACTGCCTATCAGCCCAATAGTCCTTACTCTGCCTCCAAAGCCTCCTCTGACCATTTGGTTAGGGCTTATAATAAGACTTATGGATTGCCGATTACTATTTCCAATTGTTCCAATAATTATGGTCCTTATCAATTTCCGGAAAAGCTCATCCCCTTAATGATTTTGAATATTTTAGAAGAAAAACCATTGCCGGTCTATGGCGATGGCAAAAATGTACGGGATTGGCTTTATGTGGAAGACCACTGTTCAGCTATCTGGCATATTTTAAAATATGGAAAAGTAGGCGAAACTTATAATATTGGCGGGGAGAGCGAATTGGAGAATATTGAGCTGGTAAATATACTCTGCGAGCTTATTGCTCAAATTAAAGGAAGGGATAAGGATTATTATAAAAAATTAATTTGCTTTGTAACAGACCGACCGGGACATGACCGAAGATACGCCATTAATTGTGACAAATTAAAAAAAGAGTTAGGATGGCAGCAGAGCTATAAATTTGAAAATGGATTGGATGAAACTATTAGCTGGTATTCGGAAAACAAAGGTTGGGTGGATAGGGTCAAAAGCGGAGAATATAAGAAATGGTTAGTGATAAACTATGAATCAAGATAAATCTGTTTCTAAGAAACAACCTTTAATTTCTGTAATTGTACCGGTATACAATGCCGAAAAGTATTTACCTAAATGTATAGAAAGTATACAGAATCAAACCTATCGGAATTTAGAAATAATATTAGTAAATGACGGATCAACCGATAATTCACTTGTTATCTGTTATCAATATTCTGAAAAAGATAAGAGAGTAACAGTTATTACCCAAGAGAACAGGGGTGTCTCTTCTGCCCGGAATAGGGGTTTGGATATAGCGACCGGTGATTATATCGGATTTGTGGATAGCGATGATTATATCGCTCCTGATATGTATCAGCAGCTGTTGATAGCATGTTTAGAAAATGATGCCGATATTTCTGAGTGCGGGTATTATACCGTTGATGAAAGCGATAAAGTTATTTCTTCATCATCATTAAAAAATGGAATTATTGATGGGAAGTATGAATCTAGCAAAGCCTACGTGCTAAGAGAAAATACAACGCCGCTTGTTTGGAATAAATTGTATAAAAAAAAGATATTTAACAGTATCAGATTCCAAAGTTATAAACGTGGCCAAGATTGCTGGATAAACTCCATAATTTACTCTGAATGCAAACGAAAAGCAACCCTTGAAAGTTGCCATTATTATTATCTTATTCATAAAAAAAGTACTCGTCCTTTTAGTGAAAAACAATTAGATGCTATATCTGCTGCTAAAGATGTATATGAATTTTATAAAACAAGATTTGAAGATTTATGTCCTTATGCTGCATTGCGTATTATGAATGTTATTGTTGTGCTATATAGGGATTTAAGAGAAACAACTTCTCCGGACATACAAAAAGAATATGAACCCATATTGGTTAAAGAGTTTAAAAATTACTACAAGTTGATTAAAGGTGAAGCATACGAAAGCATTAAATTTAAAAATGCGCATATAGCTTACTTCCTGTTCAATATAAATCCAAGTTTATATTATTTAGCGTCTAAGCTTTACCAGAAAATAAAGTAATATGCAGGTACTTTTGTTATTAGTTACAGGTTATCTTGTCGGCAGTAACAAAATTTATATAATCTCTTAAGTGTTTTTGTAGTTTTGCTTTGCCAACCTGAGTTTTAGTTCTATTATGGCTTTTGCACCACAATGGCTGCTATTTGGATCTGTTTTGAGCTTTATTGTCTATTTTCAAAATAAAAAGGAAGTAAAGGCGCTATGAAAGTATTAACCATATCTCACATGTACCCATCTACATTTAATGAAGTATCCGGAATTTTTGTACATGAACAAGTAAAAGCTTTAAAAGAAAAAGGTGTGAAAGTAAAGGTGGTTTCTCCGGTTCCCTGGACACCATTTCCAATAAATAAGGTTAGTAAGAAATGGGAAAGATACAGTATGATTCCGGAATTTACAAATTGGGATGGAATTAAAGTGTGGTATCCCAGGTATTTAACTTTCCCCAAAGCACTTTTTTTTGCATCATCCGGGAAGAGAATGTATTGGGGAATTAAAAATTTAGTTAAAAAATTGTATCGGGATTTTAAATTTGATTTAATACATGCACATGTTGCCCTGCCTGACGGGTATGCCGCCATGGAATTAGCACAAGATTTAGATATTCCTTTTGTTGTGACAATTCACGGGGCTGACTTGTATATAACTATCAAAAAGAATACCGAATGCCTTTATACCTTAAAACAGGTCTTTAAAAGAGCTGATCGAATAATTTTGGTAAGCCATGAGTTGAAAAAAATCCTTAGCAATTATTTTGAGGTCAGTGATAAGTTGCTTGTTATTGGAAATGGCATACCTATAAATAAAATTTATACTTGTAAAGATAATGCGGATTCAAGTAATAATAAAAATAAAGGGCTTATGTTGCTTAGTGCATCTTATTTAATTGAGAGAAAAGGAATTGATTATAATTTAAGAGCTCTTAGCAAACTAATCAACAAATATCCTGAATTGAGATATATTATTGCAGGGGACGGAGTAGAAAAAAATAAATTGCAAGAGCTGGCAAAGGAATTAGGGGTTTATGAGAGAGTAGAATTTATCGGTATGTTATCACACGATGATGTTTTAAAGTATATGAGCGAAGCAGATATATTCTCATTGCCAAGTTGGAATGAGGCTTTTGGAGTAGTATATATTGAAGCTATGGCTTGTGGTAAGCCGGTTATCGGATGTGAAGGAGAGGGGCTGGAAGATTTTGTAAGAAATTTTGAAACCGGGCTTTTGGTTAAACCAAAAGATGTTGATAGCCTTGCTGAGGCAATGGATTTCTTATTGAGTAATCCCGATAAAGCTAAAGAAATTGGCGAGAGGGGACGAAAGCTGGTCTTAGATAATTATACCTGGGAAAAGAATGCCGAAAAAACAATCAGAGTTTACCAGGAGGTATTGGACGATGTCAGGTAATAAATTTATATAACCACTGTATCATGGTATTTTTAAATAATTATAAATTTTAATCTAACAAAAAAATTTAAAGGAAAACAATGAAGATATTGCATTTATGTTCTGCTTACATTTTGAATAATTTATATAAGGAATTGTTTGAAGCAATTGATTCTCTTGGGATTGAGCAGGATATTTATATTCCAATAAAAACAAATATTAATTTTAAAGAGAAAGATAAGAGTAAATTTAAAAATGCGGATTTTTTTTATTCAAAGATATTTACTGATTTTGACAGAATATTGTTTTTTAAAAAGATAAATAAAATAAAAAAAGACATTGAAAGAAACTTTTTTAACAAAGTTAATATTATTCACGCTCATACATTGTTTGCAATGGGAGGAGTTGCTTTAAAATTAAAAAACGAAAAAAATATTAACTATATAGTTGCCGTCAGAAATACAGATATAAATATTTTTTTTAGATACCTGTTTCATTTAAAAAAAATTGGCATTGATATTATGAAGAACGCCAGCAAAGTAGTATTTCTTTCTCCTGCCTACAGGGATTTTGTTTTAGAAAAAATAATTCCTAGCAGTTTAAATAGAGAGATTAAAGCAAAATCAATTATTATTCCTAACGGGATTGACCCTTTTTTTCTAAAAAATAAATTTTATAGGAATAATTGGAACAGAGAGACTAAAAAAGTATCGTTGCTATATGTTGGGAACTTAACTAAAAATAAAAATATCGAAACCACAATTAAAGTATTTCAGAAACTAAGTGCCATAGGATATCAAGCTAAATTAGATATTGTCGGTAGTGGTGAAGAAGAAAAGCGTTTACAATTAATTGTTAAGAATCAAAAAGATATTAAAATGCATGGCAGGATAGATAAGAAAGAAGACCTTTTAAAGATCTACAAAAATTCAGATATCTTTATAATGCCATCAATAAATGAGACTTTTGGTCTGGTATATTTAGAGGCAATGAGCCAAGGGCTGCCTATAATTTATACTAAAGGTCAAGGTGTTGATGGATTTTTTAGTAAGGGAGAAGTCGGGTATTCAGTAAACCCGTTAGATGTTGATGAAATTACTGATAAAATTGTAAAGATTATCGATAATTATCAAAATATTTCGGATAGCTGTTACAGGTTGGTAGATAATTTTTCATGGAATATAATTGCGAAAGAATATCAATCAATTTATAGTAAATTAGAACACAATGTAAATTGAATCTCTTTGGGTTTAATTCCCGCAGTTTTGCTGCGAGGGAACTTTATTATTATAAATATTTTCTATATTGAGAGGGGGATAAATGTTATCAGGCAGTACAGTAAATGGTAACACTCTAATAGAAAAGATTGGAAGCAGGAGTGCTATTATTGGAATTATAGGGTTAGGATATGTTGGACTTCCTCTTGCTATGCAGGTAGTTAAATCAGGCTATCGCACAATAGGATTCGATATTGAAAAAAATAGAATTAATATTATAAATAAAATAAGGGAAAATGATTATCAAAACAATGGAGAAACTTTCGAAGGATTCATCGAAAAAAATATATTTGAAGTAACTACAGATTTTTTATTATTAAAAGATGTTGATATTGTCTGTATATGCGTTCCAACACCATTAGACATATATCAGCAGCCGGATCTTTCCTACGTAAAAGAATCTGTGACAAATATAGCTAATAATCTTCACTCAGGAATGTTGATTATATTAGAATCAACAACTTATCCAGGCACAACTGAAGAGATGGTTAAATCGCAATTAGAATACATATCAGGTATGAAATGCGGTGAAGAATTTTTTTTAGCCTTCTCTCCGGAGAGAATAGACCCTGGAAATAAAAAATATAATGTAAAAAATATTCCTAAAATTGTCGGAGGAATAGACGATATATCTACAAAAATAACAAAAATTTTTTATCAGTCTATTTTAGAAAGTGAAGTTTACACTGTCTCATCTCCCCGTGTAGCTGAAATGACTAAAATATATGAGAATATCTTTAGGAATGTGAATATAGCATTAGTAAATGAAATGGCTATTCTTTGCCATAAAATGAATATCAATATATGGGAAGTTATTGAAGCTGCAAAGACAAAACCTTACGGCTTCATGCCTTTTTATCCGGGCCCGGGTATAGGAGGACATTGTATACCGCTCGATCCATTTTATCTTACCTGGAAAGCCCGAGAATATAATTACCATACAAAGTTTATTGAGTTGGCTGGAGAAATAAATAGATACATGCCCGAATACACAGTTGAAAGAATAGCAAAGATACTTTCAAAAAAATTCAAAAAATCACTCAACGGAGCAAAAATATTATTAATTGGTGTTGCTTATAAAAAAGATATAGATGATATAAGAGAGTCGCCATCTTTGGAGATAATAAAAAAATTAGAAGAAGAAAATAGTCTGATTTCTTATTATGATCCTTATATAATGAGTTTTACTTTTAAGGAGAGAGAATATACGGGTTTGCAGAAAATTACTGCAGAAGAAATAAGATCCCAGGATATGGTAGTTATCGCAACTGACCATACTGCCATTGACTATGATTTAATTATTCAAAATGCCAAAGTTGTATTTGATACCCGGAATATCATAAAAGAAAAAAAAGATAATATTGAAAAATTATAAAAAAGGCTTATAAAAAAGTATTGCATATCAAATATCTAAGGAAAATAAGAGCGAAATGAAAAGTATTTTATATTTACATCAGTATTTTAATACTAACAAAGATAGCGGAAGTACACGCTCTTATGAATTTTCAAAAGAATTAGGAAATAATGGATACAAAACATATATGGTTTCCGGAAACAATATTAACAGAAAATCTTTTGAAGATATAAGCAATTTTGAATATTTCTCTACTAATACAAGTTATTCCAATTCTATGTCATATTTAAAAAGAATAAACTTATTTTTAAAATATATATTTAAATCAATTATCATAGGTACAAAGATCAAAAATATAGATATAGTTTTTGCTACCTCTACACCTCTTACCATAGCCATTCCAGGATATATACTCAGCAGGTTTCATAGGGCAAAGTTTATTTTTGAGGTTAGAGATGTGTGGCCTGATATACCTATCGAATTAGGAGTTGTTAAAAATAGATTTTTAATCTTTATATTAAAAAAATTTGAGCTGTTTATCTATAATAAGGCAAATCATATAATTGTAGCCTCAGTTGGAATGTATAAAAATTTAATTAAGAAAGGTATTGATAATAAAAAAATAACAGTGATTACAAATATGGCAAACATAGAACTTTATGATTCTATTTATACTGATAAATATGAAGAAAGAAAAAAATTAGGGCTGAAAGAAGAGGATTTTATTTGTATTCATCCGGGCACAATGGGCTTTGTTAATGGAGTAGATTATATTTTGGATGTAGCAAAAGATATTATAAAGTACGATAATAAAATAAAATTTTTATTAATTGGAAGAGGAAAGTATAAGAATTTTTTAGTAGAGAGAAAAAATAAAGAGAATATTGATAATGTCAAATTTTTAGACTCAGTGACAAAAGAAAATATTATAAAAATAATTAAAACTTCAGATTTAGGGATTATGTTAGTTAGGAATTATAGAATATTAGAAGACAATAGCGCAAATAAGTTTTTTGATTTTTTGGCTGCCGGTTTACCCATATTGATAAATTATGGTGGATGGCAAAAAAACGAGTTGGAGTCACACGATGTAGGATTTTCGTGTTCTCCTACTGATTATAAGGAAATGGTGAATAAAATATTATTTTTGAAGGAAAACAAAGAAAGATACAGAGAAATGTCTAGAAATTCTAAAGAGTTAGGAGAAAAGAAATATTCAAGAAATATATGTTGTGATAAATTTATTCAAGTTGTTAGGAGTATAAACTAGAAATTAGTGAAACTACTAAGAAGAATAAAGTTAACAATCAAAAGAATATTTGATATCTTTACTAGCGGATCGGCTTTAATATTTTTAATACCAATTTTTGCTCTGATTGGAGTATTGATTAAATTGGACTCGAAAGGACCGGTATTTTTCGTACAGAAAAGGGCTGGAAAAGACGGCAAACCTTTCCATACTTATAAATTAAGAACGATGGTGGATAATGCTGAAGAGATGGGCGAAGGTCTGAGGGAAGGAGACCCCCGAATCACTAATGTCGGAAGGCATCTTCGTTGGGGAATTGACGAGTTGCCTCAGCTAATCAATGTTTTTAAGGGTGATATGAGTATAGTAGGCCCAAGGCCGACCTTATTATCACAGGTAGAACAATACACAGATGAGCATAGGAGAAGATTAGAAATGAAGCCGGGTATTACCGGTTGGGCATTGGTCAATGGCAGGAATAAGTTAACATGGGCAGAAAAGATTGACTATGATATATGGTATATTGATAATTGGTCTCTATGGCTTGATATAACAATATTATTCAGGACACTGTGGATTATATTTATCACCCGAGAAGGAATATACGGAGAAGATGGGATTAATACCGGATATATATCAACCATTAAAGAGAAAAAATAATAAGATTGGTTTAGAATGGTTTCTAATCTTTAATCGAAATTGAACCTAATCAACCGGAGGAATAAGTATGAAAGAAATTATAATTGTAGGAGCGGGAGGTACGGGAAGAGAAGTTCTGCAATGGATAAAAGATATCAATGCTGTGAAGCCCCGGTGGATAATAAAAGGTTTTATTGATGATAATCTAAATGCTTTAAAGGGATATGAATGCAGTCATTCTATTATTGGGAGTTTAAAAGAATGGCAGCCCGGTCCGAGAGAGGTATTCGTCTGCGCCATATCAATTCCTCAACAAAAAGAGGCAGCAGTACGGGCTTTAAAAAAGAAAGGCGCTGATTTTACAGAAGTAATTCATCCCACAGCCATCATTACCCAGCACAATTTTATTGGCAAGGGCTTGATTGTGTACCCAAATGCAAGAATATCAGTGAATGCTAAAGTTGGGAATTTTGTTACACTTTTAACATCAATTATCGGTCATGATGTAGAAGTTGACAACTTTACCACAATTACTTCTCATTGTGGGATAAATGGCAGGGTAAAGATAGGGAAAAGAGTTTTTATTGGAAGCCATGTAGCGATTATTCCCGGTAAGAAAGTAGGAGATGATGCATACATTGGGGCAGGGAGTGTAGTTATTGAAGATGTTTTACCTAATACTGTAGTGGCAGGTGTGCCGGCTAGATTTATCAGAAACAATGTTTAAAGCAGGCACAATATATAAAGAGTTAGGGGAGTGAGGAATGAAGATGCAGGTGCCGTTATCCAGTCCGGATATTATAGAGAAAGATATTGATGCAGTGGTGGCAGTACTGAAGACCAGGTTTTTAAGCATTGGACCAAAGATTGAAGAATTTGAAAAAAAGATTTGTGATTATGTAGGCGTGAAGAATGCGGTTGCGGTTAACAGCGGAACCAGTGCTTTGCATTTGATTATAAAGGGATTGGGTATTCAGGAAGGAGATAAGGTATTGACTACCCCGTTTTCCTTTATTGCTTCCAGCAATTGCATTTTATTTGAAAAGGCAGAGCCTTTATTCGTAGATATTGATGAGCAGACCTTGAATTTGGACCCGGTTAAGATTGAGGAAAGGCTGAAAAGCTTAAAAGCAGAAGAATTGAAAAAGGTAAAAGCACTGTTAGCGGTTGATGTCTTTGGTCAGCCGGCTGATTGGGATAGGGTTGAGGAGATTGCAAGAAAATATAATTTATTGTTAATTGAAGATTCAGCGGAGTCTTTGGGTTCAGAGTATAAGGGTAGAAAGTGCGGTACCTTTGGAGAAGCCGGAGTATTTGCCTTCTATCCCAATAAACAAATAACCACCGCTGAAGGAGGGGTATTGGTAACAGATAATGAAGAACTGGCTGTTGCCGCCAGGAGTATGCGTAGCCAGGGGAGAGGAATAAGCGGAGAATGGTTGGACCATGACAGATTGGGGTATAATTTTCGAATGGATGAATTGGCGGCGGCTTTGGGGTGTTCTCAGCTGGAGAGAATTGATGAGATATTAGAGAAAAGGGCGAAAGTGGCAGAGAGATATAACAAGAGATTAGGGGAAATTAAGGAAGTGCAGATTCCTTATATTTCTCAGAATACTAATAAGATGAGCTGGTTTGTTTATGTGATTAGATTGGCTAAAGGGATTGACAGAGACAAGGTTATGAAATATTTAAACCAGGAGGGCGTGCAGTGCAAGCCTTACTTTACACCTATTCATTTGCAGCCCTTTTATGTTGATATGTTTGGTTATCAGAGAGGCGACTTTCCTGTTACGGAGGACATCTCATCGCGTACGATTGCTCTTCCCTTTTTTAATAATTTAACTGAAGAGCAGATGGATTATGTGGTTGAGAAGTTAGCTGAAGCAATTACCTTGAAGGGAGAAGCATTGGCATAAAATAATTAGTGCTTGCGGTTTATTAGAACTTAAGCATATAATTTAAATATGAGAAGAGTTAATAATAAGTATATCTGGATTTTAGTTGATTTAATCTGCCTTAATATTGCCCTACTGCTATCTTTAGCGGTTCGTTTTAGTAATGGGTTTCCACATTATTTTTATCTTTATCGGGAAAATATCTGGCTTATTTGTTTAATCTATGTAACTTTTTCGCTATTATTACGTTTGTATGATTGTTTCTGGCGTTATTTTAGTATAAAAGAGATTATCCTTATTGGCACTACTTTAGTGTTAACAATTCTTTCTTCCCTCGTAACAGTACTCCTACTCAAGGGCTATCGGTTTCCTCAAACCATACGATTTCTCTTCTTCTTTTTTTCACTTACCTTTATTATTGGCAATAAATTAGTCTGGCGCTTATATTATGAAAGTCGGATTAAGATGAGTGGGGGTAAAGAGAGAATTTTATTAGTTGGGGCTGGTGATGCAGGTGATATTATATCCCGAGAGATAATGAAGAGAAAAGATTTGGGGGTTTTGGTAGGTTTTGTGGATGATGATAGGAATAAGGCAGGGAAAAGTATTCATGGTAAAAGAGTGCTGGGCTCAACGAAAGATATCAGCAAAATCATTAAAGAGCGAGATATCAGCAGTGTTATTATTTCTATGCCTTCCGCCAATGGCAAGCAAATAAGAGAAATTGTGGAGCATATACCTAAAATAGTGAATATTAGAACACTGCCCGGATTGTATGAATTGATTGATGGTCAGGTTAATTACAGCAAGGTGAGAGAACTGCAGATTGAAGATATTCTGGGGAGAATACCGGTCAATTTAGACACAGATGCTATCTCTGATTATATTAAGAATAAAACTATTTTAGTAAGCGGTGCCGGTGGTTCTATCGGAAGCGAGCTTGCCCGGCAGGTCTGTTATTATAAACCCCTAAGGCTAATCTTATTGGATAAAAGCGAAAGTGGGCTCTACTCTATTTTTAATAAGCTGAGGGTTGAATGGCCGGATTTGCTGTTGGTACCGCTATTGCTGGATATTGTTAATACAGAGAAATTAAAAAATATTTTTCAAGAAATGAAACCCGATATCATTTTTCATGCAGCTGCCTACAAGCATGTACCTATTTTAGAATATTACCCGGAAGAAGCAATATGGAATAATGTTATCGGTACCAAAAATTTGGTGGAATTAGCTCATAAAGAGGAAAACAAGGTGGAGAGTTTTGTTATGATATCCAGCGATAAGGCTATTAACCCAACTAGTGTAATGGGTGCCAGCAAGCGTGTTGCTGAAATGATAGTGGCAGCCTATGGTAAGGATAGCCGTACTAAGTTTGCCTCTGTCCGTTTTGGTAATGTGCTGGATAGTAGTGGCAGTGTAATTCCGCTGTTTCGTGAACAGATTGCTAAGGGGGGGCCGGTTACCGTTACTGATAGAGAGGCAAAACGTTATTTTATGACTATACCTGAAGCCAGCAGGATGGTGATACAAGCAGGAATATTTGCCAAAAGCGGAGAAGTATTTGTATTGGATATGGGAGAGCCGGTCAATATTTTTGACCTGGCTAAAGAGATGATTAAACTAATGGGTTTTGAGCCGGAAAAGGATATAGCCATAGAGTTTATTGGGTTGCGCCCTGGTGAAAAATTATTTGAAGAATTAATGTCGGATGTAGAAAAGAGTCAAATGAAAAGTCATACCCCTCATGAAAAAATATTTGTTGTTTCTACTCAGGAAGTAGACAGAGTAAAATTACTGAAAGAAATATCGGAATTAGAAAAACTGACACAAGGCAGTCATAGGGGGGAAATTATTAAGAAAATACAGGAGATAGTACCTGAGTATAAGCCAAATAGGGATGAGGGACTGCTGGGGGAGTATAGATGGTGAAGGTGGCTCTAAGAGAATGCAATCTGCCAAGCGTGAATCACCAAAAGGGACGAGATTATTGCATAAATATTTTAATAGTAACTAAAAGATTTATGTGTGATGACTGAAAAAAATCATTTATGGTTTATACTATTTGTCAGAATTAATCAGCCAACACAACCGGGCAATAAACCAACCAATCTGCTAATTTATCAATCAAAAATACAATCAACCAATAATACACCTATCAAGATGAAAAAATCCAAGCCATTAACCGATTAATCAATGAAATAGTTAATAAATTAGACAAGTATGTAAAGATATAATATAATAGTATGAAAAAAGTAGGATATCTGTATGGTAGATGGGAGGGATTGGTTTGAAAAATGTTAGGATCACTATTACTCTTGATAAGGATAGTTATAAAAAAATAGAAGATGAAAAGGAAAGAAAGAATGTTGCCAGAAGCTCATTAATTCAGCAGATTATCCAGTATTATTTTGATAGAAAAAAGGAAGAAGAAGATATTAATCGATATATCAAAGGTTATCAGGAAATTCCGGAGAAAGTTGATAAGGTAGCAGAATGGGAAGACAAGCAATATAAGATTTTGGATAAGGAATTTTAAGGATATGAAGAAAGGTGATATTTGGTGGGCTGATTTGCCGTCCCCATTGGCAGAAAGCCTTTTGTGTTATTATCCCGTAATTAGGCTTATTCGGTACGTAATGCGGTGACTGTTGCAGAAATAACATCTCTACTATTAGAGGTATTCCCGTCGAGGTTCCTCTGGGGTTACAAGATAGATTACGCAAAAAGTGTGTTATCAATTTAGATACCATTATAACTATCAGGAAAAGTTTATTGAGAGAGAAGATAGCTCATCTTAGTAAGGAAAAAATTGATGAGATGGAAAGAGCTATTAGATTTGTGTTGGATTTGAAGTAAAAAAAGTTATGAAATCAAATACAGTTAACCGTAATCAGTTTTGAGTTCAAGATTGAGAGTCGTAGAGTCTGAGATTGCCACACAATGCTAATGCAGTATTTGCAATGACTGAAGAAAAAAATCTTCATGATTCTAATACGTCCTACGGTTTGTAGGACTGCTACATGACAATATCACCAATCAAAAATACAATCGACCGATCCACCAAAAGTCAATAGGAAAAATATATAAAGTTATAAATTGCCAAATTACAGAGAATAAAAAACGGTTAAAAATCTGTTCTGATAACAGAAAACTATTATCTAATTATCCAGTTAACCGATTAATAGATTAACCAATTGATTAACCAATTGATTACGGTATGTTATAATTGAGGCAAGAAAACAGTTGGAATCGGTGCAAACAAAGTATGAAGACAGAAGAGATGAAAGAAAAAATAAAAAATATATTAATAGACAAATTGTCTCCGCAACTAATCTATATTTTTGGCTCTGTTAATAAGAATAGGGTCAGGGATGATAGCGATATAGATATCGCCATTTTAACGGATGATGATATCGATGAATATGCGCTTTTCCTTATCGCACAGGATTTGACCGATGGGTTAAAGAGAGAAGTCGATTTGGTAGATTTAAAAAAGGCATCCACTGTATTCCGGGCAGAGATTTTAAGAACCGGATGTTTGATTTATTATTCTGATAATTTAAAGAAGATGGAGTTTCAACTGAGCGTATTAAAGGATTATGCTTTTTTAAATGAGAGAAGAAAAGTGATAATTGATAAGATAAAGAATAGAAAATATAAGGGTATTAGAGTATGATTGATGATTTGTTTTAAATATTCAAATGACATACGAGGCAACAATCGATTTGGCCATTTGGTGGATTTAAAATAGAGAAGGGTCGAATAGTAATGAGAATAGTGATCGTGGGTGCGGGACCGGTAGGCTGTTTTACTGCTCGATTATTAGAGCAGGCAGGATTCCATCCCATTCTGTTGGAAGAGCATAACGAGGTTGGAAAACCGGTACAATGTGCCGGCATTGTCTCCACGGATATTATTGCTCTGATGCGGCCTTTTATCAGTGATGGTGCCATTATCAATACCATTAATAATTTTTCTATTAATACTCCCTGGCAAGAAAGTTTCTCTATTAATAAAGATGGAGTAGCGGCAATATTAAACCGGGAAAAGTTTGACACCTGTTTAGGCGAAGGTTTAGAGATTCATTTAGGAGAAACGGTCACCTCAATCGAACAAAATACTAAGGGATATTTGCTCAGGACAGCACAGGGGAAAGAATACGAAACAGATATCTTAATCGGGGCAGACGGGGTTGATTCCATTGTAAGAGAATATTTTTTAAAAAGGAATAACCATAAAAGAGAATCCCGGAACTTTGAATTAGCTTATTATTATGGCCTGCAATACCAAATACGTCTTAAAGATTCCAAGCAACAGTTATCTCCTGATACTGTACAAGTTTTCTTTGATGATACTATTCCCTTTTTTATCTGGATTGTGCCCGAAAATGAATATTTATTACGTCTGGGAGTGGTGGCTGACCATGGGAAAAAAGTATTGGATGAATTTATAAAAGAAAAAGGAATTGAGGGCAAGATAGAAGAGGTAATCACCGGCAAGATTCCTATCGGATTTATCTCCACTTCAGCTGACGGAATAGCCCTTGTGGGAGATGCTGCCTGTCAGATGAAGCCATTAACGGGGGGTGGACTTTCTTTCGGTTTACGGTCGGCACAAATCCTGGCTGATTGTATAAATGAAGGGAATTTAGACCGGTATGACGGCAGATGGAAAAAACAATTTGGCCCAGAAATAAGATTTGGTATAAGGGCACGTAAAATTTATGAAAACCTGGAAGAATATCAGAGAGCAGAATTGTTTCAGATATTTAAAAAAAATGCTCCTTTCATAGAACAGATAGTCGATTTTGATACCCATTCCGGATTATTCAGAGAGGCGTTTCAAAAGCCCTCAATATTGTTGGATGCGGGTAAATTGCTGAGACCTTATCTGACCGATTTAGCAAAAGAATTTTTTAAATGAATTCTAAAAATTATACGGATCGGAGGTAATAATTGGATTATTTAGACAAATACCAAAAATGGCTCAATAGTTCCTTTCTCAGTATACCGGATAAGGAAGAATTGCGCTCCATATCCCACAATAAAGAAGAGATTGAGGACCGTTTTTATAAGGATTTAGAGTTTGGTACCGGTGGGATGAGAGGGAAAATTGCTATTGGTACTAATCGTATGAATATTTATACAGTGGGACAGTCTACTCAGGGACTAGCGAATTATCTGGTAAAAAATGTGAAAAATGCATCGGATAGAGGAGTAGTGATTGCCTATGACCCCCGCCATATGTCACGTGAGTTTTCAGAGCATGCTGTTCAGGTTTTAGCTGCCAATGGTATAAAAACATATCTCTTTGATGGTATCAGACCAACACCGGAGCTCTCTTTTGCCGTAAAAATGATTGGAGCGGTGGGAGGTATCGTCATTACCGCCAGCCATAATCCGCCGGATTATAACGGCTATAAGGTTTATGGAGAAAACGGCGCCCAAATACTGCCAGAGGTAGCAGATGAGATTATTGCTGAGATTGGTAAGATAAAAGATTATTCCGAAGTAAAATTGATTTCTTTAAAAAAGGCTCGGGAAAAAGGATTGTGTGAGGTGTTGGGAGAAGTTTTTGACCGTGTCTATTACGAGAAGGTAAAAACCCTGTCCTTAAGTAAAGATGAGGAAACAGATAAGGAAATAAAGATAGTATATACACCGCTTCATGGTGCCGGAAATACTCCTATCAGAACAATTTTGAGTGATTTGGGCTATAAGAATGTTTTTGTGGATGAAGAGCAAGCCAAACCGGACCCTGATTTTTCTACTGTGGAATCACCCAATCCGGAAAATGTGGAAGCATTTGAGCATGCTGTTAAGTTGGGAGAAAAAGTGGGGGCTGAGATACTGCTGGCTACCGACCCGGATTGTGACCGTATTGCTGTAGCCGTTAGAGGTAGCCATAGTGATTATGTCTTTTTAAATGGCAATCAGACCGGTGCATTGCTGATACACTATATTCTAAAAAGACGTCAAGAGAAGGGAAAATTGCCTAAAAAAGGATTTATTATCAAGACCATTGTCACCTCAGAAATGGGCAGAGTAATTTCGGAAAGTTTTGATATCCCCGTTTATGATACTCTTACCGGCTTTAAATTTATCTGTAATAAAGCTGAAGAGCTGGAAAAAGAAGGCGGCATATTCTTATTCGGCTATGAGGAGAGCATTGGTTATTTGGCCGGTAATTTTGTGCGGGATAAGGATGCGGTAATTAGTGCTATGCTGATTGTTGAGATGGCTGCTTATTATAAAAAGATGGGGTTGACATTGCTGAACGTATTAGAGCAGATTTATGAACAGTACGGGTATTTTCTGGAGCATTTAGAGTCGATCTTTTTAGAGGGAATAGAAGGGGAACAAAAGATAGGGGAGATTATGACTGCTTTTCGGGCAGAATTTCCCGAAGTTCCAGGAATGCCCATCTCCCGTAAGATAGATTACTTAACCCCATTACAGTATGATTATGAATTGAAGAGGGCAGAGATAATTGATATTCCCCAATCCGATGTTTTGAAATGCTTTTTCCGGGATGGTTCCTGGTATGCCATACGGCCTTCCGGGACCGAACCGAAGATAAAGATTTATATGTCCTTGGTAGGAGAAGATCGGGCTGAAGCAGAAGAGAAACTGGGCAGAGTGAAATCGGTTATTTTTGAAAAGATTGAACAAGTTATTAAATAGAGAGATGATATTGTAAGTATAAAACATTTATTCGTCGTTGGCATTTAGTTGCCGGAAAAAACTAGTCGGGAAAACAACGCTTTTTCCATGGTTTTAACATCGACCGGTTTAATGCTATTCATGCAATTACCTCAATATGTTGAATGCAATAAATTCCGTAAAAGTTTTTTCTTCAGGAGTTATTTCTTCTAAACAGAGTCCTACTGCTTCTTTTAGAATTCTTTTGAAGTCCGCTTTTATACATTAGTTTTAGTTAATCTTCACTATATCAAAGCCGGAATTTTCTAAATTGATTAAAAGGAGTTTGTTTCTCAAGGGTTTTCCTCTCTGCAATAATACCTTGAGTACTTCGGTTACTTGCAGTGAAGCTATTAAAGAAGGGGTAACGGAGAGTACGCTGACCGGCTTTTCGGCTGTCTCTTGGTGATACTTTTGCAGGGGACCGTATATAGCTGTTAAACCTACGTCTTCAGGAAAGATGGTGGCAACCTGTCCCTGCAGCCCGCTGACAGCACCATGAATAAAAGGAATTTTTAGCTTTTTACAGGCATTTTCTACCATAAAGCGAGCAGGAATATTGTCCAATCCATCGACAATAATATCAGCATCTTCAATTATTTTAGAAATATTTTTCTCATCAACAAATTGACAATAAGGAATTACTTCTATACCGGAATTGATTGCTTTAATTCTATCGATGACGGTTTGTGTTTTTTGTCGGCCTAAGCAATTTTCAATGCATAGCTGTTGGCGATTAAGATTGCTTTCACTGAAAGTATCGCCATCGACTGCTATTATGGTTCCTATTCCTAATCGAGCCAACAATTCTATAATACTTCCTCCCAACCCGCCGCAGCCGATTACTGCCACCTTTGAACTGAGTAATTTTATCTGATCTGTGAAATTCAAGGTGTTAAAATTTCTTTTATAACGAATAGGAATTATCCCTTCTTTCAAAGAAGCTATTTCAATCTCTTTTGCTGATAATTTATATTTTTGGGCAAGATTCGTTATCTCGTTAATTGAAATTATAGGGGATGTATCCTCATCCGTTGAAAGAGATTTTTTTAATTGTCCTAATTCTTTTTTCAGTGCGGTAATTTCTCTAACCATCGCTGCCATTTTTAATTGAAATTTAGGAGATTGACTCCTTAACATTATAACAAGTTGGAGAAAGAAAATACAGACTGCCAAACAGAAATACAGTCAATCAATCCGCCAATCTTTTACCGGAGAAATACATAAAATTACGAGTTGGTTTATTACAGAAAATACAAAAGAGGTTAAGAGTTTTACGCTGATAACGGAAAACAGAAAACCGGAAATCATTAACTGATTAACCGTTTAAATAATTGCCGATTTAATAGAAATGTGTTATTATTAATATGTTAATCAGTGATAATAAGTATTTTTCAATTAATACTATTCTTATCTTACCTTACGCAACAAACTCACCATAAATCGTTTGGGGAATTTAAAGCCAAATTGTCCAAACTATCTAATAAATATTTCCCCACTAAGATTAATCTTTTTAATGCAGTTGCAGAAAATCAAAGATGGGAGCTTGCAGCCCAGGCTGTCGGTCTCTTAGAGAATACTATAACCATAACTTGTGCTACACGAATATTTAACCGGATTATGCTAATCAGGTTGATTGGAGGTGGGAGAGAAAAAGAATAGTTTTGGTAACAATAGATTACAGAAAATAGAAAGGAAATAATATGAAATTAAAATTTAAAAGAATTACCATCTTTTGTTCAGTATTGATAATCGTTTTGGTTTCTTCATTAGCCGTTATTGCTCAAGATAGGCATGCACCGCAGGATGCTATTGCTGCACATGGTATGGTAGCAGCTGCCCATCCATTAGCAGCTGAGGCCGGTGTGGAAATATTAAAAAAGGGCGGCAATGCCATTGATGCGGCTATCGCTACTGCCTTTGCCTTGAATGCGGTAGAACCGAATGCATCCGGTATCGGCGGCGGAGGCTTCATGGTCATTCGTTTTGCAGAGACCGGTGAGATTGTTGTATTGGATTACAGAGAGCGTGCCCCCGGTGCTGCGACCAAGGATATGTATGATTCTGAACAGGCTAAAGCAGAAAAATGGACTGTAGAAGGCGGAAAAGCAGTTGCGGTTCCCGGTACTTTGATGGGCTTAAAGACCGCTCTTGATGAATTCGGCACAATGAGCTTAAAGGATGTAATGACCCCTGCCGTGCTCTACATGGAAAATGGTTTTGAAATTACTGAAACTTTCAGTGATATGATTAAGAATAATTACGATAAGTTAGTTAATTGGAATGATCCCTTTGCCATTGCCTATCTCAAAGATGGTCTGCCACTGGAAACCGGTGATATGCTGGTACAGAAAGATCTTGCCGCAACTTATAGAGAGATAATGGATAAAGGAATCGATTATCTGTATGGCGGAGAGCTGGGTCAGAAGATTGTTGATGCGGTACAGGCAGCCGGCGGCATTATGACCCTGGAAGATCTGAAGAACTACAAACTGTACCGACATGAACCGGTAACGGGAAGTTATAGAGGGTATGATATTTATTCTATGCCTCCACCCAGTTCAGGCGGTACACATTTAATTCAGATTTTGAACATCATGGAAAACTTTGATATTGCCGGTATGAATTATTTAGGACCCACCCATATTTCAGTTTTAAATGAAGCCATGAAGCTGGTCTTTGCCGATAGAGCAAAATATATGGCTGATCCTATTTTTGCTACGGATATACCTCTAAAGGGGCTGACCTCTAAAGGGTATGGGAAATTTTTGGCTGACCAGATTGACGTGACTAACCCAAGAATGAAAATTGAAGCCGGAGAACCGGGTATCTTTGAGCATGAAAGCACCACCCATATTTCGGTAATGGATGCAGAGGGTAATGCCGTTGCCCTAAGTCAAACTATCAACTACTTTTTTGGGTCAGGAGTAATTGTTCCCGGTGTCGGGATTATTATGAATAATGAGATGGATGACTTTTCTACTAATCCGGCATCTCCCAATGCCCCTGAACCCGGCAAAACACCCTTATCCAGCATGTCTCCTACTATTCTGGAAAAAGACGGTGAAGTCTTTATGGTGTTAGGTTCACCCGGTGCAACCAGAATTTTCACTGCTATGGCGCAGATTATCTCCGATGTTATCGATTTTGGAATGGGGATGGATGAGGCCATTGAAGCACCAAGAATGCATGGTTTTTCTTCCGGTGGCGAACCTAGGCCTATTTATGTGGAAAGCCGAATTCCTGCGTTGACAGTGGAAGCACTAACACTATTGGGGAATACAGTAGAAATAAGAGGCGCTCATGACCTTTATTTCGGCGGAGCCCAAGGCATAATGATGGTAGATGGTGTTCTCTTCGGCGGTGGTGATTCAAGACGTGATGGTATAGCTATCGGTTATTAGAATACCATATTTTAGATAAGGATGGTTCTCTTTATCCTTTTAAAGAGAACCATCCTTATTACCTAAAGAGGGGGAGGATACATTATTGTTAAGCATTGAATTACTCTATTTTGTAGTAATGGTAGGAATATTTGCCGTTTGCTGTTTTAAATTTAAACTACCGGTGGGGATAGCCATGGCGATTTCTGCCATTTCCGGTTGTTTAGTAGCAGGTTTTGGTGTTCCTATACGGCATCTTATAGAGGGTGCTTTTAATTATCTCAATACTATTTTAGTAATTGCTACTGCCATGATCTTTATGAAAGTGGTGCAATACAATGGAATGATGGATACCATAACCCGTTGGCTGATTGAAAAATACTATTCAAAACCGGCCTTATTGATTGTTGGTCTATCGTTCATAGTTGTTTTTCCCGGCATGATTACCGGTTCCTCAACCGCTGCTGTTTTAACTGCGGGCGTTCTGGTATCTCCGGTATTAATCTATATGGGTTTACCGAAAGAAATAACGGCAGCGGTGGTTGCAATGGCTGCCGTCTTTGGTGAGGCGGCTCCACCTGTTAATGTTAATGCCTTAATTATCGGGGGAGGAATCGATTTACCCTATATCGGTTTTACTTTACCCTTATTAGTACTTACTGTTCCTTTGATTATTGCTACCAGTCTTTTTCTAAGCAGAAAATATCTGAAAGTTTTTAATTTTGAGAAGATAAAGGACAATCTGCCCGATTCATACCTGGCAGATTTTGGGATAAGATTATTTTTACCTACTATTGTTCTAGTGGTTTTTATGGTAAGAGAAGCCTTTTTACCAAAATTGTTTCCCACCCTGGGAATGCCGGTCTACTTTCTATTAGCTGCTATTGTAGGAATATTTTCCGGGAAGAAGTTCAATTTCCTGAAGATTTCCCAGGAAGCGGTCCATGACGCCTTACCCGTTTTAGGAATTCTGATGGGCGTAGGTATGTTTATTCAGGTTATGACTCTAACCGGGGTTAGGGGCTATATTGTAATTAATTGTTTGAGTTTACCGCCGTATCTCTTATATTTAGGGATAGCGCTCAGTATACCGCTGTTTGGTGCCGTATCTGCCTATGGCTCAGCTTCAGTCTTGGGAGTACCTTTTGCACTGGCTTTACTGGAGAGCAACCCGGTAATTACTGTAGCTGCGCTTTCACAATTAGCCGCTTTAGGAGACTTAATGCCTCCAACCGCGCTTGCAGGTATATTTGCAGCGCAGATTGTAGGTGAGAAAAATTATTTTAAAGTTTTAAAATATTGTGTGTTACCGGCAATCGTTACTGCGGTTTGGAGCATAGTAATTATGATTTTCGCCAATGCTCTGGCTAAAATATTGCTATAATTTGCTGAAAAGGGAGAAAGAAGGATGTTTATTATTACTTTAACCTACCGCTTAATCATCTTATTTTTTACAACCTTAGTTATATTAGATATGTTTAAAGAAGAAGATATTTGGAATCAGCTAACCTCTGTCTTTGTAATTATCCCTTTTGTGCTGAGACTGTTTATGATAAAATAATTTTTTTCTGATGATAATCTAAGGTTGAAAAGAGGGTTACCAATGAAAAAAAATGAAAAAATAGCTATCTTTTTATTAATCTTCGCTGCCTTTGTTATAGTAGCAGCCGGCTTGGAATTTGTCGACCAATGGAAACCTGACTTAATTATCCCGGGCCCAAGTGTAACCAGAACTGCCCGGCTGAGCGATTACTTCCCCAAACTAAAAGGGGAGTATTGTGATACCACTATTTACTTTTTAGAAAGCGGGGAACCGGGAGGAACGGTTATGGTATTGGGCGGCACCCATCCTAATGAGCCATCCTCTTTGCTTTCGGCTGTCTTATTAATTGAGAATGCCGTAGTAACTCAAGGCAGAATTATTGTAATACCACAAGCCAATCTCAGCGGTTTTTCGCATAATGACCCGCAGGAAGCTTCGCCCCGTAAGATCCATTTTGAAACAGCCGGGGGAGGGGTAAGAGTATTCCGTTATGGCTCACGTGCTACTAACCCTATACATCAATGGCCTGACCCGGATATTTATATTAATCAATTTGGACAATCTCTCTCCGGTTCTGAAACCAGAAACCTTAATCGGGGATATCCCGGGGATCCTGAAGGAAACTATACTGAACAGATATGTTATGGAATTATGGAAGTTATCAGACAAGAAGCCTCTGACTTATCAATTGATTTACACGAAGCATCACCGGAATACCCTGTTATTAATGCTATTGTAGCTCACGAAAGAGCAATAGATTTAGCTAGCATTGCTGTTTTGGATTTACAGATGGAAGATTTAGACTATAGCTTGGAAATATCCCCGCCATCTTTTCGGGGCTTAACCCATCGCGAATGGGGTGATTATAGTGATACCTTGGCAATTCTGATGGAAACAGCAAATGCCAGTCAAGGAAGAATAAGAGGAAAAACCGATGAAGCCTTAGTTTTAACGGGTAAGGATAAGATGTATGTGAAAGCTGCTGAGTTGGGGAGATTGTACGTTCCTTATGATGAGAATGGTCATCCTATCGAGGAGAGGGTTGGAAGACATCTGACTGCTACCAAGATGCTAGTTGAAAATATGAATATGCTATGGCCGGAACAGGCTGTGGTATACCATGGAGTACCGGATTATTATGAGTTGATGGAACAGGGGTATGGGAACTATCTGCTGCCTTCCCTATAGGTGCTCAGTAACTCACTAACATATTATATTAATAAATAAAAAACCGGAGTTGAGCAGAGAATAGTAACAATTTGAGCTCAACCCCGGTTTTTTAATAGAATAATACTTTACTCTAAATGTTCTTTCACAAAAGCTTTGAACAGTTCACCGGTGTCAGCAATCTTTTCTACACTCTCTAATGGAATTTTATACTCCTGACTCATTTTAGTAAAATAATCATCCGGATTACCCGATTCTACAATGATGAGATGGTCAGCATAGGGCACCACCTCATCTAAAAAAGCATCAGAAAGAGCACCTCTTCTTGCTTCCCCACCTACATGCATGACTAAAAAAGGGATTTCCTGAGCTTTGACTTCCTCAATCAAAGCCTTTGCTCTGGCTAATTCTTCATCTTTATCTATTCCCGCAGCACCCAACCCTTTAGAACTGCCTCCAACTACCGCAATTACTATTTTGAAGTTTTTTACAATTTCAGGGGAAGCTAACTGCTCGAAGGCTGCCGAAACCTCTAATCGGGGTGCCAGGATATTAATCATCCTGCCATCCGGACTTTGTCCAATGGAGGTTATTAGAACCGGTGGGTTTTCTTCTCCTGCAAAAGAAGTTCCTGTTACAATCAGCACACAGAATAAGACTAATAGTATCTGCAATAATATTTTTTTACTATTTATGTTACTCATAATCCTGCCTCCTTACATATTTTTAATTAATTGCATAGGGCGTGTAACATGTTGAGGATAAAAACTCAGCTATAGCAAAAACTAACTATATTCTAACACAAAAACAAACAATTTTAAAAAATATTGCCATAGCTGCTTTGTAGCAGGAAGTTTGCCATAGCATAAGTAATCTTTTTGGCAATTGGTTTAATATACAATCACTGAACTAATTGGTATAATTAAAACAAGTCTTAAATTGAGGCTTTAGAAAAGGAATAAAATTAAACTATATTAGAAATGGTAAAGAAAGAGGAAGGGAAAAAATGGAGGATTATATTTCATTATATGAAAAATTAGGCCTGTTTTATTTAGGGAAAGATGTTGATGTTAAGACTTATCAAACTACCGACGACTTATTTCTTTATAAATCAAAAGATTTGACTACCCATGCTGCTATTATAGGTATGACCGGAAGCGGGAAGACCGGTCTGGGAATTGCTCTAATAGAAGAGGCAACTATCGATAATATTCCCTCTATTATTCTGGACCCTAAAGGAGATATGGGGAATCTCCTATTGGCTTTTCCGGAATTAAGAGCAGCTGATTTTGAGGAATGGATTGACCCAATGGAGGCCGAGAATAAAGGTTTGACTCCTGCTCAATACTCTCAGGAGGTAGCTCGCAACTGGCAGAAAGGATTAGAAAGCTTCCGACAGAACAAAGAAAGAATCAATATTTTAAAAAGTAACGCGGATTTTACCATATATACACCCGGCAGCAAGTCAGGTGTACCCCTATCAGTATTAAGCAGTTTAGAGGTGCCGGCTCAAGAAGTGATGGAGGACCCTGATACCTATTCTGCTATGATTAATTCAACCGTAACAGGGCTTCTTTCCCTGGTTAATATCAAGGCAGATGCCTTGACCAGTAAAGAATATATTCTGTTAGCAGCCCTACTTTCTCATTTTTGGAAGAAGAGTATCAGCCTGACCTTAGAAGAACTGATAGGCTATGTTACCAATCCGCCCTTTGAAAAAATAGGGGTATTAAGCTTAAATACCTTCTATCCTCAAAAGGAAAGGCTTGAACTGGCTATGCTGCTAAATAATATTTTATCCAGTCCCGGTTTTAGCATGTGGTTAGAAGGCGAGAGGTTAGATATACAGAACCTTCTTTATACCGAAAACGGTAAACCCAGAGTAAGCATCCTTTCTCTGGCACATTTAGACTACAATCAGCAGATGTTTTTTGTCACACTTTTTTTAAATAAATATATAAGCTGGATGAGAGAACAGAGCGGGACACCGGCATTGCGTACTATTCTTTATATGGATGAAATATTCGGCTTTTTCCCGGCAACTTCCAGCCCACCTTCTAAAAAACCGATGCTTATTCTCTTAAAACAAGCTCGAGCTTATGGGGTAGGGGTAGTACTTGCCACTCAAAACCCAATAGATTTAGATTACAAAGGGCTATCTAATATCGGCAGCTGGTTTTTGGGAAGATTGCAGACCAAACAGGACCGGGATAAGGTAATAGATGGTCTTTCTAAGAGCGATATTGGCGCACTGGACAAGAGTGCAGTAGATAATTTACTTGCTAATATGAAAAAACGTACTTTTCTGCTGAAAAGTGCCCATTTAGACACCCTTCCTTTATTTGAAACAAGATGGGTATTATCCTATCTGAGAGGACCCCTTACGACACAAGAAATAAATAAACTAATGGAAGAAAAGTTAACAGTGCTTGAAAAGGCAGTTCCGATGCACGAAGATTCTTTTGACTTGCCGCCGGTGGTACCGGAAGAGAAAGAGATAAAACCGGAGGTCGAAATAGTAAAACCATTTTTATCGGATAAAATAAAACAATATTTCCTGCATCAACCGCCGTTTGAGGAGGATATCGCTTACCAACCCAGTATTATACTCAAGGGTAAGGTAAGATTTTATAATGAAACAAAAAATATTGATGAACAGCAAGTAGTATCTCTTAAGATTCCCGTGGAGCCGGATATGATAGAGTTGAACCTTAAAGGTGCGGCTCCTAATAATGATGATATTACCAGTTATGACCTGAAGCCATTTGAAAATGCCCGCTTCACCATGTTGCCTCCCTTTTTAGAAAAAATGAAAGATACGAAAAGGATAGAAGAAAAGTTCAAGAATTATCTCTATGACAATACCAGGATTGAGCTTTTTAATAATAGACAGCTCAAACTGTTATCAAAACCGGGAGAAGAACTTGCCGATTTTAAATCTCGCATGTCAGATCTCATTAGAGAAGAAAGAGACAAAGCTGTGGAAAAGTTAACTGAACAGTACACCAAAAAAGAAGAAAAATTAGAGAATGATTATCTAAAACTGCAGGAAAAACTGGAAAAAGAAGAGGCGGATGTTAAAGCTATAACTACCCAGAGTGCCCTAACTTTGGGTTCCAGTGTATTGGGTGTCTTGTTAGGCAGGACTAAAGTAGGAACCCTGAACACCGGTGTTACAGGTTTAAACAGAGCCAGCCGGATTTTAAAAGAAAAAAAGGACGTAGAGCTGGTAAAGAAAAAGATTGAAGAATTAAGCGGCAACATAAAAAAACTGGAAGAGGAATTGAAACAGGATATCGAGAAGATATCAGTCCGGTATAATATTGAGAACTATAGTATTGAAACCATAAGCATTAAACCAAAAAAAGGTGATATTTTTGATATAACCGCCGGGTTGCTCTGGGAATCGAGATAAAATAAATATTTAAATAAAAAGGGTGTTAGTATTAATTATTATGTCTATTACGGAAAATTATAAGAAAATAAGGGCAGAAATACCTCCACAGGTCAAAATTGTGGTTGCTGCGAAGACCAGAACCACAGCGGAGCTGGAGGAAGTCATTCGGGCAGGGGCAACTGATATCGGTGAAAATTATGTTCAGGAAGCAGAGGCAACAAGGCTGGCTTTGAGCAAGGAGTTAATCGAAAAGGTTAACTGGCATATGTTGGGACATTTACAAAAAAATAAAATCAATAAAGCCTTGCCTATTTTTGATTACATTCAGACGGTAGACTCATTAGATTTAGCGAAAGCCATTGATAAACGTGTGGAAAATGCCGGGAAAGAGACTATTCCCATAATGCTGGAGATAAACATTGGCAGTGAGCTCTCTAAATCCGGTCTTAAGCCTGAGGAACATGATGATTTCGAAGAATTTTTAGAAAAAATAGTAGTGGACATCTCACGTCTTAAACATATCCGTCTGGAAGGATTGATGACCATGGGACCATTTTCAGCCAAGCAGGAAGAGTTTCGCCAATATTTCCGCCAGACCAGAGAATTATTTGATTGGATTAATGGCCTGGAATTAGAACGGGTAAATATGAAATATCTCTCTATGGGTATGACCGATTCCTACCAGGTTGCTATTGAGGAGGGTGCCAATGTGGTGCGAATTGGTACAGCCATATTCGGTCCCAGAGAAACTGCTTGCAAATATTAATGGTAATCGGATTGAGAAAAATTATTTTGTTAAAGGGCTGCGGGAGATGATGGAAGGTTTTGAGGGGATGGAAGATATGTTTAAAAATATAAATATTGCAGATTGAGAGTAGAATTACTTTAATGGCTGATTTAATAAAATCTCCTGAACCCAAAAAGGGGAAAAAGACAAAACGGATTATGGACAGGAAGAGTGATATCAGAGGATTATCCTATGAAGAGTTAGAAAAAATAATAATCCGGGAAGGACTTCCCCTCTATCGTGCCCGACAGATTTACAGTTGGCTTTATCTTAAAAAAGTAGACTGTTTCCGGCAAATGAGTAATGTTCCTTCAGACTTAATAAATAGATTAGAATCCCTTTTTCAACTTACTGCCCTCGATTGTATGAAAAAAATGGAATCGAAAGATGGCTCCCTAAAATTTCTTTTCAAGCTCAATGACGGCCATTTTGTTGAGTCTGTTCTTATTCCAAGTAAAAAAAGAAATACCATCTGTATTTCTACCCAGATAGGCTGTCCCTGGCATTGCCTTTTTTGTGCCAGTGGAAAGGATGGTTTTACCCGAAATCTAAAAGCAGGTGAGATTGTCGGGCAATTAATATCGGTACAGCAAATTACCGGCAAGCAGGTCAATAATATTGTTTTTATGGGAATGGGTGAGCCGCTTAATAATTATTTTCGGCTAATGAAAGCCATTGGCATTATTAACGATGAGAGGGGTATCAATATAGGTGCCCGAAGGATGACTATTTCTACCTGTGGTATAATTCCGGGTATTAAGAGATTAGCGGAAAATCCTCTTCAGGTTGAACTTTCTGTCTCTTTGCATGCGGCAGATGATAAAACAAGAACTTTTTTAATGCCGGTTAACAGGCAGTTTCCCATAAAAAAATTAATAGCCGCCTGCCGACAATATACCGAAAAGAAAAATCGCCAAATAACCTTTGAATATCTAATGTTAAAAGGAATAAATGATTCTAAAGAGCAGGCTAAAAAATTATGTTCTCTGATCTCTGATTTTAAGTCAAAAGTAAATCTGATTATCTATAATCCTATTCCTAATCTTGGTAACAATAGTTTTATTCTTTTCCCTTCAGAAGAAGCAGCTGTATTGTCCTTTCAAAGGGTTTTAAAGAAAAGTTATATTCCGGTTACCGTAAGATATTCTAAGGGGCAAGATATTGCCGCAGCCTGCGGACAGTTGAGGAGGCAATTTAGTAATAGAATTTCTTGACTTTAAATTGTTATCTGTTATACTTTTAGAGTAGAATTTTTGTAGGGCCCATAGCTCAGCTGGTAGAGCAGCCGGCTCATAACCGGCCGGTCCCTGGTTCGAAACCGGGTGGGCCCACCAATTAATTATTCCTTATTTTTAAAGTAAAATTTTCTTAGACAAGAGTATGAAAGGTAGCAGGGCTAAATTGACGATAAGATTAAGAGCAGAAACGACTAAACCACGGGTACCGTGCTTTCAATGAGCCTTACTTTATGGAGTGATAAAGTAAGGCTTTTTTGTTTTAGCCAAGTATATGTTTTTCAAACCGGCAAGAGAGATTATTGTAAAGCGGCTCTGACAAGAGGAGCGGAGTGCTTTAAAAAATATCTGGCTAATGAGTAGTCATAGGGTTAATGAGGTGAAGAAATTGTCAAAAGAGCAACTTAACATATTATTATTACTGCAAAAGCTGGATAATGAGATTGCTGAAGAGAAGACAGTATTGAGCAGATTACCCGAACAAGTTGAAGAAAAAGAAAGGCAAATTGCGGACTTAGAAAAAAAAGAACAACTTGAAAAAGATGTTTTAAAAGAATTGCAGCTAAAGATTAAGAGAAGAGAGATTGATGCTAAAGCTATAAATGATAAGATTGAAAAGCATAAGAGTGAGTTGTATAGTGGAAAAACGAGCGATATTAAAGAACTGAAACAACTTCAAAAAGTCATAGAATTGCTACAGGTAGATTGTGATGAGGTGGAAGAAGACCTTTTGTTGCTTATGGAAGAGGAGGATAGCTTTAAACTGAAAGTAAGCGCTATAGAGGAAGAACTAACAAAATTACAAGGACAGTTGGCTGAGATACAAAAACAGGTTGCATTGGAAGAGAATAAGGTTAAAAAGTTTATTCGGGAAAAGGAAGCAGAAAGAGAAGACATTGCCGATAAGATAAATGATAAAGTATTAATGGATAGATATCTGGTATTGTGGAATGATAAAAAAGGAGAGGCCATTGTAGAAATTGAAGGTTCTATCTGCACCGGCTGTAATCTCTCTCTTCCCAGTGATATTATTTACCATTTGCAGAAGGACGACCGCTTGCTAACTTGTCCCAATTGTAATAGAATATTATTGTGGAAAGAAATAACTAAAGACTCCATTTCTTAAGGGATAGCGGTAGAGACCCAAAGAGGTTTGGGGGAGTGAATCAGGTAATCGCAGGCTTTTAAAAGTCTGAGGAAAGTCCGAGCTCCACAGGGCAGAGCGCTGGGTAACGCCCAGTGGGGGTAACCCCAGGAAAGTGCTACAGAAAAGAGACAGCCAGGTATTCTGGTAATGGTGAAAAGGCAGGGTAAGAGCCTACCAGTTATTGGGTGACCAATAAGCTGAGCAAACCCCGTTCGGAGCAAGATCAAGAAGGAGATAGATAGTGGCCCGCTAGAGGTCTCCGGGTAGATCGCAAGAAGTATAGGGTAACTTATACTCTAGATAGATGATTACCACACTGTTTTCACTTTAGAGTGAGAGCAGTGACAGAACTCGGCTTATGATTTGCTCCCCCGTTCATTAATTGAGTAAATCCCCTTAAGAACCTCTGAATACCACACAAAGAGGTATTTTTTGGCATTCTAAGAAATATCTATCCTTAGTTTTATAATTTCTATGAAATAAATGCCTCCAAGAAACCATTAAGGGAATCCTCTTCCCTTAAAAGCCTCTAAAGATAATTTAAAATAGGAAATTGCGGCATATTTGAAAATACCTCATTTTGAGCTTAGCAATCTATCTTGTATCTAAAATGCGCTCAGGACGCACCTCCCCTTTAAAATCTTTTAAAAAAATACCTACAATACAAAGAATATGTTCAATGCATTCATTGGGGAATATTTTACCCCGCAGCTCACAACTTTACAATATATTCGATCTACCAGATGTAAAGTGTTAGCGGCCGCCCCCTCCAATACATTATTAATTAACAGTAATGTCGGCTCCACAAATATTTTTAAAAATATTTTTTAAATTTTTTAAAAAAGATGTTTTTTTTTAAAAAATGTAGTATACTAATACCAAATTAGTGGAGTAAAGTGGAGTAAAGTGGTGAAATGATGTTTCTGGGGCAATATGAACATTCCTTAGATGAGAAGAGCCGGATTATAATGCCAGCCAAATTCAGAGAGGATTTAGGGGAATCCTTCATCATTACCTTTGGTTTAGACAAATGCCTCTTTGTCTATCCTATGGAAGAGTGGGAAAGGCTCTCTCTTAATCTGCAGGAACTTCCCTTAGGTAAAAAAGATACGCGGGCTTTTAAAAGAACCCTGGCCTCCAGAGCTCTGGTAGGCAGTTTTGACCAACAAGGCAGGGTGGTAATAGCTAAATATCTGAGGGATTATGCCGCCATAGAAAAAAATGTAGTGATTATTGGAGTCTTTGAACGAATTGAGATATGGGATGTGAAGAGATGGGAAAACTACTCCCAGGAAACAGAGCAATCCTATGAAGAGATAGCTGAGCGTATCTATGAAAAAGAAGAACAGGACAAACAATGACTTTTCACATTCCGGTAATGGTGCAGCAGGTTATAGAAAACTTGATAACCACAAAAAAAGGTATCTATGTGGACTGCACTGTAGGAGGGGGTGGCCATGCCTCAAAGATTATGGAGAGTATTTATCCTGAGGGACAGCTGATTGGAATTGATCAGGATGTCGAAGCATTGGAATATGCCCGAGAAAGGTTAGCCGTCTATCGGGATAGGGTTATTCTGATAAAAGCCAACTTTATTGAATTAGAAATGATTATGATGAGTTTAGGAATAACCAAAGTTTCCGGTGTTTTTTTTGACTTAGGCATCTCTTCACACCAGGTGAACACCATTACCAGAGGGTTTAGTTTTAATAAAGACCATAAACTTGATATGAGAATGGATTTAAGCAAAGAATTAGATGCCCGCTATATTGTAAACCATTATCCGGAAAAACAGTTAGCGGGGTTATTTGGTAAATATGGTGAAGAACGTTTTTCGAATTCTCTGGCTAAGTTAATTGTCCAAGAAAGAAAAAAGAAACCGATAGAAACTACCGGTGAATTGGCACAATTAATTACCGGTTTCTATGCCAGGCATAACAAGGGTAAATGGCGTATACATCCCGCCACGAGAGTATTTCAAGCGCTTAGAATTGAAGTTAACGGAGAATTATCGGTTTTACCGGATACTTTGTCACAAGCCATAAAGCTAATAGTACCTGAAGGTCGCATGGGAGTAATCTCCTACCATTCCTTAGAGGACCGAATAGTAAAAAATATCTTTCGGGAATGGGAAAAAGAGGAAACAATTACTAAATATGGTTATGGATTAAAAAGATTATCTAAAAAACCGATTATACCTTTTGCGGAAGAAATAAGGCAAAACCCGAGAGCTCGTAGTGCAAAATTGAGGTTCGCGGAAAAGATTTATTTTAAGGAAGTGCCTAGAAAATGAAAGAAATGATTTTTTTAAAGAAAAATGAACAATATCCTTTAAAAATACAGCGGTTTTCCTTCTCTTTTTTTGTTTTTACTACTTTCTTAATCAGTTTTCTGGTTTTTGGATATATCTGCAGTAATATCACTCTCATAAAATTGGGCTATCAATCACTCGATTTAGAAAAGAAAAGAGATGAACTTTTAGTTGAAAAAGGCCAGTTGGAATATCATGTGGAAAATCTCTCTTCTCTAACCCGTATTGAAAAGATAGCCATTCAGGAACTGGGAATGTGCCAGCCTGAAAAAATAGAATTTGTAGCCATGCTTCCCAGTAATATCAAAACAGATGTGGCTGCCCTGCCTTCGGCAGAACCGGAGCAAGAGAATAGATTCTTAGCAGCCGGTGTTTTTTTCCAGGAGTTAAGCGGACTGCGACTTTTCCAAAATCGGTAAAAATTAATTCTATGGGATGGGGCATGATATCTTGGCGGTATTTTCCGAAAGGAATAAGAGAATCCTGTTTTTATTCTTTGTTTTCATTACTATCTTCTTTCTGCTTATCTACCGGCTCTACAATATACAGGTTGTAGGGGGTGGTGAGCTAAACGAACTTGCTCGCAAAGAACATATTACCTCCTATATTTTGGATGGCAAGAGAGGCGTTATTTTTGATAGAAATCTAAAAAGATTAGCGGTTAATGTGGAAACAAAATCATTATTTGCTATCCCCTATAAGATTGAGAAACCGGAAGAAGTAGCACGCTTACTATCTATCAGACTCAGCTTGCCCTATCAGCGTATTGAAGAGGAATTGAACAAAGAGCGATATTTTGTCTGGGTTGACCGTAAGCTTACTTCAGAAAAATATGAAGAGATAAAAAGTTTAGAAATCCCCGGCCTTGATTTTGTAACTGAAAATAAAAGATACTATCCCAAAGATTCTCTGGCAGCTAATCTTATGGGTTTTGTAGGGGTTGATAACCAGGGGCTGGAAGGTCTGGAAGTATATTTTGATGAGGAATTAAAGAGTCAATCCGGCCTGATGGTGATGGAAAGAGATGCCTCAGGCGCAAAAATACCCCTCAGCATAGAAAGAATGCATCCCTCTAAAAATGGCCTCTCTATAGTTCTTACCATAGATGAAGTAATACAATACATCACTGAGGAGGCCCTACAGAAAGCCAACGATTTGTACCATCCCAAATCAGCGGTGGCGATTGTAGTAAACCCCAAAACCGGTGAAATTTTGAGTATGGCGGTAATGCCCTCTTTTAATATTAATAATTATCAAAAAGCACCGGAAAATTTCCGCCGAAACCGGGCTATTACTGATAATTATGAACCGGGGTCCACCTTTAAAATTTTTACAATAGCTGCTGCCCTGGAAAAGGGTTATGCTAAACTGTCGGACCAATTTAATTGCAAAGGTTCGATAAATTACCAGGGAACTGTTATTCGTGATATAGACCCACACGGTTATCAGGATTTAACAGATATTATTAAAAATTCCTGCAATGTAGGCATAATAGAAGTGGGTACCCGTATGGACAAAGAAGTTTTTGCGGAATTCATACGCAACTTTGGGTTTGGCGACAAAACAGGCATTTCTCTTCCCGGAGAATCCCCCGGTCTATTTAGACCGGTAAATCAGTGGTCCAAAATTTCTATTGCCTCTCTCTCCATTGGACAGGAGATTTCGGTTACCCCGTTGCAGCTGGTTATGGGAACTGCCGTTATTGCCAATGACGGTGTTTTAATGAAACCGCTAATAGTTAGTGAAATTATAGATGAGGAATACAATGTAATAAAACAGTTTAAACCGGAAGAAGTGCGACAGGTTATTTCACCGGAAACAGCCCGGACCATGTCACAGATACTAGAGGTGGTGGTAGAAAGCGGTACCGGAACGGGAGCAAAATTGAAACACTATACCGCTTGCGGTAAGACCGGTACTGCACAAAAATTCGATTTTTCATTAGGGAAATACTCTAATGAAAAATTTACCTCTTGGTTTGTGGGTTTTGCGCCGGCGATGGATGCCGAAGTTGCCATTTTAGTTATGTTGGACGAGCCAAAGGGAAGTTATTATGGCGGAACAGTAGCCGCACCGGTTTTTCAGGAAATTGCCGGTAAAGTACTTCCTTACCTGTCTATTCCTTCGGAATAAATAAAAGAAGATTATTTTACTTTTTTATAAAATCAAGTAAGATATATCTGGCTTGAGATAGAAAGGGCACATATTAATAGCTGAGGTAAAGATGGGCGATGAGATTAACAACTTTAATTCAGGACTTACCCGTTAAAAAGATTCAGGGAAATGCAGAAATAGAAATAAGGTCTATAACGCAAAATTCCAAAGAGGTAAAGCCGGGCAGCCTATTTGTCTGTATCCCGGGCTTTATTGCAGATGGGCATGATTACATACCGGAGGCATTAGCACGAGGGGCAAAAGCCCTGATAGTAGAGAGAGAAATCCCTTTAAACTCGGATATAGCTACCATATTAGTTCCTGATAGCAGAAGGGCACTTGCCTTGGCGGCTAATCGTTATTATGATTTTCCTTCTCGTAAAATGAAGCTAATCGGTATTACCGGTACTAATGGCAAGACAACGGTTGCCTATATGCTGAAAGCTATCTTAGAGGAAAACCGCAAGAAAGTCGGACTGTTGACCACCGCCGAGAATATTATTGATAACCGCATTACAAGCTCTAAAATGACCACCATGGAATCACATGATTTGCAGAAGGCTTTCAGTAAGATGGCAGCCTGTGAGACTGAATATGCCATTATAGAGGTATCATCACATTCACTGAGCTTGTCCAGAGTGGAAGGTTGCGATTTTGATCTAGCTATTTTCACCAACATCAGTGATGAGCATTTAGAAATTCATGAAAACTTTGCTAATTATCTGGAGAGCAAGAAGAAATTATTTCTCGCTTTAAATAATTCCAAAAAAGATGCTTACAGTAAAAAAGGTATTATTAATATAGATGAAGAACAGTCTCATGTTTTTCTGGATTGTCTGGAGACCGGGGCCCTCACTTATGGAATAAAACAAAAGGCAATGTTCAGTGCCCGTAATGTTGTCTTAAACCTAAAAGAGACCCGCTTTAGGGCAGTGACCCCCCCGCGAGGGGAGATGGATATTATTTTGAATATGGCGGGAACATATAATATTTATAATGCGCTGGCAGCTATTGCTGCTGCAGTAAGTGAGGGAGTTCCGCTGGATATTATTGCTGCTGCTTTTCGAAAATTTCCCGGCGCTCCCGGCCGCTATAAAATATTGGATTATGGCCAGCCCTATACTATTGTTGTCGATTTTGCCCACAATTTTCATGGTCTGGAAAATATTCTAAAAACATTAAGACTTTTTGCCCGGAATAGGGTTATTACTATTTTTGGGCATGGCGGGGAAAGAGACAACCGAGTGAGGAAGAAGATGGGGCAGGTGGTTGGTCAATACAGTGATTATAGTATTATTACCGCCGATAATCCGCGCAGTGAAGACCCGGCTGATATCTCTAAAGAGATAGAATCAGGAATGAGGGAAGTGCAAAATGTAAATTATAGCATAATTTTAGATAGGGTTGAGGCAATTGACCATGCCTTACAGATAGCTCAGGAGAAAGATATTGTCTTAATTGCCGGAAAAGGACCTGAAAAAGAACAGGTCTATCATGATCGAATTGTCTATCATAATGATGAAGAGGTAGTTCATCAAATATTACAGAAAAGGAATAAAGAATAGGTGTTTCATTTAGCTGATTTAGCCAATGCTATTCCCCATGCTCTCCTGTTGGGAGATGGAGGGACTAGATGGGAACATATTTCTCTAGACAGTAGAACTATAAAATCAGGGGAGTTATTTATTGCCCTAAAAGGGGAGAACTATGATGGTCATATCTTTATTGAAGAGGCCTATGAAAAGGGTGCTGTCGGAGCAGTTCTGGAAAGAAGTTATTTTCAAAAACACCAATCAACGTTAAAGAAATTAGAGAAGCCTCTCTTGATAGTTGATAACACGCTGTTGGCTTTCCAGTTATGGGCACACCATTACTATTCCTTATTTAGACCTTTTACTATCTGCGTCACCGGCAGCAATGGCAAAACGACTACTAAAGAGATGATCGCCCATCTATTGTCCTCTCGGTATCGGGTATTAAAGTCTGAGGGGAATTACAATAATGAGATAGGGGTACCGCTTACTATCTTAAAACTTGCTCCCGAACATGAGGTGTTGATTTTAGAAATGGCCGCTCAGAAGACCGGAGAAATAAAAGAATTAGCCCAAATAGTTAGTCCCGACTTGGTAGTAGTCACTAATATCGGAGAAGCACATATCGGATTATTTGGGAATAAGGTTAATATTACCCGGGAGAAAGCCGAGCTCCTGCTGGCACTAAGAGAGAAAGGAACAGCAATACTCAATCGGGATGATAGTTGTTATAGTAAACTCCTAAATTATGTATCTCAATCCAATGAGGTAATCAGTTTTGGGTTTAACCCGGAAGCTGAGATAAGAGCAGGAGACTTTCGGCAAAAAAATGAAGGGGAGCTTTATTTTGAATTAATAGTACCTAACAAAGGAAAATACAGAGTGCTTCTGCCGCTTATGGGGAAATTTAATATTTCAAATGCTTTAGCTGCCTTAGCGACCGGAATAAGAATGAAAATACCATTGTCGGATCTTATCGGGAGTTTAGCCAATTTTGAAGGAGCCGATTTGCATATGCAGCCCTTGTTGCTGCACAAGGGGATAACACTAATTCAGGATTATTATAATGCTAACCCCACTGCTGCTAAGGAAGCATTGCTCTGTGTAGCAAGCATTGCTTCTGACAGGTTTAAAGTAGCAGTTTTAGGTGATATGTTAGAGTTGGGAGAGTATTCAGCCGGCTATCATAAGGAAATAGGCAGCTTAACAGCTGCTCTATGTTATGACCTTTTAATTACTATAGGGGATTACGGTAAATTTATCAGGCAGGGTGCTCGGGAAGAAGAGATGGCTGAGCAGAAAATACACCATTTCGACAAACAAGAAAAGGACAGATTAGCAGATCACTTAACAGAGTTAGTACCAAATAATAGTATTGTCTTATTGAAGGGCTCACGCAGTATGCATATGGAAGATATTGTACAATTCTGGCAGGCAAATATAAAGGGAAAGGAGAGCGTGGGACATGCTTAGGATACCATTAGCCCTGTTCATTGCACTCTCTGTTCCTCTTGTGCTTACCCCTTTTTTCATTCGGATTCAAAAAAAATACCACGTAGGTCAAAGAATCAGAAAAGAAGGTCCCGATTTGCACCAGCACAAGACGGGAACGCCTACCATGGGCGGAATTATAGTCTTCCTTTCTGCAGCCCTCTCTTTACTCTGTTTTCAACCTGATGATAGCCGGGTTTATGCCGCTTTTGTCCTCTTAATGGGCTTTGGTTTAGTCGGTTTGATAGACGATTTAATAAAATATTTTAAGACCAGATCATTAGGTCTCAAGGCGCGTAACAAAATTGCTTTGCAATTAACTATAAGTATTCTATTCTTATATTGGTTTCTGCACAGTAAATGGTTTGACCAGAGTATTATAGTGCCCTTTCAATCCAATCCTTTCTCCCTTAGCACGGTTATTTATCTGTTCTTTGTTATGCTGGTGTTCTTGTCCACTACCAATGCAGTAAACCTTACCGACGGGCTGGATGGGCTAGCTACCGGACTCCTTATTATAGCTTTTCTTGCCTTTACCATTATTACATTTGCTCAGGGTAAGAAGAGTTTAGGAGTATTTACTCTTATTATGGCTTTTTCCTGTTTGGGGTTTTTACCATTCAATTTTCATCCAGCGAAGATTTTTTTAGGTGATGTGGGGGCTTTAGGATTGGGTGGAGTTCTTGCAGCCATCAGTGTTTTCAGTAATTCCGAATTATTCTTATTAATAATAGGAGGAGTCTTTGTTTTAGAGACCCTATCAGTGATTATACAGGTTATTTCGATACAATGGAGGCGCAAACCGATATTCTTGATGAGTCCATTGCACCATCACTTTGAAATGAAGAAATGGAAAGAAGTGCATATAGTAATTATGTTCTGGTGTTTTGGGCTAATATTTGCCGCACTGGGACTATCGGCTTATCCCTTTCATTGAATTTTACAAGGAAGAAAAGAAGGAGAGAGCTGTCTAAATGAATTTATTACCGGCTAAACAACCCGATTATATCCTAATGGCCATCATATTGATTCTGCTCTCTTTTGGCATCATCATGGTATTTAGTTCCAGTTATATAATGGCCTATAAGTGGTATGGTGACAGCTTTTATTTCTTTAATAGGCAGTTGCTTTCTGCTCTTATTGCACTGGCAGTTTTCTTTATTACTATGAAGATTAATTATCGCTTCTGGAGAAAGTTTGCTATACCCATTTTAATAGTCTCCATATTATTATTACTACTGCTTTATGTGCCCGGGTTTGCCAGATATGTCAGGGGTGCCCGAAGATGGTTTAACCTGGGGCCATTTCCTTTCCAACCTTCCGAATTATCTAAAGTGGCGTTAATTCTTTATATTGCGGATTGTTTAACCAGAAAGACTGCCCGGGACCTGGGTACCTTTGTGCGAGGAATCTTACCGGTATTTCTGGTGACCGCTTTAATATTCTTCTTAATATTCCTACAGCCTGATTTCAGTACTGCTATTGTTATTCTGGCCTGTTCTTTTATTATGCTTTATATCGGGGGGAGCAAGATCACTCAATTATTTACCCTGATTACTTTTTTGGGACCCCCGGGAATTATATTGATTTTAATCAAAGATTACCGTAGGATAAGATTACTTTCTTTCTTGAATCCCTGGGAAGATCCGCTGAAAAGCGGCTTCCATATTATTCAATCCTTATTAGCGTTGGGCAGCGGCGGGATTAGCGGATTGGGTATTGCTGAGAGCAGACAAAAGTTTTTTTATTTACCTGACCAGCATACTGATTTTATTTTTTCCATTATCGGGGAAGAGTTAGGGTTTATAGGTACAACTGTGGTCATTGTTCTATTTCTCGTCTTTTTATGGAGAGGTTATTTAATTGCCTGGAGAACAAAAGATTCTTTTGGTTCCTTATTGGCTGCCGGCATTACCTCGCTAATTGTGTTCCAAGCTCTGGTAAATATCAGTGTGGTAACTAAATTAATTCCTACTACCGGCATTACTCTGCCCTTTATTAGCTATGGGGGTTCTTCTCTTATTTTGAATATGTTTTGCTGCGGAATCCTGCTCAATATCTCTAAAAATATTTCCATACCAGATGAGGTTTTGTAATTATATGAAAATTATCATTACCGGCGGAGGAACAGGGGGGCATATCTACCCGGGTATAAGCTTGGCACAGGAATTTAAGAGGCGAGATGGTAGTAATGAGATTATTTTTGTAGGAGCAGAGCACAAAATGGAAGCAGAGATAATACCGCGAGAAGGGTTTCGGTTCTATGGCTTAAGAGTAAAGGGTATAGAAAGGAAATTCTCTTTAGCTAACTTATCTTCTCTATGGCTTTTTTTGAGTTCCCTAATAACTTCTTACCGGATAATAAAAAAGTTTAAGCCGGATGTGGTAATTGGAACCGGGGGTTATGTCAGCGGGCCGGTTGCACTGTTAGCCTCCCTTATGGGAATTCCTACCTTCATTCAAGAGCAAAACTTAATACCGGGCATTACCAATCAGTTTCTGTCTCTAACTGTCCGAAAAGTGTTGGCAAGTTTTCCGGAATCACAAAAGTATTTCTGGAGGAAGAATCGAGTTGTTTTTTTTGGCAATCCTGTTCGGGAAAATACTTGGCAAGGCAACAGAGCTAATCTAATAAAAAAAACAAAATTGAGTTTAAATAAAAAAACTATATTGGTTTTTGGGGGAAGCAAAGGAGCCAGCGCCATTAACCAAACACTGCTGACAAGTTTAAAGCTAATAGATAAAGCACTCTGGATGCAATGGCAGGTACTGATTGTCAGTGGCAAAGAAGATTACTTTAACTTAAAAGAAGAGGCGGTACATTCAGAATATAAAGGGCAAGTGGAGGTAATGGATTACCTGCATCAGATAGGGGATGCCTATGACCTGGCAGACTTGGTAGTATGCCGGGCTGGAGCTACCACAGTCGCAGAGATTACCGCTAAAGGGTTAGCGGCAATATTGATACCCTATCCCTATGCTACCGGAAATCATCAGCTGTACAATGCCCGATTTTTAGAGGCTAATCGGGCAGCGGTGGTCATTACAGAAGAGGACCTGACCGATGAAAAATTAGCCCGGGAATTAGTAAAATTAATGTCAGATCAGGAAAGATTGTCGGCAATGGCTCAAAATAGTAAAAAGTTGGGCAAACGTGGAGCAGCTCGAGATATAGTTGAGGGAATTTATGATAGTATTCAAAGTAAAACTTTTTCCTAAAATGGTATTTGAATAATGATTAAAATAGGGTAAACTATTAGATGAAAATAGTAGTTCTATCAACTGACTATACAGGAAAATTATGAATAATAAAGATAACCACATTCACTTTATAGGAATTGGCGGAGCCGGAATGAGTGGCATTGCTTCCCTCTTATTGGAGCTGGGATACCGGGTTAGCGGTTCCGATCTGCAAACTAATATATCCACCAAGAGATTAAGCGATAAAGGCGCCCAAATTTATAAAGGCCATAGTGGTAATCATGTATTGGGAGCAAACCTTGTAGTAACCTCCTCAGCTATAAATAAGGAAAATGAAGAAATCCTGGCTGCTCTGAAGAATAATATTGAAATAATTCCCAGGGCAGAAATGCTTTCCCGAATTATGAACCAAAAATACCGTATCGCAATATCAGGTACTCACGGCAAGACTACCACTACTTCCATGATTAGCATGCTGTTGGAGGGTATGCATTTGGAGCCTACAGTGGCTATCGGTGGGGAGGCTAATGATATTGGCGGAAATGCTAAACTGGGCAGAGGAGATTATATGGTGGTGGAAGCCGATGAGAGCGATGGTTCTTTTTTATTGCTCAATCCCAATTTCGTAATTGTGACCAATATTGAAAACGACCATTTAGATTATTACGCTAATCTTGAGAAAGCTAAGGACAGTTTCAAGCTTTTTTTAAAGAAGGTTCCTGAGGATGGTTTTCTGGTATATGGCTGGGATTGCCCTAACGCCAGAATGATTTGCAGTGAAATATTTGATAAAAAGAGGATTATTTCTTTTGGCTTTGGACAGAATGCTGATTTGAGGGCTGTCAACTCCTGCCTATTTAAAAATTCTTCCACCTCTGATATTTATTTAAGAAAACATAAATTAGGAACTCTAAGCCTGCATGTGCCCGGCTATCACAATATCTCTAATGGACTTGCTGCTGTTGCTACCGGTATAGGGCTGGGGCTAAAATTTGAGGATATTGCGGAGATACTATCCTATTTCAAGGGCGTCAAAAGAAGACAAGAGATTATTTTTCGGCTTAATGATAGATTTATGATTATCGATGATTACGGACATCACCCTTCAGAGATAAAGCTAACCCTGCAAGCCATCAGATTGGGATGGCCGGAGCATAGGATTATTACTGTTTTTCAGCCACATCGTTACAGCAGAACCAAGTTATTATTAAAGGATTTTGGCTCTGCTTTTCATGATTCTGATGTAGTCATTGTTAATGATATCTATTCGGCTAATGAAAAGCCTATCCCTAATATTTCGGGAGAACTGGTATACCGTGAGATAAAAAAACAGAAAGAGAAAGGCATTAACTACATTCCAGATAGAAAAGAGACCGTTTCTTTTTTAAAAAATATGGTAACAGAGGGAGATATTGTGATAACCATGGGAGCAGGCGATATATGGCAGACCGGTGTAGAGCTGATGAAAAAGGTACAATCCCATGAATTAAAAGTAGGAATTGACCATTAATGCTTGATAAGGAATTAATTTGGAAGGAAATAAAGAGTCACCGACTGGAAAAGGACATTAACCGTGATGAGGAAATGAGAGCCCATACCTCCTGGAAAATCGGCGGCAATGCCGATTTTTTTTGTATCCCTGCGAATCAGGACCGGCTGAAAAAAATTCTACTCTTTGCCCAAAATTACGGAGTACCGACCTACATTATAGGCAACGGAACTAACCTATGGGTACCGGATGAAGGTCTGAGGGGCTTAGTGGTTAAGATTGCTCATACTATCGACAAAGTGGAATATTCTGGTAAAATGATAAAAGCGGGAGCCGGTATTTTATTACCGTCTCTGGTTAGAAATGCGGTGAAAAATGGGCTGGGAGGGCTCGAATTTGCCGCCCACATTCCCGGTACCTTAGGCGGTGCCATCCTGAACAATGCCGGTTTTGGGAAAGATTCCATGGCAGGTATTGTGCATGATATTACTCTGTTTGATTATAAGAATGGTCTGATTAAAAGGCTTGACCGGGGACAATTTTCCTTTTTTTATCGAGGCATAGACTTGGGAATTAAAGAATTTGTGGTATTAGGAGCAAGTTTGTCCCTATCTCCCCAGGAAAAAGAAAAGATTTTTTTAAAGATTGAACAGCTCTATAAACAAAGAAAGGCAAACCAGCCCATTAATTTTCTGACCGCAGGATGTGTTTTTAAAAATCCTGTTCAGAAACCGGCTGGATATCTTATTGAAAAATCGGGAGCCAAAGGGATTACTATAGGTGATGCTCAAGTTTCTTCCAAGCATGCCAATTTTATTATTAATCTCGGTGCAGCTACAGCCAATGATATATTGCAGTTAATTGAAAAAATAGAGGATATGGTTGAAAAAGCCTTTGGTATAAAACTGGAGAGAGAGATTGATTTTATCGGACCAATACCAGGTTCTGGAAGATAATGAAGAAGAATCTTCTGGTGAGGGGAAGCTAAGGAGTAGCAGAAAATATAATTTATTTAAAATTTTGATGCTTTACATTGTTATAGGGTTTTCCGGTTGGATTGTATTTTCCTTTATGTTTACCTCTTCCTGGTTTGATGTATCCCGAATTACATTTCGAGGGAATTATTATCTTAGCAAAGACGCTATTTTAGAGCAGGCTGAAATAAAGGGTTCTCATAATATCTTTCATTTTGATATTAAAGGAACACGTGAAAAAATACTAAAAAATCCTTGGGTTCAAGAAGCCGTCTTGAAAAAAGTATTACCCAATCACTTGGATATTAACATTAAAGAACGCAAGCCGGGAGCCCTTATCTATGCCCATAACCGTTATTATTTGGTTACGGAAGAAGGCATAATTCTGGAACGCTTTGAACAGCTGAATACTGATTTCAGACAGTATCTGATAACCGGCCTGGATGTTGGCAATAGACGACCGGGAGAAGTTATTGATAATCGAGAATATTTAGAAATACAAAGAATAATCTATGGACTGGATAACCTTTTCCCCGGACAATTTTATAAGATACAAATCATTTCCAAAGATGAGTTCTTAATCTTTCACAGCAATAATAAGATAAAAGTTAGAATAGAAAATGGAGAGCAATTGATAAATGAATGGTATTTATTGGAATCGGCCTTGCAAAAAGTTAACCAGGAAGAAATACCACTGCAGGAAATTAATATGAAATATAAGGAAAGGCTATTGCTAATATTGAAAGAATAGCTGTTCTAGATAATAACTGCATTACTTTAGGCAGGTAAATGAGTAATAATAATTATTTACCGGAGCAGATAGGAGGATATTTATGAGAGGTGAAACACTATTAGTCGGTTTGGATATCGGAACCGATAAGACTAATACACTTTTAGCCGAATTGGGAGAAAATAATAGCTTAGAGATTGTGGGGGTAGGTTCAGCCCCTTCCAGAGGGATTAAAAGAGGAGTTATTATTGATCTGGAGCAGGCTGCTGAGGTAGTAAGCGAATCGGTAGGGCAAGCAGAACGGATGGCCGGCATACAGATTGATTCAGCTGTAGTAGCAGTTAACGGCAGTCATATCTCCTCTTTTAACAGCCAGGGAGTCATAGCTATTTCGGGGGAGCATTCTGAGATAACAGAAAATGATATTGAAAAAGTAATTGAGGCTGCCCAAGCTGGAGTAATCGCTCCGGAAAGGGAGTTGATACATATTTTACCCAGAGAATTCATATTAGATGGACAGAAGGGTATTTTGGATCCTTTAGGGATGTCCGGTTCCCGTCTGGAAGGAAAAGTACATATAGTGACCGGTTCAGCAACCGCTATTCAAAATCTATTAAAGTGTTTGGAAATTACTGAAATAGAGGTAGATGATTTGATATTTGGCAATTTAGCCTGCGGCAATGCTATTTTGAATAAGACCGAAAAAGAATTAGGCGTTCTACTTATCGATATGGGAGCCGGTTCCTCTGATATATCAATCTTTATCAATGATAATATGGCTTATTCTTCCATATTACCCTTGGGGGGAATACAGGTTACTAATGATCTAGCTATAGGTCTGAAGGCTACTATTGAAGAGGCAGAAAGGCTGAAGATTAAATACGGCAATGTGATGGAAAACTATATCTCCCCGGATGAAGTAGTCGAAATTAACCGGGAGAGCGGGGCAACAAAAGAAAAGGTGGCCAAGAAATTTATAGTTGATATCATAGAGCCCAGAGTACATGAAATTTTTAGCCTAATTAAGGAAGAATTGGAGCGAGCAAATTACTTAAATAGTATCACTCAAGGGGTGGTATTGACTGGTGGTTGCGCTCTTCTGCCCGGAATTGTTGATTTAGCAGCAAAAGTATTCGAAACTAATGTACGGATTGGAAGACCTAATTACCAGGGGGCCCTAAGTGACTTGGTTAACGACCCTCGCTTTTCTACGGAAATGGGGTTACTGGAGTATGCGTTAAAAGCGTCAATTGTTGGTTCTCCTAGAAAAAATAAAAGACAGAAAGGTATATCTTTTTTGATCAAAGCAATTAGTTGGTTACGAGATTTCTTTTAAAATATAGCTTGAGAGAAAAGAATATTAATTTAAAGATAATAAAAGAATAAAAGAAAGAATGGAAGGAGGGTTAATTTTTGAGTAACATACCAGAAAAAGCTGATTCATTCGTATGCATCAAAGTTATTGGCGTGGGCGGCGGCGGAGGGAATGCGGTTAACCGTATGATTGAAGAGGGGATAAACGGAGTTAATTATGTTTCTGCCAACACAGATGCCCAAGCACTGGCTCTTTCCAATGCCGAACAGAAGATCCAAATAGGTACACGGATTACTATGGGTTTAGGCAGTGGTTCTAATCCCGAAATTGGCAAAAGGGCTGTAGAAGAAGATAAGGATAAAATTGGCAAGGCATTAGAAGGGGCAGATATGGTCTTTATTACTGCCGGTATGGGTGGTGGAACCGGTACCGGTGGTAGTCCGGTTATTGCCAAAATTTCGAAAGAATTGGGTGCTTTGACTGTGGCGGTAGTTACCTTACCTTTTTCTTTTGAAGGCATAAAGCGACAAAAACAGGCTCTGGAAGGTATTACTTTATTAAAGGAGCATGTGGATACTTTAATTGTTATTCCTAATGATAGATTATTGCAAATTACCACTCAGGATACTCCCGTTTTAGAGGCATTTAAGGTTGCCGATGAAATTTTACTGCATGGTATCCGGGGAATTTCAGAGATAGTGGTGGAATCGGGATTAATCAATGTTGATTTTGCTGATGTCAAGATGATTATGGAAAGTGCCGGTACTGCCATTATGGGAATAGGTCGGGCAACTGGTGAAAATCGTGCGGCTGAGGCAGCTTATAATGCAGTAAACAGTTCTCTGTTAGGTACAAAAATAACCAATGCCAAGGGTATTTTATTTAATATTTCTGGTGGTAAGAATATGACCCTCTATGAAGTTAACCAGGCTGCTGAAATAATTCAGGAAGCTGCCAATAACGATGCCAATATTATTTTTGGGGCAGTAGTGAATGATGCTCTTGGTGAAGATATTAGAATTACAGTTATTGCCACCGGTTTTGATGAAGCTCACTCTGAAGAAGAGATACCCACAGAAGAGGAAGGTCCAGAACAGACAAGGGTTAAAGAGGTACAGGGTGTAAATGAAAAAGCGGTTATTGAAGAAGCCGGTCAGAATGACTTAAACTATGAGGATTTAGAAGTTCCGACATTTTTAAGGAAAAAAAGATAATTCATATAAGGAGAAACCTCTCCTGAATCTTTTAATATAAACCCTCTAATTTGGCCATTTTTAGCTGTACAAAGATAATAAAACAGAAAAATGAAAGCAAGGAGAGTATGACAAAAAAGAGTTTTAATTCCTCCGGTGCGAATATTTTTAATTAAAAAAAGTAGAGTATGAAGAATTAATATTGTGCTCTACTTTTTCTTTTTATGTTATAAACTATGGTAGCTAAAGATAAAGAGGAGTATCTATGTGTATCAAGAACCACCCCATCTTACACTTCACCTCTGGCAATACTGTCACCTTCACTTTTGAAGGAAGGCAGATGGAGGGCTACTCCGGTGAACCTATAGCTGCCGCTCTCGCCGCAGCCGGTTACTGGATATATGGGAGCAAAGTTTGTAGACTCGGTATCCCCATCTACACCTCTACCACCTTATAAGGAGGTAAAGGTTACCCTTGAGGTAACAGGCGCTGTTATCGCATCACTCGATGAGAAATTTAATTATATTCCCGGTACCGAAAGAAACTTAGAAGTAGATACCATCTGTCTCGCTGTAGGCCTCTCTCCTTTAACCGAACTGCTCTTTCAGACCGGGTGTGAGATGCGTTACATACCGGAACTCTGCGGTTATGTAGCCTTACGGGATGAGAACCTGAAAACATCACTTGACCACATTTATATTGCCGGTGATGTCACCGGGATAGAGGAGGCCAGTTCCGCCATGGTCGAAGGGCAACTTGCCGGACTCAATACAGCAGCAAGCCTGGATTTCGCTCCCCCTAATTATTATGAATTAAACCAAGCCTTTAAGGGAGAATTAGCCCAATTGCGTCACAATGAGATAAGCAAAGTTATTCTGCGTGGAATAGAGAAAGCCACACTCAGAAAAGGAGGAAGCCATGTCTGTAGCACATAGCGGTATACCGGATCAGGAAGAGATAAAAAGAGTTACACCTCCTGCCGATATTCTCGCTAAGAAGCCGTCAGTTATGGTAGAATGCTTTCAGCATATCCCCTGTGATCCCTGTGCAGCCAGCTGCACTTTTGGGGCAATACTCCCCTTTGCCGATATCAATGATCTGCCCCAGATAAACTATGACAAATGTATCGGCTGCGGACTCTGTATCGCCTCCTGTCCGGGACTGGCTATCTTTGTACTTGATATGACCTATTCAAAAGATAAAGCGCTCATCAAGCTGCCCTATGAAATGCTTCCCTTGCCCCGACCCGGGCAGCTGGTTACAGCTCTAAATCGTGAAGGCCGGGAAGTCGCTCAAACAGAGGTAATAAAAGTACAGAAGACCAAACAGAAGACCTACATAATAAGCATCATAGTACCTAAGGAGTTGGCCTTAGTGGTACGCAATATCAAAGTAAAGGAGAGCCTCAATGGATGATAATACTATTATTTGCCGTTGTGAGGATATTACCTGGGGAGAGATAAGAAAACAGTTAGACAAGGGCTATCATACACTCGATGAGATAAAGCGTATTACTCGTGCCGGTATGGGGCCCTGTCAGGGCAAGACCTGCCGTCGTACATTAATCTATGCCATAGCCCGTTATTTTAATAAATCACCTGAGGAGATTTCCTTATCTACCTTCCGTCCACCCGTCAAACCTATACCTTTGAGGACCTTTTTGAACGGGGAGAATTAATTTTAGAGCCTTCAGTGGTCTAAATGAAATGTCGGCGTAGAGACCATCGACTGATTAGGGAAAGGAAGTAGCGGGCTTACCGTCTATCTCCTATTCTTAGCCAGAGGAAGAATCAATTAGCAGGCACTCTTTCTGGAGGAGAACAACAGATGCTGGCTATCGGCAGGGTATTGATGAGTGATTCTAAACCATTACTTGCAGATGAGCTTTTTTTGGGTTTAGCTCCCATATTGGTGCAGCAGATCTTTAAAATCATTAAAGAAATCAATAAACAGAGTGTGGCTATATTACTGGTGGAGCAGAATATCCGGAAGGCACCGGCTGTTTCTCAGAGGGGCTAACAAGACTACGGAACTGCTTGTTTTAATTTAATTGAAAAGAATAAACTTTTTTGTTATAGTATATGAAAGTTCTTATAATTTAATAATGGAAAATAGTTAAGAAAAGATTAGAGCTCCCGGGTTTATGCTTAACAGAAGAGAGCAGAAAGAAATAAACCGAAATGATACCAATCATTAAAATTATTAACTATATATTTAAAATATATAGTTATATTATTTTAGCCAGGATATTACTGTCCTGGTTTCCGATTGATCATAATAATCCCATTGTCCGGTTAATATACAAGATTACCGAGCCAATCTTAGAACCTTTTCGAGTAATAATATCGCTGGATGGAATGGGTTTAGATCTATCACCCATCATTGTCCTTTTTTTGCTGAACATTTTGAGGACATCTTTAATTAGACTTATTATTAATATATACTATTAATCTATCAGGGTAGACGAATCCATGATGATAATAGAATTGACCATGATAGAGAAGGAGGTAATTGATGAGAATTAGTCCTATGGATATTGAACAACAGCAATTTGGAAGGTCATTTAGAGGATATAATGAAGAAGAAGTTGATATTTTTTTAGATCGAATTGCCAAAGATTATGAAGAAATACTCCAGGAGAATGCTAAGACTAAAGAAGAAGTGGAAAGACTGCAAGCCAAGTTAGATGAATATGTAAAAATGGAGGAGACTTTACGAACTGCGTTGGTTAATGCTCAGCAAAGTGCCTCCCATATCAAAGAATCTATACAAAAAGATGCTGAAAATATTATCGAAAATGCACAGATAGAAGCCGAAAGAATAAGGCAAAGAGCAATGCAAGAAACTCTGGATACCACTAATGAGATTACCGCTCTAAAGAAGAGGAAGTTTCTGATTTTAGAGAAGTTGAAAAGTACACTGAAACTTTATATTCGTATGCTTGAGGAAGAAATGGCAGAAGAACCGGATGAGGAGAAAGATGCTCAATACCTTCAGGACAAGACCACAGAAAACTTAAAAATGAGATCATATCCTGAAAGAGAGCCGGAAAACAAAAACCTATTTGAGGTGGGTACTGAAAATAAAGAAAAAGATTCAGAAGTTTGAATATATCGCTTGAATATGTTTATTCAGCCCCTGGTCTGTATTTTTTCTAAACAGTTGCTAAAAGTCAGTTGATAGTATAAACTGAATCTAATTTTAACTGTAAGGCTTATCTTCAAAGGTTGAATGAAAAAGCCCCAATGCTCTTTAAATTTTTAATAATATCAGAAACTGAGGAAGAGTAGGTAATGGTATACCAAAAATCACCTCAAATAGCTTCGGCCGAATTAGTGACAGTAAGCTGAGGCGGTTGGGCCGTTAGAACAGAATAATAAAGAATAATGAAATTCTTTTATTTAAGTCTTATAGTTTTACATTCGTATTAATCCGTTATATTCTTAATTATATTTTTAGCGATTAGTAAGAATCATCTCTTAATCTTATGAAAACTATAGTTAAAAAATAAGGTGGTACCGCAGGAAGTCGCAACCTCTTGCCCTTTACCGGCAAGGGGTTTTGTTTTATTTGTGAATCAAAAAGTAATATTGTGAACATTGTGATGCTATTATAATAGTTTTATAAGTACAGTAATTTATTATTAACATATTATTTATTAGTGAAAAGGGAGCTAAATATGGATTATAAATTGACACTAAACTTACCAAAGACTGATTTTTCAATGAAGGCTAATTTGCCCCAAGAAGAACCAAAAATGTTGACATTCTGGCAAAATATAGAGTTGGACAAAAAATTATTAGAAAAATATCAGGATAGAGAAAAGTTTATCTTACATGACGGACCGCCCTATGCCAATGGGAAGATTCATATCGGGACTGCCTATAATAAAATTCTTAAAGATATAATACCTAAGTATAAGTGGATGAAGGGATTTAATTCCTATTATGTACCGGGTTGGGATACTCACGGTATGCCCATTGAGCATCAGGTTAGCCGTGAACTCAAAGTAACGATTCATGATATAGACCCGGTAGAATTACGGAAAAAGTGTAAAGAATATGCCGAAAAATATATCGATATCCAAAGAGAGGAGTTTAAGAGATTAGGGGTTATAGGTGATTGGGAGCGTCCTTATTTAACCTTTTTACCGGAATATGAAGCTACTCAGATTGCCATTTTTGGAGAAATGTACAATAAAGGTTACATTTATAAGGGATTAAAAGCAGTCTACTGGTGCCCTTCCTGTGAGACGGCTCTGGCTGCCGCTGAAATTGAGTATAGTGATGAGGAGAGTGATTCCATCTATGTTAGGTTTGAGGTTTTAGATGACCTCAATTCCATTTTTCCAGAAGCAAAATCTGGTGAAACCTATGTTTTAATATGGACCACTACACCTTGGACTATTCCCGGTAATTTTGCCATTGCCTTTAATCCCGATTTACAGTACAGTTTAGTAAAGACGGAGCAGGGTTATCTAATACTTGCTGCCGGTCTGGTAGAAAGGGTAATGAAAGAAATCGGTATCTCCAATTACCGAGTTCTAGCTAATCAGAAGGGTGATAAGTTTGAGGGTATCGAGTGCCAGCATCCCCTATTGGACCGAAAGTCAGTTATTATCTTAGGCCAACACGTTATTTTGGGGGAGGGAACCGGGGCGGTACATACTGCACCGGGACATGGTCAGGAAGACTATGAGATAGGTATAAAGTATGGCCTACCTATTGTTTCGGTATTGGATAGCAAAGGCAGACTCAATGAAAATGCAGGTCCCTTCAATGGCTTATACGTTGAGGAAGGCAATAAAAAAATAATTACGACTTTACAGGAGAGTGGCGCTCTTTTAGGGTCAGGGAAGATAAGTCATTCTTATCCCCATTGTTGGCGCTGCAAGAATCCCATTCTTTTCAGAGCAACCGAACAATGGTTTGTCTCGGTAGAAAAATTCAGAGAGCAGACCTTGAAGGCTATAAATGAAGTTAAATGGATTCCCGGCTGGGGGAAAGAAAAGATGTCCGACCTGGTAAAAGAAAGAACGGATTGGTGCATTTCACGCCAGAGGGTATGGGGAGTTCCTATACCTGCTTTCTATTGTTCCCAGTGTAACAAAATAGCGGTTACTTCCGAGACAATAACTATCGTAAAAGAGTTATTTAGAGATAAAGGATCAGATTCTTGGTTTACCATGAGTGCCCGGGAAATTCTGCCCAAGGGATTTAAATGCCCATATTGCGGAGGGATTGAATTAGAAAAAGAGACCGATATTATGGATGTCTGGTTTGATTCCGGTTGTAGCCATGCTGCTGTGTTGAGGAATAGAAAGAATTTACACTGGCCCTGTGAATTATATTTAGAGGGGTCTGACCAGCATCGTGGATGGTTTCAAACCTCACTCTTAGTAGCAGTGGCGGCTTTTGGCCAAGCTCCCTATAAATCTGTGTTGACACATGGTTTTACTGTTGACGAGAGCGGCAGAAAGATGTCTAAATCTTTAGGTAATGTGGTATCTCCTCAGGAAGTTATAGACCAATATGGGGCAGACATTCTGAGATTATGGGTAGCCTCTTCTGATTATAAAAAAGATATCAGAATTTCTACAAAAATACTGCAGCAGTTAGTAGAGATTTACCGAAAAATTAGAAATACGGCCCGTTTTATCTTGGGGAATCTGTATGATTTTGTTGCCGAACAACACCAGGTACCCTATGAAGAATTAGAAAAAATAGATAAACTTATCTTGAGTCAATTTCAGAATTTAATTAAGAAGACTTCTGAAAATTATGACCATTATGAATTTCATTCACTTTATCATGATATTCATAATTTCTGCACTTTAAACCTAAGCTCCTTCTATCTGGATATAATAAAAGATAGGCTTTATGTTTTAAATTCCGATTCCCCATCCCGTAGGGCTGCTCAAACTGTTTTATATAGAATAATCGATGATTTGACCCGCTTACTAGCCCCGGTGTTGAGCTTTACTGCTGAGGAGATATGGCAGGTCTTAAAAAAGAGCAATAATTTAGAAGAGAGTGTTTTTTTAGCCAGCTGGCCCCAAGTGGATCAAGAATTAGTGCAAACCGAAATGGAGGGTAAATGGGATAAGCTTCTAACAGTGAGAAGGGATGTCTTAAAGGCTCTGGAAATTCGTAGGAAAGAGGGTTTTATCGGTAATTCCCTGCAATCTCAAGTAGATTTGTATGCCAAGGATAAGTCTTGGTATGAATATTTAAGACAGTTTGAAGATGATTTAGCAATGGTTTTTATCGTATCGAAGGTAAATCTATTCTTTGGTAAAGAAAATATTCCGGAGGAGAATACCTTTACGGGAGAAGAAGTGCCAGAGCTTTCTATCACAATAAAGGCAGCTCCGGGTGAAAGATGTGAGAGATGCTGGTGCTATTCTGAAACAGTAGGGCAGAATAGCCGTTATCCCGATATTTGCCAGAAATGTGTTTCGGTATTGGAAAAAGCAGAAAGCTACTAATAATGGCAAAGAGCAGTTCCTTAATGATATTAGTTAAAAAAGTATTTCCTTACCGGTATTATTATTTTAGACAGAGGATACTTAATGGGTTTTGTAATAGGGGTATTATTAGTAATTCTTACTGACCAGGTTAGTAAAATCTGGATAGCAAGCCATTTGGAATTAGGGGAGAGTATTCCGGTAATAAATGGGATCTTTCATCTGACTTATATTCAAAATCCCAGTTCTGCTTTTGGTTTGCTACCTTTCAGTAATAGAACTTTCATAATAATAGGAATAATAATTATAATACTGGGCATTATTTTTCTGAGCAGGTTTGCCAGACGTGATAAGCTGGTTTTCTACTCTTTTATTTTAATTTTGGGTGGCTCTTTAGGTAATTTGATAGACCGTTTTAGAATCGGCAGCGTGATTGATTTTTTAGATTTTAGAATATGGCCCATCTTCAATGTGGCTGACTTAGCTATAAATATTGGGGTTTTTATGCTCATCATTCACTATTTGTTCTGTCAGGAAAAACCACCAGAAGAGGAAAGACCGGAAAAGTAAGGTATTTGTCAGGCGGTAAAAAGAATGGAGAAAGCTATTTCTGGAAAACTTTCCGGACAAATACGATACAATCAACCAGAAAAGATTAGAATAGATGTCTTTCTGGGAAAAGAAGAGATTGCTAGTTTATCCCGAAGCAGAATTAAAGAATTTATCACCCATGGTCATATTACCGTAAACAATCTGAAGATAAAGCCCAGTTACATACTAAAACCCGGAGACCTGGTTTCTTTTTCTATTCCTAATCATCAGGGAACACCATTACCGGCTGAAGATATCCCCCTTAATATATATTATGAAGATGAACATATTATGGTGGTTGATAAGGAAGCCGGTATGATTGTTCATCCAACGGGGAAGGTAAAGAGCGGCACTCTGGTAAATGCCCTGCTATTCCATTGCCGGAGACAGCTTCCCGATATTGGCGGAAAGGAGCGCCCCGGTATTGTGCACCGGTTGGATAAAGAGACCTCAGGGCTTTTGATGGTTGCTAAAACTGAACCGGCACACCATTTTTTGAGCCAGCAGCTTAAAGAAAGAGAGATTGTTAAAAAATATTTAGCTTTAGTTAAAGGTGTAGTACTCAATCAGGAAGGTTGTATCGAGGCACCTATTGGCCGACATCCAAAACATGGTAATAAAATGGCGGTAACTGGTATAAAGGGTCGTGAAGCTATAACTTATTTTCAGGTTGTCCGGCAGTTCGGTTCATTTACACTGCTATTAATCACTTTGTATACCGGTAGAACTCATCAGATAAGGGTTCATTTGCAGTTCATAGGGCACCCCGTTGTAGGAGATAAAGTCTACGGGTTGAGTAAAGAAAAGAATTCTCTGATAATAATAAAAAGGCAAGCCCTGCATGCTCACTTTTTGCAATTTCGACATCCGGTTACTCATCAATTATTAGACTTTACCTCACTTTTGCCGGCAGATTTTCAAGAACAACTAAGAATGCTAGCGCCGATTTAACTCCTTTACCTTGCTGTCATCTTCTTTATTTCTTTTTCGATTTCCTCGTAAGCAATGCGGACCGGTATGCTCTTTTCCTGAGAGTAAACGACTTTGCCAACTTTAACATCTTTAGGTTTTCTAACATATTTTCTGAAGGTGTATACTATGGGGGCGGTCTCTCCATCTTTAACTTTACTGTAATAACCGGCTAATCGAGCTGCAAAGTTTAAAGTGGCAGGGGGAGGAGCTGCTAAGTTTTGATGATTCTTTATTAAGACATGAGCGCCGGATCTGCTCTCATTGTGTAACCAGAAATCATTCCCCCGTGAGAGGTTGGTCAGAATATATTCATTTTGCCGGTTGTTCTTTCCTACCAGTATAGTCCAGTCATCTGCTGAGATAAATTTTAGCGGAGTTGGAATTCTCTGTCCGCTGCCTTTAATCGTTCTCTCTCTTTTATTCTTAATAATGTCTAATTCTATTAATTTTTCATAGAGCGTAGTTAGTCTGCTTATGGAATTTCTGGCGGTACCCAATTCTATCAAAAACTCCTGTAATTGCTTTAAAGGTTTCTGGTTTTCCAAAAGTTGTTTCTGTACACCCTTTTTGTCGGAGGCTAATTTTTTATATCTTTGAAAGAGCTGCTGTACATTTTGCAATGGTGATAAATCTGGGTCTAAGACAATGGTAAGGGCAGAATGGGTCGGGTCACTATAATCAATTAGAGTAATCTGTTTCATCCCGCGCTTGATATTCCATAAATTAGCTTTGAGTAGTTCTCCTTCTTTCTTATAGTGCTCAAATTTTTCTATTTTTTTACTCCTTTTTTCTAAATACTCTCTTTTTTCTAACAACTTTTTTTGATATTTATTTAGAGATTTTTGGATTAATTGGTATAGTTTAAGCTTTTTATCTTCTTGGTTAATCTTAGTATAGAAGGATTCCAGACAGAGGGAGATCCGGTCAAATGGCAGATAATCTATGCCCGGCTGTTTTTTGGGACAAAACAAGGAATAGTCGAGAGGTTTCCCGCTTTCCTTATCTAATAGCAATACCGGAAAAATATCTTGCTCTATTATTTTTTCTGTTAATTTGCGAAAGCCATCCCACAGGAGCAGAAGTTGGTTTGCAGTGAGTTCGGAGAGTATCTGTTTTGACGGGTAGTTTAAGAAATCAATTATTTCTTGGGCACTATTGGCGCCAATCCCCTGAAAACGGCTGGCAAAGAATTGCCATAGATATTCCGGCTGTGATGATGCATCAGCTTTTTGAGCCATGCTCAGGAATTGTTCTTTGCTTACTGTTAGGGGATTCAATCTATTTGGTTCCGGAGGGGATTTATAAAAGATTCCCGGTTTAATTTCTCGGTATCTGTTAATATCAGAACCGACTTGTTTAAAAACCGCTTTAATGGAGCCTTTTGCATCAATCAGTATAGCATTACTATGTTTGCCCATAAATTCGATTATCAGTTTATATTTGCTGGTTGGTCCGAATTTGTGGTATTGTTCTAAGTCCAATTCAATTATACGGTCTAAGTTTACCTGTTTGATAGCCAATAATCTGCCTCCTCTTAGTAAACTGTTCAGTTGCCTAGAAAACATGGAGTTAGTATTATTTGGGAGAGGGACAAGTTCACTTATAAAGAAAGCCATACGGTCCGGCCGAAGGGAGAAGAATAATCTGTGATAATCCTGATTATTCTTTAAAACCAGCATGTTCCCGTATTGGTCAATCTGGTGGAAAGCCACTATCTCAGCAGGGATTAATTGTTTTTTGATTTCAGAGAGTACCAATGCCAGAGTTATGCCATCGAGCCTCATATATTTACCTCTTTTCCAAACCTGATGGAATTTCTTCTATACTAAATAATAGGCTGCCGCTTAATTAGAATTCAGGCCAGCTCAATATTCTATTCAGTATAAAAGTGCAGTACTATTTTTATTATAGGGCAAGAAACTTACTATGTGAAGAAAAGATAACTATTGCAGAGCCAAAGCCAATTAACTGCAAACCAAAAAACATGGCTGATATATTTGACAGGGGCACGGGAATTGCCTAAAATGATTGTAAAATAATAGGAATTGGAAGGAGTCATTTTTGGTAAGGAGCATGACCGGTTTCGGAACGGGCGAAGCCGTGGTGGATGGAATTACTACAATTGTTGAGATAAAAACAGTAAATAATCGCTACTGTGATATCAAAGTCAAGATGCCCCTGCTCTCCTTAGATATTCTACAAAGAATTGAGAACATTATTCAAAAGAGTATTAAGAGGGGGACTGTTAATGTTTTGGTAAAAATCGATAGTGGCTGTGATCATATTAATGAGATAAGGCTGAATGAAGCACTCTTAAAATCCTACTTACAGTCTTTAGCCAGACTGAAAGATATTGCCCAATTAGAGGAGAAAATAAACTTGGCAGACTTGCTGAGGTGTAGAGAAATATTTGAATTAGTCAAAACAGAAGAAGAGGAAAAAAAATGGGAATCCATCAGAATAGCTCTAAATAAAGCTCTGTACTTGCTGCTGCAAAGCCGAGAAGAAGAGGGGAATAAACTGATGGAAGATATTCAAAAAAGTATTGCCAAAATGAAAAAACTATTGAAAGAGATAGAAATAGAAAAAAGGGGATGTTTGCAGGAATATCGGGAAAAGTTATTAGAAAGAATAAAACAATTAGCCCAAACTGTCTCGCTGGATGAGGGCAGATTGGAAATGGAGACCGCTTTCTTAGTGCAAAAAAGCGATATCACAGAAGAGATAGCAAGGTTAAAGAGCCATTTTAGCCAACTAAAGAGGATTACCGGCAACAAGCTGCCTATCGGACGAAAATTAGAGTTTTATACTCAGGAGATAGGGCGAGAAATAAACACTATTGGCGCTAAATCTATTACGCAGAGTATCGGCCGAAAGGTCATCAGATTGAAAGATGAATTAGAAAAAGTTAAAGAACAAGCCAGGAATATTGAATAAGAGAGGGGTTGATATGATATGAAACAGATTATGATGAATATTGGTTTTGCAAATTTTGTTAATTTGGAAAGGGTCATAGCTATCTTGGACCCTAAATCAGCTCCCATGAAGAGATTGAGAGAAGATGCCAAAGAGGCTCAAAGATTAGTTAATGCTACTTACGGCAGGCCGACCAGGTCTATAATAATTACTGACAGCAGTCATATTATTCTATCTGCCTTACAACCGGAGACAGTGGTAAACCGTTTGAGTAGCTATAAAAAGCGAGATAATTAAATAGTAACAGGTGGAGAAAGTGGAAGGAAAACGGGGTAATTTATTTATTTTTTCCGGGCCTTCAGGTGTTGGTAAAGGAACACTTCGTAAAAAACTATTTGAGCTGGTGCCGGATTTGTGCTATTCAGTTTCGGTAACGACCAGAAAGCCTCGAAAAGAAGAGCTGGAAGGGCATGATTATTTTTTCATAGATGAGGAGACTTTTAGAGATTACATTAAGGCTAATAAATTTGCAGAATGGGCCAAGGTGCATGGGGATTACAAAGGTACTCTGGTAAGTACCATTGATAAAGCACTCGCCGAAGATCATGACATGGTACTGGAAATTGATGTACAAGGGGCAATGCAGATCAGAGAGAGGTACCCGGAGGGTATATTTATTTTTATTGTACCACCCTCTTGGGATGAACTGGAGAATAGGTTGAGAGGCAGAAAAACAGAGAAAGAGGATGATTTAAAAAAAAGGTTGGAAGATGCCCGTACCGAGATGGAGCAGGCCAAATACTATGATTACATGGTTGTTAATAATCAATTGGAGAAAGCAGTGGAAGAGCTTAAAGCCATTATTGTCAGTGAAAGATGCCGCATAAAGAAACAGGATAAAACAATAATGAGATTATTTAATTGTAGTAATTAAGAAATATTTGATTGTCAGAGATGAGTCATGGGTGTAAAAACAGACAGAAAAATGAATATTTTGCTGGGCATTACCGGCGGAATTGCCGCCTATAAATGTGCCGAACTGGTTCGCTTAATGAAAAAGGAGGGGTTTCAGGTAAAGGTAGTGATGACCAGGAATGCCACTCGTTTTATCACTCCTTTAACGATGGCTGTTCTATCGGAAAACAGGGTTTATATCAATCTTTTTTCAACCGAAGAGGAAGAACAGCAGGAGATAAGACATATTTCACTGGCACAATGGGCTGATATGGTAGTGATTGCACCGGCATCAGCCAATACTATTTCTAAATTAGCCCATGGTGTAGCCGATGACTTACTCACCTCTACCATATTGGCTTTTGAGGGGGAGGTTATCATTGTACCGGCTATGAATAAGGTTATGGTAAATAATTCGGTTTATAAGGACAATGCCCTTTATTTGTTGCAGAAAGGGTATAATTTTATAAAATCAGAAAGGGGCAGCCTGGCCTGTGGTGACTTTGGCGAGGGTAGAATGGCAGAGCCGGCATATATCCTTAAATTTATAAATAATAGAATTACCCAGGCGAGTTCCTTAAGCAATAAAAAGATATTAATTACGGCATCAGCAACCAGAGAGCCTATTGATAGAGTTAGGTTTATCTCCAATTATTCTACCGGTAAGATGGGATTTGCCTTGGCTGAAACAGCTAAAAGGCGTGGCGCAGAAGTAATTCTCATTACCGGTCCTACTTTTTTAGCGGATATTGCCGGAATTGAGACGATTAGGGTGAATACCGCGGCAGAGATGAGAGAAGAGGTATTCTCCCGTTTTAAGAAAGCAGATGTCTTTATTTCAGCAGCTGCCGTATCGGATTTCCGTCCTGCTGAGCAATTTGATGGAAAAATAAAAAAAGAAGAACGGGAAACTTTGACCTTAGAATTGAAAAAAAATGCTGATATATTAAAAGAAGCAGGAGAGGAAAAAGTAAATCAGGTGCTGGTAGGCTTCGCAGCAGAGGCCAGTCAATTAAAAGAAAATGGACTCTCTAAATTAAGATCTAAAAATTTAGATTTTATCGTGGTCAACGATATTACCAGAGAAGACAGCGGATTTGGAGTAGATACCAATAAAGTGTCAATTATTAACCGTAAGGAAGAAATTGTTGATTTACCCCTCATGACTAAATATGAGGTTGCCGAATATCTCTGCGGTATATTAGTTTCTTATTTTGAGCAACAGAGTAAGGGTTTGACGGTATAATGGAAGATGTGCAAATTGCAGAGGTGCTCCCTCTAAAGTTAAATCTGGAGCAAGGTTTTTATTATCAAATCCCTCTACCACTAAAAGATAAAGCCGCAGTTGGTAAAAGGGTTACCATCCCCTTCAGAAATAAAAAAAAAGTGGGAATCATTCTAGATATTTTTTGTGAGAGTACCATTAAAGAACTCAAAGAGATTGAAGAAATTCTTGACCCTATCCCCATTCTTTCTGAAGCAGTCCTGTCCTTAGCTAAGTGGATTACCGGTTATTATCTCTGTTCTATAGGAACTATAATTTCTCACATCATTCCAGCAAAAGTATCCCCTAAAAAAGTTATTAGTTTTCTGAATGATTTTCCCATCTTGAATTCTATATTGGAAGAAAAAAATATTGGTGATGGCAAATTAATCAAACCAATACTCTTTCACTACTATAACATTAAGGAAAGAGACCTCTATTATTTCCAGATGATAGAGAATGCCATTCAAGAAGGAAGACAGGTTTTAGTTCTGGTTCCTGACCAATTTAGCAACAGTGAACTCAAGAAAAAATTAGTTAAGAAATATGGGAAATATTTGGTTACTTTTAACCAGAATGTTAGTTCGGCTCAGAAGTATCTTCGTTTTCTCACCGTACAGAGCAATGATATCAAAATAGTTATCGGGACCAGATCCAGTATTTTTCTACCCTTTCGTAAGTTAGGGCTTGTAATTGTGGAGCGAGAGGAATCTAGCTTATATAAAGAAGAGAGAATGCCTCGCTACCATGCTCGAGAAGTCGCCTTAGCAAGAGGTTTATTAGAATCCTTTCAGGTTATTTTGGGTTCTCCCGCACCTTCTTTAGAGAGTTATCGGCAGGGTCTTAATAAGAACTATATTTTAAAGACTCAAAAACAACAGATTCTCACTGAACAAAATAAATTATTACAGACTATTTTTGTGGATCTGGAAGAAGAAAAATCATTTCAGAGAGTTATCAGCTATAAGCTGCAAGAGTTGATTGCTCAGTGCCTTAGGGAAAAGAAAGGGATTGCTTTATTTTTGAACAGACGAGGGTTTGCCGGATATATATATTGCAGAAAGTGCGGCCAGGTCTTGAAATGCCTCCACTGTAATTCTTTAATGTCTTATCGTAAAAGCGGAAACCGTGGGCTTTTTATTTGCTCTAAATGTGGAAAAAAGATTGAAGAGAATTGGAATTGCCCTACTTGTGGGGAAAAATCTTTAAACCCAATGGGATTTGGAACTCAGTATGTGGAAGATGTAATTCACCGCATGTTTCCTAAGGCGGCAGTACAATGTTTTGATAGCGATACCGCTCCCAATATTAAGACACAACAGCAGATATTGCGAAAATATAAAAGCGGGGAAATAGATGTATTGATAGGCACTCAGCTATTAATTAATAGGTTAGACTTTCAACATACTGCTCTGGCAGGCTTCATTCTAATAGACCACCTTTTAAACATTCCCGATTACCACAGTGCAGAGAATACCTTTCAATTAGTGTTACGGGTAACTTCGGAATTGAGGGAGCAAAAAAAAGCTAAAATCCTATTAATTCAGACCTGTCAACCTGAACACCATACTCTGTTAGCCCTGAAAGAATGGAATTATTCTCTATTTTATCAAAACGAGATGGCGCTCAGAGAAGAGTTAGAATACCCTCCCTTTAGCAAAATTATAAAGATTGGATTTATTGGTGCAGATAGAGAATTGGTAAGGAAGGAAGCTCAAGAGTTTAGAGAGTTTATGGAGCAATCTGCAATAAGCTCGCTGGTTGGGCGGAGTGTTCTCTTTAGAGATGATAAACTATTTAGGATTAATGAGATGGGCGATAGCCAGATTTGCTTTTTGCTCAAAATAAAAGAGCAGAATAAAAATTTTGAAGAAGTTAGAAAGTTATTGCATCCCTTTATTTTAAAATACAAAAGAAATAAGGTAAAATTAATTATAGATATTGAGCCTATCAAGTTATATTGAGAGGGGAGGAGAATAATTGATGGCAATTTTAAAATTAGAAAAATATGGTTCTCCCATTTTAAGAGAAAAAGCATTACCAGTGGAAAAAGTTGATGAGGAAATTAAAGAACTGGTACAAAATATGATTGAGACAATGTATGCCGAATCAGGCGTTGGTTTAGCCGCTCCCCAGGTGGGGGTATCAAAAAGAATAGTGGTGTTAGATACTGAAGAGCAGGGAGTAATAGTATTAATTAACCCGGTAATTATAAAGAAAGAGGGAGAATTAAAAGAAGAAGAAGAGGGATGCCTCAGTGTACCGGAAGTATATTCACCGGTGAAGAGGTTTTCCAAGGTTACCGTGGAAGCAATGGATTTAGAAGAGAAAAAATTCCGGACCACACAAGAAGGTTTGTTATCTATTGCTTTGCAACATGAGATTGACCACCTAAACGGCTATCTTTTTATAGATAGATTAAGCCCTGCCCGGAGATTAATGCTAAAAGGGGATTTAGAAAATATCGAATAGTGATAGAAAAGTTGAGGAAACAATATAGTGAGAATTGTTTTTATTGGTACTTCTTCTTTTGGTATACCAATACTAAGCAAATTGATGGACTTAAAAAAAGACGTAGTGGCAGTCATTACTCAACCGGACAGGCCCTGTGGAAGGGGTAAAAAAATTCAGGCATCACCTATAAAAGCACTTGCCTTGCAATATGGGTTATATGTTTTTCAACCAGAGGATATAAATTCAGAGGATGCAATTAGAGAGATTTCCAGACTACAGCCCGATTTGATAGTTTTAGTTGCCTATGGACAGATATTATCCGGGACAGTGCTGAAGCTGCCCACCCATGGTTGCTTGAATATTCACCCCTCCTTGCTGCCAAAATATAAGGGTCCTGCCCCTATAAACTGGGCACTGATTAAAGGAGAAGAGGAGACAGGAATCACTTTTTTATTTATGGATGAAAAAATTGATGCGGGTGATATTATTCTGCAGAAAAGAATAAAGATATTAGCCGGGGAAAATTTTGAACAATTAAGCTCAAGGTTGGCAGAAGAGAGTGCAAAATTGCTAGAGGGAGTATTATTTACTGTAGAAAAAGAGGAATGCACCCTATGTCCTCAGCCCCAAGAAGAGTATTTTTATGCCAGGAAGATAGATAAAGATGATTGTCGAATCGACTGGAAGCAGGATAGTAGAAAAATTTGCAATCTTATAAGAGGGCTCACTCTATCACCCTGCGCTTATACCGAATATGATGGGAGAAGAGTTAAAATAGTAGAGGCACATCTCTTAGACCAGAAAGAGATAAGGGATAACTCTTGGTCATATCAACCAGGTTCCATAATTGAGCTGAGCAAAAACGGGATAATGGTATTAGCCGGAGATGGCAGGGTAGTAGTTATTAAAAAGGTAATCCCTTCTGGCTCATCAGAAATGGATGCCTCTGGCTTCATCAATGGCTATCATGTGGAAGTAGGGGATAGATTTGAATAAGACTGATTGAATTTTTAACAAATTAACTAATTTTGATGGTAAATTATTTTAATATGAATAGTAGCAGAAAATTAATTGTTGAAATATTAGATAGGATGGAAAAGCAGGATTCATATTTAAATATTTTGCTACCCTCCTATTTTTCAAAACACCGTTTAGATAGTTTGGATAAGGCCCTTCTACAGGAAATAAGCTATGGAGTTACCCGCTTTAAAAAAAAATTAGACTGGATTATCGGGCAATTTCTAGTATATAAAGATAAACAAATTCCTCTGACTGTTCGAAATATTTTAAGGATTGCTGTTTATCAGTTTTTTTATTTAGAAAAGATACCGGATTATGCTATAGTAAATGAGTCGGTAGAATTGGTAAAGAATAGTTCATACCGGGGCTATGCCGGCATGATAAATGCCGTCTTAAGAAATATCACACGGAAATCCACTGAAATCATTTGGCCTGATCGAGGAGAAGAACCGGTCAAATATATCTCAGTATTTTATTCCTTTCCGGAATGGTTAGTAGAAAGATGGATAAAAAGATTTGGCTTAGAAATGTGTCAGGACATTTGTGCAGCAAGTAATATTAGATCCGATCTTGCCTTGCGCGTTAATATTCTAAAAATAGATATGGCACAATTTCAAAAAATATTGACTCAATTTAAAATTTCTTTTAAATTGAGTCCATTCCTTCCGGATATTGCACTTAATGTAAAGGGTTTTGACGATATTGCTAATTCACCAATTTATAGGAAGGGATTATTTTCTATTCAAGATGAGAGCTCCATGTTGGCTTCAGAATTTTTAGCCCCCTTAGCAGGGGAAACCATCATAGATATGTGCAGTGGACCGGGGGGAAAGACTGCCCATATAGCTCAAATTATGCAGAGCAAAGGTACCATATTTGCTCTGGAAAAAAACAAAAGTAGGTTGGAAATGGTTCAGAAGGAAGCCAGCAGGTTGGGAATCGATATGATTGTACCTGTCTTAGCAGATTCTTGCCTATTAATTAAAGAATATCTAGAAAAAGCTGATAAGATATTAGTTGATGCCCCCTGTTCCGGAACAGGGGTAATCAGAAAAAAACCCGATATAAAATGGAAAAAATGGGGTCGGAATTACTTTAAAGAATTAAACAAAACACAGGAAAACCTGCTTGAGACCGCTGCCCGGTATTTAAAGCCGGGAGGAGAATTACTCTATACTACCTGTAGTTTGGAAAAAGAGGAAAATGAGGATATAATATTAAGGTTTCTTAAAAAGAATACCAACTTTGTTGTTAGGGAAAGCTCACAGTTTGTTAAAGAAAAAGGTTTAGTTAAATATGATAGTAGCATTAAAGAGGCTATACAAATAGTCCCCGGATATTCTGGCAGCAATATGGATGGATTTTATATTGTTAAAATGAGGAAGGTCGGCTGAAGGCTATAATTATGGGTAATTTTAGAGTAAACCCTGTGAGAATATTTATTCGTTTCTTAATTTTGGTCTCATTTAGCATTACCGCTATTATTCTGGGAGGGTATGCCGCCTTTCTTGTCTATCAGTCTGTCTTTGCCGTTCCCAATGTCCGCGTTCCCTCAGTCCTGGAAATGGAGCTTGATGCAGCACGACAAACACTATATAAAACAGGATTAAAGATGGCCGTCGTTGATGATAATATTTTTCAAGAAGGGGAACGTTATATAGCAGTAAAACAGAATCCCGCCGCCGGTACAGTGATAAAAAAGAATCGTACGGTAGAGGTAGAAGTTCGAACAGCTAAAACATTCAAGCGGGTACCTGATTTAGCGGGAAAGACTATTTCTGAAGCAGAGGTAATACTCTTGGAATATGGTTTTCAAGTTGGAAGCATTGCCTACGCTTTACACCAAACATTACCAGAAGGAATGATTATTGCTCAGGAGCCGATGGCTGGAGAGGATAAGAATAATAGCGGAAGGGTGAATATTTTAGTCAGTAAGGGTGCCTATTAACAGAAAGTGCAAATAAAAATTGGGTCAAGAAACATGGAAAAAGAAGAATTAAAATACTGGGTTGCCTGGAATAAGGTGAAAGAGATAGGCCCCATCCGTCTTTCAAAGTTAATTCAACATTTTTCTTCGCTGGAAGAAGCCTGGAGTTCTAATTTGAATACCAGTGAGATTAGAAAAAATCTACGCTTGGGGAAAGAGACTTTACATAAGATTGAAACGGAAAGGAAGCAGATTGACCCGGAGCAGGAATGGGGTTTATTAAAAAAGTGGGATATCAAAATCATTACTATCAAGGAGGATGGTTATCCTGCTATTTTAAAAAATATTTATAGTCCACCACCGGTTATCTACTATTGGGGAGAACTGGTAACTATTATGCAAAAAGCTAAGGGTCTAGCTATAGTTGGTTCTCGGAAGGCAACCTATTATGGGCGTAAAGTCGCCCGAGAAATTGCAGCTGAGTTGGCTGGAGCCGGTTATGTTATTATAAGCGGCTTAGCTAAGGGTATCGACACCTATGCTCATTTGGGAGCCCTAGAGGCTCAAGGGCAGACCATTGCAGTTTTAGGGTGTGGCCTTGATAGAATATATCCGCCGGAAAACAGGAATCTGGCTAAACGCATTAAGGATAACGGAGCAGTTATAACCGAATTTCCTCTCTTTACCAAACCGGAGAAAAATAATTTTCCCAGGAGAAATAGGATTATTAGCGGATTGTCACTAGGAACCTTAGTGGTAGAGGCTGCCCGAAAAAGTGGAGCTTTGATCACTACTGATTATGCCCTAGACCAGGGGAGAGAGGTATTCGCGGTTCCCGGTTCTATTCATTCTTTTCTTTCTACCGGTTGTCATAATCTGATAAAACAGGGGGCAAAGCTGGTAAATAGTTCTCAGGATATTCTGGAAGAATTTTCGGAAAGAGAAGAGCCGTTCCGGGGAAGCACTATTGACAATAAAGAGAAGAAATCTAAGACTATGCAAGAGCTGACCGGTTATGAGAAGAAGCTGTTAAACTATATTTCTATTGAGCCTTTGCATATAGATGAGATAGCAGAATTAGCCGCTCTTTCTTTCAGCAAGGTAAGCGAGGTACTGCTCTCCTTAGAATTAAAGAATATGATTAAAGAGATTGAAGGTAAGAGATATATAACTATCTGACAGTATTAAAAAGGTTTAAATAAAGCACAAATCGATCATATTTTTTATTTGTTTAGTTGCGAGGGAAGGGAAGCTGCTGTATAATGTATTCGTAAAAGTTTAGTCGGGGCGTAGCGCAGTTTGGCCAGCGCACCTGAATGGGGTTCAGGGGGTCGGAGGTTCGAGTCCTCTCGCCCCGACCAGAGCTCATTATTAATTTGGGTGAGTAACTTTGAGTAGTAATTACTTAATTTGTACCGGGTGTCAAAAAGAGTATCCTCTGGATAGGATTTTTCCGCGCTGTGATAACTGCTTTGAACCGTTAGAAGTCAGATTTGTCTCCACAAAAAAATTTATTACAGATAAAGCACTCTTTTCCAGAAATATTTTAGAGCATTATGCCCATTTCTATCCTTTTTCTGAAATTGAGCAAAAACTTTCTTTAAAGGAGGGATTTACTCCCTTAATCAAGGCTGATAAGCTTTCCCAACTATTAGAAATAGATAATATATATCTCAAGAATGAGACCGTTAATCCGACCTGGTCCTTTAAAGACAGAGGTACCTATGTTGGTGTACAGCATGCACTTAGCTTGGGATGTGATACTATTGGAACTCTTTCCAGTGGAAATATGGCCGTTTCTGTAGCGGCCTACGGCGCTCGTGCCGGGCTGAAGACCATTATTCTGGTCAGTGCCGACATACCTTCAGAAAAGATTGGCCCCATCTTAATTTATCACCCTATTTTGATTAAAGTTAGTGGCGATTATGGTCAGATATACTATGACAGTTTAAAAATTGGTCGAGAGCTGGGTATCTATTTTCTGAGTTCAGATGTGCCTTTCCGAGTAGAAGGCTCTAAGAGTATCGCCTTTGAAATCTGTGAGCAATTAGACTATAAGGTACCGGACTATATACTTATTCCCACCAGTTCCGGAGGTAATGGGCGTGGTATTATAAAGGGATTCTTAGAATTTTACGAAAAAGGGCTGATCACAAAATTGCCCCAATTTATCTGTATCCAATTGGCCGGATGTGCTCCTATTTATCAAGCCTGGATTAATAAAGAAGATAGTGTATCTACTATAAAAAACCCGGTAGCTATAGATAATGCTATTGCCAATCCTTTTCCGCCTAGCGGCAAGGCACTGTTAAGACTATTAAGGAAATTTAGGGGCATAGTAACTACTGTTTCAGATGAGGAGGCATTATCGGGACAGCTTATGCTGGCGAGAGAGGGAATATTTGCTCAGCCAGCAGCGTCTGTATCTATTGCCGCCCTGCAAAAATTAAAAGCAGAGGGAGTTATTAATAAAGAATCTCGCTGTGTCGCTATAATAACCGGTGCCGGCATAAAATATACGGGCATTTTAGAGAAACACAATTTTAATGTTGCTGCAAGTACATTGGAAGAATTAAAAGATATAATTATCTCCAAATTGGCAGACTAATCTTATGGTATCGAAGTATCCGATGTTTAAGGTAAGGGTAAACTTCTTTTTTAATAAAGTGTAATAAATTACCCGGTCTTATTTTAAGTTAACGATAGGGATATTGTTTAATCCTGTTGAATTTTCAGCGATATTTTAGAGATGTTGAAAGCTTTAGATAGAATTATTTCCGACATTACAGTGAACAAACCTTACCCTACAGGGCAGGGGTCAAATTTTACTCGGCGAGATTAGGTCTATCGCTACAGTTGGAAACCAGAATTGAAAATCTCTTTGCTATCGGTGATGAAGCTGGAATTACCAGAGGTCTTATTTGATTTTTTGTTTCTGGTGTAATAACTGTCCGTGAAATCGATAAAAGAACGGTAAAAAACTGTTAAGGGTATTTTAAAAATAATGGATAAAGACAGTACAGAATTAAGAAGATGCATAAAGCAATATGAATGACCAGATTATTTTACTCCTTGTTATTTTTTTTATAATTCTTCTTCTGGCTCAGGTTATTGTCAGAATGATGAGAGCAGGTAATCCAAAATACAGGACACCTATTTTTTTAGGAAGAATGCTTTTGGGATTCTTGCTGGCTATGCTGGCTTATCTGATATTTTTGATGTTACAGGGTGAAGATATAATCTTGAAACTATTCGGATCTTCATAATACACTTCATTCTATAAATTACAGTAGGAAACTTATAAAAAAGAGCGGGAAACGGGGTTTGAACCCGCGGCCTTCGGCTTGGGAAGCCAACGCTCTGCCTACTGAGCTATTCCCGCTTAATCTAAAAGAGAAGAACATAAAAGACGACCTGTAATATTATATAAGGAATTTCTCTTTTTTTCAATCAGATTTTTAAATATTAAACCTTACTAATTTTCAGAGTAGAATCAAAAGGGAGAGGCTGTTGTATAGTTACCGCAAATATAGTAAGCAGAAAGTAAGTCAAGGCAGTAAGATTATTAGTAAGATATTTATTATTTTTACAGCTCTTATTTTATTATTTCTACTTCTTTTTGCTATAGATTCATTAATGAATAGGGGGAAAATCTATCCTAATGTAATAGCATTGCAGCACAGAATCGGCGGATTAACCCGTAATGAGGCTTATCAAAGACTGCAGCCGGTTGCATTAGAAATCCTTAGCCATCCGCTAATAATCAATTATGAAAGAAGGAAGATCAGTATTGTTCCTCAGGACACCTTAGGGGCAACAATTGATTTAGAAGGGTTAATTAACAATGCTTATTCTATCGGTCGTAGAGGCTCTCTCCTATTTAAGGCAAGAGAAAGAATATATTTAACCAGGAATAATTATAAACTCCCTAATTTTTTAAAGTTGGAAACTAATAGTTTTAGATCTTTTTATCAACAACTGCAGGAAGAAATAGAAAGGTCTCCCCGTAATGCCTCTCTTGCTGTCAATAAAATAATTCCGGCACGGATGGGTATAGTCATTGAACGAGAACAATTAATAAAAAATATAGAAGATAGTATGATTAAATCCGTTCAACCAAATATTCCAAATAATTTCGATTTACCGGTGCTTTATCAGGAATATGAGCTATCAACAGAAGAGGTATTGGCTGACCTTGGAATTTTAGAGCCCATAAGCAGTTATGAAACTTCTTTGCGGGGCAAGCAAGAAAATTCCCTCTATAATATTGAGAAGGCAGCTAATGAGCTTAACGGTGTCATATTAAGATCGGGTGAAGCCTTCTCCTTTAATAAATTAATTGGTCCGGCTGAGAAGGAGGATGGTTATAGAGAAAGTACTATAATAGCTAATGGACAGTTTGTAATTGGTTATGGAGGAGGGGTTTGTCAGGTATCTACAACTCTCTATAATGCTGCTTTGCTGGCAAATCTACCTATTACAGAGAGGTATAATCATTCTATTTATGGAGAGGCTACCAATTATGTGCCGCAGGGGAGGGATGCGGCAGTATTTTACGGCTATAAAGACCTAAAATTTACCAATTCTTTAGGTCACCCCATTGTCATATTCAGCGAACTCAAATCTGATTATTTAACAGTTACTATTTGGGGAGCTGAAAAACCGGAACAGGATATCAGAATTATTACTGAGGATTTAAAGACCTATGATTGTGATGTGATAGAAATTAAGCGAGGAGAGCTAACTAAAACCGGGGTTGATAGTAATGTTCTGCAGGAGGGAATTCCGGGATACACCGTTAGAGTTTATCGTTTTATCAAAGATTATAACGGAGAAAGAAGAGAATTTATTTCTGAAGATCGCTATAATAGCGTCCCTCAGAAGGTAATAGTAGATTGAAAGATTTTACCCAAAGCTAATAATGAAAGATAAGCCCTCGGGCAAAAGAAATATCGCCCGAGGGCTTTTTAGATTTAATAGAATTGACAGATATTTACTCTGTGTTTTTTTCGATAGCCTCTTCCATAATACTGCTATCTAAAATATCTTCTTCGGGAACGGCTTCTTCTTCACCATCGGAGACTATCCCAATCTCCTCAGTCTGGTCGATATCTTTGGTCTCTTCTTTTGGCTCTAATTCGGAAGTAAAATCATAAATTACTTTTATATCAGCCTCTTCTCTTAATTGAGTTAAGAGTGTTTGAATTGCTTCATTCTGTTTTTGGTTGGTCAAAATGTTTTTAATATTATCTTCTGCCTCCTCCAGACTAAGCTGTTTCTCTTCCTGAATATCATAACATTGCAGGATGTGGTAGCCATATTCGGTCTTTACCACGTTACTCAATTCATTAACTTCTAAAGAAAAGGCAACCTCTTCGAATTCAGAGACCATCTGTCCACGCATGATATAACCTAAATCACCGCCTTGCTCAGCAGAAGGGCAGGTTGATTTATCTTTAGCAGTCTGTTCAAAATTAAGAAGGCCTTCATTTAATTGGCTGCGAAGCAACTCTGCTTCTTCCTGATCTTCTACCAGGATATGGCTTATCTTTCTTTTTTCTGGTTGGAAAAAGTAGCTCCTGTTCTCTTCATAATACTGTGCGAGCTCTTCATCGGAGGTATCAATTTTATCATATTCATTTTGAATTGCCTTATCTACTTTTATCTGGCTTTTCAAGCTTTCTCTTAATTGGTTCAAAGTCAGATTGTTCCTTTTCAAGGCATCATTGAATTCCTGTTCTGAATCAAAATTAGCTTTAATCCGCTCAATCTCCTCATTTACATCATCAGAAGAAACGCTTATATTCTGTTTTTCGGCAAATTGATGTAGAAGTGTGGTATTTATCAATTGCTCGGTAACATTATTTTTAAGATTAGCTAATAGTTCATCGCCGATAGAAGAAAGTGTTTGACTGTCATAGCGAGATATGAGCCCCATATAGGCATTGTACCATTGTTGATAGGTAATAGCGTTGCCATTCACCTCAGCTATAATATTCCCGGCATGTTGTATTTGGTTGCCGGTAGATCTCCTGTGCTGGCCAAATCCGTAGAAAATTGAAGCTATAAAAACGATAACTATTGCCAGTAACACCGGCTTCATATTATTCCTAATAAATTGCATAATAATTATTGTTCTCCTTCAGAATATTTTGAATATCGATTATTAATATAATTGTAAGCAACTTTTTTGTCAAATAGTAAAAATTGCCATAGCCTATCAAATAAGGATATTTTTATTGAGCTTTTAGTTAGTTTTGGTATATACTATAACCATGGTATCTTCTAAAATTTGTTTTAGTTATTTTGCTTTTTAATTTCCATACCAATATTTCCAAAATTATGTCAACATATTATAATATACATACTAGGTAGCTTGATAAGATAGAAAAATAGAGAGAGTGTATGCCCCAAAAAAATAATGTGGCAATAAAAAAAGAAATAGAAAGTTTACAGGAAGAGATTAACAAGCACAATTATTATTATTATGTGCTTGATCAGCCTATTCTATCAGACCGGGAATATGATGAATTGATGAGACAGTTAACTCGATTAGAGAAGGATTTTCCGGAATACATCACTGCCGACTCTCCTACACAAAGAGTAGGGGCTAAGCCCTTAGCGCAATTTACGACTGCCAGGCATATGGTGCCTATGCTCAGTCTGGCCAATGCTTTTTTGGAAAAAGAATTGATAGATTTCGACCGGCGCATCAAGAAAAATCACCCCCGGGAATATTATGACTATGTTGTAGAATTGAAAATTGATGGATTAGCCATAGCTCTGTTGTATGAAAACGGTCTTCTTTCTCGGGGTGCGACCAGAGGAGATGGTGTTTTAGGGGAAGATGTAACCCAAAACTTAAGAACTGTCAAAAGTATACCCCTTAAATTAAGAGAGTACTCAGAAATGGATGTACTTGAGGTGTATGGGGAAGTTTACATGAACAGGGAGAGTTTCAAAAAACTTAATGCAGAACGTGCTAAGAATAATGAGAATATATTTGCTAACCCGAGAAATGCCTCGGCTGGCTCTGTTCGTCAGCTTGATTCAACTATTACCGCGAGTAGAAAATTGGATACTTTTATTTATCAAGCCGTCGGTAGTAAAATAGATGATTTTTCCACTCATATGGAGCTGCTCAGTTTTCTGAAAGAGGCGGGTTTCAGGGTTAACTCCAATGTCAAGCTCTGCTCCACTATTGAAGAGGCTATTGATTATTGTAAACACTGGCAGAATAAGAAAAATGAATTAAACTATGACGTTGATGGGATGGTTATTAAAGTTAATCAATTGGATTTAAGAAGAAAACTGGGCTCAACCACCAAGACCCCCAGATGGGCAATTGCCTATAAATTTCCGGCTGAGCAGATGACTACTACAGTTTTAGATATTATAGTTGGCGTAGGGCGTATAGGCGCTTTAACGCCGGTGGCAATCTTGGACCCGGTCTTTATCTCCGGTTCCAGAGTACAGAGGGCTACGCTGCACAATGAGGATGAAATAAAAAGGAAAGATGTGCGTATCGGTGATACTGTACTAGTACAGAAAGCCGGTGGAATAATACCCGAAATTGTACGGGTAGTGAAAGAGAAGAGGACCGGAAAAGAAAAAATATTTCAGATGCCTACCAAGTGTACCGTATGTGGCTCACAGGTAGTAAAGATAGATGGCGAAGTTGTTTCCCGTTGCAATAATGTTTCTTGTCCGGCCCAGGTTAAGGAGGCTATTAGGCATTTTGTTTCACGTAGCGCAATGGATGTGGAGGGTCTGGGTCCCGCCCTTATTAATCAGTTGGTAGACAAAAAGATAATCAGAGATTTTGCTGATTTATATTATTTAAAGAAGGAAGACCTGCTTAAGTTAGAAAGAATGGCTGAAAAATCCTCTAATAATATTATTGAAGCCATTAAGGATAGCAAAAATAGGCCACTGGCTAATTTAATTTTTGCTCTAGGTATTCGTCATATAGGGATATATGCTTCTCAATTGCTGGCAGAAAGAATTAATAATCTCTGCGATTTGGAAAGCTTTAGCAGAGAAGATTTAATGCAAATAGATGGTATAGGGCCCACTATGGCAGACAGCATTGTTTTATTTTTCCAGCAAAGAGAGAACAGAGATCTAATTGAAAGATTACAGAAAGCCGGGGTGAATTTTTCGCAGGAGAAGCCGGTTGCACAAAAAAAATATTTAGAGGGTACTCAATTTGTTTTAACCGGAGCCCTAGAGCACTTTACCAGAGAAGAAGCTAGAGATTTAATTGAAAGATTGGGTGGCCGTGTAACAGGCAGCGTTACTAAAAAAACCGATTTTTTACTATTAGGTAAAGAACCCGGTTCAAAATACCAAAAGGCAAAAGACTTAAATATAAAAATCATTGAAGAAGAAGATTTTAAAAAAATGTTACAGCTCTGATTCAGGATAGGAGTGAGGACTTTTTATGGTTAAAGAAATAATTTCTAAAAGAGAATTAGAAACGGTATCAAAATTAGCGAAACTAGGGTTAGATGAGGGACAAAAAGAGATATTCTATAGAGAAATAAATAATTTCCTTTCCAGCTATTCTAAGTTTAGAGAATTAGAAGTAGGTAAGATAGGGGTAGATACTAATAATACTAATCACGGGGAACGCTTTAATGAGGATATTGTAAAACCCTCTCTTTCCCAGAGTACAGTTCTAGCTATGACCAAATACAGAGAAAGCGGCTATATTCAAGTTCCGAGAATACTTTAAAGAATTAGAAATAAATAATTTGATTTTTACTAGAGCAGGGGGGATGCAGGCTTGCCACTAAATGAATTAAAAGTTGTTGATTATTTAGAGATGGTAAAAGAGAGGAAGATTAGTGTAGAGCAGGTAGTGAAAGACATTTTTTCCCAGATTGATAAGGTTGAACCGACAGTAAAGGCCTATTTATATCTGAATAAAGAAGGGGCTTTATCAGAGGCCAGAGAAATGGACCGGAGAATAAAAGAGGGTCAGAGAATACCGCCTCTGGCAGGGTTGCCTATAGCTATAAAGGACAATGTGTGTACACAAGGCATAGAGACTACCTGTGCTTCTCGGATTTTAAAAGGATTTATTCCACCCTATGACGCTACCATAGTTAAAAAGATAAAAGAGGCTGGCGGAATTATCATTGGCAAAACCAATCTTGATGAATTTGCTATGGGGGCTTCTACTGAAAATTCTGCTTTTCATGCTACTTTCAATCCTTGGGATATTACCCGTGTACCTGGCGGTTCCAGCGGTGGTTCAGGAGCTGCTGTGGCAGCAGACGAGACCTTAATTGCCTTGGGAACCGATACAGGTGGTTCAGTTAGATTACCGGCTTCTTTTTGCGGTATTTGCGGCATTAAACCAACCTATGGCCGAATATCTCGTTATGGAGTAATTTCCTATGCCTCCTCCTTAGACCATGTTGGGATTCTAAGTAAGAGCATTAAAGACGGAGCTCAATTGATGAATATAATTTGTGGTTATGATTCCCATGATTCCACATCCTCTGAGGTTACTGTTCCCAATTTCTTATTGTCCTGTCGGGAGGGTATCAATGATTTAAAGTTCGGCATTCCATGTGAATTTTTTAGTTCAGAGGTAGATTGCCGAGTAAGAGAAAGGGTAAAAGGTGCCATTGAAAAGATTTCAAATTTGGGGGGGAAAGTTGAGGAGACTTCTTTGCACCATTTAGAATATGCCGTACCTACCTATCGTTTAATTGCCTTTGCTGAAGCAAGTTCCAGTCTGGCTAGATTTGATGGGGTGCAGTATGGCTTAAGAATAGATAACAATGATGACCTGGAAGATATGTACTTAAAGACCAGAGGCAAGGGATTTGGTACTGAGGTACTTCAAAGAATCATTATGGGTACCTATATCTTGAGCGAGGGAAATTATGAGGACTATTATTTAAAGGCACAAAAGGTAAGAGCCCTCATCAAGGAGGATTTTGACCATGCTTTTAAAAAATTCGACCTATTGGTTGGTCCTACCTCTCCCATACTTCCCTTTAAGATAGGGGCTGGGAAAAAAGATACATTATTAGCAGATGCCTATACAGTGCCTGGCAATCTGGCGGGGTTACCCAGCTTATCCCTTAATTGTGGTTTTAGTAAAAATGATAATTTACCAATAGGACTGCAGATTATAGGACGTGTATTTGAAGAGGAAAAGATATTGAGAGCAGCTTATAATTTAGAGGTTGCCTTAGAAGAAGTTAATAAAATCCGGCCAAATTTATCATTTAATCCAATTCCAAATTAATGAATAAAATATCTTAATTAAATACTTTTTCTAATCCCAGTAGTTTTTAAAATAATAAAGAATCAAAGAATCAGGAGTTCTGTATGCCAGATGACATTGTAATAGGCCTAGAGATACATATCCAACTATTGACACAGGCTAAAATATTTTGTAATTGCAGTACCGATTATTTTGAGCAGGAACCCAATACTCATACCTGTCCGGTATGTTTAGGGCTACCGGGAAGTCTACCGGTACTAAACAAAAAAGTGGTAGAATTTGCTTTAAAGACTGCTCTGGCTTTAAACTGTGAAATAAACAGGACTAATCTATTTCACCGCAAAAATTATTTCTATCCCGATTTACCAAAAGCGTATCAGATATCTCAATATGATAAACCCATTGCCGTGAATGGTTTTTTGATGGTAGATTCTGGAAGTAGTGCAGAAAGAAGAAGAATTAGAATCAACAGGGTGCATATGGAAGAGGATGCAGGCAAGCTAATCCATTTAGAAAGAGATGGTGAAATAGTGCACTCGTTGGTTGATTACAACCGCTCGGGTATTCCATTATTGGAAATTGTAACAGAACCGGATATACAATCACCGGAAGAAGCTATAGATTTTCTGCAGAAATTGAGAGCCATAGTCCAATATCTCGGGGTCTGTGACGGTAATTTAGAAAAAGGTTCAATGCGCTGTGATGCCAATATCTCTATTAGGAAATCCGAAAAGAGTGCATTGGGCACCAAGACTGAACTTAAAAATATGAATTCGTTTAGGGCTATTAGAAGGGCATTGGAATTTGAGATAGTCCGGCAGAAGAAGCTCATTAAGAATGGAGAGTCAGTATTATCGGAGACCAGGCGCTGGGATGAAGCGAATGGCAGAACTATAATTATGCGCAGCAAAGAAGAGGCTCTTGATTACCGATATTTTCCGGAACCGGATTTATTGCCTCTGACTATTAAACAGGAATGGATTGAAGAGATTAACAGTACTCTACCGGAATTACCGGAGGAGCGGAAAGAAAGATTTATTACCGATTATCAACTTTCTGATTACGATGCCCGTAGACTGATTGAAGTCAGATCTCTAGGTGATTATTTTGAAAGAGCTGCCCAAGACTATCATAATTACAAGCATTTAGCAAATTGGATTCTTGGTGAACTGTTAAGATGTTTAGGTGAAGAGAATGCCAATATTGAAACATGCCCTATTTCTGCCTCTAAACTTGTGGAATTATTAAAACTGATAGATAATAAAACTATCAGTGGTAAAATTGCCAAAGATATCTTTGAACAGATGTTTAAGACCGGTAAGAGTGCGGCAAAGCTAATTAAAGAGAGTGGAACTACTCAGATAAGTAATAAGAATGAAATTAATGGTATAATTGATAGGGTTATCAAAGATAATGCTCAGACTGTGCAGGACTTCTGTTCCGGTAAAGAAAAAGCAATACATTTCTTAGTGGGGCAGGTTATGAAACACACTAAGGGTAGGGCTCAGCCGGATTTAGTACTGGAGCTTCTTAAGGAAAGAATTAACAAACCGTATTAAAAAATGTTTTTCTTTTCAAAAAAAACAGAGAATTGAGAAAGGAGGTGTAATAATGGATAGATATGTCTGTACAGTGTGCGGGTATGTTTACGACCCCGAAATCGGCGACCCTGACTCGGGCATTGAGCTAGGAACATCTTTTGCCGATCTGCCTGAGGATTGGGTTTGTCCCGTATGTGGGGTAGGTAAAGATGAATTTGAAAAGGAGGAATAGTCATGGCTTTCCGGGAAATTTCTAAGGATATCTATTTTGTGGGTACTATTGATTGGAGCAGAAGGCTTTTTGATGAACTTATCCCGCTACCTGAGGGAACCAGTTATAATTCTTATTTAATTAAGAGTCAGGATGATGCCTTATTAATCGATACAGTAGACCCCTCAAAAATTACCGAATTCTTTCAAAATATTGAGGAGTTGCAGGTAAAGAGAATTAGCTATATAGTTGCTCAACATGCTGAACAGGACCACTCTGGCTGTATAAGGGAAGTACTAAAAAGATTTCCTGGCTGTAAAGTTATTACCAATCGTAAATGTATTGATATCTTAATTGACGAATTACATTTAAAAGAAGAAGATTTTCATGAAATTAAAGATAGAGAGATTTTTATTTTTGGTGGGCAGGAGATGCAATTCTTATTTGCCCCCTGGGTTCATTGGCCTGAAACGTTTCTAACCCACCTCCCTAAAAAAAAGATACTATTTACCTGTGATCTTTTTGGTTCACATCTAGCCAGTAGTAGTTTGTGGGCCTCTGAAAGCACTAATAGCTATTTAGCGGCGAAACGTTACTATGCGGAAATAATGATGCCTTTCCGAAAAAATATACAGAAACACCTGCAGATGCTGCAGGAATTTTCTATTGACATTATAGCTCCCAGCCATGGACCTCTTCATAAAAATCCCGCTACCATTTTAAACTATTATAGTGAATGGGTCTCCGATTTAGTAAAGAAAGAGGTTATTATTCCTTACATCTCTATGCATGGCAGTACAGCTGCAATGGTAGAATACCTTGTGGGGCAATTAATAAAAAGAAAGATAAAAGTAACCCCCTACCATTTAACCTATACCGATATCGGCGTTCTGGCTATGGCTTTAGTAGATGTAGCTACTATTATACTGGGCTCACCTACAGTAATAACCGGTCCTCACCCTCAAGTTGCTTTTGCTGCCTATCTCTGTAATTTTTTAAGACCTAAAGTCCGTTTTGCCGGAATTATCGGCTCATACGGTTGGGGGGGAAAGATGGAACAGGATATCTTGGAAATGTTGGGAAATCTAAAGGCAGAGTTCTTACCATCTATAATTATTAAAGGTTACCCCAGGGCTGAAGATTTTCAGAAATTAGATTCTTTAGCCGAGCAAATTATGCTAAACCATCAAAAGATAGAATGAGACAAGTCTATAAGTAGTATAGGTGAGCATAAAATGAATAAAAGAAATTTAACACTGCTATTAATCTTTTCAATTCTTTTAACTATTAGCAATAGCATACATTCTCAGGAATCACTGGAAGATTTTTTATATCAGGATTTTAAAGAAATTGAAAACTTTGGTTACATTGCGGTAAAAGTACAGGGAGAACAGGCTTTTTTAATCGGTTTGAATAGTGAGGAGCTTACCAGTTTTGCTCGTCTGAAATATAAAAATAATTTTGCCCATATTGCTTTTCAGGAGATACCGGTTGAAGAAACATACCTCTATCAGGAAGAAGAACAAGCCAAAAAAGTGGGCAGTATCTGGTTCAGAGTATGGACTGTAGGTGATGATTTTCCTATCGCTTACTATGTAGAATGTCGGGCAGGTAGTTACAAAAACTATGAATTGTGGCACCAAGAGGCGTTGGGATATAGTGACATAAAAGGTATTAAGCAGATTGTCAGGAATGAGATAACCAGGATGATCGAAAGTCTGGCTATTATCTTTTTTAAGGCTCGTGGAGAAATATAAAATAATTATGCTTGGTGGATTAAGATTACATCAGAACATGTTAAAAAGGGAAGAAACACAGATAAAGACATTTGAGTACCAGCAAGGCAGTATAGATTAAAATGAATACAATAATACTGGACTGGTGTCTATTTAGATGAAAATAAAAAATTTTTTCGAAGATTACACCGAATTACCTAAAAGCATATTTATTCTATTTTTTGCCCAGATAGTCAGTTCAATGGGTAGCTTTGTATTTCCTTTTCTGACTATTTTTTTCACCAAAACCCTGCTGTATAGTGAACAGCAAGCCGGTTTTTATGTAATGTTGGCTACTGGTGCTAAGATACCCGGTTTACTGTTGGGGGGAAAATTAGTCGATATTTTTGGTCGAAAAAGAATATTTGTCATTTTCAGCACCATATCAGCACTATTTATTCTTTCCTGCTTAATAGTTCAGAAAAAAGAAATAATACCCTGGCTCTTAGTCTTATCAGCGGTTTTCAATGGAGCTAATTACCCCGCTCTAAAGGCGATGGCTGCCGACTTAACTAATCCTGACAATAGAAAAGCAGCCTTTTCTTTGTTGTATTTGGGTCTGAACATTGGATTTGCTGTTGGTCCATTGGTTGCCGGTTTATTATATAATAATTATCTGAATCTAATCTTTGTGGGCGATACTCTCTCTACCATTATTGCCGTACTGTTGATTTTTTTCTTAATTGAAGAGACTATTCCTATACAGGACAATATCAAAGATTCTCTTGTTTCTGACAGCAGTTCGGAAAGACCAGAGGAGGGGAGCATTTGGAGAGTATTGCTAACTAGGCCCCATCTGATTGTTTTTACCTTAATATATACACTCTATTCTTTCATTTATGTGAACAGTGATTTTACTCTTCCCATTCAAATGATAAAGATATTTGGAGAGGCCGGGCCACAGTACTTCGGCACTATTATGACTATTAGCGGTCTGGTGGTTATTTTTTGTACGGTAGTGATTATTCGAATGACCAGAAATATTAAGCCGATTCTTAATGTATCCTTAGCCGGAATATTGTATGCTTTTGGATTTGGTGCAATTTATTTTAGCCATAATCTACTTCTATTTTCACTTACTACCATCTTGTGGACTTTGGGTGAGATTATTGCTACTACCTATTCGGATGTCTATATAATTAACCATACCCCCATCTCTCATAGAGGAAGGTTTAGCGCTATTATCCATATTTTGATTGGGTCTGGCTTTATTCTTGGACCCTATCTGGCGGGATTATTTATAAAATATTATGGAGTGGAAAATATTTGGCCCATAGTATTTTTGTTGGCAATCCTTTCTTCTTTCTTAATGTATCTTCTCAATTATTTTGAAGATAAAGCTTCTAAACTAGTAAAGGGTACTGCACTCGATGAATGAAGAAATAATATAAATAAAAGGATGAGCCTCCTTTAAATCTTTGGAAACCCATCCTTTGGATATTTGTGCTAATTATGATAATCCTTAAATCAAAAGCTTTCCTTCTATTGGACTGCTTTGTTCAGAAAATCAGCCAGTCTCTCTTTTAAGATATTATATTTATCAATATATTCTTTTTCTATTTGCTTTAATGCTTCTTTTAGTCCTTTATCCTGTTCCACAATTTCTTCAACGCTCAGTTCTTTTATAATAATCTGATTTCCCTGTTGAAAAGTCCGCAATCTCTTTTCAGGATTGTTTTCTAAATCTTTTTTTACCTTTTCCATTGACTGGTCAATCTCATTTTGGAAACCATTTTGGACCTCAACTAATTGATTGAAATAGAATTCTACATCAGAGGATTGGTCAATTTTTTTTACCTTTTCTATAGCCAGTAGTCCTTTTTTCCTTTTCTCCGTATCATAAGGATTACTATAAAAAGTCAAGGTTTTAAGAAAATTATTCTGCGCCAGACTGAGATATTTTTCAGGAATTTCTTTTAAGTGAGACCATAATTGGTCAGGTTCAATCTGGTCTTTGTAATATTTTGCTAAGACAGTATCTATCTTAGCTTGTTGTTTTATCTCATCAATTTCCTTGCTGCTGAGTTTTTTTTGGGAAACTTTTTCTAAGGCTATTTCGCGAGCGGATTTAATAAATACCAATATATACTACCTCCTTCTAAAAAGATCAAAAAAACGGTCTTGGTATATTTGGAATAATCCCCAACGGTCTAATTCAATCTTTAGTTCTTTAGGCTCCATATCGCCGTGTTTTACCATATCAAACATAATTTCAATCTCCTTCTTGGCTACTAGGGGAATACCTTGTCTATCACGTATTATGGTCTGATACCCTGAGCTGTTGTAGTTGATTAGCCCCCTTTTCCTTAATTCCGGAAATTGAGATTGCATTGCGCTCCTGGTCATCATATCAAGAATAAATTTTGAGAGTGAAATATCCCACAAATCACCCTCTCCCCTGATAATTGCCGAAAGATTATCGCCCCTTTTGTCAATATCTCGTGATATCTTGTCAGCGACCGCTTCGATACTTCCCGAAACAAAGCTCATAGAGTCTACTTCTCTTTTAAAATGGAAACGATAAAGGATATTCGCTAAATCAGGCATCTCCTGGGCTATGGAAAGAAGTGTTTTTCTGGCCTCTTCACTAAAACCTTCGATACGTAAAATATATTCTGGTGTTATCAATTGAGGCCTATACCAGCTTACCTTTCCTTCTCTTACAACTGTTTCTACCTCTCCTTTGGTAAATTCTTGATAAACAGGTTCAGTTAAAACATGGTAGTTAACTTCGGAAGAACCAAAGGAGGAGAGTAATTGTTTAGGCCATTTCAATATCTTGGAATACTCAAAAGCATGTTTTATTCTTTCATCCATGTTCATGTAGTCTACCTCTTTAGGCTATAATTTTTAGAATAACAGTTATTTTTCAAGAATATCCAAATCAGCTTGTGATTTTTATTCAACAAATTCCCATACCACATTTTAACGAATTATTTCAAAATGTCAAATAACAGGGCTAAGTTGATTTCTAACACTTATAGTCAAATATTTTTTCCTATTCCAAAGTTAGTTTTAAGCTAAAAATTATTAGAGAGGAAAATTAAAAGAACGCTAACACTTGAATGGTTAAAATGACCCAATTGGGAAGAGTTTGATTATATTTGCTAAAACACCGGTATTGTGCTTTCTTCTAGCCTATTTTTAGATTTAAAAAAGGCAAGCTTGCGAAAGTATTATACAGAAGCATATAATAGGGTGTAAATAAGTAGAATGTTCTTAAAAGAAGGGGGGGGGGGATTCCTATTAAAAGAA